>Ga0210059_1013060_pt1 | contig 12469 bp, 3 predicted proteins | sample Ectturendosymbi2_FD_188042 | JGI IMG/M metagenome (GOLD analysis project Ga0210059, IMG submission 188042) | Ecteinascidia turbinata endosymbiont from Florida, USA - Sample 2 (SPAdes) (version 2) | ecosystem: Host-associated > Tunicates > Ascidians > Unclassified | place: Key West, Florida...
CACCTTGGCCCACTTTGCCTGGCCCTGGGCGCCAACCGTTAGGTGGTAGTATTTCGCTGAAGTTTTTACTGGAAACTAGGCTACAATCCGAGTCTTTTGATACTTTGGATGACCTGCTGAGGTTTCGTGTTCAAACATTGTGATGTAAGTTAGTAAAAATATTTGAATAATTAGCTAATTAATTTGTTTACTTTTGATCATAAGTTTTGAACCAGAAACGCTAGAAAGTCGATCAAAGACTCAATAGACTCGGACTCGAGCCTAATTTCCAATGAAAACTTCAGCGAAACACTTTTAATGGAAAAGAAATGCGGCATTTTTGTTGTGAAAAGCCTGAATTTTTCAAATATTTTGGACTACATTTGGACTTGGACTTTACATTTGAAAAAAATTGTGGACTCTGGATGGACTTGGACTGAATTTTATAAAATCAGGAGTGGATCTGGATCGCAAAATATGCCAGTCCGTTCAGGGTTGCCAGATTGCCTTTTTTGACGCCAAATTTCACAAATTTGGCTTTTTGAGAGGCAGTTGGCGTCAAAAAAATTGTTTGGCTTTTCGGCTTTTTCTTTTCAATATTTGGCTTTTTTGGAGGCAGTTGGCACATACTATCATACTGGTGTTTTTATTTTTTTAATATCTTGCTGAAGGGTGTTATTAGGCTTTTTTAGACAGTGCTTGGTGTATTTCCTCAATAGTTATCTGGCAACTCATAAAAGAATAAAGTTGTAGCATATTTGGCAACCCATAATGCCAAAAGTTTGAGTAGAAAAACTGTAGTAGTGTGTAGAAGAGGTAATGCCACAAATTTTTTCCTGAAATGTCCTACAACTAATAAAGAATTTTAAATTTCATGTTTTTTTTAGAATTTGGCTTTTTTTTACCCGGTTTGGCTGTTTTTCAGACATTATTTGGCTTTTTTTCTCAAGAGATGTTTAGCAACCCTGAGTCCGTTTATCTCTATGGTGAGGGTGACTACTTCGAACCGGATTGGTAAGTTGGGAACGCGCGTTGATTTGTAAATTGCAAAAGGATCAATCAAGTGAAAGCCGTCTTAAACTACATTCGTGTGATCTTTGAAAAAAAATTATTTGTCAATGAACAAATCTCGATGAAAACAAAAGCTGCTGGGTGACATGATGAAAGACTAAAGCAATGTTTATAGAAAGCATGTGAACTGCAGTTTCAAAAGTTTGCATGCTGATGTTTATTCTAAGTCATGTGCTTTTCTCTTGTGCAGGCAGCTTTTTGGGCTGAAAGCTGCTTGTGCAAGACACAACATGAACTTTGCTTGCAATTTACAGGACTGAAGATGCATAATTAACACAAAATTGATTTCCCAGTGAACCACTTCATCATGAGCATAATAGCCTAATCATCATGTGAATTTGTGAAATCAGAGCATGGAACGCCAAATCCTTAAAAAAAATCAACATGAACTCATGTTTACTCCAAACTCTTCGTAAGTCTTTGCTTGCTTCCCTTGTATCCTGCTCTACCTCCCGTGTTGGAAACAATCTCACAAAATTGCTTTTTGCACAATTTAGGTCTTATGATGAATAGAAAATACCATACAAGCAAGCTGCGCTAATATTATATACAGCCCATGGGCTGTGGGTTGCACATGTCTGGTGTGGAGGTGCTTTGCTACTTGAGGCACATGACTGAAACAAAATAGGTACAACAAACCTTTCTTTTTTTGATAGATCAAAGCAACATCGATTGACTGTCATTGCTGATATGCATGCGTGGTGGAGTTAACTGGTTTCATGTCCTAAGCTAATGCAATATGTCAGCTGCCAGTGCTTACATTAATGAAATTGCTTCATCTTACCACATATTTCAGGTGAGTAGCAACTACTGGAATTAACAAACTGCTAAAAAAGTGTGACTTTGATCTTGGTAGCCTATTGGCAATAGTGTATGCAATTCCATGTTTTTACATAATGTAGCCTAGTCAGTTTCATTTTTACATGAAGTCTTGGCTGTTGATAAATATTGGAGCATTCGTTTTTATTTTTATAAGTAATTTATCATCACCTGCCAAGATTTTGCAGACAAGAAATTTACAAAATCATGATGTAAAGACCAAACAGAATTTCAGTTAAATCATATGAATTGATATTTCATTTAAACACAGCTTATTTTAAACTTGTGAACTGCAGTAAGTAGCTGGATTTCAACTGAATTAATGTTTGATTTCTTGATTTGACAAGCCCACAATTAGGTAATCGGATCCATTTTAAGTACTGCACCACTGTTGTATCAGTAACCTAAAAGTGTTGTTTTTTCTTTCAAATTGCTTGCCCACGACCTATTCCCTACTCAATTCTGTTCCATTCTTTTGTATAAAATAGAATTAGAGCTCGACCGATGCATCAGCATGCCGATAAGGTGATGTATCATATCGGCAAAATTCTGCCAATATATATCGGCAATATTTACTCATAAAAGCCGCTACTCGGGGCTAGGCTATGTTATTGTTTTGCATGGAATGTCTATTAACGACGCGCAGCCCTCCGACAACATCAAGTGTGTAATAGTCCAAGGTAATCTGACCGCTTTGCGATCATCCCGATAAACCGCTCTATGACGTAACATTCGCTCCCAGGTTTTTGCACCATAAGCAGATGACTTAGGGTTGCCAATATGGCTTTTTTGAAGCCAGATTTTGAAATTCTGGCTTTTCTTAACACCTTTGGCTTTTTTAGAAATCATAAAGCCAGACATATTCTGGCCTTTTTTTAGTCAGAAAGGCTTGACTCTGGCAAAACATTGTCTGAGTTGCCTATTCATTACAAATCTTTTCTGACAGTCTATGACAATGTAGTGTGCACAGAATATTGCAAAGATTTTACTGTTGCCCTAAAAATCATCAGTGTTATTGATAAGAAACAAATGCACAATAGTGTAAATACGGGGAAAGAAAATGCTTTAATGATTGGAATTGTATTATATCGATTTCTGACAAGTTTTAATGTCTATTTTGTGTTTGGTTATGCATGTTTCATGCGTATATGCCTTAAACTGCCATCTGGCTTTTTTGGGACAAGTTCTGGCAATTTTTGGAAAAGACATTAGAGATCAACCGATATATCAGCCGATATTTGGGTTTTATTGATATATCGGTATCGGCCAAAATAGCCGATTTTATCGGCCTCAGTTGGTGTTGACAAAACGCTGTCATATTCCTCACGTATCCAGACAGCTTATGCAAGAAAACAACGTAGCAAGTCAAGACAGTTATCTTGCAGCAAGACTAGCAGGTGCGGTTTCATAAACAAACGTACAAGATTAACCACGAAGCATGCGTCTGCCGTCGCAGCCGAAACAAAAGCATCATCGGGAAGCTTCGCAATGCTTAAAGCTACCACGTGCAGGTGTTGTGTACAAATGAACTCCCGTTGTACTTAACGGAAGTTTTCGCAACACAAAACAAGAAGTCCAATTGATGCCTAGTTTAGTGTAGATTATTTAAAAAAAAGCTTGCACGAAAAATGAATTGCGTTATGTTAAGCTATATTTATAGCCTTATGAATATGATTACAAATGCAATCGCTACTTACTGGTGACAACAACTGTCGCTGTGAAGCAGTGGCATGTAACATGTCAAAAGGATTCTACTTTTCTTGATGTATTAGGCTATAATTGCACTGGTGTATACTGTACGCAAGCTAAAATATCGTATTCGTGGGTTAAGTTAATCGACATTTTCCACGAGGCATGATAATGATAATTGTGATCTCACAATCCAAGCTGTTGCAACATGAAACCAGCGTTTGTGGATGTTGCACACAAGTTACGGAAGCGCTACTCTAGCATTTCACAAATACGTTGAAGCGGTGATTTGTCGTTTGGTTCGACAGCAACGCGGTAGTCTGTATTCATTGTTGCATCACAATTGTTGTCCATTTGTTAAAACACGACCAACAAAAGCAGTGTTGGCAACAACGCAAGTTAAAAGCGCAGTGTTTGTGATTGGATCAGAACTACTGTGGCATTATTGCACAATCATCAAATGCGCACATGTGCATGTTAGCTATTGTCATGGCGACTTGTTATAGAATTTGCTTCTGCCAGACGGGCGGTAATCGGTTATAGACTAATGCTGCTTTTGTTTAGGCTAGGTTGTAGATGACTAGCTAACTTATTGCCGGCTATTTGGTGAAAATGCAGATAAACTTTGATTTCTGCATGACAATCTTAACTGTTGATAATGGAACTACTGAGTATTGACAAATCAGTTGGAGTGTTTCATTTCATACCAATGCCAGTACTTCAGTTGCAGTAATTAATACAACTAGTTTGCTTTTTTAGGGACATGGAGTTATGTAATGTTGCATTACATCAAAATTCCAAACTTGATCTTTAAGACTTGGATTGACTTTTCAAATTGAAAACCCACTGAGTTGCAGAAGAGTCCAAAAGGTTGAATTGTAAATATATACAAAAACAAAATTTCACAAGATTTGTGTAGTACAGTAACTATTAACAAACAAACTATCCTAGAGCAAAAAAAGTTACTCTTTTGGAAAAATTTTCATTTTTGGCAATGGTTAATTGAGTACAGTGTTGTACTAATTTTAACCTCCTCAACTTGATGCTCTGCTTTGTACTTCTTCCTTTTCATTGTTCACCATCTTTCAACTTTCAAGCACTGTTTTTGCATTTTTTGGTTTAAGCACCATAGACAGTTCTCTTACACAGTGTTCTGTTCTTATTGTTTTGTTATTTTAACATCCTTTTTGTATTCATGGCACTGTGTTTATTCATTGCAAACAGTGCGTACTATGCTAAGTTACCAAACATTGAAATATATGGCATAACATACATCACATTTTTGTTAATGAAGCATAAAAAAACATTTAAAATTTTTTGAAATATCATTTATCACTATTGGCTATCGGCCCATGAATGGCTGATATACTGGTATCGGCCTAAAAAAAGCCATATCGGTCAATCTCTAAAAGATATGTTGGCAAACCTGAGATGGCTGCCTGTGAACAATGCAGGTAATGTGCTGTGATGGTGGACTGTTTCACGTGGTTTTAGCATGGCCGCCTAGAGAGAAAGACAAGACCTTCAGCGTGTGTGAAAAAATGTGCCTCCATCACAGGGAGAAGTGATCCAGGTTTGCACAGAATTCGATCAAGGTCTCCTAGTGTTTTTCCAGGAGACCTTGATTCGATGCTGTAGGCCTACGGTTCTTCATAGCAGCAAAGTGATGGTTGTGTGATGCATCACACATTGTTGTTTAGTTTATCTACTTTTGAGATGTGCATGTGAGCATAGGTACATCAGCCTGCACAACTTATATGCAACACATGTTTACCTGTGTGTATTTGTTTGCACTCTTGATTTAGAGTTAGACTATTTGACTGCAGTTGCCACTACAGATGCAAACATCCTGTAACAGTACATGAAAACATCTTGTGAATTGGCTTGATATGCATTGTAATGTAGCATGATGTGTGATAGTCACTAATCCACGATACTGCTCAGCAATCTTATAAAAAATTTCTTTGGGAAGTGTTACTCAAAATAATACCTCCAGAAATGACAACACTGTTGTCTTATGCTTTGAGTACCTATGGCAATTTGTCACTGACATGTTGCCACTCTGTTTTGTGCAGGGCTGTGGAGCCGGAGCCCAAGCAATTTTGGAAGGTTAGAGCCGGAGCCTGAAATTTGGGTTCCTGTTCAACAGACATAGTTTGTTGGGCAAGCGAGTTGTACAAATAAAACAATGTTTTTTAATTTTTAACTCCTTGGCTTCCGCTAGGATTCAGCGATTTTCGCAAAAAAGCAGCAGTTTTCAGTTGCCTTACCAACGCCCTAGCTCCTCCGCCAATTGCACAAGAGAGCTGTTCAACGGCTCAAACGGATCGGCCAGTCTAGTAGATTGCACTCGAAAAAAAATTTTTTGGTTGGGGGTTGTGTTTTTTTTGTGAGTGACGTCATAAGTGGAGGACTTTTAGGCCACCTTGGCCCGCTTTGTCTGGCCCTGGGTGCCAGCCGTTAGGTGGTAGTATTTCGCTGAAGTTTTTACTGGAAACTAGGCTACAATCCGAGTCTTTTAATACTTTGGATGACCTGCTGAGGTTTCAGGTTCAAAAGTTGTGTTGTAAGTTAGTAAAAATGATTGACTAATTAGCTAATCAGTTAATTAATTAATTTGTTTATTTTAGATCATAACTTTTGAACCAGAAACGTTAGAAAGTCGATCAAAGGCTCAAAAGACTCAGACTCGAGTCTAGTTTCCAATGAAAATTTTAGCGAAACACTTTGGCCTAGCAGTTGGGCCCTAGGCCAGGCAACATGAGCCAAAATGACCTTAAAACTACTTCAATTATGACGTCAGTCACAAAAAATCTGCACCCCCCAACCAAAAAATATTTTTTCGAGTGCAATCTATTAGACTGGCCGATCCGTTTGAGCCGTTGAACAGCTCTCTAGCGCAATCGGCGGAGGAGCTAGGGTGTTGGTAAGCCAACTGAAAACTGCTAATTTTTAGGCCGAAATCCAAGTACGAATATCACGTAGGCCGGCAGCCAACAAGTTAATGGACCAAATCGTTCTGGAGCCGGAGCCAAAAATTATCAGAGGTTGAAGCTGGAGCCAAAAAATTTAGATGCCTAGAGCTTGTTTTTTTTTCAGTCGTAAACAAATGATGTTGTAATGACCAAAAAAATTTACATCATTTCAGTCAGTGTCTGAAAATATAGTCTAAAAAACACTGTTACGTTGAGTTTTAATGCAACTGAGACATATGACCAAAATGTTTCAGTGACCAGAATGTAGTGTTTCCAACCCAGGTTTTCCCGAACCAGAAACTCAGGTTTTTTGGCTCTTTTCTACTACCCGAAACCCAGGTTTTTTCAACTACCAAATCCAGTATTTTAAAAATCCTGGAATTGCTGTTGCATTCAAATATTAGTGGTTCTGATAACACTGAAGTTGCAGATTGGGGCATGTAATGGCTATTATCATGAGGCATGAGGTGCGGATTTTGCTCGGTGACCACCGTACGTTCGTTGTTAGTCCGCTGATATTTTTGTTCAATTGACTAATTCAGACGGATTGTGATGTCATTTTGCACATAATAGGTGTCTCCACGAACTTTTGTCTTTTCGCTAACCTAATTAAATAACTACCACGTGAAGTAGTTCGTCAAAGGTATGCAGTAGTTTCGTAGTTACTAGTTAGTTCATTTATAAGCTGTTGTGTGTTAGTTCATATACAAGCTGTGATTCTTTGCAAAATCGATTTGTTCCTTTTCAGTTTGCAATAACTTTCCACAAAATGTGGTTTCCAATAGAACCGATTTAAGTAAATTTTTAATCATACACATTCAGTTTAAAGACGTTAGTAATCAAAGAAAATCAGAAGCTTAGAACCATTTCTTATGCAAGGCTCAACCAACACCCAAGTGTAATTTGTGCTCTGTTAACTCATGAGAGTGAAGACCACAAAACTATTCCGACAGGAAGAGATCCTATCACAAGTAGTGAAAAAGGAAATGACTTTTTTGAGGCTACAAAGAAGAAGTCAAATGACGTTGCAAAACTGTTCCATGCCTTAATTGCAATCAACCCGAAATCAGCCCTGTTACCACGGGGGGCTTAGCCCCCCAAATTGAAACATGAAACTCTAAATCAGTTGAGATTTTGGTAATTAGAGTGTCAAGCCCCCACACACAAGCCCAAAGTCCCCCTATTGAAAACTTTCTGGCGAAGGTTCTGCCCCAAATCAGTGGAACCAGAGAGGGGTTTTTCAGCCACGGGACTATGTCAGAAACTCAAACAGACTAAACGATGGAAGTGTGTTTGATTGTCATGCGTCGGTATTATAAACATCATTTAAAAACTGTGCTTAACTTAATTAACAATTCGCTAATAAATTGCGCAGGGACCAACAGTAGCAATTTCACAATGGTATTGAGTTTTTATTGCTCAAAATCGCATTCATTTCAAATCCTGAAAAAAAACTGGGTTTCTTTTCTCAGCTACCCGAAATTCGGGTTTTAATATTTTGCCCCAAAATGGGGCATGTCTCAGCAAAGAATGACCAAAATATCTCAGCGAAAAAAAGCCTAGAGCCAGGGGCGGATCCACACAGTAAGGTTAGGGGGGTGATTTCAGTAATATTTGGTAATCAAGTCTCATTACCGGTTCACTAATGTAAAAGAGATGAAGCATATTTCACAACACTGCTATGACAAAACAATGGACAACAGAATCGCCTTCAATTGTGAATGTTGTCTGAATTGTACAAAATGTGGTGAACAAAGTTACTTTCATAGGTTTTAGGGGGGACGATCGCACCCCCTTGGACCTGCCCCTGCCTAGAGCTGGAGTCCAAAACTTCGGTTCCATCTCCACAACCCTGGTTTTATGTTCAACCCGTTGAACTGCATTTGCCTTTAGCTGAACCCGATTGGTTGAAGTAATCATGTGACAAGCACAATACGCATGGAGACAAGGATTTAGGTTTTACAGTTAGGGTTCAATCTACAGTGAACACAACACAACACAAACAAGAAGCTGCAAACAATTTGCCAGCACTGCACCATTGCAATACTTGTCCATCAGACTGAGCTGTTATAGACATCACAGTCAACTGAGCAAATCATGTATTCCAAACTTGTCATGTAACCAGTGCAACCAATCATGTTCAGCTGAAGGCAAATGAGCAGGAGTGTCTATTTTGACTCAGACAACCTGCATTATGAAACTTAGGTAATAGTGTACTGTAATGTCTTTCAGGTGTGGTTTGAGTAATGCAAAAATATCGGCAATGAAAAATAAAAATCATCGGTATCAGCCCTTACTGGTCAAGCTGTAACTAGAATGCATGCATCAGAAATTAATAGCTTCTTAACAAGGTGTTTTGCCTTAGCATGAAAAATTAAACTCATGAAAGCTCGTCTTGTGACAATGGTAAAGCAAATTGCTAACATGAAAGAAAGGAACAAGGTACAAACTAGAATTACCAGAGTATGTTACATTGGAAGCTGAATGTAAACATAAAGTTAAGAAAATCCATATTATTCTATGGTATTTTTCACATTCAATTATGTGAACATAAAAATTACGTTTGATTAATCTAATAGGTTTTGAAAGTTTCTACGTTTGCTCCAAGTTTTATGCAGGCTTGTAGGAAACCTGCTATTGTTAAAATGCGAATGCACCTATCTTGTATATATATATATGTCAGGTTTTTTTAAGGAAAATGGTAGGGACCCGATGATAATTTTCTCTGGTTCTAGGGACCCGAATCGCGTCCCTATAATGCCTTAAAAAAAAACCTGGATTACAAAATGTAATCTAGGTACAAGTGGTTGTTTGGCACACTCATGATTGAAGTGCTTTTTTGCAGTTCTCGTTCTTCAGAGATGACAGCATAGAAGTTCTTTTTAAGGATTACTCTCTAATTGAGCTTTCTCCATGCGGAGCAAATTACCAGTATTGCCGTCCTTTACCTGGTCATCCTGGATTGGTTGACTGCCATAGTGCGATCAAACAAAGATGTGTATTTGCAACCAGTGAAACAAAATCCAAAGTTCGTGCTGCACTGAAGCTCAGAAACCTTTTTGCAACCAGGCCTTACCTGCCGTCAAAGTTCAGTAATCTCAGTGACAATGCCGTTATTCATTTATACAAAGACATAACAAGTTTCTACTGGGATTCTTGCTGTGATAAAGAAAATGTTGAGTCAGTCAGCTGCTCAGAAAGTGGTGGGAGAGTCACCGTCACCTCAAAACAGGAACATGCTCAGCTTTCCATGGACTTAAGTGGTCAGAATGTTATTGTACATTTCTTGGCCAGACTAAGTCCCTGCAGAACCAGTTTTTCATCGGTGCAGAAGGATCAAGTAACAACGTCCCTTGGCAATGAAAAAGTTCCCACAGCTGCTGGAAGTCGCCGACAATACGTGTGGTTGAAGCAGGTTTTTCCTGTTGGTTTTTCTCCTGCTTGTTGGAAATATCCTTTGGCGCTTGCTCTTCAAAAACACTCTGAGTCTGAGGTTGACCCTCGCAAAAGCATACCCATGTCACACTGTCCACGCACGCTACCTAGCGTTTGTGCCAACCAGCATAAACATCAGTGGACATCTGCCAAAATTGCCTTCGGACAGCAAAGTGATGCTGGCACCACATTACCGGTCCAACTTGAGGCTAAACACACGGGTAAAGTTTTAAAAGTTCTCTGGGACAATTCCACAGTATATTGGCTGGGCAATGTCAACACGCCTTCCGCCGAACCGAAGGTAGAAGTTTGGCTTGTGGATGGTTCAGTGCTGCAGTCCATATCCGTTCCTAAGCAGTATTTTCGTCACGTGAAAAGGCATCCTGAGACAAGTGAGATTGAATTGGATCGTACCTATTTTCCGACAGCACTTCCCATGCAAGCCACTTTAAAGGCAGCCGCCTTGCGTGCAATGAGGTTGTTGTCATACTTAGAAGAATGCAAACATTTTTCGTGCTCGTCGCAGACTTGCAACGCTTGCTGGCAAGATGAACTGGACTGCATTGAAATGACGGCACGTATAGAGGCGTCAGAGGAAGCAAAATGCAGCAATGCCATTTCTTTAAACGAAACAGCCGTCCTACCTGGTCTTGGAAAATTTTCTGCAGTCAACGGTAATATTCAGATAAGATTCGATGACGGCACAACACTTTATGCAATTGCAACGAGCGCTAACCTAGCTTGCTGCTTTTACGAGAAACCTCTCGTTACGTGTCGTGTGCTGCTGACTGACGGAAGCTATGGAGTTTCCGAAGATATGTTTCTGGAAGACTCGGCGCTTGCGCGGTACACTAAGCCCGCTTGCGATTGGCTCGAGTGGCTTTCGCAATCGCCCGCAGAACGTGCAGAGCACCCATTCTACTCAGACACCATCTTCGCACCTGACAAGCTCGACATGGTAACGAGCGAACTAGAAAAGATTTGTCGTTTTAATGTTCTTGCCGATCTCTCTTCGTCATCGTCGCGGTCGTTCAGCACGAGTCCGCAGCTGGATTCGAGCGCAAGTAGCGACTTCAACCATCGGGCTCCGGAATCGCATATGTCCGATTCAATCAGCAGCACCGCAGCAGAGCGGCCGTTAACTGCAAACGATGTTGTTAAAGCTTTAAGAGACACCAACCGGGCGATATCGGATATTGAAAGCGTACTACAAGTTTGTCGTCAATGAAAGTGAATTGCACTGCGCTGCCGTCACTTAAAGGCCAGCAAATGCTTTCCGCCAAAAATTAGTTGTTTCTACGCAAAATGGTTGATAATCATCTATGCATTGACGAAACAGATTTTTTTTCTTTTTGTACAATGATCGCGAACGGTTTTATTGGCGTTTTCTCGGTCTTCGCGAGTGTCTGCAACTGGAAAACAAGAGTCTAACCAACGCAATTTTCAACGTGTCTGGTGTGATGTTGACCTGTTGCTTGATGTAAGCCCGCTTTTGGTCTCAACCTTAAACACAAGACAGGCCGTAACGTTTTTACCGAGGTCAAAACCTCATAATCTTCCTGATTTCGACTATACTTTCGTTTAGCGTTTCAGCAGGTACAGTACTTCATCTTATATTTTCCGGTGTCTTTTCGCTTGTTTTTTTGTAGCAGCACTCAGTTTTCACTTTCGGTTATACCATACATTCTTTCAAGTACACTGTATGTTGTTATTCTAGTCTTCAGATGCCAAGTGATAGTGCGCCTATCTTTTGCTGAGAATCAGTAGCGAAAAAAACTTCTAGTGAATTGCAATGAAACTAACAGTTTTGGTTCGCTTTTGCCGCGTGTGTAGTTTGTGAATAAGTTTGTGATCATCTACTTCCCGAAACTAAACAAGTAGGCTCATGAAGCAGTTCGCAGTGGCATAGTGCGGTGTTATTAGTGCTATTCGTTCCCGTTGGGTGCGATATGTTAACGCACAGGGATGCGATGAATGCTGAAAAACCCCGGTTTCGTAGTGACTTACAAAGGTACATTTCAGTGCAGATACAAAAATTCTGACCTCGTGTATTGTATTGTAGCGCAAGATGAAAGTTGCAAGATTTGTATTATGTTTTGTCAAAATGGCTGTTTTCACGCCCAATCAGGCTCATTGCAGTGTCTTATAAAATTATGGAATGGCGCTATCTTTGTGAATTCGATGAGCTTGTTGCAGTGTTTTCACGTGATAAAACACAATTAACTTTTTAAGGAGTGGATGTAAAAACATCCTGGAAAATAAATGTATGAAGAAGAAACAACCGTAGATACTTGGAGAAGTTGATGTGTACAGATTGGAACAGGGTATATTATCCAAGAGGTGCTTATTAGAGATGGCACTGGCCGCTAACATCCAGTCTTCGGGCAGTCCGCTAAAGGTTTTGAAACAGTCTGCTAACCATTTTTTTTATCGGTGACGTCATTCCGGGCCGTTGCCGTCTGCTCGCCAATTAGGCGAAATTTTTGTTTTTGCAAAGTGTC
>Ga0210059_1013061_pt1 | contig 12469 bp, 5 predicted proteins | sample Ectturendosymbi2_FD_188042 | JGI IMG/M metagenome (GOLD analysis project Ga0210059, IMG submission 188042) | Ecteinascidia turbinata endosymbiont from Florida, USA - Sample 2 (SPAdes) (version 2) | ecosystem: Host-associated > Tunicates > Ascidians > Unclassified | place: Key West, Florida...
ATTCTCTGTCAGACAGCAACTGTGCATGCCGTTCTTGAAAGTGACAATCGCCTCCGGGTGGCGCGCTGTTGACCGAAATCGCGCCGTGCTCATTGTTTTACGTCAGGGTGTCTTGTTTTGCCGCTGACGCAAGAATCTAAATGACTGACACAGTCCAATGCAGCGAAGACCGCCCATTTCCGGAACAAAGCTTGTATTTTTGTTGTCGGACTGCCGATGGTGTGTCTGGTAAACGTGCGCCTCGTGCAGACTGCTTTGAGTTTAAAAGTTGTTTTTCTGCGTCAGTGCTTTCACCATCCCCCATTTAATCTATCGGCTCAGCTCGCGCGATTTCCCTGGTAGGCATTCTTGAATTTTGACCGGTAGGTGGTGAGTTTTCAATCACACTGTTGACTTGGACTCTAAGTAAGAGTGGAATCACGAAAGGAGGTTACTTGGACTCTAAGTAAGAGTGGAATCATGAAAGGTGTTTTTAAACTTTCTCAAAGGAGACCTTCTCCCATCGTCCATGTAAAAATCGTCTTCAAAAGTAAATATCTGCTGCGTGGAGCGCGTAAGAGAAAATAGCGTGTTTCCATTGTTGAAAATGTACTGGTTATATATCACTGACACACACAGTCTTTTCAAAGCAACACCCTGAGATTTTGCTATCGCGGAAACAAGCCGACTAGAGTTAGTTGCTGCTCGAAGCAGCTACTACTTGACGCAAACGATCAATGCAAAATGTTTGCATTCGCAGTTGGTGATATAGTTTTTGCCGCCATCCTCACAGGTGTATTTTTATGCTGAGAAACAACAGCCAGGTGCAAATACGAGATTTCTCTCGTGTGTGAACGATACTGAAACCTGTTGTTGCTTTAACCTTAGACCAAAACAATCGCATACAGCTGCTGTGGTCCGTTCCAGTTAGTATTGCGTCCCTTACGCGACCTCTGTTCAGTAAGCAGACATCGGAAGCAAGCGCAGAACGTGTGGTTGCAGCGGAAGCACTATATTTTATTTGACCCCGCAAAAACGGAGCTACATCTTCTGTTGTTCAACGAAAACACGTAAGCAAGACACAAAAATAGAAAATGAAAGTAATCGACACTGCAAGGTATGCACCTTAAAACTGAATGTCGAAAGAAGTCAGGTGTTTGCAACGTAAGGCATGGATGGTACGACATGTCGCCTGGTAGCAAGTAGCGAAGGAACATTGGAATTTAGCATTCTGCAAATGCTGCTTCTCGAAAATAACGGGTCGGATAACAGTGACTTTTAAGTGAGGAAAGCACTTTCCACGTAGATTCTGTTTGATCGCAAGTGATTCTGACAAACCTGAAATCTTCTTTACAGGCAGCTTGATCGATCTTGGTGGTTAGTATATTCACATGCCTGTGATTGTGGCTTTATATCCTCCCCACCTTATCGAAAACCGAAAGCAAGGCAGCGAACTTTGAGCATTAATCAGTCCGTATATTTCGTGCCGGATCCCATCTTTCTCATGCCAGCGTCTAGGTGCTTCGTTGCTTCGAAACAGCAACGAGTTAAAATTTTTAGATCTGATTGTTCACAAAAGAGGCATTTAAAGTCTTGCGCGGAAACGCCCGCACGGCATGCGCACCGTCGTTGCTTTGCCGATGTACTCGTGAATACGGGCCGCGCTGCAAGTTGAGGTAAAAAACGCATCAACGAGTGAACATCGCTGAGACGGGCTGCGCTTTTCGCGACGAAAGTACGAAGTAAAACGGATGTGACGTGCAACACTGGTAGGAACGGATCAGGTGAAGTCGCGAACGGTTAAAACGGATCGGCAGAAGTAACGCAATCAGAAAATGTTTTCTTTTCCTTGCGATGGTTCGTCGCTCTTGGTCGTAGTCCACAGCTGTTCCAAGTCCTCCCAGTTGCTGATGAGCTTTATCGAGCCGGACGAACTTTGACTTTTCGAAAACTGACCTTTGACCTCTTCGTCTTTTTCCTCGTCGATTGTGTCGTCACTGGGCTTATCGCCGTGGCCTGTCCAGCCGCTGACGGTCATTGACGTCCGAAAGCCCTTGTGGCCCAAACGCTGAACCATTCGCGTCCAGAGCTCCTTGTTGCGCAGATGTCGCTCGCGCTTCGACACGTCATCGCTCGTGACGTTATGCTCGGCCATTAGGGAAAAGTCGCGCAGCTCGTTCTCGACCAGCGCCCGGTGCCGGCCGCCGCCGTTGGCCGCGACCCGGCCGACTTCGCGTCGATCGCCGCGGCGGCGCGCGCACGGCAAGACGCGCGCGAACTTGGACAGGTACTGCCGCAGCTCCCGCTGCGTCGTGGCGTACACGATCGGATTGAGCAGCACGCTCAGGAAGCTGACGATGCGAGTCGCGATGATAGCAGCGTGACACGCGTAGTCGCTGCTGCTCGTCAAGCCCTGCGTGAAACAAGTCAAGGAGTAAATGTAGATGCGCGCTGTGGTCTGGCAGAATCGTCTGGATAGACGGAAACTATATGCGCACAAGACGCTAGGCTTGATGCTACAAGAAAAATAAACAGCGGCACAAAATACGCGATTAATGCAATTTAATGCGTGTCATTTGTTGTTTTAAACCAATTATTGGCGGAAATTAGAATAAATGAAAATACAATGACAAGAGAATTTACCAATGTTAACAAAGATTTTCACGGTTAAACAGCGTGCTCTATGGGCTAATTTGAGGAAGTTGGCGAAAGTCAACACTGCAGTCACTTCGATGTTTTGCAGGTTATTTGGGCGCGAAATGCATCTGAAAATCTGTGTCTTTAACTTGTTTTTTTGCCTCACGTGTTTTTGAACGAAAGTATTGAGTTGTCGGTCCTCCACGCAGCGCTTTATTGCGTCACACTATAATATCTGCCCAAAAGTTAGAGTTTCGAAGCGCACGCCGTCAAAAGAAATACTTGCCTCTGTGATGTACAAAGTCTCGACTATGCGCTGAGGGAGCCAGGTGAGCGAGAAGACAATGACGTACATAATGATAGTTTGCGAAACACGCATGTGACGTTCCGCGTGACGTTGGCTGAAGGATTTGCGCAGCGTTCCTGCGTTGCCTGAAAAGCAAGGTACAGGAGCTGGAAGCAGAACTCGCAAGAGGAAAATGCGGACGAAGCATCCATCGTTTAACCTCGAACCTCGTGCGTATTTGCGAAAAAGATTTGTTGATAATGTGCTGGAATGTTGACTTACTGTTGCTGTTGCTGTTGGCCATGCTCGCTCGCGACGTGCCAGAGTAAGCTCGTCCTCGATAGCCGGACGTCGATGATATTTGCCGGTTGAATTGATTTCGCCTCCCGCTATCAGACTTCTGTGAATAAGGTCGAGGGATGTCGCCATCTGGCGTCGACTCGTTTTCGTATAGTCCACCACGAGATGACAGGCCAGACATGCGGTTGAAATATGTTTCGCGCTCCAGGGTATCTGGCAGTTCGTTTTCTGTAAATGAAAAATGCTGTACAATGCAAAATCGTAACGCGGTTTCGTAAAACAGCACAGGCGCAGGCAATATGTTCTTCATCTGGCAGAATCTGCTGCCCAGATTTTTAGTGTTGGGACGCAAAATCTGTTCGTGCGAGGTTGTAGAACTTAAGGTGGTGCTGTTTTATCCTGTTCATGATCACACCCCTTGTTCAAACGCCAAATGCCGACCTGTAGCTTGGCACAGAATTTTCGAATGGAAACACAACAACAAAAGTTAAACGGAAGAAATGGTCAAAAACTGATGTGATAGTTAAAAGCAGTAAGTCCGTTGTATTTGGCCTAGATAATATTTCTGCCCCGATTCTACACTTGCAACAGGGAAAAATCTTCATTTGTGGCTTCCTGATATTTTGAGAGTAGGTCATGGTTTCCACCATCGTGGAAGCATTCGCGCTGTGTAACGCATGACGTGGTGCAACAACAAGATTGAAGTTGCGACCTTGTTGTAAAAGCTGAGCAGCCGGTAAACCATCGCGTCTGACGCGCATTTTTGAAAAACAAGTGAAAAAATGCCCGATATGTTTTTTCACACCACCACAGTAACTTGATCTGGTTCTAGTCCAAGAGGAACTGCTACTCCCTACTTGTAATACCATCGCCGTGATTTTACCTTCCGGATGCTTGGCATTATTGTTGAGACTTTTCTTTTGACGCTCTTCGTCAAGAGATTGACTTCGCAAAACCTCGCTCGGCCAGCGCTGCTGGTATCCGTTTTGGGCCGGTGCGGTGGTGTTGCCTTCAGCCGAGCATGCTCGCTTCACCAAAAACTGTTAGGAATAGGAAAAATGTTTGTGTTTTTAAGCAACGCTACGCACGCCCTAACAACTAGCCTAGGTGAAGTTAAAAAGGTGGAAAGGCAAACCAATCAATCACCAATTTGCGACATGTTGCCGATAAATCAATGCAACTGTTGCATTTAACGAATGTCCAGTCTATTTTCACGTTACTGTTTGGTATGCTTTGTTGCTGCGTGAAAGGGTCAAAATCTCCAGCTAATTATTCACAACGCGAAAGAAAAAAACAATTTTGGTGCGTTTGGCAATGTTTCACTCACCTTGTCGTGCTTGTTGAAGCTAGGCGCTGTACTCCTGATCCCAGGACTTGTCTGGATGGACGTCTGGGACGTTTGAAAGCTCTCGGAAGAGCTGGCCGAGCAGCCGCTGGTGCGTCTTAGCTGAATCGGCGGCGGCAGTGGCGGAGATGAAGTCGGCGTCGCAGGTTCGTCGGCGCTGCCGTTGAGAAACGGCACGCTGGCCTCGAAACAGACCTCGCCGACTGGCGACTCAGGGCTCTGGGGCGTCAGAGTGGAGCACGCCGTTGTCGGGCGCGACCTGTCTTCTTTGCTGCTACTGTCGTTGTTCGTGTCGTTCCTGTCGTTGATCAGGCGCTTGTGACGCAGGCTGCGGCGCAGTATAGGCGAGGCACTGAAGCGATAAGGCGGCGTGCGCTCGCCGTCGGTCCTGCGGACGTGCTGCCCGCCGCTGACGAACTGCTTCAGGAAGTCGGACATTCGCCGGGACAAGGTTTCCTCGCCGTAGCTCTCGTCCTCTTCCATCCGTTCCCGCGCCCGTTTCGCTATCATGAAAGCGATGTAGCTGTAGCTCAGGACGATCGCTGCGAACGGTATGAAGAAGCCGATGACCAGGTTTACCACAACCCTGTACACTTGGGCTCCCGGCGACAAGTTCGGCTTGCAGTAGTCGCTTTCTACCGCTGGCGGGTAAGCATGCCAGCTTATGGTGAACAGTTCTTGATAGTATGCGCGGTACGGAACGGTAACAGTCACTCCGCTACCCGGCGGCCATTCGATTGTCGTATAGAAAAATGTTAGCGGGTTGATTTCTTTTCCCAGGCTGCTTGCGGGTAAATTGTAGAAGTCGGTGTTATTCAATTCTGGCAGTTCGTACTGTTCATTAAATGCGTAATCGTTTTCCCAATTAAGCATTTCATCGATAACCTCGTCTGTCTCGTTGCTGTTGTTCGGACTCAGCAGTTTATCAAATATGTCAGTTTCAACCTGACTATCGTTGAGCAAATGCAAGCCCTTTGTGATGTCCGCTTCCATTATTTCTACGCAGTAGGCAGCCGAAATGTCGTCGGAATCGACAACGACGGTGCTGTTCGTGTCAATCGCGTGACGCAGGAGTTCGTAACAGCGCACATACAGTGTCCACCGTTCTGTTGAAGACGAGTGTTGTCGTGACCTGCGAAGATCGACGTATAGTGTTACTACCATGGGCATTCAGCCGGCGTTTAAAGAAGTCAAGAACTCTGATGGCAAGCACACTGCTGTGCAAATCAAATACAAAAAAAGCTTTTGACCAGTTTCCCCCTGAGTTAAAAATGGCGATGGGCAGTTCGGGGCGATGTGTAAGTCAGGGGCAGAGGGCATTTTATCAAACAGCTGGTGTTTCGAGTCGCAAGCCAGAAAGAAAAACTGCTGGAAAACTACGAGTGTGACCTATCCAGATCCTTCTAGAACTCGTGACTTTCTGTGTTTGGTTCTGGCTGTGTTCCGTGATTGCGTGCGCACGGCAGCCAGTCAGATTTTCGACTATCGGATTTTCTGAGGAAATTCCTTGGAACACTTTTACTTAGCGCGTGCGTGCTGCCTTTCTCATAATCGGTGCCTTATATCGCTGTGGCGCGTGCGGTGGGTCCCCCCGTGCAGATTGCGTCGTAGTCAAGCGGTATTTTAACCAACGCAAGCCAACTAGTTACTCACGTAACATTGCTGCCTGTCCTGTTGCCGATTGGATCCTGGCCGAAGTCCACCTTCTTTATCAGGTTCGGATTGACAAAACCAGGCAGGGCGCATGCCAGGGCGACCACGAACATGACCACGCTCACAATCACAATTATTCTGTGCTGCAAAACAATAAATAGCACAGTTAGTTCGGGCCTTGGCATCGTATTGGGAATCGCATTGCTTGCGTTTGCTCGTGTATTCGAACAAAGGCTAAGCAGCGTTGCCTGTCAGGAAAGATGTTTTTCCTTTGCGGTCTTTCGTTTCCTGGCGGTGTTTTGGCCTCTGGCGACTGCGATTCTTTGCTTGCTCGCAGTGTTAAAAATGGCGTTGAGTTATAGCAGACCTATTGCCAGTAAATCAATCGTTGCATCTAGTGCGTCCAGCGTGTGAGCAACACTAAATAAATCGAGAGCCGCGGAACATCGTACCGTATTTATTCGATTGTAAGCCGCGGCTTATAAAGTTTTTTTTTCATCATTTCGTGCGGCTTATAATGAAGGGCGGCTTACGTTGTTTTATTTCTTTACCTTATCGAAAAGTATAGATGACGCTCAGACTTTCCTTGGCTACGTTTTTTTCGAACACTCTCATTTCGCGTTCTGTTTAGCATCACGTGCACATTCGTCACACGAGGGATTGTGATGAACAGAAGGCAGTTGTAGTGGTGTAAGCAGCATTACCGGGGTTGCGAATAAACGCGAAACTTGCTAGTGCGCGAAAGCATCTCAGAGGCTTAGGTAACCTGTGGTCAAGTGCGGCTTACATTAATTTTTCAACACCATTTCGCGCGGCTTACATTCAAGGACGGCGTACAATCAGGAGCGGGTAACAATCGAGTAAATACGGTATTCAGTTTCTTTAAATATTCTCGGGTTGTGCTGTTTATCCTGGCGTTGGAAGCTCCCAACCTTTCAGAACTTTCGATCATCACGTACAGTTACGATATGTTGCGGTCGGTTAACAACGGTTTCTAATAAAAGCTTAGACCCATTTTTGTACCAATTTGCTACTTAAAATTGAACTATCCAGGCTGGCGATACCAAGCGCTTGTAATCGATTTTTCGGAAAGTTTTTTTTCCGTTCTGCTTTTGTGACTTCTGTCAGACCCTAAAAAATCTATTGCCACGAATAACCTGGTAGTTGTGAAAACACACGTCTTCGTGACGTATTTTCGCCGCGACTGACCATACGCAGTGACCGAGGTCGCGGTGACGGCTTGGCTTGTTTGTGACACTTAACCTGCTGACAGCATCCTCAAAAGCACAGGCGACCGGCGCCACGCACGATAGATACGATAGAAACTTACTGCGATGTCGTGTCTCAAGCAGCGCATCGATTTCCAAACTGCGATGCATCGCTCTACGCTCATGGCCGCCAGCAGGAAGATGTTGAAGTAGTAGTGTAGGTAGTATAAGGCAAGCCCGAAGCGATAGAATGGAATCCTGCCCTCGTTCCACATTCTCCTGTCCACCTCCAGGTCGGTAACATCTGTTATGAAAAAATGTCACAGTTAAGAGTACCGCGCTGCTTTCACACGATTTGATGCTTTAATTCAGTGCTTCTTAACCGGGTGTATGTTTTACCCCAGGGTGAATGAAATTTTTGTTAGGGTAAACGAAAGAAGGTTGAAAGAATTTTCTGTTCCTAATTTTGTTTGTGTTCTGGAAACGTGCATTTAGTTTTTTTTTACGCAACACATACCAGCAGTCGTGAATAAAATGACACACTTCAAGCGTTGTAACTTTACGTCTGTAGCAGTCAGCAACTTCTCACAAGTAACTGCACCTATGCCTCTAATGACACAACGAACATTTGATGTGCTGTACTATGATTATTGTCACATCGGCCATGCATTCACAGCAAGGTGAATTGGAATGCAGCAATCGATAGCAGGGGTGAACGAAATCGGAAAAGGTTAAGACGCACTGCTTTAATTAATATTATTGGCAAATCAATTCGTGTTTCTAAGTCGACACGTTTTCGCTGGTTTGTGAAGCTGTTGTTTGCATCCGTGTTGAGGTCTTAATTGTTGCTATCAGTGATTGTCAAACGGCTAAGAAAGGTGATGCGTTTGAATGTGTGAGTCGGCTTTGAACTATCTGCTTCACTTGGTAGCGTTAAATCGACTCGAGAAGCTTTCTGCGCAGATTTTTGCAAGCACGGGGGTCGGAAGGGGGGCAGGGAGGACAAGCCCCCTCCTGGATTCTGAAATTTGACATTTTCCCATGAAATTTTTAGCAAAAAAGGTTGTTTTCGTAGTTTCAAGTGGTTAAAATGAAATTTTGCACTTTTGGCCCCCTACAAAAATATTTCTGACTATTCCTGGATAATCCACTATTGGTCCCTCCTTGGAAAACAAACTGCCGACGCCCAGTCGCCCATGTTTGCAAGTAGTATGAGTAACTTCGGTTGTGTGCACATAAATCATTCAGACTCCTTCTTGTGGTGAACTGCGTGAAGGTACCTTCAGATGGTTTCTGCTTCACTGCTTGTTCGTGTGAAATAAGCTACCACTCCGTTTTCCGACAGGCTTCTTGCGTATCAGCGCTAGTAACAGTTCAATCGTCTAACTTAAACACTATTATTCAGCCCGGCAATGCTGTCGAATGCGCGATGTTCAGGTGTACATGGGTATAATACGAACCACTATTGTATTGACTAAGACTGACGTAGCCGCTGTGTAGCAATTTTTTGCTGTACAAACCGTCTGTTAGACTTTCGTACGTGGCATTTACAGCTATTAAGAGGGCAACTGCATTCTCCTGCGTTTCTTACTTCCAGTGTTACTTCTACTTGGTGGACTTCTTTTTCAGACAAGCTTCGTTTCTCGTTTGCATTTTGGCATAGTTCTTGAGTCTTTTTGCACTTTCGGATCGTGAATGTATGCGGCGTGGTTTAAAATTGAACAGCTGCCTCAGATCAAAACTCGAGCGAGGCGACTGAGGTGATATTCACCAACGCGCGGGTCCAAGTACTTTACGTAGTAATGAAGAAAACATGATAAGCACACACCCGCAAAGACATTTGTTCTAGATCTAACAAAGCTGATGTGAGAAAATCTGATAGTAAGCGCGGACACCTTAATCGTAACACTCTTTTTACAAACCAGCACTGTATGGGTTCAAGAATCGACTTGAAATCTTAAGAAATTGCTATGATTTTAGTTGTAAGCGAAGTGGTCATGCGAGAATATTCGAATAATGTCCGGATAGGATATAGTGAATGCGTCTCGAGCCACACGTGCAGCATTTATTACACGTTACGGTGACTCTTTGTTTGAGATGGCCTGAAAATTGGCCACCACGTACCGAAAATGGCGTTAACTGTGGAGTAGTAATGGTCACGCATCCAGTTGGCAACAGAAAAGGGTCGTTCCCGACTTTACGATCAGTGAACGATTTACCGTGGAAACGTTTTGGCGAATTAGGCTTAGCTTCGATATTTCGAGGAACTCTGGTGATACCATAGTGTTGCTGTTTGCTGCACTCTGAATGCAGCAGCTATTGAAAGAGGCGCGATGAGTTGTCTTGGAATTATTAGCGTCTTCACGCGTGGGACGTACTTGTCACGATCTCACTGTAGCGCAAACGCGGAGATTTTGTCGCTTCCAATAAGCCTCGCTGAAATCGCAGCGACGAGTGAAGCGTTCTTAATAAGCGTTGGCACAATTCGCAGCAGAGCTGTTGGTGCCGTTGTTGTGTCATTTCCAGTTGCACTCGTGCAAGCATGGTCACGACCGTGCTGTCCATGTCAGTCATCGTGGTAGTACGTGTTAACTTATTTCTAAGGTGATCAAGAGCGTGCGGCAAATTCGGTGTCAGGTGCGTGATGATTTGGAAAACCAAACGCGTTTCTTTTCATTTTTGCTCCAGTATCAGTGGCGCGTGTGGCACTTGCCACCGCATAAGGTTTTATGAAGTGCAGGGACGCGTAACAATAATTTTCGTTCGCCCGCTTTGTTTTAAATGGTTTGTTGTCTCAACCCCGCTCACCCGCAGCGCTTCCCTAATCAAATATTTACCACAAAAGACGTTGCTGCTTCAAGTGAGAGTCGGAATGAAAGTCAGATGCGCGCAGGCTTGTTAACTCGCATGAACTCGAGTTCGAGTTGCGAACTCGCGCCGTAACACCGCGTTTGCGATTCACATGCGAGTGATTCAGTAAGTGGAATGAGGTCTGATTCAATTTTTTAGGACTACAAAAATCCCACAACAAACACACTACTCTCTGAAGGTGACGTAATACCGACAGAAATGCATCACTTTTTTGTGCGGTTGATTGTGTGACGTCGATGTGCAATCGAGCGTGAGATCAATCTTCCTCTTTAAAATGTCTCAGGCTGTCTCGAGGGTTCGGAACGGGTCAACGTAACAGATGAATGGATGGATTTATTTCCTTTCGGCTTGTGTACATCGAGCTGGTTGCGAAACAGTCTTGAAAGCACTCTCGCCCTCTGTCTCTTTTGTGCCTTTCGGACGCGGCCACTTTCCGAAACAACAGCGTTTTTTTGCAAAACGCTTTGAACGTCATAAAAAAAACGGTGTAATGCCAGATGTGCGGTTGTTTGTTTGGACTAGGTAGGCTGCGCTTGAACGAGAAGCTGAAGCACCTTGGCACGCAAGGTATAAAGACACATCCCGGTATTTGCTAACTCGCCACCTAGCGAAGTGCCACAACAGGAACCGGCTGCTGTTGGCCTAAGAAGCACTTGTTTGAGCACTAGCGTCCTTCACAGCATACAAGGCATGTCCTAGTACTGTGCGCTTTGTTCGGTCTGTATTATATGATCTGAATCAGTGGTTCTTAGCCCTTTTTCTACCACGCCTCCCTTTAAGTAGTTGTCCTCTGCTTCAAGGCCCCGCTGAATTTGAATAAACTGTAAAAGCAAATGTATTTATTGGTAAATCTAATGATCAAACTTCCCATGTTGCAGGGCCCGTAAGAGCTCGCGCCTCCCTGGAAATTAATTAACGCCCCACGGTTAAGAATCACTGATCTAAATGCAACTGACGTGCTGTGTCATGAATGCTAGTGGTACATTGGCACGATAGCATTATTATCAAGCCATGCGGAAACGTCACAATTACACTTCGAGCTCCTGAAAAAATCTCTAGGATAGCCCGCTTATCCTGTTTGCATTGTGCTTTTATCAGATACCGTAGTCTTTCAAATACGCTTCTTTTCATCTACGGACAGTGGCGTTTCTCAGTAGTCTGCCTGACGCAGTAATGGATGCAATAAAGCAGCAGACCTGGCTCACCTGCATGTTGAATGGATTGCATTTTTCTTACGTCGTCGATCAAAAGCGAGGCCATTATGAACCACACCGCGCACACGACGAGATCGGTGAAAGCAATTTGGATCATGTAGGTCGTATACACCGACCCGCGGACCTGCGAAAGAAACACAGCGCTCAACTCGTTGCTTGTGAAGATGAACAGTTGCGGTATGTTTTGCTGGCAGGTCGGGTTTTAAACGCTAATGAATGCAGTGTTTGGTGAGACCTTTGCCTATACAACTTTTCTGGGTCTCTTGCTTTAACTAACAGCCACGGTCGAAGCCAAGTGCAATAATACGATTGTGAGGTTCACAACATACATTAGCTGTTGGCTTTCCAAGCAATTTGATGTACCAAGTTTTCCACCAGTATTAAACTCGTATGGTTTTAGAAACGACATGGAAATGCATGCACGACGCGTAATTATGAGGCGAACCTGGCCGTTTATGTGGAAAGGGCAGCACTACAAAGTTAACGGTCGCGTCGCTTCGTAGCCATAACCCGTGCATTGTATTTGCATCTCGTTCAAAATGAATCAAGATCCAGAAAAGCAATCAGCAGTCGACTGCTTTCGTGCGACTGTCACTGACGCTTTGGTTGTAGCCTGCTGTTGTCATGTTTATATTCGGCCAGCGAGCGGGGCGGGCATAGATTTTATCGCCAGCATTCCTTTGAGATCGGCTCGCATGATTATCCGGCAAATCCTTGCTCTTGTCTTAATTACACACGTCACCACTAACTTCGAAACGGACCACAATGAACAATCAAGGAAGTCAAGTCGCCGAAACTGCGCCAACGATTGTAGCCCCGTATTTTGTTGCGTTTCGAGGAGAAAGAATATGTTTGTTTCGTGGTTTTTCTCCACTATATGACTATCATTCTTCGCGGCCTTGGTCGGAATAGCGTTTTTTGTTGTTCAAAATCCAAATGGCTTGCATCGTACAGAGAGGCTGTGTAACCTGCAAGT
>Ga0210059_1013063_pt1 | contig 12468 bp, 6 predicted proteins | sample Ectturendosymbi2_FD_188042 | JGI IMG/M metagenome (GOLD analysis project Ga0210059, IMG submission 188042) | Ecteinascidia turbinata endosymbiont from Florida, USA - Sample 2 (SPAdes) (version 2) | ecosystem: Host-associated > Tunicates > Ascidians > Unclassified | place: Key West, Florida...
GTCCGCAGGGGGGGAAAAAGGGCATTTGCCCCCCTGGAAATTGGGGCTAAGAACGAAAATTTTTTTGAAAACCTGTAGTGAGCACTAAATTCAGATTAAATCGACTAGCTTCTTGCAATGACAGTTTGCTTGCCGATATCAGTGGTGTAGGGAGGCGGAATTGCAAGCGCACCCCCGAAAGTTTTAATGTGGTAAAAATCCGGGCAAAATTCCTGAAAATCTGCAAAATCCGCGGAAATCTGGGCAAACTCTGTGAAAACCTTGGCAAAACCCCTGAAAATCTGGGCAAACACCCTGAAAATACGGCAAAAATGGCGTCCAACGTGCTTTGGTTTGAAAAAATTCGTCCCCAACGTGTGCAGAATCACATGAAAATTTTTTTCATTCGAAAAACGGTCTTCATGAGAAAATATTCGAACCAAAAGTAGTCCAAAATGTTTTCGGGCAAGTTTGAGGAAATTCGGGCAAAAATCCTTCGCGCCTCCAAAATTGCCTGCTCGTACTCCCATGGACGATTTGACCCGAACATTGTGGTGTCATGTAATGATGATATTGCCGTTCACTCATGTCTGTTTTTTGGTCTGCAGAGGAGGCAGGCTGCGAAACTTGCGAGCGGATAGCTGTTCGTCCTAATTACGTAACAAGAACATAGCCTCAAATCTTCAAACGTTTAGCCTACTTCAAGTTACGGTGGTGGCGGTTTTGTTGCATGTGACTGTTGAACGCAGAAATCTAGGAAGGTGATGTAATGCAGCACATCGGTGTAAGAGAAGGCAATTTTTTGGGGGTGCGAAGGATTTTGGTCGGAATTTCCCCAAACTTGCCCGAAAAAATTTTGGGCCACTTTTTGTGCGAACATTTTCTCAAGCAGGCCTTCTTTTGGGATGACCTCCAAACAAGGTCTTCATGTGATTCTGCCAACGTTGGGCGCCATTTTTGCCCAGATTTTCAGGAATTTTGCAGAGGTTTTCACAGATTTTACCCAGATTTACACAGATTTTTCCCGGATTTTCAACATACCGAAACTTTTGGGGGTGCGCTTGCACCCCCACCTCCTACACCACTGATGCAGCAATACAGTGACTGCTGATAGTGGTTAGCAACATAGTTTTACACTGTGTGAAAGAAGCAAGAGGGAAAATGTAGCAGTGTTTCTACAAGTTTAAATCCACTGTTGATGTGAGACTGTGAGTGTGACCATTGTGCCAGAGTGAATAAATTAATCCAGGGGTGTGAAATTAATTTGGCGTGGGGGTAATTTAAAGAAGGCCACATTTAGCGGAGGGCGTACCTACCTTCTAATCATCAGAAGAATCCAATGGAAAAAGAAGCAAGTCTCGGTTCAAGTTTAGGGCAAAGTTAGAGGAAATTTCAGTATTGTTGATTTTTTCCTGAATGCTTCCGCGGGCCGCTGAAAACGCTGAGACGAACAACATGAGGCCCGCGGGTCGCCCACTCCCGGCTTAATCAAACTACGCTTATTCAGGCATTTTTGACACAGTGTAAGACTATGTGACTTGTTGGAATACGTCTTATCCGTTCAGGTTTATTTCTGGTATCTGAGTGAGTTCTTAGAGACGATTGCAGCTCTTGCCGAGACTCCAGAATCTGGAGTCCAGGTGTTTGCAGCTCTTGTTTCGAAGTGACGCTGACAAATCTTTCTAGATAAATTAAGGTAATAATTTATGGTTTCTTTAATAGCAGGACAATGCTTCTTTGAAAAAATCGCGCTTCTTTGAAAATCTGGAGATAGTAAGCTCTATCTTGAGATACTTGGCTGTTGCTGCCAACGAGGCGCATTTTTGTGGCTGTAGCCGTAACAAGGGGCGTTTTTGTAGTGTAGAAAGCCGGTATGTAGCCACGGGGTGGCATTCGGGGGCGGCGCCACCCCAAATGCTTTTGTGCGTCCCCAAATTGTGTTTTCTCCAATAAAACTTTTCTAAACATATAATTTAAAAAATCTTGCCCCCTAAAATATATTCTGCCCCCCAAACCTTGAAAACTGGCTACAGGCCTGGTAGAAAGGGGAAAGTGTTTTGTGAAAGTTCATTTGCATTGCATCGTCAGCAGCCTGAATGTATAAGTCAGCCATGTCCAACCCAAATGGCTTACTGAGCCAAAAATTATGTCACTATCTTTATCAGGGCCGCACATTTTATGACATATTAATGAGGGCCGCACATTGAATGGCTTACTTTGATCTTGGCAAACTAACTTTAGCTCAACCTATTGTACTGAAAGCCTTCGTATCTAACTGCAATATTAACAGACGTGATAAGGTGGCACTGAAGACCACCTACATCAAAAATTTCAAATTCACGATTATCAAAACTAGGACAGGTTGTCAGAATATAGCGTACTTTTACTACAGCGACAACCTAAACTAGGCCGCACAAAACATTCGACTGGGCCGCATGCGGGCAGCGGGTTGGACATAGCTGGTATAGGCAAAATGTGGACGTTGCACCCCCTGGAAAATTTCTGCGGACGTCTATGTAAGGACGGTTGGCAATTCATCATGAGGCATGTTAGCTCACGTACTGGTCGATAGCGGCGTTCTCAGTTGATAAGTGACACGCGCTCTTTCCCGTATTGGCACGCGGTGCACGGTTTTACACGGCCTTGTCATTTCATCTACATCTGAATGCATTTTCAAGCAGTAATTGCTTGTGAGTGAAACAGTTGATGAAGTTCGAGAGGTTGCGCAACACAAAAATCTTCGAGCAAAGAACAATGGGTAGTTTCCTTAGTTTCACTACATTGAGTGAAATTTTCTTTTAAAAAGATACTTTAAAATTTTATATTTTTGAAACACACTAGCAGTATTTTGTAAGTCATTGGCCAAGTTTGAACTCAATGCTGTTAGCTGAAATATTGTAGTGGTCGAAAGTAGATGGGCGTTTTCTTTCGAGATTTAGTTTTTAAACTGAAAAAAAGATTGCTTTTTCGATCTTAAAAAATCTGTTGACAGTAAAATAGTTAACAGCAATACTTGAACATATTTGCATTCTACATTCTCTATAGCAACAGCTTATCCATGACATTTACTTCTATGCTTTTTCGTTCGCAGCTGCTCTGAACACACACAACAGGCGCAGTTATTGCCTTCTACAATAAAAGTGATGAATCTGAAGTGGCAACGTTCGGTGTAATTTGCCAGAAAGCTTAGGAGACTAACTAAGTTTACTAAAATCTTAACTGTCAGGTCGTTTGCGGGAAAGCCCAAATAGAAAAAGCAAAACTCTAAACGCCGATCGGGTAGTCCAGTTGAAAGTTTACTTCAAGAAAGTTTGATGTTGTTTTTGTTGTCAGTCTATCTGTGAACATACCATATTATCTCAAACTGAAGGTTTTCAGCAAGGCAGTCCCCTTTCCCGAAACTACGTACGCAAGAAATGATAAACTTCAGTCGCTAATTGATGAAGACTAGATTTACATTAGATTAAGATTGGGCATTGGGGCGGCATTAGCTCAGTGGTAAAGTGTCCGCCTCCCAGTTGGAAGGTTGGGTGTTCGATCCACAGCCACTGAGTGGATTGCCGTAGCGCTCCTTGGGCAAGAGCGTTCACCTCAATCGCCCCGGCAAGAAGCACAATTCAGGCTTAGGCCTGCCGCCAATTGCCGTCGCCAAAATTAACAAAAAGATTGGGCACCGCGTTTCATCCACTTTTAAGCGATTGTTCACAGAAGGGAATGACACTGAAACGTAACAGCAACTAAAAGGCAGAAACGGCGATGATGGAGCAGACATGCTTGTTTTCTCTTCAAAATATGCAATAAGTGTAACATTGATACAACAATCTTGGTGTTATACTTCATCTCACTCTTGTTTTTTAATGTAACAGCTTGATGAGCTGGTTCGAAAGCATGTGGTGAAGCTTGTTATAAACAATATCGACCTGCAGCATGCCCGCTATCTCTTTTTGGTCAGTAGCTTTAATATATTGGCCTATATTACGTGTAGATTATAAGTCAGTTAATATTCATAAGTTCAATTACGTAACACACAGATGAGAAAGCGTAGTTCTTACGTCAGGTAAAATAAGGTTTATTCTTTTCTTACCACTTGCTTTGAAAATAATCTCTACGACAAAGTTATTTTTTGATATTGCGTTGGGTTGGAGTAATAATACTACTCTACAAAACTTGTCTAAGACAACTCAGAGTCGCAGAAGCTTGGCCGTTGCTGTATATTCTTTCTTCGGTGGAAGTTGACGTCTCGGGTAAATTATTATACGCTACTCACTTTTTTCAGTGGCACTCTGCAACAAAGTTTAAAGCTTTCAGATGTGTACCGTTTGCAACATTTTGTTTAGTGAAGAGCAGCTAAATCACAACCGTTTACAGATTCTTTAATTGTTGGTTCTCGCTAAGCCTAACAACAGTCCAAACGCGTCCCATCATCCCAGCGCTTAATTCGAGTTGAAACCGCATGTCGAAATTACTAGTGAGCGACAGTCTACTACGCAAACGCTTTTACCATCCGATGTCGTTGTTACACCTCACCAAGTCGACCTGACAGTTCGCCACAAGGCCATTAGTTCATCAGCGCTTTCAGTTTGATTCGCTGTCAAGAAGCGGTACAGCGTGTATAATTGCTTCGCACGGAGAAGCAGTCGCTAGGCTGTTGCAGGCACGGCGACCGATTTCGGGCTCTTTCTTTGTCTTCCGCTCGCCCCGAACCGTGAAGTGCGGCCTGTCACACTACACCGCGAAACGTGTTCCGTAAAGTGCGATGCCAATGATTTTTGCCACCTTTATCCGCGTGGTTGTCAGGCCTTAGACAAATCGACAGTGCGTTCGCTCGGACCCTGCTCTGAATAGACAGTCTTCACAAGACGCCGCAATGAGCCTCACGGTTTCCAGGCTTGGAAAACCTAAAAGTACCGATTTGGGGTTTCAAAAAGAAACTTTTAGTCAACTCAAATAAGATCCAAGTGTACATCAAGGATGATCAGGTTACCGGGTTATCCAAGCTGTATCAAGTCAGGTCACTGCAAAGCTAGGGTTCGGCGATTGCGTTGAAAAAAATGCGACGATTATGTCTCCGGACTTTACAGCGCTCATCAAATTACTTATGGGATTGGTCTGGTGCGTGTAATCTCTTTTTGATTACAACGCATCGGCAGGTTATGACAACGAACGTGCGACGAGAGATAGCATGCGGCAAACGAGACTATTTCAAGGCGACCTTTCGACCACGTATGCTGGCTAATGAGTGCCTTTGATCATATGCATATCTACACGAAATCAACACTCATCACATATGTCTTGTATTTCTGCCAAACGTGAAATTGCTTTTCTCCCGCTTGGCGTCTAGCGAAGCCTGCCAGGTCTGCGTACCGCTCGAGGTGATAGTGCAGAGAGAAGAGCTTTCAAAGTGCTCTGACGAACATGAATGCGAACGCTTGCAGCTTACTGAAGGTTATACAGTACAGGGTCTACACGAATCTAGGATATGGTGAAGATTCAAGCACAATCAATGCGAACGAAAAGGCAGTACTGAGTGAACACGCGTGAAAAAGACTGAACAATGGATGAGTTGACTTATTCACATTCACGACTTCATTACAAGCTGTTAACTTAATTTGAGTCTTGAAGAGCTTTCAAGGCCCTCGTTGCCAGTGGTTGGCAGTGGAACATTACGGCAGGCATTGCTATAGTGTGATTACGTTGCTCGTTGTATTTCTTGTGAAAAAGCAAAGGGATATTTTTTGCCTACTTTAGGTCCTTAAAGTCAATTATCTCGATGAACAGGTACACAGTTTTGCTTGCAGGTTGCTTTATAATTTTAGCAATGATTTGTAATCACCGAAGGCGACGTTTTTGCTTTTGTACCAGTGTAGAAATTTGTGTTTAAAACGCTGCTACAATTTACAAAGGTCTGCTTGAAGTGGAAAAGGGTTTAAGCCCTACGAAATGATTTCAGTCATACTTTGCCTTCGAAAACAAAATTAAGCATAGAACGGAGCAAAATACATAAATCTGGCTACGTTTCCTTTTAAAAAGAACTAACCTTCTTTGTTTTATGAGATGACGTTACAAAAACTTCGAAAACTGACAAAAAAACTGCGAATTTTTTGCAACCGTGAGTTTTGGTTGCTAGGACATGGTAATCTCAAACTAAGCTGCCTGTTGAGCTCCACTCTGGCAAAACATACACAAAATCCGCTCTTTTTCGGTCGCCCGAAAGCTGTGCATAGCAAACAACACATAAACGAACGTTCATAGAAAGCTTCACGTTTTCGCTCAAACTAGACGTAATATACATTTGATGATACCCTTTTTGTGTTTGGACCATCATAACTAACGCACTCTTTAAGAACGAGTCACTTGCACCTGGAGTGCTGCACAGCATTCGCAAAAAAAACGCTTTCATACTTCGTAAAACTGCCTGAAAGTTTCTCTAAGGGGAAAATCTGGTCAAAACTCTGCGATTATGCATGGCAACTTCAAGTATGCTTGGAGAACTGCTGGCGTTTAATAAGGCTTTGTGTTGTAGGTTTTATAATGCATTTAATCGGATATTTGACATACAGGTGGAGGTATTGTTTTTCCGAAAAAGAAAATGATTAAACAAAGGAGGCATTCGTGTGTGCCGCCAGCAGTTTTTCGGAGATTACGGTTTTGAAAAATTTTGTTCATCGATAACCGTCAGTTTACTTAAATACGGTGTCATTTGCGACACCTGCAGAGCAGTAAGGCGTAGTTATATCTGCTGAACAACTTTATATTCTTTGCAAAGTTTTTAATAATTTGACGGTCCGAGATTTATTCTCTGCTTTGACTTATATCCTCAAACAACCTTTGGCGAAGTTGTTGCTATGAAAATCTTGCGACTGATAATCATATCTTCTATCGAATGGATTCCTTTCCCAGCAAAGAATCAGACACTAAGGTCTAACAGAGTATATATTTCGCCCGCTAGGAAGGCATCATCAGCTGCTATTCAAACAGAATCTTCACTAGGACTGACAATCTTGGACGCTTTTATTCGTTCGTCACCTACAGTGACTTAAAAACAGTGAAGCTTTGTCTTGCATTGTCCATTTCAGCCAATACGCCTACATGGCAGCTAACTTTTGTTGTTACTTACAGAATTTCTGTGCTGTTAAAAAAAAAATTCAAGCAGTGTTCTTCGTTCAACCAATCTATATGTGATTTGCTCACAAAATGTTAAATCGATGCAGAGGGTAGTGTGAAGTAAGCGCATCTTTACAACGCACCTGAAAGGACAGAAATTCGCAAACATGAATCTATGTATTGCTTTTAAATTAGTTACTTGCTTTTGAAGTACAAGAAGGAATGGTTCTTGTCAAACCGTACACACAAGTCAGCACGCACAGTAGCGCATCACATTTCTGTGTTATCCTAGATATAAATTTCACTAGTAAACGAAAACATAGGGATAGGATTATTTCACACGATCAGGACATTCGTCTGGCGTATTTCATCCAAATCAAATCGAAGCTGGCATAAACTTCTTGCTTGTTAAACGTGTCAGACAATTTTTTCTGTAAACGATGACCTGCTGGATGCTTCTGCTTATTTTAAAATAAATTCAATTAAAGAAATTGAATAAATGCATAAAATATGAGGCAAACAAGCATAGTCAATTATTGATTTTTCTGCTGGCCAATCACGGTACTAGAATTCAGTGTCGGGTACTTTCGCGTCAATACTCGAAACCAGTTCCCATGAACTCGGACTTGGACCCGACGTTTCCTGATTGGTCTCAGTCTCGAGTCTTTCGCAAGGTGATGAAAACGGGCATGAACTCGATTCTCGCCGCTGTGGGCTCGTACGTGAACTCTGAATCACCAAATGAGGTTTACAAAACTGGTTTGAACAGTAATGTATGAGCTTATTTAGAGCATCTGCCGTTACTAGACACCTTAAATGTTCCGGCCTTTTACATATTAAAATGAGTGTCCCACATTGCATTCAATACCGGAGAAACCCAATGAAATCTGCAGTTACTCAGTTCCTTGTGACTGGAGCAAATAAAGCTGAAACACACGTAAGAAGCAACAGAGACTTATATTTTCATGACAATGAACATAGTACCATGGTTCATCAGTCTTCAGGATCGTAGCAGGGAATCTGTGGACCAGGTCAAGTTGCAGAATTGCAACCCCTTTCTTAAGAAACGTGTGAAAGCAGCAAAATATACAAGTTTGTGCAAGTTCGATAATTGTTCTGGATAGCCAGCCTTATCTTTACAGTTTGATTTAAACTGCTTTGCACAGCTTCAGCAAACATATCCTACGCCAATGTATAGCTAAAAATATTCCACAGGACTTTTTACACCTTTTCAGCGCCATGTGATTTACCAAAATAATCTACTGATGTATGACTTGTTTTTTTAACAAATACAAAGCAATGCTTCATTTGTTGTTTTTTTCTAAAATTTAAGATTCTATTAAAAATGAAGTCATTAAAGACACAAGGTAAATTTATAAACGACAGTGAAAGTCGCCAGCATGTTTTGAACCACTGATAAAGGATTGAGCAGTGGAAATATTTGAAAGTCAATAAACAGGGGGATATTACTGCTGGAAAACACGTTACAAAAGACACGTGGTGCTTAAAAACTTTATTGTTGAAAATTTGCTAGATCAATCGCTTTGTTGTTAAAACAAGTACGTATTAGGTAATTAGTCGGTGTATCCCTGGCTTTTCTTTAGGTAATCTGCGAAAAGTATGTGTATCTCGGGCTTAACTGCATGTCAGTGATTCTAACTGTTTATAAACATATGTTATAAGTAAAATATGACAGGTTTCATTGATAGCATTTGAAAAGTTGTTGGAAAATATTTCTGAAATATTTACCCTACACGTCGTCCTTACGTCATCGCCGTCATTGCCATACATTATGCAACATTTTCAGCAGCCTCAAAATTAATTCTTTTGCTTTATCCAGGGATTTTTTAAGGTGTTTTAGGGACCCGCTTCGGATCACTAGAATCAGAGAAAACTAAATTAAGAAAAATATACTACAGAAGAAGAAAATACGGACCAGCTTTGAGAAAAGGATAATACAGATCATCATCACCATAGCCTAACGATGGCGCTCAAAACACCTCTAAACGTATGAAATTTAGTCGGAAATTTTTCGGGTCCCTACAGGACCATACTGGGTACCTAACATTTTCCATTAATAAACCTGCTTTATCGCAAGAATTTGTATGACTTTTCTGTCCAAACCAAACTGAAATTTTCTTGATAACAACTATTCATGGATTAATGAAGCGAAGCTGTATACTACTCTACTTCCATACAGTACATGCCTGTCACAAAATCTCATGTATTTTGCTTCATCTCAGCAAAAATTGCGACACTTATTGCCTGCAGAATATCACAAACTATAGCTGTTCTGAGTATCTGTTGTTTCATGCTGCGTCTTACATATCTATAATAAGAATAGCGAAAGGGTATCATTTTAAAAAAAGAAAAGGCAGAAAAACCCGGGAATATGCAAAGGCATTAGAAAACCTGTTCTTGTTGTACTTGACCTCGTATGTTGATTCCAATCTTGGGATCGCCGAAAAAAGTCTAGTATATAAACCAGACTTTTAAGTTAAATACCTCCTCTAAACATATCAAAAACAAGCCTTTAACCACGCTATTGAAACGCATCAATGTGAAATATTCACATAAATGGTTGAAAACCGATTATAAATCAGGGTTTAGACATGGAAGACGATTACATGTTTCATTAGTTCGCGATCGGAAGTGGAATTTTCTTTTTTTGTCCTTGAGATGAGATTTTTCCCCAGCAAAAACGTGTCGCTCGGGAAATAAATATGCTGAGAATTCTTGTGCTGAAGACGTTTCATTTTTAAAAATCGCCATTGAAAGAGTTAAGCCGCTTGGGTGCACTCCTTTTGTCATAATTATAGCTAGGCTCGGCTTCAAGACGATTTGACCGATTTCTTCTGATCGGGCCCCGCGCTACGCCTACTAACCAACACAAGTTCACACTTTCTATCGAAGCTGCTATGCATAGTGCCGGCGCGGGGCCCAGAGTTTTTAAGGTGTTTTGAGAGAACAAAACGGTTCTCAAATTTTTCCAATGGTCTCTCAAAATACAGTATAAACTCTGTTTACTCCCACCATCAAAATGCACGTAAAGCTTGCTTACAGTCACCTCGGTATACAGATAAAACAGTTTCGGTCTCTCAAAATGTATTTGCAGCCAGCAAGGTCAAACTTTAAAAAAACATGGCGGGGCCCACAATATTTTGTAAATCCACTGCCGACGAAAATCAAAATCCAAGTGAACTGCGCGGTTTCGCCCTCTATCAAAATTCTTTAGTAAGAATGGTATTGTATTCAGTAATGTCTAGCCAAAAATTTTTAATAGCACCTCGTTAAGGCAGAGAGGGATAAAGTTTTGAAGCTGTTTTCTGTTTCATTTATAAAATCGTTTCGTTTTTGGCAGGTCAGGTTTCAATATTTGCTGCAAAATAAGGTTCGATAGTTGTTGATGTTTCAGTAGTTACTACTAGCCTACTTGTCTTCTGAAGGTAACGTTTAGTTCTTAATTGCAAATGTGTGCTGCTTAATCAGTCTTTTAATAGCGTTGTTCATGTTCCCTCTTGTAGAGATTTCATGAAGCAACCTGAGATTGACGCAAACTATTGAAACAAACCTAGTTGAATTTACGAATGACTATTTCAGTTGTGCAAAAACTAACGGTTCCTTGAAAAGTAACATAAAATTACTAACAGTTAAGCCATTTACAAGTAACAGAAGTGACAATATGGTTCAAGTGAAGGAAGTCTCATGGCGTTGTTGTGCTGAAAATTGCATCATGAAGTACTACCGAAACAAGGGTTAGGGCATCGATCTCACAGATTGGCGTCGTAATTTCTGAGATATAGCCTAATAAATTGAAAGTTGCAAAAAGTCTGAAAAGGTGCAAAGTCGAATAACTTTCGTGGACGTTTGAGGCTACTACAGCAGGCCTACTTGCTTGTTTTGAAAAATTGAAAAGTAGATTTAAACTTATTGGGAGGTATACAATCACTTTATATATTCATTGGTTGTTATGGCGCCGTTCATTGAAGTGTCTGCTGGAGAGGTCATAGCGTCACCCTTGCAGGCCTCGTCTTTTAACATCACCGATTTCTATCATTATGACTTCAGTTTTAATAGAGAAAATACTTTTTGACCTTCTCCGCGGTATTCAAATCCTGCTCTAATAAACGATTTGTACTCCTTTCGGTGCTGTTTTCAGTGCATTTCACGCAACCATTTTCCACGAGAAAAGTATGTAATGATAGGCAGGTGTTATACGGTGGTGTTTTGTATTTTTGGCTTTAACAGTTGATGTTGGGCTATTTAATCAAGAATGTTTTTTCTGTCACTAAGCTAAATATTATGAGTCAAAGACCAAGAGACATAGGCAAAAAATATTAAGCGGCGCCCAAAAGAGGCCTAAAGCTAAGGCAAAAAAAGACCGAAGGAGAAAAAAGAAAGTTGCATTGGACAAGTATTTTAATTGGAATAACCTCAATGCCGCGCCACGCTGAAGATGGCGAAAACTTAGACAGCCAGCTTGACCATCAGTGGCGTAACTAGAAGTTTGAGCCAGGGGGACAAAGCAAACTGAAGGAGACCCACTGGCCACTGTATGGAGACCACTAGCCAAAACTCAGAAAAAAATTTAAGAAATGATAGTGTCATGGATGAATGTCATGGAACCCGGATGTCATGGATGCCTAAACAAGCTTTAAAAACGCAAAACGGTGAAAACACTCCGATAAACGCAAAAAAAACAACAACCTACTGTACTGAAACCAAAAGAATACTAAATATCAAAATTTCCGCTAAAGGGGGCCCAGCCGTTTTCACATTTAGCTGGTCAGGGGGTGCGGCTCGCACACCTGCCCCCCGTCTGTTACGCCACTGCTGATCATGTCACGCCAGATAGTCAAAGTGGAAGTTAATGCATGAGAAATTATATGAGTCGTTCCAAAAATGTTGAATCTGGCAAAGATAGAACCTCGTCGACTAATGCATCTGATGAGGCATGCGAACAAAAAAATACAGCATTTTGATGAACGAATGATCTTGCTACTTGGCCAGATGTCATGAGTCGAAATGTTAGGGACTAACCCGGGCTATTTAGCCAAAGAGGACCGCCTGTAATCACAATAGAAGTTTTTCCCAGAAACGAGAGTGATGGGACACGGTTTGCTAAGTTTCAGATGCAAAAGAATACTGCCAAAAGGTGAAGCGGTAGGTAATCCATGGCTAATGTTCCTGGACCTAGAAACATGGAATCCTTTGCTACTGCTGCAAACTTTTCAATCATGGATATGCACTAGTATAGCACTCAATACCTGCTGTCTGCAAGTACTACACTCAAAACTTCCCTTCTGGTCAGAGAGGAGGTGATGAGTGTTGTAATTCTTGAATTTTTAAATGTGACGACGCTGTCCATTGAAGTCTCTGCTGAAG
>Ga0210059_1013065_pt1 | contig 12466 bp, 4 predicted proteins | sample Ectturendosymbi2_FD_188042 | JGI IMG/M metagenome (GOLD analysis project Ga0210059, IMG submission 188042) | Ecteinascidia turbinata endosymbiont from Florida, USA - Sample 2 (SPAdes) (version 2) | ecosystem: Host-associated > Tunicates > Ascidians > Unclassified | place: Key West, Florida...
TGCTATCAATTCCTTGACCTTCTCTCTCCTCGGTTGCCCTTGCAAGCCAAGGTATCTATTGGCATGATGAGTCTCATAGTGGCGTCGAATGCTATATTTGTTCACCACTGAAACCTGCTGTGAACGCACCAAACACGCAGGTATCACATTTACCTCCGTAAAAAAATAAGAAACGGACCAACTGTGTTGGAAAACTCTGCATTTTTTGTCAACTTTTCTCTGTTTCCATAAAGACATTTTGGGAAACGAGGCTGCCACGGAATAGAGAATAAAGGCTAAACTGAGCAATTTAAGGAAAAGTAGAAGCCTAAGTCCGAGCATGGAATAGTTCTACATCTAACAATATGTCCTTATTACACCACAATACAGTTTCCTTGTCTCTTATTTTCACGAAAAACTACAAAGATGTCCTCCCAGTTTTCACTCCAGGTTGACATATTTGAAACAGGAAGTTGCTTGAGCAAGTGGTTTTAGTTAACATTTCCGCGTATTTTTTGACACTAGAAATCCGGCGATGTCGATTTCGACGTTTTTCGTAATTCAATGCGCAATTTTCTGCATTTACTGCTTTTTACCGATTCTCAAATTTTACCCTGTCGAACAGATTTCTGTGCAGTTTATTTTCGGTCAATAATTCGAATAGAAGCTTTACGTAGCAAATTTTAGTTAGAGTTGTACTTAGAACTCCGAAGGTTTCGAAATCGACATCACTGGAGCTCAAGGCATATTTTCTCCTGGAATTCTAGTGTTAAACTTTATCAAGAGTAGTTATACTTTTGCATATTCATATATACCTGTTTGAAAGTTGAAACCGGTGTGAACATACAAAAGGAAATATGCAGAAAACGGGAAAATTTCAAGTGAGAAATCAGTGGAAAACAATAAAATATATGCAATTGCGTTAAGGTTTCAAGCACTTGAAATCTAGTCACCAGTTATCGAAGTATGACTGGATAAACTTCTCAAGTAAACAAAGAAGTTTTTACTTTACAAAATCATCCCGCGGCCCGGATTCAACCTCGCAACGGGCCAGTTTTGGCCCGCGAGCCGTATGTTTGACACCCCTTCTCTAAAACCTCGTACCATAGCCTAGAATGCATTTAAATCTCGCGTGGTTTCGCGCCGTTGATTCTGCTCGATTCACGCACTCCCACGGGCCGCTGACGTTACGGATTGTTTAGAGAAACCTGTCAAAAAGTGTCAAAACATCCTGTGGTTTTGTAAACATAGCCAGAAAGGCCGAAATCGCACGGCGAAAAGTTTTTTTTCAGCCTAAACTACAAGTCTTTCCCCATTCAGACGGATTTGAACAGCTCTCTAGCTCGATCCGCTGGTGAGCTATGGCCATTTAGAAAAGTGGTGTGTTCCAACCCAAATTGGGGTTTGTGGGTGCAGAAATTTTCACCAATATTGTTTTTTTGTCCATAATTTCGGCTACACATATGCTAGAAAGTCATTCAAGGGCTCTAAAGACGCGAACTTTGGCCTAGTTTCCGAACATATCTTGGGCCATAATAATGGCCCAATGGGTTGGGGCCCAGGGCCAGGTAAAGGTAGCCAAAAACACCCCCACTTGTGGCGTTCCCCCCGAAAATTCCCCACAGAAAACGAAAAGTTTTTTTTTTCGATTTCGACTACAAGACTTGCTGAGTCCGTAGAGGGTTTTAACAGCTCTCTAGCTCAATCGCCTGGCGAGTTATAGGATTTCAAATCTCTGCAAGAAACGTGGTTTTCGCGGGACTTAAAGGGATAAATTGGGGTTCGACAAAAGCTTGGAAAACTACGTAAGGGTTGGGTGTGTTTGTGAAGTTTAAGAACCAGCTGCCCTAGAAGCATAGCATCTTCTTTTCTTTAATATTTGCTTGAAAGATATTTTGACAATTTTTCGGAAAAGCTTTCTGGGCGATCCAACGTTCTTATCATCTCTAAACGCCAGGCCTCGCCCAGCAATAAATTTTACAACAAAAACAAGAAACGTTGTAGGCAGAGGCGATTTCCGATATTGTTCGCATTGATTGACCTGACTAGCTAATTCCGTATCAATCCTTCATGGTGATTATTACATCTGCGACTAAATGTAATCGCGCCATCTATATATTCCATTGAATGCTCGTGGCTCCTCAGGCGCTCAAGAGCGTGCTTCCAATCGAAGATTCCTTTTCTAATAAGGAAATGCGCACATTTAGTCTTATCCGCGCACATCAATCTACAAGTGAAACATTTAACACAAGTTTGTGAAGGAGAAAAGCAAAGACAGCTTCTGTCAACTTCTTCGCCATTGTGATTCTGGCGAGGAATAAGACTTGCGGTACATTTCCGTGACAAGTTTCTGTCTTTTCTGTGTTGTGGAACGTCATGTTTTAGAAATGACTTTTCATCACAATGTTGAAAAGAACCTGTTTCATGTTTCAACCAATATTCCCGCATTTTTTCCGGTATATTGGCTGGCCAGACGGCCCAGAGACCGATATCGTTGCCTCCAGTGATAGCGTTAGCCATCTCATCTATCGTGTTTTTCGATTTTACATCTTGACGTTCTTCTGCTACTGCACTGCTTGTTAAAATAGGTCTATTCTCATCGTTACATAGATCTTAGTCTGTCACAACGTGTTCTTCGATTTTCTGTCCTCTTACAGGTTCCGCAGAAATGTCTCCGCTGGACTTCACAGCCACTGTAAAATAGTCACTTGAATGTTTCTTGACTTGGCTGCAACGTCTTCCTCTCTCATTTTTGCCTCTTGCTTTTTTACGTCTTTTAGAATCACTTGAATAAGCTCTGCACTTGTTAGGATGGCAATCCCCCTTCTGTTCACGTGTATTTATTAATAAGCTCAATATGGCTGCCGCATTTTCATCGCAAAAAGGAAGGACAACTTATGACTGTCACTTACTTGAGTGTATTCTCTACACTTAAACTAACAATTAGGCCCATTGATAAGTAATCATTGAAGTAAGACGTCTAGTGTGGACGATTTTTCAGTCAAAACATACAGTACAAAACGAAATTCTTATTTACTTGTCCTATTTAGCTCTTGAATATATTGCAGTTTTCTTACATTTCTTTAAAATATAAAATCCCTTTTAACAACATTATGAAACTACTTGCACGAAAGATGTCTTAAATTGCACACCAGCCTAGAGTAGAAACTTTGTCGATTAGAAAGATTTCTCTTTATTTCAGGTTTGTGGCTGCATCAAGGAAAAAATCGTTCCACATTAGCGTAATGAGCCACAACGCTGGTTGAAACTGTGCAATCTTTGTGAGTTTGCTGAAGCATTCAATGGTATTAAAATTTGCAAAATATTTTGCCCATCTTTCATGTTTCATCATTTTACAGTAAATTGGACTTGGTTGATGCTCCTTTTGCACGTACTCAAACAAGTTTTGGTATTGGTCAAACAGTTTAGCTTCATCAATAGAAACGTTCCTCTCAAGTAGATACTAATCACATAGTTCAACATTTTCTCATGCAATTGTTTGCAAACGGAGGATTCTAGTAAAAGCATTTAAATTCAGCAAATATAGAGGCCCATTTAGCCAGGTGTGCAACACAAGACTTGTAAAATAGAGACACATCTGACATGAATAATACACAGTCACGATCCTTGCCTTCTCTCAGTCTCTAAGTTTTCTTAGTGCTGATTTAACTTGGCTTGATGCGTACATCCGACAGCCTCTATTGAATCCTTGCCTTCACGGTGGCGAAACACGATAAAACCTCAACAAATGATGCTTCGGACTTCTCAACATTCTGAACTTACTCATCAAAAGCAACCAGGAATGACTGCAAATGTCTTAACGTCTTCAACAGAATTCAACTGGTTACGCTGTGAGGAATACGTTTTTGGAACTAAATATCCACAAAGTCACAATAGTCTTTCCCTCTCTTTTGCGAACTTTGTAAATGCAACCATACATAATTCATTCAGCTTCAAAATCAATTAGTCTTTTTCAGAAAGAGGGATACTTCTCACGAATTTCTTCATTTTTTACCATTATGCTGATTAGCTATAATTACCAGAAGTACTACATTAAGCTATGTATAGTACACTGATCATCGTATCACGGTTCATCAGCAAAGCTAGTACGGTACCATAGAGTCAGAAGTCCGCACTCTAATGTCAAAGTCATTGAAATATAGAAAAATGATTTACTACTGTTATGTAACGATTAATGTGAAAGCATTCTCGCCTTTCCAGCCGAGAATTAATCTTAACCAAAAACGGAGTAATTAGACAACTTGGAGACCCTCCCATAAACTAAGCTACGCCACCAGCTCGTATCTTGTTGCAGTTGAGTAGGGACAGCTCACTGTATATAAATACAATATATCATAGCCAGTGGCGTAGAGAGGGGCGAATTGCCCCCTGGCAGGCTAAATGTAAAAACTCGTCACCCACTTAACTTATATTTCCATGTTAGCATTCTTTTGGTTTTCAGTAGGTTGTTGTTGTTGTGTGTTTTTCGGAATATTTATCGGTGATTTAAAGTTTTAGTATAGCCATCCACATCCGGATTCACCATGATTTCTCAAGTTTTTCTGAATGTTGGCTAGTTGACCCGATACAGTGGCCAGTGGGCCCTTTTTATCTAAGTTTACCACCCTGATTCAAACCTTTAGTTACGCTCAGGCCCGGATTTACAATGGGTCTAGCAGGGCTTAAGCCCGGGGCCCCCTAGCAAGTAGAGGCCCTTATTCCTTCCAAAAAAGTTAAAATCCTGCTGAAATGGCTTGCATCCTTGTCGCACAAGCTTTGCAAATGCCAGTACCTAAACACGGTTGTTCAACTTGTCTGTAATCTCCATAAATCAAAGTATTATATTTCATATACGTTTATAACGTGGTTAGGGGTGCTAATCATAACATTAAATTGCAATGAAAACGCTTAAGTTGAGGCCTGTTGTGTTCGTAGCTCATCTGCACCTGCTCTCAGAATGTGTTTAGACTGGAACGTGAGATTCGCTTAGGCTATTTTCATGTTTGTAGTTAAGAACACTAAACATTTTAAATGCTACAAATATGTTTTATCTAAACGTTTAACGTTTATTTTTGACACAATATGTTTAGAAACGTTTTGTTCATTAAGATGAAACTTGATAAAAATCACCACATTTTGAGGGAGTTTTAACTTTTCACAGCTTGTTATATATTAATACAAAGTGTGGATTGGAAGAAGTTAAAATTGTTATGCTTTGTTCAGTTACAGTAACATCTGATAGCCAGAAAACTTTTGAGAATTTTTACATGCTTCTACCCCACCACGTAACATTAGTGGTATTGACCATTTCTGAGCTACTTTCAGGTTGTTTCAACCACACCTGCTGTTGCTGTGATCTACAAGCAGCAGCTCAGCGCAGTCAGCGGAAAGTGACCATTAGTTGTGCAAGGAAGTGTCATAGTCTTCCTTTTGGTTCCAACTCTATGCATCCTAGTGAAAATTCTCTTTCTGTAAAACTTTAGTTTTCTCAGTGTTCGTCCGCATCACAACTGTCCACAATAAGTGACACGGAACCTTAGAGTCTTCTTCTTGACTCGTTCTCTCAGTCACTGAAGTCGTTTCTTGGCTGTATTCCGAAGTCTGGAAATGTTTCATGTTGAGATTGCAACGTGAACTCAACAATTGACTGCATTTTCTGGATCTGACTTTTCGTGCCATGTTTGGTTATGTGTGGTTTTATTTTTCCCAGTCTGTGTTTGGTAAAGCTTTGCCTTTCAGAAAGGAAGTGGCTATAGATCCACCGAGAGTGATGTGGTTAGAATAAAATGCTGACTTTGTCACTTTAATCAAACGTTGTGGCAGTGCAGTGGTGTACGAATATGGAAATTTTGCAATCCTGATCCAATCCGAAACTTTTTCATAAACTCCATATCCAATTCATATCCGAAAATTAAAAATTGTGGACTCTGATATCCAATCCAAATCCGAAAATTCGCACTCAGTTGTACATTTGCCTACATATTTGGTTTGTGTCTATTTTGCCTCACTAGGCAAAATTTGTGGTTATTTTGCCTTTTGTCATATGTGATTGGTTGAAGTGGTTATGTGACAAGGACAATGCATAAAAAGACAACTGCTAGGGTTTTGGATTTAGGTTAGGACTTAAAGCTTAAATTTAGCCTACAGTTGACACAGACAAGAAGCCAATAACAGCTTGCCAGCACTGAAACCATGACAACACTTATCCTTTAGATTCACGCCGTTACAGATTGTGGTCAACGAAGCAGGTCATGCGTTTTCAACTTTTCATGTAGCCTAACTATTATAATCAATTGTGTTGGGCTAAAGTAAAATAACACCAGCAGTTCTTTTGCCTCACAAGGCAAAATAGACACAGCCAATTTTTAATTCAACAGATGCCACGGCTACAACTGCCCACCACAATGAGCTTATGATTGATCTTGACAAGAAATGCGCAATTCTTGTTTTATATCTGTATGTGGTGTGGAATGTTATAGTTGTACGCAATTGAATTGTCATAGGCTCTAACTAATGCAGATGTGATTGCTTGCAACTAGCTTAAATTTGATTAGACCTACCTACTGGACTCCATCATGTAATGACCTCAGCTGTTGCATGTTAATTTAACAGGGAAAAAGTGACCACCATAATTTTATGTCTAATGAAACCCTGTTCACCTAAATACCTGTTTTTTGGAACTCTTTCAAAACTGAACTTCCAGCACTGGTAGGCTTAGAATTAACAACCTTATCACTCTTTGTTAAAATCCAACACTTCACAAGTTTCCATTACCAGTTTACGTGTTTTTGAACCTACAACAACATGGCCAAGATGCTAAGACGCTTTCACCATGCTCATTACTAGGGCAACCAATTTTTTACCTAAAAACTGAAAATAGTTCCGCTTTAGGTGTTAAGGTCAACCCAAAATCATATTCATGCACTCTACGCTTCGAAATGAAACATATTTGGTTGTTTAGCTTTGGGGACGATATACTGATTAGTAGATTAATAACTACAGTAGAGTTAAACCTGAGAACATTATAAAGTTGAAACACTTTATGCATAATGCATTGAGCATTTACCAAACCAAGCAGCCTACTGTAAGACCACGTCTCTTGCCTTACCATCTTATCCTACATACTATTCAGTCGTCCAGTAGTGGGCAAAACAACACTATGTCAAAAATCGCAGCAAACCCACTATTATTGCAGAATTGCAACAAAACTTGCAAAAACATATCAAAATCTGTTGTTGTGGTTTCAATAAAATATCATTGAAGAGGAAAAAACTGTGCTACATGAAAAGTTTGACCTAACGATAAATTTTGACCTAATGATAAATTTTGACTTTTTTTTGACCTAATAACTCGGGATTCCCTCATGGTATGAGCGTGAAATTAGGTTTACAGAAGTTTCATAAGCTTTAAAAAAGGCAGAAAAATTTTGACTTTATTGACTTTTGGTTGCCCTACTTATTACGTTACTTAATTTTCATGTTAAGACCACTTTGATTTAGATTAGTCAGCTACGCTGTTGAGAGAGACATTGGTGTACTTCGTGGTGTACTTCGTTTAACGCTGAAAAAACTTTTGGTAATGACTTAGGCTCATAAACACCTATGATCTACCAATAAAACTTTCAAAATGAGTCAAATTTCATCTGAAAAACGACGGGCTTCATCATGATAAAACCAACGAATCATGCTCATCTTCACGCAGTTCCAAACTACAAATTGCTTGAGAATTTTAAGATGTCCTCGGTCTGAACGTTAGGATCCCGAGCGGCAGATAACATTGCATTTCACCGAGAGAACTTAGAAAAGAAAATTGTTGCTAATATGATTTCGACGTATCGTAATTTTTGCTGATACAACTATTATTCCATATCAAGTTTTTTTGCATTGCCACGATTTACTTCATTTGGATCATCCGGTTCCGGTTGAATGAGGAACAATATCTAATCCAATCCAAATCCAAAAAATTCCTAATATCAGGTCGGATTGGACTTCAAAATCCGTATCCTGTACACCACTGTGGCAGTGTAGCGAATGCGTCTACATCTGCTGTGTGAATGTCAGAGATGATCACTATCCGGTTTGCCGGTTGGATATCTGGCAGGATAGTGAGTTTGCAACCGGATACGGATATCCAAAAACTGCTTTCAAACTGGAACCGGATCCGGCCAAGGATATCTGAAACGCTTTTCTTGATATTTCGAGGGTTCAGACTCTTGGGAAAAGCAATTGCACATTGCACAATCATTTATTTAGTATCTTTGAATGCATCGCTTCAGCGTTCTGTGCCAAGATTCCAAGTCTGTCTATGGCGGAGGTGGGCAAACTACGGCCCGCGAAGGCATTTTGTGCGGCCCGCAGGGCAGTCAAACGTACATAGATAGCACATATTTGGAGTGCATACTAAAGTAATTTTATCGATTAGATTAGAATTATCAAGTTTTTTTCCACACGTTTCATTCGAAACCGCATTTTTACTCAACCAGAAGTAAATACTGTTACTTTCATTTCGTGGCAGCTCATGTAAAACTTTTTTAAGTTTTAAAGCGATTGTAGGTGTAATCTATGTAATACGAACATGCGGTCCGTAGTAGCAATAAAATCTTCAATGTGGCCCTCCATGGAAAATGTTTGCCCATGTTGCAGACCCCGCGGGGCCAGGGTCTGAACATATTAGGGGATGAAGCCGTTCTTTTTAAAGTTTCGATTGTCCTCCTGTTTTGTCGTTGACTTCATTCTAAGAAACTTTCTATTGACACATATTGGAATTGTCATCTTGACAACTAAGAGATATTGCTTGCATCGTGTTTTATTGTTCTCATTAAGAGTCGTAAAGCTGTAATTTCGCTGCATTGAAATAACCAATGAACTTCATAACATCCAAGGTGCAAGGCCAAGCGGCCCCGCAAAATATTACCACCAATCAGAACTTTCTGTTGTGATCACTTCACAGTTGAGAATTAAATTGACACCAGAATAAAAAGTACGGCGATTCGAAGGGAGACTTTCTGCAGAGAGACTTTTATTCGAAACGTGCGTTATTGGAAGAGAGCATGATTAGCGTAGCAAGTGTTTTTAAGGTTCTGCAAAGCTGCGGTGCGGGTATGGCTTGCCGGAAAGTCGTCATAAGATTTTTCATCAAGCGCACTGTTTTCCTGTCACGAAGCTTGTGCTGTGGTTCGCACACGTTCAAAGCAACAAAACAACAAGTCCGCGATGCACAGATGAGTCTGCATAATTGCAACACTTTTAGGAATATAACTTTAACAAACTCCAATGAATTCATCCATATTGTGTCACGACGTCACAATGCCCACCCCTGGTCTATGGTGTAATTTCAGAACCGATTACAGCAGTGTAGTCCCACACCATGCCAAGTTTGTCAGCATGAGTATGTTGCTGGTGTAGTAAGATAGGGCTCTTTCAGTATACATTACAGGAGTTGTTTGCTACGTAGACCTATCTGGACTAGGATTAGCTAGAGAAGGCCTACTGTGATCTGTAGTTCAGACCAACTAGAGCAGGCTAGCTGTTTTGATGTGGTCTGTACTCTGTAATCTACACTAGGCCGTGCTGTCTTCACGCCTAGTTTACGTGAGCCTGCACTGACTGCTCGTTGGATGATACCAGGCCGCAGTTAGCTTTTTTCGTTCTTGAACACGATAGGGGAAGGTGGGGCACACAGGACAAGGGGCACAGTCGTCTTTTTGGATTTATTCAAAAATTGAAAACGCTAAACTTTAAAGTTTCCATGATTTAGTCTCATACCAGCCGTAGTACTAAAGTGAATTTTTCCTTGATAGGCAGCTGTTGTTACGAGTTACAGAGCAAGTTGTGTTTTTAATACTCAAAAGTAATTTATAAAATCGCATTTAGATTTGGGTCTTGCCTACATTAATCAACATGTTCTGTTCTGAGTTTTTGTGACGTTGTAGTCAGGACAGTGCAACATTATTTGATAATGCCAAATATTAAATTCTTTGTAAGTTGAGTTGGTACTTCTTCATTTAATTTTTTAGACATGCATGTTGCATGGGGCACATCTGACAAAACTAATGGGGCACACTCAACACATTGCCACTAGGTCAGTCTAAACAAGGTAAAGCTTGAGGGATGATATTGGAATGCAGTACAGAATAATTATAATCTATGAGCATTTTTAGGTTTATTATGTGCTTAAAGGCACATTATATTTGTGTGGCAAAGCAGGAATTTCAGCATACTGCATTGGTTTCATTTAGTTTTTGGTAATCATACAAATTTGTTTTGCCATGTAGTGATACTGGGTAATCAGAATGTGAAAAAAGTGGAGAGGCAGCAAGCAACTGCCTATTTTACATGGGATATCAGCTGAACATTATGCAATGCCTGCCCAACTTTTTATTGACTGGTCAGGTCCATCCCATGCTCATGTGAGTGTGCCCCATACCTGGGGCACACTCGACAGAAAAAGTACCCTCTTTAAATTGATTGTAAAATTTTTTCTGAAGGGCGTTGTGTTCATGTTTTGGCATGATGTGTATATAGAGTTGCTTCATTGTGTGACAAATTTTGAACTTGTTTGGACTTGAAATAAAGTAGCAGTGGTTGAAATTGAAAAAATGTGTTGACTGTACCCCACCTTCCCCTACGCAAATTTGTTGTTTTATGACATTGGCTTGATAGACTGAATTTCAGGTGAGTTATTTCAAAATTTGTGAGATAGTTTAAGCCAGTTTTTTTTTGTTAAATTCTGTTTTGGTTTGTAGACTAGCATTGCTGAGTATGTTAGGTGTGGTTAAGGTGCAGCAATGGGTAGGATTTAATAAAGGAAATTATGAATGTGAAATCATGGATTGTGTTAAAATGGAACCATTGTTTCTAAACGAATTACTAATGAAAAAATGAAAAGCTTGGTGTGGCACAACTTCAGCTTGCTTTTTGATGCAATTGACTCTGAAAAGTACTTAGGTTATGCGATATGTCAAGTTTGCAAGATACTGTATGTCAAGCTTGCAAGATATGTCACTTGCTGTTTATAGGTATAGGCATGAAAGTACCCAATACGGGGCAACGCATTTAGGGGGTGTCTATTGTGTTTCATAAGGCAAAGACTGTGCTGGTGCTATTTTACGTTCAGTTGAACACAACAATTGGTTGAAATGCTGGCCATAGACATGCAGGATATGCAAAGAGACAATTGGTTGGGGTCCAAGAGTTTATGGTTAGGGTTTAGTGTCAGGGCAGGTCAAAGTTTAGGGCTAGACTTTAGGTTTGGGGGTTCAGGGTTTAGAATTAGATTTTAGCCTACACTTCACATAATGCAAACAAGAAGCTGCTAACTGCTTGCCAGCCCTGGCAACCATGACAGCACTTGTCCATGCAGGTGGGACTGAGCTGTTACAGATGTCACGGTCAACCAAGTAGGACATACATTCCAAATTTACCGTGTGACTACTTTAGCCAGTCGTGTTCCGCTGAAGGTAAAATAACTTCAGCAGTTATTTTGCCTCATGAGGCAAAATAGACACTACACAAAAATGTATGTTGTGTATCATAATGCACTTTCGGATAGTTTTCGGATACAGATAGTATGATTTTAACCAAAACAGGATTCGGATCGGATACGGATATCATTTTTCAAAAAGAGGATAGGACCGGATAGCAAAAAAACACTATCCGATCAGCTCTGGTGTCAGTGAGCAAGGCATCGGAGGTGTTCTGACTCAAGTTTTTTAAGTCCGACTCCAGTCCTGATCCAAGAGGCAGGAATCCTGATCCGAAAACTGTTTACAACACAACTATGAAATCCGAATCCTGAAAAAATCCGATTAGCATATTTGACTAATCAATGTGCAACTATTAAATATTTTCTTTCTAAAAGGTAGTGGCTGTAGGTCCGTAAGTGGACCTTCACATTTTAAAAGTTATTCATCCGTCACCTGTAACGTGACTGTAACACACGATGAGTGTGTAGTAGGGTGCACTAGGTTTGGTCTAAACCCTTAACCTAACCCCTAAACCTAAACCAAAACTATAAATCTGAACACAAAAGTTTGGAAACATTTGAAGATATAGAAAGTGGCCCTTGACAAGCGCAACCATTAAACTGCTAGTGCTACCGAAATGAAAGGTGCCAAGGTGAGAGTCGACGCAAAACCATTCACACAGCAGACATAGACGCATTCGCTACACTGCCACAGTCAGTTAAAGTGACAAAGTCAGCATTGTATTCTAACCATATCACTCTCAGCGGACCTATAGCCACTTCCTTTCTGAAAGGCAAAGCTTTTTCAAATACAAACTGGGAAAAATAAAACCACACATAACCAAAAATGGCACTAAAAGTCAGATGCAGAAAATGTAGTCAACCAAGTTGATGCAATTGTAGGGTTTTCCTTTTGGTGTAGGAACCCAATGTTGAGGTTTGGGGTGTTGCCCAGCGTAGACGTTGCTTGCGAGGAATGCTGTCGTTGCATGCAGAGATGCTGGTTTCCCCAAACGCTACCAAC
>Ga0210059_1013066_pt1 | contig 12465 bp, 5 predicted proteins | sample Ectturendosymbi2_FD_188042 | JGI IMG/M metagenome (GOLD analysis project Ga0210059, IMG submission 188042) | Ecteinascidia turbinata endosymbiont from Florida, USA - Sample 2 (SPAdes) (version 2) | ecosystem: Host-associated > Tunicates > Ascidians > Unclassified | place: Key West, Florida...
GCAGCTAATCCGTCATATAGCCCTTTTTCATGCAATCAAAGAGAATAGAACTAAACTGAAATAGTTTTGTATTTTTTTTAATTACACTTTTACATTTTGCGCAACACTTGAAAAAAATTGCAGTAAAAAGTTGCACGCAAAAATCGAAAATGTTGCAAAAAGTTGCAATATAACAACCCTGGAAACAGCTCAAAACATTGAACTGCATGTATTTTGAGTTTTTAGGAAGCTGTAAAAAAAAGTTGCAAAAGTTGCAAAAACTTGCCCTAACTATAACATTTTGTCTGCTTACGCAGTACGCACAGCCACTGAAAGAAAAATAAGGTCCCTCCCTGCGATAACGAACCGCTTAGCCCATCTTCCGCAAGGCTATGTTTAATTAGAAAAATATGAGGTAAATTTGATTACATCAATTCTGCAACATTGTTACTTTTTTATGAGGTTAGCTATTTCCAACCGAAACGCTTTACTGGGCGAAAAATTATGTCACCATTTAATGAAAGCCGCATATTGAATAACTAACACCAACTCTGTGATGCGCTATGCTTATAATTACCCATTTTTGTGCTCTTGTGTTATTCGATTACCCTTTTGATATGGACCATGCGTCTGTGGAAAATGCATAAATAAAAAAATAAAAATAAATATCTTACTTTGTTCTCAACAAACTAAAAACTCAGACCAGTCCAAATGCGGTTATAACAAGTTACAACGACCGTTTGGCACCTCTAATCACTCTTTAAGTGTGATGTCATATGCAAGTTCATTGCCAATGGTAACTCAGTAACCCTCTAAGTACCACAAGCAAATCTTTGCACAAGCATATCTGGCCAGCTGATTGAGCAAGAGAGCTGTTCAAACTCTCTCAAGATGCGGGAAGTCTTCTAGTTTCGATTTTTTAAAAATTGAAAACTTTTGGATTTTGGGTTTTCTGTTAATGACGTCATAATAGAAGTAGGTTTACGCATTTTTGGCCGAGGTCAGCGGGCCCTGGGCGCCAACCCAACGAACCATTTTTCGGACTCAAGTTTTATTGGACACAAGGCTATAACACGAGTCTTTAGAGCCCTTGATTGACATTATAGCGTTTCTGGTTCCAAAATTATGGCTCAAAAACCAAAAATTTTGACAAATTATGGAACAACACCAAAGGTATGAGTTGTCCATATTGCGCAAGTTTTGGCCAGGCACAACCCAACAGCAGATTGAGCTAGAGAGCTGTTCAAACCCTCTAAACGTGCGTAAAGTCTTGTAGTTTCGATTTTTTTTAATTGGAAAGTTTTGCATTTTTGTTTTTTGTCGATGACGCCATAATGGGAATAGGTTTACGCATTTTCGTCAGGCCCTGGGCACCAACGCCAAGAGCCACTTTTTTGACTCGAGTTTTTATTGGAAACTAAGTTATAATACGAGTCTTTAGAAGGTTTGAATTGGTTTTTAGGGTTTCTGATTAAAAAGTCAAGGCCAAAAATCTGCGAAATTATCTCCTAGGGGATCTCGGGACATTTCCCTAATTAATTTGTGGGATATCCCTAATTAATTTGCGGGGTCCAAGGACCCCCCTGGATTTTGCGAATTTCAGCAAAAAACGTTATTTTCTTAGTTTCAAGTGGGAAAAAACAAATTTCACGTAGAAGTCCACAGTGCCCCCACTGGAGAAAAACCTTCCGACGCCTATGGTGACTAGAGAAAAAGCCTCACAAGCAGCAACAAAACTGTTCGTTTGTGTCTGAAGGCCAGTTTCGCTATGTGAAACGAAAGTAGCATCGTCCGCAAATAGCAGATCACGTACCGAGATATGCCGATTTTTTGTTTTGGCAAGTAATCTTGCAAGATTGAACATTCTGTCCTCTGTGTGGGTGTGCAGGAAAAATTACAAGTAGTGCCATTTTTGTCATCGTGATGGAAAACAGCAAAGGAGAATCCAATCAGGGTTGGCGCCAGAATACAGGCTTGTTTTACGCCACATTTTAGTTCGAAGGGAGACGACAGAACATCTTCAAATAAGATACGTGCTTCCGTATCGTCATGCAACGATCTAACATGGACAGCCGATTTTTTGTAGAACATTGTACAGCCGACCATATAAAATGCTTTGGTCAAGTCAGCAAAGGCGATGTGCAGGGGATGGCGTGATCACGGCACTGCTGGATTTAGCGCAGTGAGAAAATCATGTCCCTATTGTAGACCTGTTACGACAGAAACCAGGCTGCAAGTCAGAGCACAGCCTCTCCGCAAGAGTTTGGATGCGAGATAACACGACCCTAAAAAACCTTACCAGCAACATTGAAAAGAGAAATTCCTTCGTAGTTGTTGCAATCTCTTTTTCCATCTATATTTTTGTACAGAGTCATAATCTTGGCGTTGCTCATTTCTTTCGAAATACAGCCTTTGTTCCAGCACTCACAAAAAACGTTGTAAAGCATTAAAACAGGCAACCATCGCACGTGAGTACTTCAGCTACAACACCATCTTGGTCTGGTGATTTGCTTAGATGGAGAAACTTTAGTTCCTCAATTGATGGAAGGTTGTTCAGGTCTTGTGATATAGGTAAGCAAGGGATCCCAGCAATTGCTTCAATGCTGACTGGCCTTGGCTGAGCGTATGAAGCTCCGAAAAGTGTTCCCTGCTATCTGGCCAACTGCTGCTTCTTGTCCATGATTACGGTACCGCATGCAGACTTTTTATTATTATTATTTTTTTTGAAGCACTACACCACCATATTTCACCCGTTTAACAAACTCAGTGTATTCACTATTCAAATGACTTTCGATAAACTGAATATAAAAAAAACAGCGCAACCGCAAAAACATTTTCATTGTAGCTCGGAACTGGAAGCTTTGGGTTTTAGGTATGTGCCTCGCAAGGTTATTTTTTGTTGTTCGTGACCGCAGTGTATCAGCAAAATTCTTACAAAAACCGCGAAGCGTGAAAAGCAACGGGGCATGATTATTTCTTCGTTTCGGTTTGCTAATTGATGCGCAACCTCGATACCAGCTTCTGTCCATTGATATTTGCTCCCTTACACCTCATACAGCAGGGTATATTGGTATGAGAAAGTCAACTTTGGAGTTATAGGCGTTTGTTCCTTAAACACAATGATCATGTAACCATGCAACGAAAAGAAGTTTCTATTTCGTGATGTGCTGCGACCTTGTCAGGCATTTTACTGACTCTAAAGCGTTTTTCACTTGCATATGACTTGAACTGAGGAGCTGCAAGGCCAAAAGGTGTATTAAAACCCAACCTTTATGTGGTAATTATGAACAGTGCATCACACTTTAGTTTCAAAATTCAGTGGCGTTGAGTGAACGAACATTGGTGGTACAAAGTAAACTAGCTGTCTGACTACTTTGTTGTCAAGTAGTCAAACAGCTAGTTTACTTTGTACCACCAATGTTCGTTCGTCCCTATAGTTCTGTCTTCAATGCAGTTGCAAAAAGTGTCTGTAACCCTGTGATTTCACCGGCTACAAGACCTTGTACTACGTTCTGTTTTGTCTGTTTTTATCGACCTGCGTTCGGCAGAGTGTGTGTGTTCATACTATGGACTTCGTGTCTGGTCATAAACAAATAAATTAAAATTAAAATTTGTATGTTGAAATCAGTTAATATGTTTCCAAGTCGCAGCAGCTAATTACCGCTGCAGTCTGCAGACAAAAAGTTCAGGTGCTGTTTAAATAAATCTGCCACATGTGCTGGGAACTTAAAAAATGAACATTACTCCCACAAAATACAAGAACGATTCAAACAAAACATCGTGGTGTACTGCTTCATGCCTCACTGAAGAATGGCAATAACAGAGACAAGCAAAATCACTTAATTGTGCTGCAGACAGGCTCAGAAGGACCTCTGTTCAGTGCTCAACTTCAAAAAAACTTTTTTTCACTTTCACAAGCGACGGCGCATTGCCTTTGACAACGCCACTGATTTCTGCATCGCTTTCCCAAAACGGAAGCGTTCGTTCGTCAGTATAACTTAGCCCAGTGTTTCTCAACCTTTTCAAGACACGGACTATTTTCGGACCAGTATAAATCTTCGCGGGCTCACGATAGACTAAGACTACGACAGTGATACAAACACTAGTTTTAGCAAATTCGATTCACCTCCCACATTCATAAATTTCAATGTGAATCTTGTCTCTGAGTTTGTTTCACAAGTTTGTCGAAATAAGAGCCTGTGGTCGTCAATACCCACCTGATGTCGTCTTCTGGTGGAAGTTGGTATCGGTGCTTGGTTTTAAAAATAGTTATAGTGTTGGGAACCACTTCACAACGACATGCTGTTGGAAAAAGAAAAAGGGCTTTTGTTGCCTGCCGACACAGATCAGAGAGATCTGGTTCCATTCACTGTACAATGGACATCCACTCAAAATTAAGCCAGACTCCACAGCTAACGACTTTACAGCTCAATCTGCTGTTCAGTAATGCAATCCACTTCACAATCAACCTGTAGCTCTGGTACCTCAAAAGGGCTTCGTTCGCACTCAGTTAAATGTTTTGATGTAATTGTAAGAGAGGGTATATCTGTCCATCTCGGAGAGATGTAGTAAGGCACTCAAGAAACATTTGACGAATGCAGCGCAAATCAATTTCTACCTCTTCTGCAAATGCTTTTAATGCCAAAAACGCAGATATTCTTCCATTTACAATTCGATGGATCCGCAATTGTATTTTACGTTTAAACGCGACGATGTCTCGGACGCATCTAAAAGTATCTTACCTTTTCCTTGCATGGAGTTGTTGAGCTGATTTAAACGTATGAAAAATCTCCTAAGAATAGTCATTTGGCAATCCACTTGCTGTCAATGAATCGTTCAGCAAAGTTATGATTCTCTTCTTTCAATAACGCACCGGTGTCACTGCATGGGCCACTCTCTCCAGCATCTTTCCTTATGAGCCAACGGATGTTCAGATGAAACAAACGTCCACTGTGTTCTGTCCTCATCTCGCCACACAAAGCACCAAACAAACGGTTGCATAAGGGCCGGCTTTTGATGTGATTAACAGCAGATGAAATCTATTTATAAACTGTCAGATCTTCTAAAATTTCTTCTCTGTCTTATTTTTTCTCAGCGAAAAAGCAATAACAACCTAAATATTTTTGTTTTCCTTTTTCATAAATTCATAAAGCTTTTTTAGTTCTAATCATCTCCGAAGCACCATTGGCACATACAGACACCTTGTGACTCCGCGAAAGCTGATGCTTCTTAGTGAAGGAACCTACTTTCTTAAACATTTCTTTTCTTATAGCATGTTTGGCAAGTGGACAGCAAAAGAAAGAGAAATTGTTTCGCGTAGTCCTCAGTCGCACGATATCGCATGAACACCATGAACTGTGCATCGTTTCCTAAATCTGTAGTCTCGCCCAACTCTGAAATAAGATTTCCACTTCGCTTTGCAGCAGCAATAACTTGTTTCAGAATATCGACTGAGAGTTCTTGGATGCGCTACACGATGGTGTTGTTTGAAGAAAAACCATAGCTAACTTATTAGCTACGGCATCACTAGATCTTATCCTAGCTATTTTTACGACTGCTGGTGTAACCAAACTCTCTCTGCATTTTTCCAAGCAACAGAAAAGAAGCACGCACTGCTTTACTATGGGAGTAAATTTTTACTCCTGGAGTAGATGGACGATTAGTATGACTTCACGTTACCTGGTGTTTTTTCTCTTTAAAAAGATCAAGGATTTCGTCAACGTATTTTACATATTTTTACTCGAGATGCTGACGTAGTTTAGCTTCTTTGAGAGATCCGTGAGCAGGACTTCTAAGCATAATAAGAACTGTGGCGGGATTTCACCATTTACCACGACTGAAGTAAATCCCAGTTTCAAGTAGTAGTCGTTATACGCAAACGCCTGCTTGTTTAGCAATTATAAACTGAGACGGCAAAAGCAAACTGCAGTTTAGGTAACAACTTTACGTTTAAGCTGCTGACCAGTGACTGCACTACCTCAAAAGTATAAATGCCATGTGGAACGGCAAATTTTTTGACTTTTCACGCTGGTTAGGTGTATTTTAATCGTTGTAAAAACAAAAACGTCGGTTGTATAAAGATGATAAAGTTATTATTGTTTGAGGGCATTACAGCAAACTTGTTTGCCCCTAGTGCTTGGTGTCTCATCCAGAGCCTTCCGCAGACTCATTTGAGTCCGCGGACTCGGGTTGAGAAACACTGCTCTAAAGATTCGTGAAGACTAGTAGTTTAGACTGAAAAAAAAAATTTCAGCTTGAGATCACGGGTTTTTTGTTAATGTTTGCATATTCAGAGGTTGTTCATGCATATTTCTATACATTGAGATAATGACGTCACTTCCGGGGAGTCGAACCATCCATCAGATTTGGTGACTCGAAGTTTTTTTGGATTCAAGGCTTCAATACGAGTCTTTAGAGGGTTTGATGGACTTTCTAGCATTTCTGGTTCAAAAGTTATGGCCAAACTTCCCGATTTTAATTAGGGAGATCCCCTGAAATTACTCAGCCATGTCCTCAACGATTTGGGGTCTTCTGGCTCCTACTTGGGCACCAGAAACGCTAGGAAGTCGATCTAGGCCTCTCAAGCTTCATATTCCAGCCTAGAATACAACCAAACTTTGAGCCAAAATTTTGGCCCTTTGTGGAGGTGATGACGTCATAATGAAACAATAAAAAATGCCAAAACTACCCTTTTTCTAACCCCACCCACCAAAAACCCCGAACCCAAATCTAAAATGTTTTTTTTCAGTGCAAGCTAGAAGACTTCATGAGTCTTTCGAGGGCTCGTATAGCTCGCTAGCATCTTCTGGCGGGGAGTTATCGCGGGTTATAGCGAGCTAAAGTAGCCACCAGTGCGAGACTCATGCATTTTCTGAATTTGGGGGTAAAATGTTTTTTTGGGCCATAACTTTGGTTCCTGACAAGCTAAAAGGTCAAGCAAGGTCTCTATCGACGCGGGAGATCGTCTAGTTTCTAAAACAAGTTTCAGCCAAAATTTTGGCCCATTGAATTGGCGTCCAGGGCCCGTCAAAATTTGTCAAAAAACCCAAAACACCCCCACTTTGCGAGCCTCTCCCAGACGAACCCCTCACCCAAATTAAAAATTTTTTTAAATAGAACCAAGAAGGCTTGCCGCATCCGTAGAGGGTTTGAACAACTCTCTAGCTATAGCGGCTGGCGAGTTATAACCAAAAAATCTCGCGCCAATTTATTGGCGCGCGCGGTCGTTAAAGGGTTTTAAGCAGTCTCCTAGAGCTGGAGGTGCCGTTATAGCCAAATTCTGTTACCTTGCTTGTTATCTCAAAAGTTGGTCCAAATTACACACTGTATTCACAAAACTAACTTCAAAATTTTCCTACCTCAGTCAGTCAGCTAAAATTTGATGCTAAGATCAATGCTGCAACAGATAACTGAAGAGTTCTAAAAAACGCCAGAAAAACCTAGCACTAAAACTCCTGATAATCAAAAAAATATATCATCTTAATTAACACCCTTCACCTCTAGCCAGAGCAAACTCGAAAACGAACAAAGAAAGAGTTACCGAATTCTTATATTAAACTGTTGACCTACTGACACTGGATTGTTCGATTTTTACAGAAGACGAAGGCTTGGTCCAGATCAAAGTCATTACAACCAGTCACGTCTTTGGTCCAGATTACACACTACACTAACCCAAACTGTACAGATCACCCCCAAGTGACTACACACTGAATACACTGTACTTAAATTTTTTTCACCGTTCAGGAATTTTGAGCAACTTTGCGCCTGCCTTGCAAAACAGAGTGTGCCTTGAATTCACTGTATTGAAATATTTTTCATCATTCAGGATTTTTCAGCAGGTTGCGCTTGCCCTGAAAACATTGTTTGCCCTGAAATATTTCAAGCCGGGCGGGCTGCCGCCCCTCCCGACCCCCGCCTCGTACGCCTATGCGGGAGATTTAAATGCATCACTTGCAATGGAATAATGATTTTATGAATGGAACGAATTTTACCATCGGAATACGCAAGGTGTTTTCAATGCACTTTCAATCACATTCATTTGTTTACATTAACGTCGGACATGTTAGGCCAGCACCATCTAATATTTTGACAAACTGTGGTATTGTTGTACAGCACGAAGGGCAAATATTGTTACAGAACAAAAAGCTAGTTTGCCATATCTACAAGACCTCGTACTTTTGACGCTTTAAAAAAGGCTAATAGTCAATCTGTGCTGGTGTGTTTCAGACAAGAAAATATTAATCAGAATCTGGTTGAGACGAGTTTAAGTCCGTGGCTGCGAGAATCTTGCAGTCACACAAATCACTTCTGCTGAGCTCCCACAGATTTACAAATTGCTGAACTTCTGCGCCCTACTCCGACTTTACGAAACTTCCTCTATGGCCACTATTGTCCTATAAATGGCTAAACACAATTCTCCAGTCCAATAACTACGGCAGAGAACCTTAGTTAATAGTTATCCTTCGAAACATCAGCAGCTAGTATCGTTACCGTACCAGTTGAGCAAAAATATTAACTCATCAAAGTTTGTTAGTCTTCTTTAGAGCATGAGTAGCCTATGGTGATGAAAGAGTCTTTCCAAATCTTCGAATTGCTTTGTAAATATTGCTGACCATGGGCAGTATCTGTTGTAAACTGCGAGATATCTTTCAGTAACGTAAAACAGATCACTTCATACTTCCGAGCCTCAACGAAGCATCACAGATTGTGTGATCTACTGTAGCTTTGATGAGCATAGAAAGGGACGAATCAGAGAAAACTGACTTTGACGAAATCATAGATGAATTTGGTTCAGTGAAAGTAAATGTGCTTCATTTTGAAAGAAATTGTTGCTTCATGCCTGTAGTAGCAACATGTTGTGTGATTTTTTGTAAGACTTACAAGTTGGTTAGCCATTACTATGCACAAACCATGATGACATTACCATCTGAATGTTTTTATATTCTTAAAAATAAATATAGAATTATGTTATGTTCCTTGTGGAATAAGTTATATTTTGTTTGCTGAAACGTTTGAAGCTAAATTAAACACATAATTTCTGTTTCAAGATAATTGTTATCTTCATGCTTTATCTTTCGTAAAATTTGTGCAAATATCTAATATTTCATTTATAAGACAAGGTTTAAACTTTGCCACGGGCGCCATTTTGCATAGACATGCCACTGGTACAGTTTGTACAGTTTATTAGTTTATTGTCATGGGGACGAGGGACCGCAATGTCATGGAATCAAGCCCCTCAAAAAAACAAATAAACACGTAACACGTAAACAAAAGACACGGACAAGCAACAGCAACGTCAGCAGCAACAACAACTGATTACCTCAAATGAAACCCGACAACAGACAGCAATGTGCAATTCAACACCGTTACTAATTATTTGAATCATAAGTTGTGTGCAGTTACTCAAAGGGTAGTTGCTTATAAAATGACTGTGTTCAGATGGCGTTCTCATGAAGCTGTCTTCCTCGGCTGTGGATAGTACACAACTTTTACATTTGAGGTGTTTCTCACATTTTGAGTAAGTTACGCCCTTTTGCGATTTGGTACTGACAGTCACATACCGTAGCAGTCTCTACATTTGCTATCTGGCACTGATTGCAGTTGCTGTTGGGGGCCCCTTTGAAAGTAGAGTACTTAGTTACACATTACAACTGCTGTCGGAGGGCCCTTTGAAAGCAAGACACTTACACATAACAGTTGCTGTTGGAGGCTCCTATTAAAGCAGAGTACTTACACATTGCTGCAGATTTTGAGGGCTTCTTCAAATTGGGGGCCATTTTGAAAGCAGAGTGCTTGCTTATGATCAGCTTCGGCGTATTTTATAGCTTCGGAGTATTTTAAGTGTCGGCCCCGGGCGACACTTAGCCGCGCTACGCCACTGGTCCCCGGGATTGGAAAGGCTAAGAACCACTGCTCTACATGTTTAGAATTTACTACAGATACCTTTTCTAGATAGGTCTTTCTAGCTTTCTAATAAAGGTGACGAAATATTCGTGTTATTAAGGTCAATTGTAAAATTCTGACTAAATTTTGTAAGTGGCTTAAAATACAGTTATCTCAAGACGATTCGCAAGCTTGATTTTGTTTAGATTTATCTTCGAAAAGATTCTTTCCTATACCACTGTAGCCTGTTTTTCAAAATATCCCTAGGCATTATAAAATGGAAAGACTAAGCTCTCACACTGAAACAACGAAACCATTTGAAAATGGGAAACAGTTTTAAAGACCTTAACAACTTTTCTGCCGAAAAAAATATTGAAACGTACTTGCTTAAGTCCATACAGTAACTGTCCATTGCGTCATTGCTTAATCATAGCACCAATTAGCCTTTTCAAGATTGTTTTTCCTTCAATAAAGCCGGCTATGCGTAGCGTATGCAGGACATCAGACAATGTTACAAACGGTTTTCTGAAATGAAACACTTCGTTATCGGCAAAACAATAGCCAGGACAGGCCCATTCACGCATCAGGTAAGCATGGATGGGTCTGTCTGGTACGTTTTCGATAACATTACGAAAAAAGTGAAAACTGGAGTTACCCACGCCCATAATTAGGTACATAATCACAGAGAGTAAAAGTCATTATTTTTATTGCAAAGATTAAATATATGGCGCATTTAAGCTAATTTCCCATTTCCCTGCAAACTAACGGCTCACAAGTATACCTTACAAAGAGTGGCGTACAAGGGGTTGGACCTGGTCAAGAAAAGTGTTGATGTGGTAAAATTGAAATAGCGTATATGAAATAAATGTTATAGTAAATAAGGTAGCCTTTAATTTAGTGAGAGCAAAATATTTTTCTCAAAATTTCAGCCCCCCCTTAAAAGTTCCTGCGTGCGCCTCTGCCCTAACCCGACACATTTACCTAAACAAGAATTCCTAAGCACAAAAAATCAGTTTAATCAGCGTATTTGGTATGTAGAATATTGCTCTGTGCATGCGTACATGGTGTGAAGTCAGAAATTTCGCAAGTTAGAAATTTCGCTTGACACCGGGACAGGACAAAGCGAAATGCAACCATTACAACACGCGAGACCGACAACTACAGAAGAGGAGACTACCACTGTTACGTAGATCAGCTGTTACATCACAGAGCCAGTTAGTGGGTCTCATTGCCTTAAACATGTGTAGTGGACGAAATGTCTGCAAAATGTGGTGAGATGGTTTCTGGATGCAGACGATAACCCAGATTCCCACCAAAACCTACTGTAATTATTACTTTTTGGCCCATTTACAATGCACCTTGAAAGCTGCATGCAAACTCATTCCGTGATATTTGCATTAAGTCGACAAATTAACAACCAAAAAGTATGCGAAAACAATTAATTTCCTTTGCGCAGGTAATAAAGTCTTCGTAAAATTTCAAGCTCAAGGGGAGGTTACCCCAACCCCCCCATTTGCGTACGCCCTTGACTGGCATAGATCATGGGTCCCCCAGCTACGCCCATGTTTATAATGACTAATAGCACGCTGCTGTGGTGGACATTAGGCAGTGTACCACTCGCAATCAAGCCGAAAGCTGTAAAGGAAACTCTGCAACGGAGCGGCGAGAGCAAGTGCAAAGTTACATCAAACAAACCTAACTGACAAGCGAATGGAACTTGAAATCCAATTACTTCGCTCTTGTTGAACGGAACTTTCGTTCAAAGAACAACTGACTTGGAGAAAACTGTTAATATGAACTGATTACTTGTCTGGGCGCAAGATCATCTATCCGCTTTATGACGAAATACACGAAAAAAACAGACTTCACAAGAGAGCAACCCAGGCATCCGTCCAAAGCTCCCCCAAAGCCCAATTTTACAGTTACTCATCATTATGCTTCATTATGCATGGACTTAGAATGCAAATTCTTTTTTCTATATCAGAAAAGTTGTGTAGAAAGACTTTACAACTACCACATCACAAATGTAGAAAAACTTAGTAAACGCAATACATAATGCACATGGTTGATTACCGGTAATGAAACGAAAGCATATAGCAGGCCAATACACCTCCCCAGGTGGGCGTCAATAAATTTCCATTGGGGTGGTAGCCTTTATACGCGTTCTACAACATGGAAATCTCTTGAACGGAAAAGTGGTCCTTAACTTTACATATTTATAGTCTAGGGGGCTTGAAACACAGGAGAACAATTAAGGGAGGCGTGGTAGAAAAAAGGTCAAGAACCACTGATCTAGTCTATGTGAAAATCTTCCATGAAACAAAACTGCAAGCCTTTGTTAAAATGCAGATGACCCGCAACCAACCAATAACTTTCAAAAAAAGGAAAGCAGTAAAGGGAGAGGGTCGGGGTAGGTATTGTAATGGCGCTAGGCCATTACATGCGAGAAAAATCGGCCAAGTCCAAGGGTTCTTCCCCGGCGGAAAGCACCTATCAAACGGATGCGAAGTGACGTCGCACAGCAATGTGAAGGGAAGGCCTGAGGGCAAAAGTCGAAACATATAACGCCTCGATCTGCAAAGACGAGGGAAGCGCTTCTTTGGT
>Ga0210059_1013067_pt1 | contig 12464 bp, 8 predicted proteins | sample Ectturendosymbi2_FD_188042 | JGI IMG/M metagenome (GOLD analysis project Ga0210059, IMG submission 188042) | Ecteinascidia turbinata endosymbiont from Florida, USA - Sample 2 (SPAdes) (version 2) | ecosystem: Host-associated > Tunicates > Ascidians > Unclassified | place: Key West, Florida...
TTGTCAAGAAGCATTCCAAGATGGTGAAGAAATGCTCCAAGGTGCCGGCCTGCTGCGTATGATGGAGAAGAACCTTCTCAGTGGATCGTCCCTGTAAAAGAAACAAAGAGACCGCGGCAGCAAAATCAGGTTTCGAAGCGAGAATGCAGCTAAACAACGCTTTTTTAAGAAATGTACTACGTTAATAATGGTGATCCGCTTTGCCCCTAACAAAAATGATAATCAAAAGGCCGCAGAAGAACAAGCGGTTTGACAAGGCACTAACTGTTATGCCAAGATTTCTCTTGTCAGTTTGAAAGTTTCAGCAATTTGCACGGTCCAACAGTACCCTAATATTATAAAGTTTCATGAGAGAAAATTGAGGCCTGTCTAATACAAAACTGTAGACTAAAAAATGCCTTAAAAATACGAACAGTTTAAACTATCTCCCAAGTTGACACTTCCAGCATTTTTGTGGTTGAATACCAGTCATTTATGAAATTTTCGATCGAATAACCTGTCTCAAAATAAATCTTGCATGGAGAATAATTAACGAGCAAGACAAAGAAAAATTCCAATAGGATTTCTTAAAAATGATTAGAATATAAAATTTCATCTTGATTCTTTGAAAGTTTTTGCAAATGTCAAAATTGCTATGCAATGTTTTGAAAATTTTGGCGGGGGGCAAATGCCCCCCCCCGTGGTTGCGCGCCTCCAACATATCGTTCGCATTTAAGTTTATCACGGATGTTATGTGGCTTAAGTGATCACAAAGAAACCGTTAGGAATATTTTTCACCAGAACGTTACATTGTTTTTGATTTTAGTGTCTTTGGAACTTCTACGAAGCAACGTCAACAATTAGTTTTAATTAGTTTGCTGCTTCTGCTTCACTTATGTCTATGGTAATGATCCAGACAAAACAAGGCTTACACGATCATGACTTTAATCGTAACTTTCTGGTGAGTTGTACAGGCCACATACCCTTCGTAATGGGAGAAATCATCAACTACATGTTTATCATGGCTGTTATGTGGCCAAAGCGATCAAAACTTTTGCGAATATTTATCACCAGATTGTTATAAGTGTTTTTAGTTTTACAAATGTCTTTGGAACTTCTACGAAGTAACGTCAACAACGTTTTTAGTTGATTTACTGCTTCTGCTTTACTTCTATGATAGTGATCCGGACGAAGACCAGTCATTCAGATTTATGGCATTGTAGGTTTTATCATTGTGATCGTATAATGCAGTTTTATATGATGCAATGTTGCATCAGCCATGTGTCTATCAATAACGAATGTTTTTTTCACTAAGGATCCGTTAACTTCCTGTCAATTGATTTTGCAACGTAATTAGTTGTGTATGAACTGCTGTTCCAGATCTTGAAACTGGGCAAAAAATCGTCACTTTCCGAGACAGAAAGGGCCCAAATCGTGGTTTGAAGTATAGAAGGCTACTCAGAACGAGGATTCGGTGCAAAGAGGCGTTGTAGCAAGATTGTTGTGCAGACACCAATTGCAAATTTCAAGAATTATAGGAGCTACAAAGACTTTAATACAGGTGGGAGGCAAATAAAAACACCCTCCGAGATGATCTGTTGATGAAGCTAAATGCTGTACGGTCCCCAGCAAGTTCTTTGAAGAAAATTCGTGCTGCGCTGCTTCGAAAGGGGACAGATGTTCACATTGCCAATTTCTCGGCATTTGAGATTTCAGTTTGTTCTTAAATCATATAAACCAGCTCGTCAACCCAGGCTCACTCCTCCTATGAAATCAAAGCGCCCGACATTTGCAAAAGAACATGAAGTATGGACATCTGATGACTGGTCTAAAGTTACGTTTTCGGATGAATATACTCTACAACAGTTTGCGTTGAGAAAAAAGAACGTTAGAAGGCCCCTGGGCAAAAGTTTTCAAGAAAGATACACAGTTTCAACGATGAAACACCCACTAAGCCAGGTGGTGTTGGGGGTATTTCGCAAGTCTGGTACTGCTGGCCTGAAGTTTTTGCCCCCAGGCAACACAATGAACGGTTCCAGGTATGTGGAATCGCTCAAAGGACACTTGAAGAAATGCAAATGAATATTTAGCAGTGTACAGTTTCATGCATGACGGTGCTCCGTGTCACCGTTCGAAGGCTGTGAAACAATTCTCAGCAGAAAACAGTTTGGCATTTGGCAACATTGGCCTGGAAACAGCACAGACTTGAACCCAATTGAGAATCTATGGGAAATAGTCAAAACCAAGGTTGCAGATAAACAACCTTGAAGTGCTGAAGTCTTAAACCATGCCATAAAAGTATGATTAAAAGAACGCTCAAAAGACTATTGTGAGAAACTAATTTTCGTACGACGCATTTAAGCAGTGATAAAGATCAAACGAGGACACACAAAGTATTAAAATTGCAAGTCACTGTTTTAATTTGAGTTTTCAGAGTGTGCTGTGTTAATTCACACGCAAAGTAAACCAGCAGTACTAGTAATTTGAGGTTATGGTGGGGATAATTTCTGATAAACAGCAAAATCCGTTCGGGTCTTAAACTTTTGCTAATGACTGGGAAGTATCAGTGATAATTCTCATAATTGCTACAGAATATAATGCAAAAAATTTCCATTGGAAGAAACATCTGCCAACGCTTTTTTCATATCATGTAAAGCACTTGGCTTGCCAGATATTAGAACAAAAGTCAGGATGGAAAAGGAGTAAAAGCTGGAATAGCAGATTAGCCTCTTATAACAACTCTCTACTCCATGCTAATGCAACTGTTCAAATGAAAAAAATTACTCGATTAAAAATATGACGACACGGAAAATGAGAAGCAGGCACGAAATTATAGCGGTAACTAACGTGATCTATCTCTTGGTTCATAAGACAAGATCACCAGCGTTAGTGCATTGTGTCATTCACCTAACAATCGGACACTGAGCTCGATCTTAGCACTAAGTTTTACAAAAGAGCAATATTGAACGTTAAAATTGCTGATGATTTGACACTTTGCCTGCGGTGGTGTGACGTCATAATGGACTGGATAACTGGCCACTGCAAAGCTTTGTTTTCTTATAACACATCACTCTTTTGTCCGCGGATTGATTTTCTTTTTCGTTTTTATTGATGGATGCTTTTTGTTTATACTGCATTGTATGATAACGTATCTTTGTACGTCTTCTGCAGTTCCCAGATATGATTTGGCATGCACAGTTTCGTCGGTTTCGCGTTCTGTTATTTTCTGTATTTTGTTATAAGCTTTGTTGCATAATATTTCTCCGACGATTTGGTGATGCGGAAACAGATTCTTCCGTTTATTGAACCGCGGCTCGCAGTAGCAAGCGCCCGGATTTGGGGATAGGATTTATTTTCATCAAAATGTAAAGCCAACGTTACTAAGAGAAGCTTGAAATATTTACTGCAAAAATTCAGATCTACCGGCAACTCAAGTACTGGGGGCTATGGAGTTGGGCGGATTGAGCTCGAAAACTATATCGAAGTTTATCAACACTTAAAACTTAATAGTAGTTTCTAATCGCGAAGATTTTGTGTAAAATGACTTTAAATTGCATTCAAGAAAGCTCAGATATCGAAATCCCACACAATGTCGGATCTGAAATACTTTACAAGTGAAATCAGCCAGCGAAAGATAGAAGTCATGCGCTGAAGACAAAGGAGTAGCATGTGGAGATTTTCGACCAGCCTCAGTATTTGTTGTACAGTAACTTGCGAGTGTATTTTATCCGCGCTTCATTTAATTGTTAGCTTCAACATTTTCACAAAACGAATGCATGTTCATGAGCAGCCTACCACAAGCAAGCAGCTGCCTGATCGTAGCACTTGTGAATGTGCAATATTAAACGTTTTGAAGTCACAAAATGTGACGTGGAAAATGACTCGTAACTACTCCGCATCGAGGAGGATTGCGTTCTTGACAAGTGGTGGAAAATGTAAAGTTCGATAAATATCACAGCAAGTGAAAAGGCATCAAGATAAGTGGTCCAGGTTATTTAGAAGTAAGAAATCCCTGGGGATACCAAATTTGAATATTGCACATGGTTGTATGCCGATGCTGGTTGCTTCAACTCTAATACTAATGCGTGTTCTTAGAAGTAGGCTTTCCTGCATCTTGACAATGGTAAACTTGTTGAAGTAAAGGGCTTTAATCGTAACTTTCTGGTGGGTTGTATGGAGGTTTCACTGATTATATCACCTTTGGAGTGGAAAAAACATTAACTTAATTTTTTCATGCCTGTAACGTGGCATAGGTGATCCCAAATAAACGTTTGCGAATACTTTTCACCAGAGAGATAGCTATATTGCCTTTGGTTTTACAGTGTCTTTGGAAACTCCACGAATTAGCGTCACCATCGTTTTCAATTGGTTTGCTACTTCCTTTTTATTTCTGTCTATTATAGTTATCCAGAGGAAACAAGGCACCAGCCGTATGATGCAAAATTATAAATACGCAGTTTAGATTTCGAAAAAATGTTGAAAGTATATCTTGAAGTCTTGGCTGTTTGATGCTATGCATATGACCGTCTAAACTGAAGAAAGGAAGGTTGACCATGAGGATTGTTGAGCTTTTAATCCAGTGGTTCCCAACCGGGGTGCCGCGGCACCCTAGGGTGCCATTTACAATACCCAGGGGTGCCGCGAGCTAATGCGTGTTTTAATATACTATTAAAAATACATTTTCAAACTGTCATCAAACCTTGAAGCAAAATTGTATGGGTTCGCCACTGGGTGCCGCAAAATATAATTCTCTTCTGCAGGGTGCCGCAAGCCTAGACAGGTTGGGAACCACTGTTTTAATCAATTCTTATTGAAATAGCCGATTTCCTAGGAACGGTGTGCATCGTGTATTGTTACTTGTAATAACACGACGCATATTTCCAAAAATTGTCTTGCGAAAGACTTGCAGAAATTAAACAATATAAATACATCAACAAGAAAAAATGTTTGGTGCGAACTGAGGTTTGTTGATTAAATTGCATCATAGCACAATCAGCAGAAAACAAGTTCGGCAAAGACAGAATTGTAGTGACTTCAAGGATTTTTGGAATAATCAAAAGAAATACAACACTGAAGAACAAACTGAACGGCTTCGCACAATGTTACAACACGATGCAATGATGGAATTCATTTTTAAAACTTAAGTTACCGCGCCACATAAGTCAATGTCTTCGGTGAAGGCAGCGAACTTTACCCTGCACCAGGAATTAACTTTTCGATAGCGCCAACTGCAAACTTGATTGACGAGACTGCAATGACTTCAGCTGCCATTGTTGTGCTGACGGCGATCGTCGGCTGCAGTTGATGTCACTGACGAGTTCGCACCCTTGCCTTTAGCCGCGATCGCAACGAGGTGGTGGCTGCCTTTGATGTATTTGCTAAGTCCGCCGCCATTCCATGCAACTGCAGCCCATTGCTCTGTACCGGGCGGATTTTTTCTCTGTCTCGGCCAACCAATAATAAAAGTGTCAACTGGATTTATCGCATAAAAACTTAAACATGATTTTCTAACAACGCTGACAGTGGGGAGTTGGTGTCGGAAACTTGCGAGTTGCGAACAGCATAAACATCATTATTGCTTGTTTATGAGCTTGTTTTCCCGTATGTTTTTTCAAGTCGAGTATTGCCATTCATTTTGCCTTGCATCTTCATTTCTGCAGCTGGGTAGCCTGGGTGTTGTGCACGGCGTTGCTTAACTTGATCACAGATCCTATGTGACGCAGTGACACTCTTCGTTTACAATGATCAGCTATTTTTCCATTGTGTTTTCACTTATTTTAATGTTCAGGGTTGCGGAGTCGGATTTTTTCACCCGACTCCAGAAATCCAATTGAACCATCAATACATTGCTATCATATATCCAAAGCAAATAATGTTTCAAAGCCATATCGTAAACAAATGTGTAAGCTTAATACATTTGTGCCACTTGAAACCTCAAACAAATGCTTAATCATTACCATTGTTGCAACCTCTCCAGTGGCGTTGCGTTGAATGTGTGATTCACCACGAACGGGATGTACGTGAAGAACAACAATATATATATGTGGCGCGATCAAGCAATAATAGAGTGATCGCGGCGTGTGATATCTACTGTTGCTTGCTGCCACAGTGCGAAGCTTTGCTCACATGCCGCTCGAGCTTTTCCGATCGCAACAAAATGGTGCTGTGACCAGGATGTGAAGGTCGTGCCGGGTTCAGCCTTCACACAAAGAACGTGCGATCGGTGCGGTTCGTTGTGAAAAGGAGGGGATGTTGTTGCAACCTTTCCGGTGGCGTTGCGTTGAATGTGTGATTCACCACGAACGGGATGTGCGCGAAGAACAACAATATATATGTGGCGCGAGCAAGCAATAATAGAGTGATCGCGGCGTGTGATCTCTATTGTTGCTTGCTGCCACAGTGCGAAGCTTTGCGCACATGGCGCTCAGAGTATTCCGATCGCAACACCATCTACACATCTCGCATTGTCTTCTTGCTGTTCCAGACCCTTCCATAGACGCCTGATTAGTGTTTGCCAACAGCACTTGATGTAGAATCATACATGATACGTTCGGATGTGAAGCAATAACCTCAAATTAATCATGGAAGAAGAATCTTCAGCGTTGTCGCCCCACGTCCACGAATTGAAATAGAGTTAGAAACGAGTGGCGAGCTCAATTCAGCGTATTTAATTTGCGCTTATTGTACCGCCAAGGACTTTTTACGTGATTGGTAAGAACGCTGTCAGCCGCAACATACTAACCAGACCGATTTACGGTTTCGTGTTTGCGGCCTTGACCTGCCAATTTTAGGTTTAGAGACGTAATAACATACAAAATTGTTCTTTTGACAATGTCAAAGTTACTTGAAAGCAACTTGCACAAATGCACACTACAACGCTGAATAAGTACAAGGTGCACAGCACTACGTTGAAAAATGTCAATATTGCATTCAGCTTTCAGTACTTATATTAAAAATAAAAAGAATTAACTTGGAGCATTTACTGCATAAAATCTGGTAAGATGCGTGTTGATCTCACTGCATTTCCGTTTGTTGTAATATGTCATTCAAAATTATAGGTCACAGCTTGGCTCTGGAGCTCTCAGATACAAACTGAAGAAAGCATTCTCTGCATCGCAATGCTTTAAAATTTTTGCATTTCATTTACAGGTCAAACTGCTTCAATTTTATCAAAAATGCTTCACTTTTTGCAACATGTTTTCATTACTTAGCGCGTGTGTACATGCTTCATTGGGAATGCTTAATGTATGCACCTTACCCGATATGATCGATGAAGCTTGAAGCGCACCTGGTTGTGTAGAATGGTACGTGGGTTTTGTCCTTGTGAACGTTGAAAAACCTTGAAACCTGCTTGACATAGGCGGATCCAGGGGGGATAAGAGGGATGAAGCCAAAGGGTTGTTGTAAAAAAAACGACCAAAAGCCACTTAAAAAAAAACAAAACCCACCAAAAAAACACTCTTTCCTTTGTCTTTGAAAACCAACTAAGTAAAAAATAAGCAGGACACTTGTACAGTTAACTATACATTTTTTTTAATCAAACAAAACAAACGGCAGTGAAATTTGAAGGACTTGCAAAAAAGAGGAGAGTGAACTGAGAACTTTTAGTAAATTCTAATGGTTATCTTCTTCAGCTCTGCACAATCGGTATATTTCAACCAATTTTTCTACCTTCTCTGCATCTTAACTTTTCCTGATTTTGGACCATACCAAATCATACTGTATGTTGAAAAAATACACTCTATAGATGCTTGAACTAGCACGGCATGCACATAAACTTGACATGAACCTGCAGAGTTTGTGTGGGAATAGTTTTTCTCCGTTTGCTGTGCGCATGCTTGCCAAGCCTTTGGGGTGAACTGACCAACAACACTTTGCGAAAACAAAGATGGGATACATTTCTTTACCCTCAATTTTGAAAGCCATAATGTTTATAACAAGTTATTATTGTGTAATTCTGAAAATGGTGATATTGAATGATGCAATAAAAACAATTCAGAATGGGGTTTTTCCGTTTTCCTTCAACAGGAACAATATCTTGTTTCTTTTGAAAAAAAAAACAAAAAAACGGGTTAAAAAACGTTTTTTTTAAAACAGGTTTGTTTCAATCCTGGCTGAAGCCCCCTAAATTGTTAAGATACGTTTTTGATCAATGGTTCCCGACAATGAAACGTCCGTTGGAGTGATTTTTTGGATAGAGTTTAAATCAATGGACTTCGTGTCTGCTAACAAACAAATAAATTAAATTAAATTAAATCAGTGGTTACTATGGACTTCGTGTCTGCTAACAAACAAATAAATTAAATTAAATTAAATCAGTGGTTTTCAACGTTTTCCACACAGCAACCCATTTTACAACCCAATTTGATAATTAAATGATTGATTAACAGTTGTTGTTGAGCAGCACTGACCATCAGCATCACCGAGTTTCTCTTCTGCAAACTCAATTTCTACTTTAACTTTAGCAGTGACACAGATTTATTAACCACTGGAAAAGCGAATTGTGCAAGTAATACAATGGTTTCAGTGTTTAGCCAATGGAACAAATTGAAATTGTTCTGCAGCCAGAACCAAAAACTTCTGCATATTGTCATGTTGGAGCCGGAGCCAAAATATTTTATTTAGATGCCTGGAGATGGAGCCGGAGCCTGAAATTTGAGTTCCAGCTTTCCCAACTTTGGATACATCGGGTTACTAAAATCCAAATCGTGTCCCAAGGAGCCAAATGAAATACAGGTACTGTATTGGCTACTGTGTGTTTTCTCAGGACTTCTTATCTCAGCTCTCTCCCAGACTCGTTTTCCACTTTCCCAAAATACAGGATTACTCCAATCTTAAGCAAAATCACTAAACATTTATATTGCATTAAAATAACTTATCGGTTTTTCTGTTGCACTTTGAGTAAAGTTTGTAATAAACCAAACAAATTGGTTTAAAATTTCAACCACTGCAAACCCTCCAATCAAGATATACCAAATTTTTAATAGATACCAAATGAAAAATGTATATACCACGCCCTTCAAAAATATACCAAACTTTCAAAATTTGGTAGGGTGTACACCAGTTGGCTTTGTTTCAGCAGTTTCAGGCAGTGATACCACTGGGTTCAATCGTTTTAACATCAAACTTTTCAGGCTTCATCAATGTCAGACATCAACATCAAAAGATAAAAGACTGTTGAAATCAAAACTTGCTTTATATCATAGTTCCAATACTACACATCCACCACCACTTCATGAAAATATCTGTTTGGCTTGTTTGGCTAATAATTACCCCTTCAAGCTGTCCGTATGCGATTTGCTGCATTGATTTGTAAGCAGACTTCACAGAGCTGAAAATTATTTTGACTGCAAACCCTTTTATAAATGTATTTGGAAGTATACCAATGGATTTCACAGGATCAATTAATTTGCAACTGAAAATGCTACATCATGCTCAGCAATAAATCCGTTCAACTTTAGCTCTGCAGAAGCCAGTTATGAAGCACAGTTGACCTCTTATCTTCAGAACCTTTAAACCAGGGATTGGGAATCTATTTGCTATCATGGGCCACATGAATTGTGGAATACTGCTGGCGGGCTGCAAAACTGACGATTTTATCTGAAAATTCTACCTTTATCTTCCAAAGGAGAATAAAGACTTCTTTTGACTTACAGTGTATGTATCCAATTGTCATGGAGTTAATTTAATTAATTAAAATTCTGATGCGGGCCATATTAAATGTTCAATTGCAGGCCGTAGATTTCCCACCCTTACTTTAAACTGAGTGAGTTTCATCGAGTGATTCGAAGAGTGCGTGGCTTCAGCCCGTGATGTCTTTGTGCCATAAACGATTACTCCTTTTGGGAGCTTTGAATGATGTACTACATTATTTTACATCGCCACTGATATTTGCCATCAGTTTTCATTAGCCAGCTTGTTAGTTCATGTCTTGAAGCCATGACTCGTAAGATAAACTTAAAGGCTGACTGTTACAAGTATGCTACTTTTATCTTAGAAACTGCAGCTACCTTTAAATTAAAAGGGAACAAAAACCTACTAGTGTTATAATGCCTCAGAGGTTTGTATCTACAGCAAAAGCATTTCATCTAACGCTCTTGAAATTGTTATTTTATAAAGTCAAAAACAAAATACAGAACTGGATTTGGTCTAGAAGTAAAAATAAACTAAGCTCGGCATCACATAATCTAAAATGAATGAGCACAATTGATTTTGACAGTAGGAATGGCCTTAACATGTTGCAAACAACGTTAAGTCGGCCAACGTTCTTGTCAACTTGCACTAACAAATCAAAGGGTCGAGGTAGCCTGCTCCAAATCAGTGGTGATGAGAATGTAGCCTAGTGTGCGTCTACTCTGGTCAGATTGCATTGTCAACAAAATAGGTGCCAAACTGAAGGTTGAACTGGAAGGAAATGCAGAACAACCAAGTGACAAGCATGGACAGGCTTTACCATCAGTGTAAACCACGGTTGCGGAGTCGGAGGTAAATATCCGACTCCAACTCCGAACTTTCCAAAATTTCGGTTTCCCTCTCCCAACCTTTCCAAAATTTTCGACTTCGCCCTTTCCAAAATTTTTGACTCCTTGACATAAGGGAATGAAATTGGGCTGTTAAAATCAATGGAGATCGTGGTATACAGCAAGAAATCTGTTTCAACAAAAGCTTAAAGAAATTATGGGCCTACCATTTCAACAAGAATTCCCAATTTAGGAGTGCGCTGTAAAATATGATCCAATCAGACATGTGCAGTCAGAGTCGGACAAAAAAATGCAACTCCGACTCTTAGTCAGTGTTGTTAGGAATCTGACCCAACCCAAAAACATCCGACTCCTTACAACTCCGGCTCCACAACCTTGGTGTAAATGGTCCCAATCCCTGCGAAATAGCATTTTCCATGATCACTAGTTCAGTTAACACTGCCACTGCGACTGTTACACTATATTACAACTAATGACTATATTAGACCCACTGCTACGTCATTAAGGCAAACATGCTTACCAGCAAGCTAGTTTCTTTGGACACAGCTGGCTTTCCATACTTTACTTATCATGGCGCATGCTGCAAGGCTAAGGCGATCATTTCCAAATTCTTCAAACATTTTGTGATCTTGAATTTGACATAGCCTGCACTACTATGCAAGCATTTTTATGCAGATTGCATTTTTAGATGCATTTCTTTCCTTTCTTTACAATTTCCAAGCTCATCTCATCACATCTGAAGATTTTAGCTCGAATTTCATTATGCGTACATCAAATCTTGTTTGTTCTTGTTAATTGGCCAAATGGTTTATTTATGTGTAAGCAACTGCAAGTTCCTTTTCCAAACTGTCTGTCGTAAAAAGAACTTTCACCAATGAATCATTCTACTTCTTTCTAGTAGTAGCACAGGATACTTTTGAATTCTAACAAATACTACGCAAATAAAGTTAACATTTTGATCATCCACGTGCACCAATGTAAATCATATCTGCCAATTAACAAACATGATTCTCTTCCGAACACAGTGGCTTTGACTAAGTTTGTTAAAACTAACGCACTGCCCCCAAAAGAGGCTGGACCTCTGTTCTGCAGTACGTCTCCGTCTAATCTCCCAAATACGTACAATACCACTGCTTCCCGCACAATAAACTTTCCTATGTCGAACAGAAAACACTAGCTACAGTACATGACGACCTTTTAAGACGGTCGGCAAACTTGCAAATTATCTTCGACAAATGGTAAAATTAAGAAAACCATTGCTTACAATATGAAAATCGTTTTCAACATCGAATTTGTAGCGTAAACATCAAATCGTAGTTATAACATCAAAAGTGGCATCTCTGCTTTCAGGCCACTACGAAGCCCGCGTAACACGAGAAGAACGCTTTTGCCGAACATGATTGAAACACTAGTCTACTGCATAATCGTCTATCACAGAGTACAGACTCACTCGTGCAGAACTATTTTCGTGACAGTGCTCATTAACACGCGTTTGCGAAAACATACTGATTCCACGTCAAAGACCACACAAACACAATGAAACATGCTGTGAAAGACCTACACACTACACAGCAGAGATGAGCGGACTGTCATATCTTGCGATCCGGATCCAGTCCTGATTTTTCAAAACTCAGTCCAAGTCCAACCAAAGTCCAACCAAAGGGGGTGTACATTGATGATAAACTTACTTGGTCAGACCACATTACCAACTTTGAGAAAACTATTTCGCGCAGTGTTGGAATTTTCTATAGAATTAGACACTATCTTAACGAAAGAGCGCTTAAATCCCTGTATTTTAGCATCGTCTATAGTCATTTGCAATATGCAATAGGAGCTTGGGGTGGTGTCGGTAAGATAAGTCTTCGACGGTTGAACGTATTGCACAACAAAATAATAAGAGCTATGACTTATAGTTCTTTTAGATCCAAGTTAGACCCACTATACAAGTATCTTAACCTCCTTAAAGTGGATGACATATATAAACTGGAGATAGGTAAGATTATG
>Ga0210059_1013068_pt1 | contig 12464 bp, 4 predicted proteins | sample Ectturendosymbi2_FD_188042 | JGI IMG/M metagenome (GOLD analysis project Ga0210059, IMG submission 188042) | Ecteinascidia turbinata endosymbiont from Florida, USA - Sample 2 (SPAdes) (version 2) | ecosystem: Host-associated > Tunicates > Ascidians > Unclassified | place: Key West, Florida...
GTTGATTATGATACGCTTCCTATTAACTTCTGGGTCGCCGTCTCTGCGCAATTCCCGTAGACTGTCAATGAAGTCCTCGACTGTCCTTAACCAGAACGCAAATACGCGGCCAACATCAGGCGCTCCCGGCTCGACGCACAACTCACGAGGACGAAGCAACTGTTTATCCATTTCTTAGCATCGAAACGATCACTTTTTAAACTTTCTTGCATGTAGAGCACACTTTGGTTTTGAATGCATCGAAACGACACCGTCACAGTCTGCACATTCAGAGACCAAGAGCCACATTTCTTACTGTGTTACTGCAAAAAGCCGTATCATACACATCAGCACACATGAACATCAACCCGCTTCTTCCTCACTCACACACATACCTTTGCTCTGCTAGATTTATCATAAATATCTCACACCAACATGATAATCACAGAAATTTACAAGCTGTTTCTCGTTATGCATGTTACTTAGTGGGATCCTTGACTTTCAAGGTGAACAATTGGTACGAAATTTTGCAACTTGCACACAAATAAATAAGGTATTTACATAAGATCTGCATGAAACTGGCCCAAGAGTCTGCCTGGTATATATCACCGATATTATTTTACCAATTTAGGCTGATTTTGATGTCATATTTTGTCATGCAATGGATTTTGCATGCCCATAGAAACTTCAATCCTAGCACCTATCATTCAGACATTTTTCGTTTCCCCATTTGTTTTCTGGAAATTTCTTATGTCCCAATTCTAAACAATACTACTAGCCCATCAACACATGCCAATCCTGTCAGTCTGCATGCCCCATGCCACAAATATTGCAATGAATCTAAGTTTTTTAGTCATTGAACAAAATTATTTTGAAATGGCCAAAACAAATTAAGTCATTTTGGTCAGAATGTCTGAAAATATAGGCTAAAAAATATGGTTGTGGTGAGTTTTGACACAACTGTGAGACAAATGACCGAAATGTTTCAGTGACCAAAATCTCCAGCTAAAAAAGACTGAAATGTCTCTTGAGTAAAAAAAGAACAGCAATGAACAGTAATCATGTATGCTTTACCATGCCTGCCTACCTTGTTATTCATGTCACACGTGAAAATATTAGCATCATGTACAACATCTCATCAACAATTGCTACATTTTCTAGACGGTGTTAAGCAATTGCACAAAAGTTGTGTAAACTACACCTATTATTATAATATCATCAGCTTCTTAGTAACAATCAGTTATTTTTTGTTCTTGCAGTATACTAATTATAACTTCTGAAGTAAAGTACTGAATAACTATGGCATTTATATATCCAAAACCTAGAAAAGATTTAGATGCTATTGATAATTATCATGACATCGATGTTCCTGATTATTACAAATGGATGGAAGATCCAGATTCAGATGAAACTAAAAACTTTGTTGAAGAGCAAAATAAATTGTCTGTTCCATTTATACGAAGTTCTATAGTGCAAGCAAATTTTAAGGAAAGATTGACTGAGCTGTATAATTATCCTAAGCTGTCTTGTCCTATGAAACGAGGTGAAAGGTACTTCTATTTTTTAAACTCTGGCCTTCAAAACCAAAGTGTGCTCTACATGCAAGAAAGTTTAAAAAGTGAACCAAGTGTGCTGCTTGATCCAAATCTACTGTCAAAGGATGGTACCATTTCATTGCGAGGATACTCTTTTTCAGAAGATGGCAAGTACTTGGCATATGGTCTAAGCACCAGTGGTTCAGATTGGGTCACTATAAAGTTCAAAGAAGTTGCAACTTCACAAGATTTGCCTGACTGTCTTGAAAAAGTAAAATTCAGCTGCATGTCCTGGACTCATGATCATAAGGGTTTGTTTTATAATTGCTACTTGGGAATTGAAGGAAAAAGTGACGGCACAGAAACAACAACCAATGTTAACCAAAAGCTTTTTTATCACCACCTGGGCACTGAACAATCAGAAGATGTTCTTTTTGCTGAGTTTCCTGACAATCCAAAGTGGATGAGTTCAGCTGTGGTGACAGATGATGGTCAGTATGTTTTGTTGGTAATTAGTAAAGGTTGTGATCCTGTCAATCAGTTGTGGTATGTCAACCTTCAAACATTGGATAGTGGAATCAGCAGTGCACCATCTTGGATCAAGTTAATTGACAATTTTGATGCCGAATACGAATATATTACAAATGAAAGAAGTGTATTCACCTTTAAAACTAATCTTAATTCACCTCGTTATAAGTTGGTAAACATTGACATCTCAAGACCTAACAAAGATAATTGGAAAACACTAGTGGAAGAGGATGACAAAGATGTTTTGGAATGGGCAGAATGTGTGCATCAGACGAAGTTGGTTGTCTCATATCTGCGTGATGTTAAAAGTGCACTCGAATTAAGGAACCTGTCTGATGGTGAATTGCTTCATGAATTTGCGTTGGACGTTGGATCAATTGTTGGGTTTTCAGGCAAAAAAAATCAAAACGAAGTTTTTTTTAAATTCATGTCATTTTTAACTCCAGGCGTCATTTATCGATATGACTGCACATCTAATGCCAGGTTTGCCACTGTTTACCGCACCACGGACGTCAAAGGCTTTGATGCATCTTTGTTTGAAACTGAACAAGTGTTTTATTCCAGCAAAGATGGAACACAGATTCCCATGTTTATTGTGCACAAAAAAGGCATAAATCTCAATGGTAACCATCCAACTTTACTCTATGGGTATGGTGGTTTTAACATCTCAATAACACCCAACTACAGTGTGTCTCGCATTATTTTTATGCAAAACCTTGGGGGTATTGCAGCAATTGCAAATATAAGAGGTGGGGGGGAGTATGGAGAAACATGGCACAAAAGTGGCATGTTAGCTAACAAGCAGAACTGCTTTGATGATTTTCAAGCTGCTGCCCAGTATCTTATAGATCACAAATACACTTGCCCCAAGAAGCTCACAATAAATGGTGGATCAAATGGTGGTTTGCTTGTAGGTGCATGTATCAATCAAAGGCCTGATTTGTTTGGATGTGCAGTAGCTCAAGTTGGAGTGATGGATATGTTGAGATTTCACAAATACACAATTGGTCATGCTTGGACCACAGATTTTGGTTGTGCAGATGATGATGAGGAGCAGTTCAATTATTTGTTCAAATATTCTCCTTTGCATAATATCAAAGTTCCCAAGGAATCTCATGTCCAGTACCCTTCGTTGTTACTGTTGACAGGTGATCATGATGATCGTGTTGTGCCACATCACTCCCTTAAGTTTATTGCTCAGCTGCAAGATGTGGTTGGCTCCTCTTCCCAGCAAACTAACCCTCTATTAATTCGAGTGGACACAAAGTCAGGTCATGGTGCTGGAAAGCCTACTTCTAAAATCATAGAGGAGGCTGCAGATATGTATGGCTTTATTGCCAAAAGTACTGGTGCCGAGTGGGTGGCTCATTAAGTAAAGCTATTTGCGGATTGGTATTTATGTGCTCTTTTTGACATCTGAAACTATGGTGCATGATTTATTTCCTGAATGGCACTATTGGAATCTGTTTCCAGTTTTAGAAATAGTGTAGATCATGCAGAGTTCATGTGCTACTAATTATTTTGCTATCACATGGTGGCATGCTACAATGGTTTTGTTTCTATTGGTGTTTTAAGAACAAAAAACTGCTGTTGAATGTTTTAGGTAGTTATCATTGTAGTATCTGCAAAGCTTTGTATAGTGCTAATTTTATAGGGTGCTTTTACAAACTTTCCATTCTTAAGAAAAGAAGCAACGTGTATTTTTATCTAGGTCAACATTTCTTTTACATAATTTAAATTTTTGTGATGCATATGCCTTTTTCATTATGATTATAGAAATTGTGTTGAAAAATCTGTTATATGCTTTGGTCACAATTTTTAAGGAGATATACTTTCCCTCTGTTTAAGCTTGTTTTAGCTAGTCATTTATTGTATCAGCAACTATATACTGAACTGCTGCTCTGTTTTGTTTCGTCATTCATCAGCTTGTACTTCATTAGCTAGCACATCCCACTTGCTACTGATATTGATGATGTCATATTACTTAAATCAGTGGATTTCAACCTGGGGATATGAACCATTTTTGGAGGGTCGCGAGTAAATACTTTATGTGCACAGATGTATTACATTTGCTTTATTCAAGTTTTAGATGGGGGTCATTGGGTTAAATAGTGGATTGCTACAATGATTGCAGTACATAAAAGGTTGAAAACCACTGACTTGAATCATATTAATTGATGCTTTTGCCTTTCATGCTCGTTGCGATGTATATTGATTGTTGAGTATTGCTAGAAGGCTTCCATGTGTATTTGGATGTGACATGCAGCCCTCCTCGAGTAAGTTGGTTATCATGGTATTTTTCCTGCCAGACATACCAGACTGGAGAAGTTAGTTGAGACAAACTGTGCAGAGCGGAACGTTTGGGCGCCTTTGCGCCATCTTAGCATAAATGACTTTCCCCCTTAGCATTGCTAACACAATATTTTGCATGTGTTTAACACCTTGAGAGCCGGTCTATGATATATTCGTACCCCAAGCAAAAAATTTTTTTTCGAGTGCAGACTAGAAGACTTTCCGCGTCTTTTGAGACTTTTACCGGGTCTGTAGAGCATACCGGACTGGAGAAATTCCCGCACAAAGCCACGTGCATTTAGGCGTTTTTTTCCCAAAAATCCCTGAATCCTAGCAGACGCCAAAGAGTTAATTGTGCCATATTAAGATAGGCTGTAATTATTTAATATTTACATATGTGTTGCACTTGCAAATTCATGCTTCTGTGTTTTTGTTTGTTACCTGTCATTGCTGTTTTTGCCATGTGTGGGTGTTGTATGCATGAAGTAAATATTGAAAAATAAAACGTTTGAAATAAGATGAAAATTACTGCCCAACTCAACTGGTTTTGGCTGAAAACATCAATAGAAATCAAGCAGTAAAATTTTTGTGTGTTTTGTGCTTGCACTGATAATTTCCTAATACGTGATTGTGAGACTCAAATTATGTCTACCTTATAGCATGCCATTGGCAGTAAATTACTAATATGTCTTATGTATAAATTGTTCAGAAGCATGAGCATTGCTGTTAATGCTTATGGAAGTTGATTTCATTTTTGTGTAATGTTAAGTCCATGCAATACAATTTGATAATGCAGATTGTCCATGAAATGCAATTTGCAGGACTTCATGAAGATAAGCAAATTGACATAGTATATACCAAGCAAGGAGTGAGTCATTGGTTTGTACCTAGGTTTTACTGCATTGTTTTTCTTGAAATAGTAGCGCCACGTTTTGTAAACTTGTCAATGAGATCTGACAACTTATTTTTTTGCGAAACGTTGCATTATATATATGTGAAAGCACCATGTTTATGCTTGTGCCATGGAACGATAGGCTGCTCGTTTACATTTTTTATTGGTCTTTCCTACTGAATGAAAAAAATTAACTTGGTTTCCTCAAAATAAGCCAGATTGTTTTTAGTTTATTCTGCATTGTTGATGAATTCTGTTGCTTTGATAAAAAATTACATACCTTCAGTTTCACTGTCAGTGTTGAAATACCCTGTGCCAAGTGAAGTAGGCTATCCCCCTCAGCTTAAATGTGCAAGAACAATGATGATTTGATAAAATGTTTTGTAAACTGTGTATTTGGATGGTTTATTTTGAAAGTCAGATGTAGTTGCAAAACATTGGCAAAATGTAAACCATTGTTTTCATTATTTATGTTGCTCCATGACTTGTGTGAAGAAGAGGAATTGTGCAAATTGCAATGCAGTTACAATTTACAACTCTTCTTTTGCTCACCTTTCTCTAACACAGGGTTTCCCAACCTAGGGTACATGTACCGCTAGGGGGACATTTGTCTATCTGAAGGGGTACATTTAGGGTTAACAATAAAGGGAAAAATATATTTATATATTTCCAAATAGTTATACATATATCAGTAAACATATTAAAAAATCATTATATGTTTGTTGTTAAATATATCTATGATTAGTCATGATAAAATATTTTGTCATAAGAAATTTTAGGGGTACATGGTCAGGGAAAAGTTGGGAACCCCTGCTTTAACGTATGCATTGTGGTGGCATGAGACTGTTTACCGAAATGAACATAGATCGTACATTGTTATGAAGTCAATGTTGTTCATTAAAATAACTAGTTGCTTGCAGGTGATGATCCAGCATGCTGTAGGTTTGTAACTATTAAAGCGACTACTGACTGCGACACCTTGTTTAAGAAAGATGGTGGAGGTTGCTCACGTGACTCCACCGCGACTGCAGCAGCGCAAGTTCCAAGATCCTGACCACTACGTAATAAAGCTCAAGTTTGAAAAGTTTGACGAATTCAGTGAACTCATAGTCAGCAACCTTACCCGACTGCTTGACCTACCTGGTGCTGAACTGGACATTTTGCGCGGAGAGAGCAGCGTCTTAAAAGACACCGGCAACAAGCTGGTAAAGTCGTGGAACAAGATGAAAAAAAAGGAAACAAAGTGCTCTTCGTTAAATCCGGTTCTGAGTGATCAATGCTTGGCTCAGATGCAACAGCTCACTGATTTTCTTAGCACCAATCTCTCTATGGAGGGGTTGTTTCGAAAACCGGGAAATGCTCTTCGACAGAACCAGCTTATCACCGCCTTAAGTACCGGCGCGTGTATTGATTTTAGCAAAAGCCCGTTTCAACCTCACGACGCTGCCAGCGTGCTGAAGACGTTCCTTGGCCAACTGTCCGAACCGTTGCTCCTGCCGTCCAAGCATTTCTACGCTCACAAGCAAATTGCCTCCATGATGAAAGTTGACCCGACGACCCAGCAGGCCACGCTCGTTGACAAACCAAAGCGTATCGAGACGCTGCAGCTGCTCTTGTTGCTCTTGCCCACCAATCATCGCAACGTGCTGCGCGCGATCATGAATCTTCTTTACGAAACAGCGAAGAATCAAGCCGAGAACAAGATGAACGCGGCCAACCTTTCCGCCATGTTCGCGCCGCACCTGATCTGGCCGAAAAACGCGAAGTCGTCCGACATCCACGACTGGGTCGCCAAGCTGAACGAGCACGTCGCGTTCATGATAAGACATTCGCAGAAACTGTTCGTGGCGCCCCAGTACGTCAGGGACGCGGCCGACGCGTTCTACCACGTTGGTTCGGCCGCGGAGAACACCATGTCGCCGCAAGTGAGCTCGACCTTGCTCGTAGCGCCGTCCAGTGCCGTCAAGCGCACGGCCAGCGCTCGGCTAAACTACAACACCAGAGCAAAGGCTCAAACCGAGAATGCGATAAACCACTTGTTCGAGCAAGTGCACAGCATGCCGGACTCGGCGAAGAAGAAGAAACTCGTGAAAAACTTCGACAAGCACAACGAAGTTCTTCAGTACAAGGACAAAGCCAGAAGGCGGCACCGCACCTTCAGCGGCTTCTTGAGAAAGAAGCACCCGGCTCTGTCTCTGAAACGCGCCAAAGATTCTTACCGGCAGTTGGCGCCGGAAGACTTATCTAGCAGCCGCACTTTGCCCAAGCCCGACTTGCTGGTGCACTGCGGCGGCGACGACACGCGTTCGCTCAACACTGAAATCAAGCGCAAAAACTTCAACGCCGTCAGTCACGTCAGTTTACCGGAGAGCCTGGCCAAGTCCTGCGTGCCCGAATGTCGTTCGCCCGGTCTCGCCGCTGCAATACCAAAGCAACTTCGCCTGCTCCAACAGCGACGGTCTGCGTCGCCTGCTCTGAAACAACCACGTGCAAAGGAAGCCGTCGAAAACGGGAAATCGACGCCGTTGCCTTCCAAAGTTTCAACCGTCTGAGGCGGGAATCACCCGTGCCGGTATTGCTCAGGAAACCTGGAGCCGTGCAAGGTGATTATTACCTAATACAGTAGACGCCGCTTGATATGACCAACTTGGGACCAGAACATTTTGGTCATAATATCCGAATGGTCATAAAAACCGAAGCCGCCACAACCGCACCTGAATCGACGCCGTGAGCCACAAGAACGACGCCGTAAGCCACAAGAAGCCCAAATACCATCATATTCATCGTTTAACCAAAGGTAACAGTGTGACGTTGGTCGTAAAACAAAGTACAGAACTGTAACAGTACACGTGACGGTGAAACTAAGTACAGTATGTAACAATATGTACAAGCGGCGGTACAGTACAAGTAAATCTATGTAAATCTACGTCATAGCGATGTGACTGTTTCGTCATTAAGACTCGACACCCAGCACACACACTACAGCGCACACGCGGCATGCGTACAGAAAACACGCATGAAAAAGGCGGGAAAAATGTACTGTAATAAGAGATGGAGAAAATGTTGGTCATATTATCCGAAATTTGGTCATATTAAACGGAGAGTTTTAAATGGAGAAATTCCGGACCGTACCAAATTGGTCATAATAAGCGGCTGGTCATATTATCCGTGGTCATAATAAGCGGCGCCTACTGTAGTTAGATTATTATATAATAATTGTGAATTTTTGCGGCCCGACACGGATTTGATCGATGGCATACACGGATGGCTGTGAGTGACCAGACGTGTCGTGAATTTCAGGATTTTTTAAAGCCATTGCATTGCAACAGTGCTGCAGCACGTGTTTTATCAAACGAATGTAAATGGAAGCAAAGAACAACGCTGTTTGCAACTAGCTAACCAGACGGCTGATTTTCCGAAACTGAAAGATATTCAAACAGCTGATTAGTTTTTCGCCTAATGCAAGGAATCACGTTGGGATTCTACTCGTGCAGAATTCAGGTTTAAAAGGTGTGTCTTGAAAACAGCAATTGGTTTGTATTCGGATTTTTCGATGTGCATACATTAATACTATGTTTCTACTTGAATGTTAGGGCGAGTTCGGCATGATGTTCAGCATGTGTACGGAGTGCTTATCGTTAAGAAACTACGCCTGATACGGTGACAGGACACTGAGTGAATTACACCCCACGTTATTCTCCCCATGGCTGCCGTCAGTGCGTCCGTTTTTTTCTAAAGTAATTTTGGACTCGAAGTAGAACAAAAGTTCTTTTTTGTCAGCTTTTACCGCGTCACCGCTGCCGTGCCACCATGTGCTATTCCGAATTTGCAAGGTAAACGACTAAAGTGGTATTTTGCCGCGTAATCCTTAAATCTTACGTCATTCAGAAGAGTGATTAGCTTCGTCACCCATTTTGCGTTTGCTCATGTATACTGTACTCCAGTAAGTAATGCTTTTTTCAGCGTGAAACTGACACTGACAGAATGTGTAGTCGCTGCTGCCACACAAGTCCACACTGCTATGCAATGTTTGTGTGTAGACCATCATCCAAACTCTTCTTCACTGACCTTGTCCTTGCAGTTATAGCGTCCACGTGTCAGATCCATTATTTTTCCGCCTTCACTTGCCAGTCACATTTTCGTAGGAGATAATATATCGTAGGTTTTTCGAAAAAGATGTAAATGAAACTTATTACAATAATCATGTTCTGTGGACATGTTTGAGAAAATAAAAAAAAAACTCTACACGCTGTTTCTTCCCTTGGTCTTTCGACCTGCGGCAATCCTTCCGTACCTTTGTCTGCTCGCGAGCGTTTCAACTTCTACGGCTTCAGACGTAAACTGCAAATTCGTAGCCCGCGTTTCGGTCTGAGGTTATGAAAAGCTGTACACCAGAACTGCTCATTACGCTCACCATTGTTTATGGTCTGGAGTGTTTGTGCAAATTGATGGAACCCTATCTCAAACAAACGTCACCTTTTCGCGACCTTTGCAAGCGATGTTTCGTTTGTTACACAAACTTTCCAACCTCATGATTTTTTCAGCTATTGCAAAACGTTTGTTATTATTTTGTTGTATTCGCTGTTGTCGTCGGGCTAGCCGTCGGCTCATTCGAATGTAGTAGATTTCGTGTCACGACGCATTTATACGTTTCAGTGAACAAGAATAGATTGCTTGAAGCTACGTTTGTCTGTGTTGTCTTTCAAGCCCAAACTTGCGCGAAAAGCTTTCTCATTTTCAGTACAAAGTGAAGGGTTTGAAAAATAAGTGGAGGCAGCATATCAACGTTACGTAGGCTGTTTTTGCTGCGAAAAGGGAACTGCTCTTACGGTTTGAACTTCATTTATCTTGCATGCTAATGTAGCTAATTGCAACATCAGGTCTATCGAATTGCCGGCGAATTTTTCATCCCACTGAGTATCGGAAGTCTGACTTCGTTTTGTGTTGCGTGATTTTCTGCGGACGCGTTCGGAGCTCAACTTAAATTTGAGTTTTCATGCTGGCAGAGGTAACTAGTATAAACAAAAGAATAAACTGAAAAGAACTCTCTCTCCCTCAACGTTATTCATAAGTATTAAAGAAAATTACCGCCATCCACTTCTGTTCTAGTAAATCATAAGGATTTTAGTGTAGCACAGTGGTTTTATCAGTTTTGATTTTCAAGCTCACAATGTTTCGCTATGATTGCATTATTGCAAACTTCGCAAAAGGCTTTTCTTGAATCAGCAGGATAGGCATTGAGCCAACTTTTAAGTTCTGAATCTTGCAACCATATATGTCGAAACTTTGGGCAGCTTTTGTTTACCAGGAATTTTTTTACCAGACAGTACTATACTTACTAGTGTAACTGAACCACTTGGAAATATGTGTCGTTGGACAAAAACGTATTCCGCCAATGTTGTCTTTTGACCTAACGCGCTCACTAAGCACACAAGCAAATCACCATTTGAGCTTCACCAAGCTATCTAATTACTTATTATTATGATACAAATATCTGCTTGAAGCAGCTTCGTTGCATCATAATAAAAATTCCAAATAATTGTAGACAGCTGATTGTGCTTTTTCCTGGTGTTAGCCAATTGAAGACGCCGTAAAGAAGAGAAGTATATATTTTGGTGAAGGTGTGAAAGTTTTCATCTTAAAAAACTGTTCACACAGGTTTTTGGTCAGGAATTTGTTACCTGCTAAACCTACCAAACGGTTGGTAGAAACCTGCTAGAAAATCAGCTAACTGATAGATTGGAAGTTTTACAGCTAACAGGGAGAAAATTCTGCTGGATTTAGCAGCAAATCAGCTGAAATGGTAACACTGCTGACCGCAATCTTATGCCTTTTGTTACGTGACTGTACAAAAAGAATCAAACAGGAACTTCTGGACACACGCAGCCTTCAATTGAAAACCTTTGCTAACTACTTACAGTAAATTTAGCAAAATACTGATTTCTTAGATTGAAAATTTTATTATATATAATGCAATAAATAAGATTTACTGCAGAAGATCGCGGGGCCCGTAGCAATTGCTACATTTGCTACTATTGTTAATCCGGCACTGCTAAAACTACACTTACAGTACTTCCGAAAAACGATTAGATATACATCCAGTCCCGTCGCCACGGGGGGCTTAGCCTCCCCAAACACAGCTCGAAGCCCCCCAAATTGACACATAAAACAATATGAATCAGTGGAGTTTTTGTCAATTTTTAGAATGTCAAGCACCTCCCGCACAAACGCAAAGCCCCCCTAGTGAAAACTTTCTGGCGACGGTTCTGTATATATCCAGCTATTTAGATCAACAATACACTTCACAAATATGATAAAGACAACTTTGTAAATTTCGGAAAGTTATACATGCCCTCTAAACAAACATGTGTTTGACCCACTCAGTCTACGTATCGTGTGAAAATCGTTGTGTATTTGCGAAAAATTCGATTATCATCATGGCTCTGTGCTAAAGTTAAGAAATAATTGTCGCAGCTTAACACGATTGGTAAGTTAATCTAGCCCAGTGGTTCCTGAAGTATGGGTCGAAACCCAAACAAGGGTGAAGGGTAAAAAAATGGGTAGCGCAGAGGCAATCCAAACCGGGGTTGTGTATTTTCAACGTTACCACTGCTTGTTTGTAGCGTATGTAGGCCTACTTGAGTAAATAGTAGATTGCTGACATTGAAAATGGCCTTTGCAACTTATTGCCGAAAATCGTCCATCCAATCATTGTTTTTATCATACGTTGTTTGAATTATGGGTCGCGAGGTGTTCAACAAACTCAGATTTGGGTCGCGCTCGTCAATGCCCTCAGTACTTACAAAATTAAATGCATCTTCCTACTCGTTCGATTTAGCTGCTGACTCTTCCCGCTGCAAATGAATGATTGCAAATTTACTGTAAAATAGGGTGGCAACTAACATCAGGTGAAAGTTGAAACACTTGCTGACAATGTACACAGGTCGGACTCTGATACTTTGACCGTTGCGTCACGAGTCCGATATCATGTGTTTCATAGCCTTGGTTACGAATCACATGGAGTCGAAAGTGCATAAAATGATTTGATTCCAAAGTAACAAATGTTGTTTTTTTGAAATTTTAGTTTGTTCCAACCTGCCGAAATCGTTCACCTGTAAACTGAAACAAAGGCGCAGCCAGGGGGGGGTGAAGGGGCTCAAGCCCCCCCCTTAGCGATCAGAATATTGATGTTTATTTTCTTAGTTTTTCACCAACATTGTACTGTAAGTCGAGATCAG
>Ga0210059_1013071_pt1 | contig 12462 bp, 9 predicted proteins | sample Ectturendosymbi2_FD_188042 | JGI IMG/M metagenome (GOLD analysis project Ga0210059, IMG submission 188042) | Ecteinascidia turbinata endosymbiont from Florida, USA - Sample 2 (SPAdes) (version 2) | ecosystem: Host-associated > Tunicates > Ascidians > Unclassified | place: Key West, Florida...
CATTCGATAACTTACGGGAAACGTGTGCAATATGTTGCTTCCAAGTTAAGGAATCATCTAACATCACCCCTAAATACCTGATACACTCTTTTTGAGATATTTCATGTCCTCCGATGTTTATACGAAACTTGCATCTTTCTTTCTTTCAAGTGACTATAATGTATTCAGTTTTGTTGTAGTTTAAAGAAAGTTTATGTGACTTCAGCCAATCATCAATTTTTTGAATTTCACAATTTACTTTAGTTTTTAGGGACAGATAATTGTCAGAAAGCATAGTTAAGTCAGTGTCATCAGCAAACATGTGGACATTGAATTCACTTGCCAAAGCCAAGTCATTAATATAAACTAAAACAGAAAAGGTCTCAGTGTTGATCCCTGTGGTATTCCACAAGAAACAAGTTTCTTATTCGATTTCACACTATCAACAACTGTTCTCTGATACCGGTTTGTTAAGTAGCTTTTTATAAGCTGCAGAGGCAATCCTCTCACTCCGTATCTCTCCAGTTTGCTCAACAGGATTGTGTGATTAACGGTATCGAAGGCTTTAGCTAGGTCTAAAAAAATTGAGCAAGCTATCTTTCCTTCATCCAAACATTGCACAAATGCATTACAAATACTGGAAACAGCGAGGGTCTTCTTATGATTTTGGCGAAATCCGAACTGTTGTTTGTTCAGTAGTTGGAAGCTTGAGAAAAAATTGTTTAATTGATTGTAAAGACATTTCTCAAATATTTTTGCAAATGGGGACATCAAGGAGATGGGTCTGCAGTTGCTGCAGATTTCTTTTGGACCACTTTTGTGTACCGGGATTACATACGCTAATTTTAGTATATCTGGAAAAACTCCACTGGTAATGGAATAATTGTAGAGATCACATAGAATAGGAGCTATAACATTTGCAGAGAGTTTTATGAATTTTGCTGGTATGTTGTGTGCACCAGAACTTTTTAATGAGTCAAGGCTATTTATAATGGTTAAATTTCATTGTGGGTGATAGGCATTAGAAAGAGATCTTGGGAGTTGAAACGACTTAAAGATTTGTAATGAATATCAGCATTAGTGGGGACACTAATGCTTGATGCCATGCGTGAGCCTATTGTGGAAAAGTAGTCATTGACGTAATTACAAATTTCATTGCCATCAATGATGATTCGGCCATCAGTCGCAATAATTTTAGTGAGAGAAAAAGTCTTATTTTTCTTTCGTCTTAATAAATCATTAATTCCTTGCCATACCTTTTTTGCGTTAGCTTTATTTGTTTCAAATAAATTGTTGTAATCCAATTTTTTGGACTTTTCCTTCACATAAGTTAAACTGTTTCTGTACATTTTATATCGCTGAAAGCTTTCTGGTGAATTACGTTTTTGCTTTCTTTATATAATGTATTTTTGGTTTTAATAGAATTCCTAATTCCTTTTGTCAGCCAGGGTTTGCTACGAGATTTCATTTCTGTTCTATTGAGTTCTTTCAAGGGAGCATGTTTATTATGTACTGACTCAAACTTTTCAATAAACATCTTAAACAAATTATCTGCAGGTGTGGTATAAAGATTTTTTGTAATATCTTCATTCATTATTTCCGAAAAATCAGTTAAAAAAGCTTCTAACTGAAAGAATTCCAAGTTACGACGTGTAGTTTTTCTGTGATGGAACTTAGGATTAATACTGCTTGCCGAAATAAATAATGGATAATGGTCAGAGATGTCATGTACAAGAATGAAGTTTTGAAGGTCATCAGAAGCATTGATCGTGTATATGTGATCTATTAAAGTCGAGCTATTTGGAGTAACTCTAGTGGGATAATTTGGAAAGATATAACATCCATAACTGTGCAACATATGCACATAGGCTTCACACGCTTATCTTCATGGTACTTTAATAAATCAATATTAAAGTCACCACAGATATAACACTTTGAGCTTGTTGCACTAAGCTTGGCAATGGTCACGTCTAGCTTATCTTGGAAATCTTCGTAATTAGAATTTGGGTGTCTATACACAAAACCAATAACAAATGTGTTTGAGTTGTTTGTGTCAAATTGTAGCCAAAGATTTTCACAGCCGGGAGTGTCTACCATAAACTTATTTTCAACGCGATATGCCAAACTATCCTTCACGAAAAGTGCCACACCTCCAACGTTACTTGGGGAATCATGATATTCAATAGAGCATCCCTGCAAACGGAAACCAAAATTCATCGAATTTTTTAATCTAGTCTCTGTTATTGCAATTATGTGACGCAACGTTCTAATGCCCGCAAGAAGTTCCTCCAGTTTTTCCAAATTTTTTGTTAGGCTTCTTATGTTAACGTGAAGCAGAGAAAATTTATTTTTGCTTTTGACCTTCAATGATTCCAATGTACAATATTCCGAGGTCACGTAATCATATACGTTTTCTGAATTAGCTTGATTTAAATCAATTGTTATTGTGATTATAAAATTATAAAAGGTGATTACGCTTTCTATACCCAGTCTCAGAATATACATCTAATAATGGCTTTGAATTACCTTTGTACGAAAGCGTTGCGCTACCGCATAATTTTGTTTCAAACCCAACTCGGGCTTTGGCTGCAGAACCAATTGCAACACCTGTTGAGTTGCATATAAAGGCGTTGTAGACATTGATTCTGCCTTCTTCGTGTGTACGGACGGTGCCTTTTACCTGCAAAAGTGAAAGCTGCCTATTAGTAAACTAGGGCAAAAAATTCAGCCAAGCATATGGCCTGCGAATTCTCTTCGCGACATGACAGAGCACCTGCCATTGGGGGAGGGTGGTGAACACATTGATTTCTGCAAACAGCCGCAAAAAATATCGCCAATATCGGGTCAATTTTAGAGTTACGTGAATGTGAATTATCTAAGCCAATTTTGAATTAAAACTCATAGATTGTATATAGCATGCAGTTTCCTTCACCATGGTTGATAAGCTTGATCTGACAATTTGTTGACATACTCACTCAATGATAACATTTTACGATATCGACGTCACAACGTCGTATAACGAAGAGCTTTTTCATAAGTGAGCACTTGCGAATACGCAGTAGATTTAAAGCATAAACATTTCAAGTTAACTGAGAACATTGCTGTGAATGTCCATGGGCGTCGGAAGGAGGGACAAGGGGGGCAAAGCCTCCCACTGGATTTTGAAACTTGCTCTTTTTCTGGTAGTTTTTAGTAGAAAAATATTTTCTCTTCGTTTTGAGTTGGTAAAATGAAATTTACTACTGTTGGCACCCGGTGGAAAAATGCTTTTGGTCACGACCTGAAAAAATCCATTTTTGCCCCCCTCCTGGAAAAAATCCTTCCGACGCCCATGTGCATGAAGACATGTACGATGATTTCGCTATAAGATGGATGCTTACTACAAATCGATTCAGCTGTATCGGAAACGAGAACACAACAAACTATTTAATGTTTTACAATAACTCAACAAATTCCTTAAGCCACGAATTTTATGCTTGAGCTTATGGCACAATTTTTATGCTTGAGCTATTGATGGACAACTGTGAGATACTTTGGCGACATATAACAAACAAACTGGATGGTCATGGTCAGGTGAATCCAATGTGTGTCTGTCACATGAATCAGCATGTGAGTAGGTATTGACGGCACTAAAAGGATCTCAAAATCTAAGGCCGTAAGTAGTTTCAAAAGCACTTGAACTGCAGTTTCGTCGAATGTTAGTGGATTTTCAACAAATAATGATGGTCCTTATTGTTTGAAAGAGTGCCATTTTAGTACCTAGAGCTATTTGCTTGTGACCAGTAAAAAGCAACAGGAAGCTTTTCCAAAGAGATTTGTTGAGATGCGTCTTTGGAAAGTTTACTAGAACAGATTACTCTTCCGTCGACTTCACATTGCAAAATATAGGCCCGGCATTTGTCACTTTGGTCCCAATAAATTGACTTTAAAACGTACGTGAACCGAATATTCGCTACATGCTATAGGTTAAATAGTGACACCAAGCTCCAGAATACTGGTAACTGTGTAACCACTATTTCTTGAGATGATTCGTTGGAGTGCAGTACGAAGATTAGCTTCAAAGACAAGAAAATCAGTATTGTTTCATCCTAAAGCATATGTCTCTTACAATATTTTGATTTATACATTGTATTGTAAAACGTCATCACCCCCATATGCAATGGAGTAGACTTAGCATACATCCATGGCACTAACAAAAAACGCACAGATACCTAAAAGAACATGAAGATAGATATGTGGCGGTAATAGAAAAGCATAGCGCAGATGGCGACAGCACGGTAACTTTGAAGAAACGCAAGCATAGATAAGTGACACTGTAGGGCTACCATACCTGACGAGCATGGGCGTCGGAAGAAGGGCAAGTCCCCCCTTGATGTTGAAATTTTCACCAAAAAAAGGTTGTTTTCTTAGTTTTGAGTAGGAAAAATCAAATTTCACTACTTTTGGCCCCCCCTGGAAAAATTTAGGAAAAATCCCCGAGTGGCACTCCCTGGAAAAAATCCTTCCGACGCCCATGCTGATGAGGCAAAATTCCTCACAGTCTCAATGCCTACTTTTCGCGACAACAAACAAGCGCTACACAGCACTTTTCAGGATGTTCTTACAACTACCAATCCACTGCAAAGTAGCATCACTAATTACAAAAGAAAAATATCACAGAAGTGTTAAACAACAGGCTAGATTACAAGCGATAAAGTCCAAAACGTTAAACGTAATTTACTATTACTGTCAAAAATCCATTTTTAAAAATTATTTCCGGACACAAATTTTAGCACTGAAATTCCGGACATGTGGGGGAGTGGGAGGCTGAGAAGGACCCGCGGTCATTTGGGCTGCAGACCTCCCAAGGGCAAAGCTACTAATGGAAGCAAAGTAAGATGTAAGCAATTATAAACGGTCAGATGAAATTGGTTGAACTTTGCCACATAAAACCTTTGCAGTTTTCACGTTTAATTCAAACATTCGTGATAGGTAAAGAAGGAAATGCGTCAGGACAGTTACAGACTACCGCTGTGCTGCAACGTGTGTCACGAAATTTAAGCAAGACGAGAACGAGGCGTCCAATCGTGCGTTCGGGAAATACCTTTTCAGTCAATGTGATGACTTATGCGTGGGTACGGAATTTCGTTTACTGCTTGGTAAGTGCACGATTGACAATGCGGTTGGAGACTAAAGGCATCCCACTCCATTATACGAGAGTGAACGCAACGAAAAGAAAGCTAAATAAGAGATGGACGCAATACCTCATGAAACTGCTTATCGTAGTAACAGCATTATAAAAGCCATGAACTTGGTTAATGTGCACCAACAAAAAAGCAAATATGACTTCTGGTTTGCGGAGTAAGCTTCTGTTTTGAAATTAAACCACCAGAACACGCTGTACATTTAAGTATTTGAATAAAAGCTGATGATACCTACGTAGTAGGCGAAAGATATACTTTGATAAGATCTCAGAGATTGATTGTTGGCTGCGAAAAGACAGTCATTTAAATTCAACTGGGAAATTTGTAGATAGATAGACAGTCATTTAATTTCAATTAGGAAAATTGTAGTGGAAGAAGACAGGGTTAGTAATTTCGCAGCAAGATATAAACTTACTACAAAAGAATCAAAGACAGGAAAACACTGTACGCAGAAGTTCGTTAAAATAAACAGTCCACTCCGTTGCTAAGTTGTAACGAAGATGTAGTTACTTCACTTGGTTACTTGCAGAAGTCGCAGAACTCGGAAGATGTTCATCCGTGTTTGACGATTGAGCAAAATCTCTTCTTTCAGCCATAATTGTTTTCCTCTTTGATTACGGAATTGAAATGGCGCCCGACATTTCCATAGTTTATGGTCAATTAGTGAAATATTTATTTGCTGTAACTTTAAGCATTAAAACCATCACGAAAAGAGGGGATTAAAGTACGTATATCGTGTTTGATTGTCTATTCAACAGGTTTTAATACAGTAGGTTATAAATGGTAAAAATTTTCGGAGTAACATAACGTTTGCAGTAGAAAGATTGCAGCTGCAGAACTGTACAGAAAGGCTGGCCTACTAAACAGTAACATGATTGTCCGTGTTAGTGTCAGACAGACATTACTGGCACATATCACATATCAACTGACTACCTAACCTAAACGCTAATGTATGTTTGGCGCCAAGACTGCCAGATACGCTAAATATTGTTGCTACTACGACTGCACGTACTGCTAAATAGTCTTAACCTGCCGGCAAAAATTGCCTTCAAACCGTTGAACAATATTTCTTATATGTAACGTTTTTCTTAAGACCGAAAACGTAGACAGCTACCTGGTTTGTTATGTTCAAGAACTGGTTTTCCGCGAAAGTGATTCAGTAGAAAATCAAGAAAGCCCTCACCTTCAGTCGACTACATGTAGTTCAAGATAGCGCAATCCACATCTTACAGTGTGCATCCATGCTAATTACTCTTATTTTGTTTTGTTAATTGTCGTTTGATTCGTTCTGATTTATTGTATGCTTTGCTAAGCTATCCGCAAATTCACAGGCGTTCTCCGCCACAGCCCGTGTTCACAGTGTGATGGTCTGGAAGGAAAGAGGAAGCAACTCAGCATTAATGTTAAGACAGGAAATTTGACGTATCCACTGGTTTACGTATCATGACGTAATACGAACACGCAATCCTCACTCAACATACCTTATTCTTTGAAGGATTGATCACAATCACAGAGTAGCACAATCCGGATACGTCGGCAACGCTTTCGACACCGCTAATGCTTGTTGACACCATTGCTGAATCCGCTGAAAAAAAATGGTTGACGCTAATAAGCGTCAAAGTCGCGAATGCCTCTGACTCGCGACATTCATTTCAATCAGCATTGAGGCAAGATTAACGCAGCATAAGGCCGATGCCGCAATTCTGTTGCAGAAATGTAGAAAAACGTTGTCCATCCTGTCCAATTAAGAAACGTGATAGCCCAATACATAGCCTTTTTCCTTGTCAGTAATGATCGCTGTATAACGCAACTGGGGAGGAGGGGAGTGGGTACCGCGCAGAGTGCTTCTACTCTGGGAGACTTGAAAGCAACGCTAAACGGCAATCTTGCCATAAATTAGCAACTTAAAACTGACGGGAATGGAACACGAACTAGTCGAGGAAGTCAAAGGATATACCCTGGGTGTTATTAGCATCTCATCGAAGGGTCTTTACCAGTGGTGTAACTAGAAGTTTGAGCCAGGGGGGCAAACTTTGCTGAAAGGGACCCATTGGCCACCGTTTGGGTATGCAATCATTCGTTCCCCAAAACACATACGTTACATATACATGGGGGTAAGTCTTCGCTTGTTCGCGCCACATATATATGGGTGTAAGCAGGGGTGTAGTGGGGAGGGGACGCATGGGAACGGGGTTCCCACACCTTTTTCACGTTTCGCATTAACACAAGTTTGAAGCTGCTTTGAAACGGCTTGCTTTTTTGGGTGGCCACCCACACCTCTTTTGTCAGTACTACATCCCTTGGTGTAAGTCTTCGCGCACATCCCGTTCGTGGTGAATTGCACATTTCAACGACACGTTAACCACAGAGGTACTCGAATAATACAAAATGATTGTTCATAGCACAGTAAAAAGCAGATGTTAGATCATAAACACAGATAACACAGGCATGAGCGTCCGCAGAAATTTTTGCAGGGCTGGGCAAAGTTGACATTTTACTTGTCGTTTTCAGGTTGCTGACGATAAGATAAAAATGGGCGTTCACCTAACGCTTTACCCTTTCTTTACCACAAAAAATGCCCCATGTTACGGCAACAGTCCCACAAATGCGCTTCGTTGGCAGCAATGCTTCTTTTCACACCGTATAAAACTAAGTGACTGACTGCTACCAGCAGTCATTGTCTCGCTGCATTACCTGCCACAGATATCTGCGTTCAACAGCCACATGCGACAAAATGCCAACTGCCGTAAGAAGTGAGCTTTTGTTGCCATGGTATCGTTATGCAATAAAGGTCAATTTTAGAACTACCCGCTCCCAACTTTCACAACCTCCCTCTGCAGACAATGAAGCGGATGTAGTGAGATGCAAGCTCATCACTGCATGATACCAGAACAGTGAACCGGTTCTTGTGCAGTGCACGTGGCGTATCGGCAGATAAACTGTCATTGCAAGAAGTCAATTAAACTACTGACTTCAGGTTTTCTAGAAAGATTTTGTTCTTAGTCCCAATTATTTTCCAGGTGGTGACAAATGCCCATTTTGTCCCCCTGCAGACGCCCATGAACACAGGGGTAATGCCAAACACTAAAACAGCGCACCAGCTATAACTACTTTTACATATCATCAAATAGTAATCCGGCAGTCGGAAGAAAATGAAGACATTTTAACACCAAGTTCTGAAGTAAATGGCTAAAACGTCGGATGGGGATGCTCAGTGGCACACAAAAGCATGTGAATTGTTTTGATCAAGGTGTCAAATGTTTTCGCGAGATATCTTTAGCTTGAGACGGACAACCGTCTGCTTTCAGTAAAATTAAAGCAAGATTTGACTGTTGAAATTTGATTCATTTTATAAAATAAATTTAATACGTTTTTGGATTGCGCACATCATCGACATGGCGGGGGTTAAAGAGGAATCACCAGAAAATGCAATTAAATGCTGACTACTTTTTCAAGATTTTGATTGAAACTGTGCAACAGCGTTGAGTACATTAGTTTTAAATGTGAATTTTTCAGTTACTGCTGCATGTATTTTTTTCTGGTTGACCTATAAACTACACATCCCCGTGGACATAATTGTCGAAATTCAGGTCACAAAATTGCTGACCTAGAACGTCTCATGGAGCGTCACTGGCGTTAGATATTTCCTAGGTTAATACACGTGACATTTTAAATTATATCATTTTTGACGAAATAATCGATTAATTTGCAGCAGCAAAGGCAAGAAAACCTTGGCGCTGAAATTGGATAATTTTTAGCAATGCATTATAGACTGACCTGTTTTGTTGTTGGGTGTGATGGAAGCAGCAAATATTCTGTCACCTTTCTGGACTTTGTAGCAGAACTTTGAAATGGCTGCTGTGCTTTCCCTTTACGGTTTTGAGCACTAGATTTCATCCATACTCCTACTTGGTATAAATATGCTGCACCTATTTGTATTGCGTTGTCAAAAGCGCAATCTGTACTGCATAATCAACATTACAAAGATCAGCAAAGATCACAAAGCAAAGAGATGGGATATACACCAAATTTTGGATTGATAGCGTTAGTTCCAAGCTGCCATGTAGAGGGTTCGCAATGCTCAGAAAAAGTTGAGAAATGATAGCGAATTCGATGTGAATGTTTGTCAGACGACTCCTGATAATAATTGCATATTGGTTAATTAACCAGAGGTTTCAAACCTTTTTCGATCGTGACTGAAATTTGAGTTTGGTGAACATCTTGCAACCCAAGCCTCAAACAGTGCATGTTAACAATGACAAAAATGTCGGTTGTATGGACGAGTTTTGGCAGTAGGTTGCTAGTTCGTTTTCATTGTCAACATTTTACTCTTTTCTCAAGTACCTACGCTACACTACAAACAGACAAGCAGACAAACAGAAAAGTTTGAAAAATTACAACTCAGGTGTAGGTTTTGATCGCCTCGGCGCGACCTATTTTCTGACCCTTTACGAAATCGCAACCCTTGTTTGGGTCGCGACCAGGTCCGTAACCAGGGGGGAGCAGGGATGGCGAATCCCCTCTAGAAAATTCGACCCCCTGGAAAAATGTGTTGGACATCGTTTAAAACTATTGGACATAGTTCAAAAAATTTGGGCCCCTCTCAGAAAACTCTTTGCCCTTCCTGGTGTCCCAAGCTGCTTACGGGCCTGGTCGCGATTCGTACTGTAAGAACCACTGGCTAAAACGCACAGATCTGTTTTAATTTGTAGATTTGTATCACTTAATCTCGTGTTTCACTTCAAAGAGGCGTAAAGTGCGCTGCGCAGACGGTATTGCAAGCTTCGGTACCGGCTGGAAGGCCAGACAAATAAGTTACAACCTTCGGCCGAGATGCTAAAAGCAACAAAGCAGTGTAGACAGCTTTGTTAATTGGCTTTGCAAGACAAAAAAGGAAGTTGCAGTGTCACTACACAACTTTCGCTGTATTCTTATCTCAAGGTCACTGTCTAATCTCAAGGGAAAGTAGCCTGCACAATAGCTTTCAGACATAAACGTATTCAGAACTGCATTACACCGTCCAAAGCATTACTCACTTATTACAGTGGCGGTTCGAGGCCCATGTAAAAGGAGAGTACCTACGCATTGCAGTTGCTGTTGTCGGCCCCTTTGAAAGCAAATTAATTATGCATTACAGTTGCTCTTGGACCCCTTTGAAAGCAAGGTACTTGTTTATGAAAGTTACTATTGGGGGCCCCTTTGAAAGCGTAGTGCTTACACATTATAGTTGCTACTGCGGGCCCCTTTGAAAGCAGAGTACTTACACATTACTATTGCGGTTGGGGGGCCTTTGAGAGCAGAATACTTAATTATGATGTGCTTTGAAAAATATTACAAGAGCGGATAATAAGCTTTTCACAAAAAATAAGGAACATTTAAACGCAAAACACCTCGAAGGGAGCCCTAAAAAGGGGGGCCCGAGGCAAGTGCTTTGCTCGTCTCCTCTTTAACACACCACTGACAGCAACAACATTGAAATTACGATTCATTTGATCATTTGATGACTGCTAGTTTGCTAAACACTGCAGTATTTAAAATGTCAAGACGAACGGATTTCCGAAATTTTGTAGAAGCACTTTCATATTCTGCAGTTCATGAAATCTCTAAAAGGGGCCCATTTTTTACAGTTAGCTTGCCAGGGAGGGCGGCACGCACCCCTGTCCCCCCGTCAGTTACGCCACCGGTCTTTACTGTAACACTGTTGAGCTGTACAACGGGTGGAAACTCTTCAGCTCCGGCGTTGACCCAGCAGAGTTTGCCCAGGTTGGAGTGGGAAGACTTGTTAGCCCTCAGCTTGCAAGCTGTGTTGATGAATAGATCCCACTGGGATCAAGGGTGTGCATCTTGAGGTTGAAGTTGTTTGAACACTCCCTGTGCTTGATACTGGTACATGGCTCAAACTCACCTGCAGTGTACCAGGAATTTGCATCAGAAATTAGTGATGCCCTGCGATGGGTTATAACTAACGATTTTAACGAATCCACGATTCTTTTGGAAGACTTAAATGCCCACGCTAGGAATGCCCCCAGGGTATGGAAAGGTGTGAACGGCCGACATGGTGATGCTGACGTTAATGATAACAGAAGACTCATGCTGCAACTATGCTTTAACAACGCACTGTGCATAATGAACACTTTCTTCCAGGACAGAGATTTGCAAAAGTACATCTGGTGCAGACATTCGTTGCGTAAGCGGTCGCTCATTGATTTCTGCATAGTTTCAGCTGACTTGATCTAATCAGTGTTGGACGTCCGTGTCAAAACGTGTGGAGAACCATCGAAGGATCCCAACCTGGCCCCTCAACAATCTTAATGTATAGAAAAAGAACAACTTAAAATCAAATGACTTCAAAAAATTTGAAATTTGAAATGGACTTTCACGCATTACGCATTAGCAAATTCCCAGACTAGACGACATATAATTAATTTTCTTTCAACGATTAAAGTGTCTGTGTAGCATATCCAAAATACAGGGTCACGTTTTTGATATAACGTGAACATTTTTGATATAACAGTATAGGAGCCAAGGACCTCTCTTTTAAGACCACATATTTGTACAGACAAAATATCACAAATTTTGCGATGTTTTAGAGCCCCTTTTGGAGAGATTGCCTCGGGCTTTTAATTTCTAATATCCACCCCTGACAGAGATCACCAGCCAAGATCACTATACTACTTGTTTACCTTTCTGTCACATACGGAAGGACTTGAACGTGATTTCTGTTTGTGGCGACTTTGTACATGTCTCAAAGATTATGTTATTTGCCATCCTTTGATAGAATTGTGTAGCTCCGCTAAGAATTTACTACTCATTCTTTGAGTAGAAACGTACCTCTTGACCTCGTTCTGTACATGTAACGCTTCTTATCGGCAATTGTCAGGTGCATGATTGTGGCAGTTTGCATGACTGACGATATCAGTATCAATCACTTAGCTGCAGCCCTGTAGTGTCCATGCCTTTGTTTTTCACACTCATACGAAATAACGCCACTGGCAAGGTCTCTTTGCTCCACATGTACGCACCCAAAATAAACAGGCTTCTTACCTCATTCACGTTCTATCTATACATATTCCATGTTTTCAATGAGATCTGCAATTGTTACACGAAACCAGCAGCATTGGAAAGCACAGACCACTTAAAATCTCTTGCGAAGATTAACTCTATCTCCCCCACAGGCCTACCGACATGTTCTTTCTGGCCTTACAACGTAGTTGCTACATAACACTCACGCCGTGAAGCAACACAACACCCACCGATTGTAGACAATCCTCTTTTGTAAGTTGTACATGCACGTTAGAGG
>Ga0210059_1013072_pt1 | contig 12460 bp, 5 predicted proteins | sample Ectturendosymbi2_FD_188042 | JGI IMG/M metagenome (GOLD analysis project Ga0210059, IMG submission 188042) | Ecteinascidia turbinata endosymbiont from Florida, USA - Sample 2 (SPAdes) (version 2) | ecosystem: Host-associated > Tunicates > Ascidians > Unclassified | place: Key West, Florida...
ATCAGGCATCACAAAGTTCTCTCAAAACATCAGAAGTGGCAACACTGCTGCATATCATCCACGTGTGCACATTAGAAAGGTCCCCGCTTTGTGACGTATTAACTATACATCAATCGACACTGTTGTTAGTTCAGATATCTGCCTAATACCTTGTTTTCACTCTAGCAGAGCATGGACACCCAGCTGTTGATACAGATGGTAGTACAAACCACGCAGGAACGAAGAAAGCTGCTTCAATATCTCTCAAACCTCAAAAATTCATAACCGCCTGGTTTGATTACAAACGTGTTGCTACGCATTGTGGTACTGCCGAAGAACATTCTGCAATACACCCGATCTCGACTTACAATGTTGGTGAATAACTAAGAAAATAAACATCAATATTCTGATTGCTAAGGGGGGGCTTGAACCCCTTCACCCCCCCTGGCTGCGCCTTTGGGTAGGTTGGACGAAAGAATCGCAAATCCATAGGTTGATGAATTCCCTGAAAAGTACTGAGGAAAATTTCGACTCGAGCTTAGATAGAGCTTGCAAAAATATACTTCGGAGAGTTGAAGGCAGCATCATAGACATATTTCAAACAAATTAGACAAGAAAGTAAAAAACTGAAGACTTCCCGACATGTTTCCTACATCTTCCTTCCACAACAATAGCTTTTTAATGAGAGCCGAAATTTTATCTGATACGTCAAGCAAATTTTATTCGGTCCTTGCATGGAAAGTTTATTCAATTTACAAAAGTTATCACACAAGTAAACAAATTTAAATCGTTTTGAGCTAAGCAGTCAGCAAGTTGATTACTTCATAACTGACAACTGTTGCTTGCATTTGTCTGAAGTAAAGTTAATTAAAATTGTGCAATCTGTTCATAGTAAAGAATAACTTTACAATCATGAGATGATAATATTAAGTTATCTATACTGTCAGCATTACTGTACTTGAACAATAACTGTTCTTTGGTGAAGTGATAAAACTGCACTTGTTATTAGCTCAATGAATAAAACTGCACTGAGTTGACATTTATGCAATATCCTTGAAAAACTAAAACGACGCAACAGGGCGTCGCGACGCACACTTTGAGAACCGTGGACATATTGCATGGCGAACCTTGGCAAAATAGTTCAGTTTTTTAGACGCAAGCGGTTTTCAGTTGCAATACACAGGAGGGCGATCTGATAAAGTTGCAAGGAAGAGTTAACTTTTTCGAGACGTGAAGCTTGTATCTTGAGTCTCAGAAAAACGAAAGCGGGAAGTCTTGATAAACATTTTGGCATCGTGTTTAGGAAATCCCCGCAGTATACAGCGTAAAACAATACAGAGTGATTGACTTGCCAAAAAACCTGACATTCACAGCTACAACTAATTTTTCTTCTCACCGTTCTATAACTTTCTTCAATTTCCATAGTTAGCGTCAGTTCCAATGCACAACAATTTTCGCTTGAACCTTAGAGCCCGTCGGCATTTTTTCTATTAGAAACTTTGATATGATAGAAAACTTCCACTAACACACTCCAGGTAAAAGTGTTCAAAGAAATCTTCACGCTTCAAAGATTTTCAACCTGTAGAAAGCATCTGTGGGTATCCTCGCGAGTGAACTCAATTTAATCTGCTACAAATAACCTCCAAAGAATCTGCATGCTTTTTGTGTGGAGGAAGATAACACGCCAAAATCTTGGAAAGTTCATGCTAATATGAAATTTCAAAATTTGTTGCTGAGAGCTTCTCCGCGAAGTTCCAGCATTTGCACTGCATTCAATGCAGGACGTCTTTCCTTCAAATATCGCTTGCAACTTTCGTTGCGCTTTTTTATTGGCGGTGAAAAGTCTGCACTGCTTTAACCTTTCAGCATCTGTAAAAGCTTTGCAAAGCGAGAGACTTCACCCGATTGCTTTTTAATTCGTAGAAATCAATACTTCAGTAAACAATTTTGCTCCATCCGGTCATGCCTTTCAGGCTATCATTATAACAATTTCATCATCAAAATTACAGGGTGGTCAATCCTAGCAATTACACTATATAGCGCCAACAAAGCAGTTGAAACGTGCTATCATTCCCTTGTTCTTTTCACGGTCAAATCAATATGTTAACTTGAGAAAACTCCTGGGTATGTACGCGCAATGGTACTGTAGTATATTTTTCAAAGTGAAGCCTTTTCACGGAAGTTTTGCCACAGCCGAATGAATGAAAAACTAGGTGTGTTCCTCGTGAATTAATTTATGATTTTCCATTCAGACTTCGGAGGATAGTTATACACGCAATGGTCTTCATAAGATAAAAATAGGCAAAATACAATACGAAAACCCTATTAAGAATTAAAAACTTGTTTTTTTCTATCTGGAGCCATGGGCTTCACAAGGATTTTTACGTGGGGAGGGAGCAATAGTGGATTTTTCCATAGGTAGTCAAAGAGATTTTTCCGGGGGTGCTCCAAAAGTGATGAAACTTCATTTTTCCCTCTCGAAACTAAGAGAACAATCTTTTTTTGCAAAAATTGCCACATGAAAATGTCAAATTTCAAAATCCAAGGGGTCTTGGCTCCTTTCCCACACTAATGTCTGGAGCGCTTTACATTCTTAGAGCTTGATCTGATGTCTAACAAGCATTTGAAAACCACTGTACGGGAATCAGTTGGCTATCTCAATACATTTTCTTTAATGATTGCTGTGTCATGCTTCGCGATACATTTTCCTTATGTTTAAGCGCAGCATTGAATCGTCCAGCTATGATAATAAACCCTAAATCACCCCTGAACCAGGGGCGATTCAAGGTCAACAACTTGACTCACGCTCATCGCATATTTTGCATATAGACACTCCATATAAAATGAGATCTATAAAAATGCAAAAGACGTAATGCATACGGCAAATGTATAAACGCACTGATAAATATGCAAGATAACTACGTACAAAGTTCTGTAAGCCACGATTATACTAACTGAATGCCACGGTTCGAGGCTTGCCTCACTGGGATTTCCATTCGTGCTCATTATCGTTGCTCAGTGAGTGTGATGTCACTTACGTAACAATGGATGAGAAGTTCTCATGAGAACTTGTCCACTGTTGCGTAACGTACGTCACACAGCAATGATAACGCCAGCTTTTCCTCTGCGAGTTACTGGACAATTTATTGTTCGTTTGAGATTATTCTCGAACGGGAATTGTCCATAGAATGGAATTCAAATCCAGTCCTCTAATGCAGTGCTTCTTAACGTTTTTCGGTTTCGTTCACCCTTGCTATCGATTGCTGCATTTCCATTCACCCTATGGTGAGCGTGAAGCCACGATCGATGTGACAATCATAACTGCATACAACGTTTCTAACGAGTTTGATTTTAGTACAAGACCTATACTTTTAAATTAAGTGACTCATCTCAGACAGCCGAATCCGCCATCAACTGCTAAGAAATGCGAAGCTACGAAAGCAACAAATGTAGTCGTCAGATCTATTTTAACGAGCGACGACACAGAACCTGAAAAATACGGGCTCAGTGAGCATCAAATTCCATACCTCTACCACTGCAGACACAATAACGAAACACAAAAAAAACGATAGCAAACCACAAATACTTACAACAGAAAGCCGTTTACTAATGACTGCGCTGCTCCTGACCTCTAGTGATCAACTTTTCTAACTGCGGATGAATTAATTCCTCCAGTGCCACCCTCATGAATGGGTCAACGCATTTCACTTTTTAGTGTTCAGTTGGACCAAACACGAAAATCCGTCTTTTGACATGTCCATAATAGTCATGATCACCAGTTGTTGCAAGACTCTTAATGCAATTTCCTTATAGTCTGGGGATTCAAGCAAACGAACCCAATAATCCTCATGATATGTTTTGAAAGACGCTCTTTGATAAAAATCTTGCTGAAGAAATCTTATTATCAACGACAACCTTCCTTTTTAAAACTGGTCCTTTAAACTGCGAAGCTGTTGAAGCTGGCGTGTCCTGATCGATTTCATCTACAGATTTACATTTGCTTTCATTAAAACAAAATGTTTTTGTACGCATTTCCTAGAACAGTGCTTGTCAACCGGGTGTATCGTACACCCCAGGGTGTACCAGAATTTTCCAGGGGTGTACCACCGTGATGGGGTGTACAGGCATGGGCGTCCGCAGGGGGGGGGAAACGAGCATTTTCCCCCCCTGGAAATTGGGACTAAGAAGAAAAAATTCTAGAAAAGGCAGAATCAGCAGTTTTATTCCGATTAGTTGGGTTAATTTTTGCAATGACAGTTTGTTCACCGATATGACACTTACACCGCCCAAGAGTCTGTTCACTGTTCTGGCATAATGCAGTCATGAAACTGTAGCTCACTTAACAGTCGCTGTCTCGCTATATTACATGCCAAGATGTCTGCGTTCAACAGTTGCATGACCCAAAACGGCTACTATCATACGTAACTTGAAGTGAACCTTTAAAGATATGTTGCCATGTTATTGTGATGCAACAAAGGCTAATAGTAAAACAATTCGCTCCTGAGTTTCGCAACCTACATTTACAGCAAAGGAGCAGATTAATAGCAGTAAGCCATGTACGTTTACCAATGGTGCGCTATTTTAGGTTTACCAATGGTGCGCTAACCATGTAGGTTTACCAGTTAACCATGTAGGTTAACCATGTTGGTTTACCAATGGTGAGCTTCCAATGGTGAGCTATTTTTAGGTTTACCAATGGTGCGCTATAATTGCGACACGCCGACATATTTGTGTGGCTCTTCTAGATAAATAGCAATATCTCAAATTTATGAGAGTTGTTACCTCATACTGTATTTAACGTTTGTTTCATTTATCAATGTGTTTACGCGAGCTCGTAAGACGTAAAGTTAGTTAACAAAGAGCCCATAGAGGTAGCCAGGGTAGGACCAACGGGGCCATGGCCCCCCAAATTTTAAGAATGTGTAATTTTGTGCTTTGAGAGGCGGTATCTCACAAAAAAATATTGTTGCTAGCCTTAAATGAAGAATTTTGGACCCCTCAAAATTTTGGGCTGGCTATGCTACTGAGAGAGTCTACGCGATTTGATAACAAAGATAGTGAACCTAAAGCTCAAGTTATAGGCTACTTAAGTTCCCAGAAGAACATTATAATTTTTCAAAAACAAATATTGTCAAAAGCATTCTGTCATTTTCCCAATGTCAGAATGAGAAGGAATGCTTCTCGCAAAGAGGCAATTGCAGGACCACAAAGTGGAAGAAAACAAAAATAAATTGCAAGAGTAGTAGAGGAGTTCCAAGCCAGATTTGACCATTTCCAAAAGTTAAAACCATACTTTGCATTATTTGTAAATCCATTCATCGTTAATGTATGGCTGTCCAGTTCGCTAACCCTTTATCACAAACTTGTCTGCTGCAGAAATGAAACTGACTCGTTCTAAGAAATCTTTAGTCAATGCCACTTTACAGTTAATTTCTGGCCATAGGTTCCAGAAAATACCCAGAATTAAAAAAACCAGTGTACAACTCTTTTCTGCATATAGCACGACATGTTGCTCTTCCTTATTTCCGCTATAATGAAGTTCGCAATATCAAATCAACGTGCAACCCTAAAATGGAACACTTGGGAGAATTAATTCGTACAGCTTTAACGATGTATTCTCCAGAAATTCGGGAACTAGAAAATCAAACAAAAACTTAATATTGATAATTACTGTACACAGGGGCGTAACGAAGTTAGATAGCGCCCGGGGCAAGAAGCAAGTTTGGCGTCCCCATGTTCGAACCTGAGCTCTTTTGGAAGTAAATTTACTGTATTGAAAAAAGTACTTGTGACATTTTTGGAACTTCTCGACACCCTAGGAGTGATTTGGCTCCCCGACGGTGTTTCGGTGCCCGGGGAATTGTGTCCCCCTTGCCCCCCCTCGTTACGCCCCTGACTGTACATCATTGCATGTAAAACTTGTATTCTTTACCGTATTTGTATAGGCACTACAAACTGGTTTTGCGGCTTGCTGGAGTTTTTGGTTTCCTGCAAACGACTCTTCTGTTGAACAAGTTTGATCCCCTCCTCCGGTTTATACTATTTGTAAAGAAACATGAGTGGAAAAGAAGCATTGCTGCCAACAAAGCGCATTTTTTACAATAGTCCACAATAAGCGACAGTTTGGGAATAAGTAACCACACTGAAAAGTACTTGACGCAGTCTTGAACGTCAATTAGTTTTCTTTTCTAATCTAACACCAGTTATGTCCAACCCGCGGGCCGCATGCGGCCCAGTCAAAAGTTTTGTGCGACCCAGTTTAGGTTTTCGCTGTAGTATAAGTAGCCTAGCCTACATGCAGACAACCTGGTCAAATGCGCAAAATCGGCGTCCATTTTATCATCTACCCTCTTTGAACCGGAATTATATTGCCTGTTAATTTTTATTCGGTTGAGATGTAATAAACGCGTTTGAACGCAAAGCCTCAACATTCATTGTTTGGAGTGTTCAACGTCAAGTTTCTTACGTGCCTAGTTGCGGGCGTATAAAACTGCTACTTGTACTTTATCACTGTAATCAGTGCAGCTGGGATTGTTTTCGGCAAAGTTTATCATGGGTCGCCCAGAGTCTTCTCCAGGGGTAGAGTGGGGCGGGTACGCGTAGGAACGGCGTTCCCGTTTCTTTTTCGCATTGTTTTAAAATGAGTTTGAAGCTGTTTTAAAATGGCTATTTTGATAGGTGCGTTCCCACATCTTTTTTGTTAGCACTACATCCCTGGTCTTCTCGTATTTTGTATTGTACAAAAGTAAGATGTTTAATGCTTATGACCAAGTTTTAACATTGTGCAGGTTGCTGTTCAAATAGCAAGGTGGAGTTACTAGTGTAGTGTGGTTGACTTTGTTTAGAATTCCAAAGCTAATTCCGAAAGAATATTCCATTTAGTGAATTACAGATGCCTTTCTCCTTTCACGTAGACCTTATTCTAGATGTGTTGATATTTATAGCTTACACATGCAATACAAAATTTATGGTAGATTAGTAATCTAAACATCTGCCTTGCAGGAGAAGATTAAATTGGGGTCTAGTTAAAACCAGAGTCTTAAGCATGCGTATTTCGACCAGTAACAAGACCTGTGTGCAAGATTTTCAGCAAAGTTTACTCCAATAGATAGTAAATAAGTTTGCGCTGATGAAAGGGCGCACTGCATAGTTTGACCGGACTCAGATTTGTTTTTTCTGCAACAGTGTTGTCATAACTGCACGCAGGGTTGGTGGGTTCGAATCTGGTTTCTTGCAAATAATTAGTTGTTTACAGTTCATCACGACACCTCTAAGTAATCGCCGTTAAATTTTGAAAATAAGTTCATAGAATCGATAAAGATTTTTAGCATTGAAATGTATGCTTTTTAACCAGTTCGCGCCGTCGCCACACAAGTTCCACTCCCAAGCAACAATAAAACGACATCACTGAGTTGACCTTCAAGTTGCTGACGACAACACAACAGTCAGTTGCGAAAATGGACGCATTTTAGGAAAATCTACCAAGGGCGCTTAAGTTTCTTTTGATCTTGACGGCACTTTTTCGACACAAGCTGACTTACAAAAATCTTAGAGGGAGCACTGCCCAGGGGGTACATTTCCCTTTATCTGAAAGGGTACATTTATTGTACAGCTGCAACAAATTAACTTTGAGACATAAAAATGGAGTCCACCTCTATAGTTCTAAAAATCTAAAAGTTGTGAAAATTCAGTGGATTTTTGTCATATCAGGCCACAGACGTGTTTTAAATTCGTCGAACAAGACGTCGTGAAAAATGAAATGCAACGTTCCTAGAAACAAAAAGTGTTTTCCAAAAAATGTCTGTGACTTTCTTCATGTAAACGTTGTAAGTTGAAAGGAATGCGATCGACCAAAGTCTGAAACTGATTTCGACTTGGGAAATATCGCAAAATGCTTTTTTTTCTGGAACGCAACAATCACAACATAGTTTGGCCTTTTGCACGCAGCAAAGCGTGTGGTTTAATAAACAAACTCACAGCCAGACGGCCAAGACAGAAGACAACAGACGTGATTAGGCACGTTAATAAATTAACCAAGCCAACATTGGCAGATAGTAATGTTGCACATTAACGCAGTAAAGAATTGCAAACCGGAAAACTGCATTCCAGATGTGAATCAGTGAACTTAACGTGGTCTACCAATGTGTTTTAAGAGTTCCCAACAATGATATTGCTTTCATCATCCAGTATATAGTGCGTTGCGACTAGTGTGTGAAGATCGCGGCAGGTGAACTTCTGTTGACACGTTCCAAGATGGTTCATTCTAGATTTTTTACCTTGCAGGAAAGTCGTGACAAGTCTAAGACAGTCAGAAAATAATTCACAGAAAAATGTCCAAAACAAGAAAAAATGTTTCTTGCTTTCTAAAAATAAAATTGCTCTGGTTCGAACGATTACGTTTAACTTGTGTATGTGAAAGATTGCTGCTAAATCGTTTTCACAGAACCAATGGCTTATATGGGTTCACGTCAACCAAGAGCTAAGAGCAAATAAAATTGAAAAACAGCAACAAGTATCGTTTTATTTGGCGACCACTGCCCAGCACCAATACCCGTACACGGGGCGGTCAAAATGAAGGCTAATATTTCGGATGGCCGCAGCTGTCTTCAGTCGTCCACAGAATTAGTAATGTGGTCAGGCCAATACCGATCGGCCAAATAGGAATCGTCGCTTTCGCACATGTCGTAAAGGATGTGCGAATTTGTTTCCGACCACTTGTTGAAAACGGTTTTGAAAATGTCTATGGTTGCAGTGGCGTCTTCAACAGAGCAATGTCCGCGTTTCTGCAGAAGACGAGACGTGATTAGATAACTGGTCACCGTAGCAAATCTCAACAGCTACACACAAACAGTCAGGGCTCAAATAAGCGTGCGAAGGTGTTTATTCCCGGTCACATACATGGCACAAATTTTATTTCTGCTTCTGAAACAATGTCTACCCTCATGTCATTCCTTCGGTTACTACAACCTGCAAAAAATTCTGCAGCCTCAAGTAATGTCACAAGAGTGGCAATCGCCCTGTTAATGACGAGCGAAGCGAAATTGATCAGGTTGTCTTTTCTGACATCTCGTTTGAATCAACCAATTTTTTTGTTTTAGCGGCAAAAACTGGAAGTTTAAGTTTGAGTCATGTTTTTGCATTAAGTTTGAGTTGATTCATGCGAAATGCTATAATGGGCTCAACATGAACAAGATTTTCATGACACCAACTTCGAAAATTTAACTAGAGATTGTACGCAAATGCTTGCAGCAACACAACAGTCAGTTGCGGATTTAGTAACTTGGTGACCATATGTCAATTTAAATTGCAAGCCTTGCTTCACATCAGCACTTTTACGCTACCATCAACATTTTGGACAACTGTTACAAGTTTGATCAGATAAGCTTTAATCCTATCGTTAAACTACTCTGTCGGACTTCATACAACTTCCTAAAGGACAGCTGAAATGACATTTTTATTCGCACAACTTCATCACAAAGCATCTCAACAGAACAACTAGGACGGGTGAGCGAGAGGCAACGCAGACTCTTGGAAAAATATATTGCGCACCTTTCAATTTGGTCGTAAATATTTTGGTGAAAACATCGTTCGAAATGTCAAAAAAGGAAAATGCCAAAGAAAGTGTTTCAAAAGACTGTTCAAGATTACATGATTAGGCAACCAAAGTAGTGCGCTTATATCACAAAGATCATCTGCATTACCTGGATTGAACGGTTCAAAAGAATTTGAGACATTAGCTTGAGAGAATAGACCAACTTTTCTTTTCCAGTTTCTTTCAACATTCGGTCACGAACGGCGCAGATTCTGCTGATATCCACAACCTGACGCCGAGGCAAGCAGATGTCTAGCATACGTAAATCATTATCCAGGCTGTGCCCCACAACCACTTTGCCTTTGATAGCTTGGAGAATCTGCAGAGCAAATAGCAAGACTGAGAAAAAGCTCCACTTTCAACAAGCTCAACTCAACTGGAAAATAATGAGGAAAACTGCTAAGGCTGAATGCGACGGTGTAGTTGTCAATGGAAAACATCTTTCAACAGAAGTCAAAGAATAACGTATCCTGCGCAAAACAACTACCAAGTCAATCCACCATATCAGTAAAAATATGCAGCGATAGCTCAGTGGAACAGCGTCTTCGCCCTGAGTGGATGCTAGGGTGTTCGATCCATACAAAAAGAGCAAATAATCATATCACTCATAGGTCAAAAGCATTCACCTCATTCGCCCCGAAAAGACCCGGTGCCCAAATCAAATTAATAATGGTGTGCCTACCATTAAAACCAAATGGCAATTTTTATTGAATGTATGGCATATTCTTTCCCACAACGACAACTTATTTTTATACAATCATAGACGACACTCTTATCAAACCTGACCTTACCTTTTGTTTGCAGTCACCATGGCTAGCACATGGCTTCGATGCAAGCACCTCTGGAGTAATGCCACTCCAGTTTGTGCGGTAGTCAGTTATTGGAAGAGTTGGTTTGACATAAACGTCGACAAGTACTCTGCCTGATAAAACGATACAACATGTTAGCAAGAAATTTTAACAGATTTATAATTCATGTCATACTCAGAAAAATGAAACCTAATTTTTTTCTGCATCACACATATCAGAAATTGAATATTTAATATATACCTTCATGATCGACCACACTTGCCCTTGCCAAGAAATCATAAACGAAGGAACATTCCACCATTTCACAATCCAAACCAACGAAGTTAGAAATGCAAGGTGCTAGATTTGTTGGTGAATCCAAGGCCACATGTTTGCTTTTGGACTGTTCAGCAGGTTCCTTCTTTGTAGCTAGAAAACCATCGGATGATGTATGGCATTTCCTTTTCCCAAAAAAATTCAATTTTGAAATGATTGTCTCTTGATTATGGCAAGGAAAACTGCTACTGTTATGATTACGGTCATTTTTTTTCGCATTTTTCTCTATAAAATTGCAAGTAGTGTTTGTTGTTGATTTACATATAGAAAATGTCCCAGATATATGTCGGAGTGATTTTTTTCTAGCTATAGTTTCCACTTTCAAGTTGCTCTTCATGGCTAGAGACAAGTGTTTATGGCCACCAATATTCACAGCAAAACAACTCACAAGGAATTTGCTGGCATGCATTTGACTGATCTGTGCAAAAGATGACTTTTAGTGCAAAGAACTCTGAACACCATACAAAACTTTCAGCAAACAATGTCAGAAAAGCAACACAACATAAAATATAAATCTAAGTATATACGCCTATATATCTCTCAAATCTGATTATGTGTAATGGCTGCCCATGTGCTGAGCCACCATCACAAGTAAACAACCTCAAACTGGAAGTATGTTTGTTAATCAGCAATGGATGTTGCATAATACCAGGATGAAGTTACACAATGCTTGATTTCAATACAGTATCTCCAAAAAGTATCGATACTTAATCCTATGTCAACAATGCTTTTTTCTTTCCTCAATACACCTAGAAAAATACATGGAATAGAATTGTGAGCAACAGATGAAGACCATGTAACTTTTGAAAAAAGTTAAGCCACTAAATTTCAAGAGTTGTCTGATTTAGTTAAGATATATGATTATCACCTAACTGTTTGAGTTACAAGCGTTCAAAAACATTTTTTCAAAGTTCACAAATCTTGATGGTTTTGACATGGTTTTGTTTATACTGTACTACACAAAGTGTGATATATCAGGAACATACTGGAGGTACATGATAATCCAGCAATAAATCTGCTGAAAAGATCGTGGTGCTTTGATTTGATTCGTTACAGACATTAAGCTACGTTGGTATTTTCCAAAAACCCAACACTTGAATGACAAATTATGCACAAAAATTAGACAGCAAAAACACAAAAGTCGATTGATTAAACAAAAAGATTGCATACCTCACACTTTATGTAACATTCTATTGCTTTTTTAGTTTAATCACAGATTTTCAGTTTTAGCAACAGCTAGACGTTTGGGCATAATTAACATTAAATTAAATGCTTCTAAATCGGGAGTTCCCAACCTAGGGTACATGTACGCTGGGGCAGTGTTCCCTCTAAGCCGAAAAAAACGGCACTTTCGGCACCTTTTTTGGACGCCAGCCGACAAAAATTTTGAAAATCGGCACTTGCATTTTTTGGACGCAATTTCCTTCACTGGAGAAAATTTCACAAAACCCAATTTAAATATTTTTTCAAAGATGTACGGTACATATTTTCACGATTGAAGCCGTTTTCAGGTCACAGCATATGGAAAGTTCAGACATATTTTGGGAATTCTCCGATTGCAAGGTTTATAAAGAAGTTCTGGGCGCATTTTCCCGATTTTTGCGTCTCACAACAAAGCTGTTTGCCATGAAGTTCAGATACATTTTTTGAGTTATCCGCCTCCAAAGTTTACAAAAATGTTTTGGGCGCATTTTCACGATTTTTGCGTGCAAAAACGAAGCTGCTTGCCGTGAAGTCCAGGCGCATTTTGGAGGTTTTCACTTTG
>Ga0210059_1013073_pt1 | contig 12460 bp, 6 predicted proteins | sample Ectturendosymbi2_FD_188042 | JGI IMG/M metagenome (GOLD analysis project Ga0210059, IMG submission 188042) | Ecteinascidia turbinata endosymbiont from Florida, USA - Sample 2 (SPAdes) (version 2) | ecosystem: Host-associated > Tunicates > Ascidians > Unclassified | place: Key West, Florida...
TTCTCTGTATATAAACCAGTTCGGTAGTATCTCCACTTCATTCTGACGATATCCCCTGAAGAGTGTCAGACGAAAAGCTTTGGGATGAATCTCCTACTTCACGACATTTGAATTTCTGGCCTGTTTGCATTTCTGGAACGCCGTTCTCCACAAGATCAACGTTGTTCAAGTACGGCTTCAGTCATCATCTATCACCTTCACTGAAGCACATGACGAGCTCGCAAACCCTCAGCTCTGGATCGAGGAGAAAAGAGCAGACATCCCAATGGACGCCATCAGTTCACGCAGAGAACTCTACTATCTTTGGGGAATCGAAATAATTGAGAAACGGGTGCGGCGAAAGAAACGAATGTCTGGTGAGCAAGCCTTGGATGAGCCTCTCACACCAGATGTGAAAAGGAAACTTTTGGAAGCTCTTGATACCCAGAGGAAATTGCGTCAAGATCTGAAAGGTTGAAGGAAATCAACAAACGTGTTTGGTATTTTACTCGGCCGTCCGAATTGATCATTTGACAAATTAGTACTACACGTCTACAACCAGCACCAAATGTCCACGTCAACACCAACGATAAATGTACGAAACATGTATCAACATAAGAACTGAACATCAGACAAATAGTTGACATCACAATCTACGTGTTAAAGAGGTATAAAGGGGTGGAAAAATTGTCTACATTAATCTCGGGTTTCTGCTCGTGTATTAAAAGCGTCTCTTTGATTAATAATTCACGGTGGTTAAACGCAGAAGGCAAGATTTCGGGATTTTTGAAGTCCACAAAATGATCCGGATGTGAGTACAAATGTTTGACTACATCGGTAGTTTGATGGTTAGATTTTAAAGGGTTGGGTTCTTCCAGCCGAAATTTCAAATTCCTTTGTGTTTGACCAATATAGGAATTACAACAACAACATTTACGTTTGTATACCACATTACATCGTTCCAGATGTGCTTGTTTGTCCTTATATTTGAAATGATCTCCGATCGTATGTGTTCTATGAATGAGAGTCAGTTGAGCAAGTTCTTTCAGATATTTTCGAAAAAAGTTTTGCAATTCTTTTTCTAGTTGTATTGACGTTTCACCAAGGTAAGGCATGTAAAGAAGAATTCTTCGAATATCAGTCGTCCTTTCTTGCTTGTTTTTTTTGAAGGAGTGTTTTTATAACGTTTGTTGAGAAATATTTTGATTTGTTTGTCTGTAAACCAGTCCGGGTATCAATTACTACGAAAACAGGATTTAACATGTTGAAATTCTTTGTGGATCATTTGGTATGAGCTGCAAATTTGGTAGGAACGATGTAATAAACTTTGTATGACACTTTTTTACATTGTATTGGCGACAAGCTTTCCCATTTGTTGTACAGTCCTGTATGAGTATTTTTCCTGTAGATAGTAGATTTTGTTTTGGCATTCTCTGTATGGCTTTTGGCCCTGCATTTGCTTTTAGCAATTTTGGCTGGCAGTCTTGGTTTGTGTTTGACGTCTTTTGCGTCACAGCACTGTCGTTTCTTGCGTCACAGAGCCTCATGGTTTTGAATTGCTTACATTGCCAAGTGTTGCTTTAATTTTTTGACTGGAGATGGATTAAGAATAATCCGAAACGTCTCAAAATAAAACATGTATAGTTTTTTGAAGGCTTTTTTTAGTGTTGATGAAACTGTTAAGTCTATCCCAGTTTTATGCTCCAAAAAGTATCGTCAAAACTTGCATAAACATTTGCATTTTACAAAATGCTCTTATAGTTGCTGCAAAGGAGAGAAGCGCAGCACGCTAATTTGGAAACAAGCCACGAGACATTTTTGCAGCACCAGTTAGTTTAAACCATTGGTAAGGATTAAAATTATAGCGTGATGTACCTTTTGCAAGCATCCAATTGAGCTCCTTGACTCCACCAAATATTTTCATAAAAATAGCTGAAATAAGAGATCTGTATGTACATTTCGATAAAAACAGTCTATTCAGATTTAAGATTTGATCTATATGGAATCTATAAAGAAGCAGCCCAATTTTACGTGGTTTGATAATATGCCCCGTGAAGCAATTTCAGGCTAAATATTTAGGTCGACAATTCAGTTTGTTGCTTAGGAAGACAAACCTTGTGAAAGTTGTATTACAATATCTTTACAAAGTGCGTATCTCAAAAGTTGTTTTTGATGAGGATATACGTCCACAAAATATAAAAAAGGTTGTCGGCAATGTTCATCCGCTTTGGCAGAATGTCAGAGGTTTTCAAGGAGACTTCAGCTTTGTCAGGGTGCAAGGCTGGAATGGCGTTTTGCGACTAGTGTTGAGTAAACGCCAACTATTTATTCATTTTTTGTGGTTTCGGTATTCTGCTTTGCTATTTTGTCCCTCATATTGCATGAAAAGGCATCATGCTGTAAAAAAATGTTACGAAAATTGATACAGCTTTTCTTACTTGGCACACAAAGGTTTGTTTGAGTCATGTAATGTCGACAACAATTATTTTGCAATTTCCTTCCTTTTTTATGAATGTTGTTCGGAAAAAAGAATGGTATTATCCAGTCTGGCTTTTTCGCTCCTTTCATTATACAGCGTTTGATACGCTTGTAATCAGCAAGGCGGAAAAATCGATTTCACAATTTAAATAGTTGCAGCTTTGAACTAACCTTGAATTGCACGTTTAGGTTCTTGTTGCAGTTGTACTTCACAGAAGCACAAAGCGATGCGAAGTACGAAGTTTTTAACCCAATCGCATGTTCAAACAAAGCGTTTAACCGGTACACCAGTTCACACATCATTTCATTCAACAATTATCGTATGAGCTGACATCCGCAAGAGCTGCAAACAGCCCTGTACTGTTATCCGAACACAAGTGCACGTTGTGATATGGAGCTTAGCTGAATGGTAGATGTGATGCCGGCTTGTTCCTGAAACTTAATCCTTAACCCTATAAGTCCGGCTGCAAGGTTTATTGACATAAGCTGCTCTGCTCCGCATTGTTCAAACTGTTCGCGGTGGACTGACTCGCGCTACGCGATGGAATATCTTGTGCAAACTCACGCAGAGCTAAACAAGAATGAAAAATCACTTTGATACTTTGATAAAAGCTTTAAAAACTTTGCTGCCTAAGTAAATAATCAGAGCTGCTTCGTCAGCTACTAGTTAAATGGCTCATCAAGATCAAGTAATCAATTCAATTCAATACACTTCACAATTTTTGAAGGATCTATGCCTGTTGCGTTGCCTAAATCGATTAACAGACTTGTAGGGTTTTGAATACTGATTCAGAAAAAAAATAGTTTGTTTTTATCTCTATTATCAATTGCTGATCTCAAAAAATTGAATTTATAAAAAACTGTTTGGTGGAAAAGTAGTGTTTGATGTCCCATCGAGACTGGAGCATCATTTGCTGTTGATTAATGTTCTTTTACGGTTTGAAACAGTCTGTTTAACGAGAGTTTATGGAGCAGGAATGATAGAAATTCTTGAAAAAAAGAAAGGTATCCTTGTAATCGGAGGCCCTGATTTTTAGGGAACAAAAAACCTTGCACAGACATTTATCTGTCGGTTTTCATGTCAACGTTAAGAGCAGAAAATATCATTGTGGATGGAGTATTACAAAGTGAATGCATTTGTTGCAAATTAACTGCATTTAGCGCCAACCATTTATCGTGGCGGCCTTTCAACATTGTAAATCCAAAACAACTACTGTGCACTTGAAAAAATTTTGATGCCATTGTTTGCTTCGTACATTACTGTTTTCCCTTCGCACGGATCACTGCCTCCAATTGCGGCACTCAACATTACCTCTAGCGGTTTGAAGACACTGGACTCGGCAAAGGCTTTTGGTTTTAAAATCCCTCTTAAATTGTCCAATAAGTTTGTGCAGTTAATCTCTACCAAATTTTTGTCTTTACTATCTAGTTTTCCCTTCCTCGCAAATTTTTCTACTATTTAGGAAGCTCGCAAAAGAGTCTTATATTCGCACATTTTGCTGCACGTTTCTTGGACGTTTTTTCACCCTCCTTCCATACTCCTTAAACCAGCAACATATTTCCTTTCAGTATACTGTTGAAAGTGTCATTCAACTCTACACGAAAAATAAAAGCAATGCCGTAGTCCTCAATTTCAAGCTTGTAGCATCCAATCAAAAACTGAAGCAATCACACAAGATAAGCTTTGGGGTATCATCCCAAAGTTTGATACCACTTTGAACCAGGTACACAAATTGAAGAAAGAAGAGAATTTCCCTGCGAAGACAGGAAATGCGTTTTATATAGGAAGCTGTGAAAACAAAAATTTTGCAGTGTATTTCGATCTTTTCACAAGAGGAATCTTGAGCGTTTCATGGCTAACCCATTAATACATTAATCCGATTTAGACGCATGTGATATTTCTAAGAAGAAATGTCTCGTAGCAGGAGAAAGACACTGTTTCGTGCATCATTTTCCATATTATCGTTAGCATAAAGTTCCTTACCAAACTATCCGAGCCTACTCTTGAATACCTAACGATGGATCGTAACGTGAAAACCTTTATTGGAAAAAAGCGTGTAGGTTTCAAAACATTACATGTAGTATATGTAAGTACGGTCCAGTGCTAAGCACTGTTGCAATCTCTCCGGTGGCGTTGCGTTGATTGTGTGATTCACCACGAACGGGATGTGCGTGAAGAATAACACCGTTATATATGTAGCGCGAGCAAGCAATAGTAAGAGAGATTGCGTCGTAGTCGCTCTGCTGATATTAACGTGTGAACGATTGAACGCAATGACTAGCGAACGCAAAGAGAGATTGCGAGCATGATCTCTATTGTTACTTGCTGCCACGGTGCGAAGCTTTGCGCACATGCCGCTCGGAATTTCCGATCGCAACAGCACTATACAACCCTCGTAAATTTTACGTCAGCCACACGAACAGCAAAATTTGTTCTGATGCTGTTTCTGCACTTAAACAGACATTTGTAGAGCAAGCACAAAGAGAAACTGCAAACATGCAGTTAATGGTTAATCGAAGATGACAAAGGCTTTTGTTCATCTACTTCGTTCTTTGTATGATCGACAGCAAACATGCATGCGGTCGCGATTTTCGTCGCAAAAATGTGTTTTATCTTAGATACTTTTTCCAACGCGTGAGATCAATGACCAAAAATCTTCGATTGCAGTTTAACATTTCCAGGAGACCGCAATGCTGGTTTGCATCTGAGTTCAAGTTAAACTTAGGTATAGTTTGCTGTTTGAGTAAAACAGCTTGGACGATTCTGAATTTTCTTCTTTCTTCTGTTTTGTCAGTAAGTTCATGAAATGTTAGACCGAAGTACGAAACGTTGTGGTAAAGAACTCATAAGGCGAAAAGTGCATGCATGAGATCACAGAGATAGAATGTAGCCAGTATTTAAGTTTAATCAGTCGAACTTCGTAATGTTCAAAAAACAGGCAAGAAGTTTTATTTCATTTAACTTATCAACATCAAGAACTGGCTCAAACGACAAAGACGAGCTTGGTTGATTAGGTGAACTGTTGCAATTGCGCATTGAATTTAAAAAGTTTGTAAAAACGCGAATTTTTCTCTGCAAAATTGCGGTGTGGACCCATACTTTAGTCTTAGCTGCCATAACCTTGTAATACAATGTGTAAACTGGCATCATGTTTTCAAACTTGTTTTTAATTACATTTCCTTTACTTTCGTGTTCTGTTATCTACGGATAAACACAAACATCTGACCATGTGGCAGACGATTAAGTCAGATTCAGTTCAAATGTGCAGGAAAAGAACAGGTTGGTGTACCATCAAGAACAGTTAGTCGAGACAAAGAGCATGCAGTTTCAGCCAATTAGGATGTTGTAATATATAGACAGCCATTCAATCTGCCTAGATTCGGGAATGTTTTACATTACGGCAATGGTTTGCTTACCTTTTCATTGAAAGTTATAGCAATATCTAAGAAAATCTTAACGATTTTCACCACAGACTTTTCAAAACTTTTTTTAATGCTCAACTTTACACATTTTGCGTGTATTTCGTAGGTATTTACCTGTATCGTTGCTTTTTTTGTAACAGGTATTAACCATTGGATCTACTTTTTCCTTTGTACAATTGGAGTTAATCCACAGAAAAAGTGTTATTAAATACCTAACTTCTGGCGGAGATTGCCAAGATGAAGACGGCCTACGTTGTTGGTGGAGTAGTGGCAGCTGTTGTTGTCATCGTTGTCATTGTGGTTCCGTGCGTGCTGTTGATACCAGGTAAGACAGTTGCAGTGGCAAACAAAACTTGCTTAATTAAGGTTGTTCTTTGTTTAAAGCCACAAAATTGGGCAAAGGTTTCAAGGTTTGCTCATTGATTAATCTTACATCTCCTTGTGCTCGTCTATTATTTCAGTTAGAAAACCTGGTTTAAACTTTGCAGTGACTATTTTCTTTGGAAATTTAAATTAGTTTGATCTCTTAGGGAACATGTTAATGCAAAACGATGAATTGCATTGCAGTCCCGTCGCCACGGGGAGGGGGCTTTGGTGGGCTTAGCCCCCCCAAACAAAGCTCCAAGACCTCCAAATTGAAATATGAAATACTATAGATAAATATATTTTTTGCGCTCAAGCCCCCTGAACAAACCTTTAAGCCCCCCTGAAAAAACATAATGCCCCCCATTGAAGACTTTCTGGCGACGGTTCTGTTGCAGCGTTTAGTGCAGTGTTGCCTCCGACGTTAATCTTCTCACGTTCGCAAGAAAATGTGCAGCTCTTCATAGAAACCGGTGCGTTATATTTGTCCTGGTACTCTTTGGTCAACAGCTAATGTGGGATCTCATTATTTCTCCAAATCTTGTGGTAATAACAAAATCTGCAAGTTTGTTACAACTTCTCATGACTAAAGGTTTCCGGAAGCATTTTGCACGTTAATAACACGCATTCTTGTCAACGCAACCGGCATCGTCGCTACGGGAGAATTTGGGAGGCTAAGCTCCCTCAAAACCAAAAGATAACTGCGAAACGTGCTGTAAATTCAAAAATCTTGGGTATGCTCTGTTTTAATTTGTAAGCACCTGTCCAACTCCAAAACCACATAAAAGATCTTGGCGGACAACGAGCCTGAGCGCACGAACTACCCAAGACGTCACCAGCAAGACAAATATGAGACAAAATAGTTGCATTTCCGACATAACTTTCTTTTAAAGCAAGTGTCGCAATAATGAATCTTGGAATTAACTTTCTTTACTCTTTAATGTCTGTTGCGTGTGTATAATGCCATGTTTTGCGTAAGAGATTAGGTTTTGATTATATTTCATAGACATTCAAGGTAGGGCGAAGCTTAGATAACTTAACCGCTTCAAAATCCCATGATATTCTAATATTTTGTAATTTACCCGTTGAAGGACTGTAGCTCAGTCGAGAAAGTAGACTACTGTGTCCAAGTCCAAGAGGGCCAATAGTTATTTTGCAAGATCAACTTGACTTTGCTGTGGGAAGGCATCTGTTTGGGATTTCATTCCGCCTCGTATATTTCATTTTGACAAAAGCCCCATCGCCCTTAAAATTAAGAGACAATTTTCAAATTTTACAGTTCTGACTATACGAGTGGCGTAGTCTAGGAACTTCATATGATTAAGAAGTCAGGGTAGAATTGCTTTTAATGTCTTCTGCAATATGAAAGCTATTTACAATCCAGTAGGCTAGCAACCACCTATAAATACGTTCTTTGCTTTTTTCTCTGGGGCACAATTTGAGATCGATTGATAACTCAGTTTGTTTGAGGTGTCAGGGGTGTGAGCTATATTTAGGGATGCGTAATACGTTTTCTAAATATCACAATCTTAGCGGCTGTTGTTACACACCACATACTCACATATCATTCGTAAATACTTGCACACTGTCATTCCTTATTTTTTAATCATGGTTTTACTCGTAGTCTCACACTAGTTAGGTGATTTTTCGCGATTTCTCTGTTCTGGCAAGATAATAATCCGTAAGTGTCTTTCATTATAAAGCTGAAAATTAGTCCGAGGTCAGGAATTGCGAATAATTTTGTGATCTTGAGACTCGCACTTAACGTCTTTCTACTATCAAGTTCTGATTGCCGTTGCAAAACATATGAAGACCAAAAATAGAAGCATGCTTAGGCCATGGTTTCTGTGAACATGAGGCTGCAAATCGTTGATTTAAATCAACTGCTTTCTTGCCAACTTGCCAGACGGCGGTAATGAAAATTGATCTATACATTTATAAGGCTAAACCGTTCCTTACAGTTAAGACAATCAATTCCTTGCATGGTCTTAACGAAGTTTTAGACAATCGAGCTTGTATGCAGCCAATCTAGCATAGCGAGTTTATGAGCCAATATTTGAAACCAGGAATGCTGTTAAAGGCATTTTTACGTGGTTGGAAAGAAAAGAGTTATTTCATTTTTCACCCACAAAATGCGTAAATCTCTATGTTCTGCATGGGATCAGCAGCCTCCTTGACATACATAGGAGCGGGTATATCACTGTCCAAATTACAAGGAAGTGGGTTTTTCCTTTCCAGTAGGCTAAGTGCAGCAATTCCTTGTTTGCACTTGAGACTGCACGCACAGTAAGCTGAAGTGCTAAGCGTCACAAACTCTAGCTAGCACATGGCAAATGTTATCAGTCCCCGTGTTTCCTATCCATAGCGCATAAGTGGTGTTTAGCAAATGTTTGCCAGCAGGTTTACAACCGAAGACGGTTGCCGTTGTTCGCCAAGTTGCTCAACCACCGAGGGACATAGGCGTAAGGGAAGGCATTTCAGTGGGGCGGCGGAAAAAGTTTACCCTGAAAATAACATTTTGCCCTAAAAATAAACAAGTTGCCCTGACACTAACTTTTTTAGTTTAATCCGAATGGGGCCTGAAACCTCTTGTAAATCTGTTGTATACAGTTTTTTTTATAACGGTTTCGTCTGTAACGTCAATTCGCCTACAACGTTACATTTTGTTCGGTCCCGATGGCATTTTTTACATGCATTTCAATTCGCTTATAACGTCAATTCAGCAATAACGCTCTTTATGCAATCCCCTAGAGGTGCCGTTGTAGGCAAATTCTGTAGTTACCTTGCTTGTTAACTCAAGGGGGTGAAGTTCCTTGCGTGTTGTGTTCACGGCCGGCGTTAACAAGCGCGGGGCCCGATTTGAAACACTTTTGCGGGGCCCCACTCAGTGGTGTGTAGAAATTTTGAGGGGTTGCATCGAGGCGTAATGATAGAAATCTGTGATGTTACAAAGGCGAGGCCCGAAAGAGCGACGCCTAGACCTCTCCAGCAGAAACTTCAATGGATAGCGCCGTTAAACCCAATAAATCAAATAATTTTAACCCTCGTTAATACCTCCTCTCTAGCCAGGTACCTCCCTGATCAGAAGGGAGGTACGAGTGCAGTACCTACAGAGAGGAGAGGCATTGAGTGCTGCGCTAGTGGATATCCAGAGCTGAAAAGTTTGCAGTGGTAGCAAAATATTATATTTTTCCAGGCCAGGAATGATAGCCATGCATGACCTGCCGCTTCACCATTTGGTTGTAATCTTTTGCAGTGAAACTTAGAAAATCGTGTCCCATCACTGTGATTGCAGGCGGTCCTATTTGGGCTAAATAGTGCAGGGTAGTCCCTAACATCCCGACTCATGACACCTGGCTAAGTAGCTACACACAAAACATATTCTTAAATCAATATAAAGAACAAATAACCTAATTCGACTTTTTAAAGCCAAAAATAAAACACCTACCTATCACTATATAACCTACTGTACAAGTGGAAAATGGTTACAGTGAAAACCACTTAATAGAGCACCGATTAAAGGAGTAAGCTACTAACCGCTTATTAGAGCAGTTTTTGAATATCTGGGAGAAGGTTAATATTGTTTCCTCTATTAACACTAAAGAAATACATGAAATGATTGTAGATCTCCCAATATATTTGAAACTACTTTTTATTTTTTCAAAACAAGCAAGTACTGTAGTAGCGTCAAACTTCCACGAAAGTTATTGCACTTTTCAGATTTTTTGCAACTTTCAGTTTGTTAGGCTATATCTCAGTAATTGCAACGCCAATCTGTGACATTGATGCTAACACCTTTGTTTCGGCAGTATTTTATGATGCAGTTTTCACCACAGGCACATCATAAGGCTTACTTACCTTGAACCAAATATGTCGCTTCTGTTACTTTGCAAATGGCGTAACTGTTAGGAATTTTTTGTTACTTTTTAAGTAATCGTTATTTTTTGCGCACCTGAAATAGTCATTCATAATTTAAACTAGGTTTATTTCAAACGTTTTCGCCAATAATTTCAGATAGTTGCCTCTGAAAACATTAAGCAGCACACATTTGCAATTACAAACTGAACGTTGCCTTCAGGAGGCAAGTAGTAGTAACTATTGAAATATCAGCATTCAACACTATCGAATCGTATTTTGCAGCAACTATTGAAACCCGACCTGCCAAATACGAAACGTTTTTACAAATGAAACGGAAACAGAAAGCAGCACTTTCTGCCTAACGATCGAGGTGCCATAGTGAAAAAACTTGGCTACACATTACTGAAGAAAATGACCATTCTTGCTATAGAATTTTGATAAGGGCGTTGAAATCGGAGCAGTTCACTTGGATTTTCGTTGGCAGGGGATCCCGCTGTAACAAAATACTGTGGGACCTTCCAGAGTTTTCTTAAGGTTTGACCTTGCTGACTGCAAAGGCAATTTGAGAGACAGCAACTGTTTCATCTGAATACCGAGATGATTGTAAAGCAAGGTTTTGGTGTATTTTGATGGTGGTGGTAAAGCGGGTTTATACTGTATTTTGAGAGACCGTTGGAAAAACGTGAGAACCGCTTTGGTCTCTCAAAACAACTTGAAAAACACTGGACTCCGCGCCGGCACTATACGCAAGCAGCTTCGATAGAAAGTACAAGTTTGCTTTGATAAATAGACGGAGGGCGGGGCCCAAATCGGCGCGGGGCCCGATTAGAAGAAATCGGTAAAATCGGCTTAAAACCGGCCTTGGTTGTGTTCTCCCAGAAAAGAAACTACGATAATTGCCTTTACTGATGCAAATATGCACGCAACTTCTATAGCGCAATCGCAAAGGTTAAAAGCAACGGTTCCGGATTGAAGGGTCTGACTTTGGTCCAGATTACACGGATCACCGCAAGTTCTGAATATACCGTATTGAAAATTTTTTCACCGTTCAGGATTTTTAAGCAACTTGCGATTGCCCTGAAAAAAAAAGTTTGCCCTGAAAATTTTCACTGTATTGAATATATATTTTTTTGTCATTCAGGACTTTTAAGCAACTTGCACTTGCCCTGAAAAACAGAGTTGCCCTGAAATTTTTCACTGCATTGAAATATTTTTTACCATTCAGGCTTTTTGAGCCACTTTGCGCTTGCCCTGAAAACAGAATGTGCCCTGAATTCGCTGTATTGAATATGTATTTTTTATCATTCAGAATTTGTGAGCAACTTCCTCTTGCCCTGAAAAACAGAGTTGCCCTGAAAATTTTCACTGTACTGAAATACATTTTATCATTCAGGATTTTTGAGCTACTCGCTTTTGCCCTGAAAACAGAGTTTGCCTTGAAATGTTTCAAGTCAGGGGGGGCGGTAGCACCCCCCCCCGATCCCCTCCCTCGTACGTCTATGCCGAGGGAAGGCATGTACGTAACACTGCCTGAATTGTGAAACATGTCAAATTGGTAATAACTACTCAAAATTTCAGTTGAGCATGATTTTACTGCTTTAATATTTAAAAAGATATTTTCCCACTGTTAAAACTATCTCATAATATGCAACTAACTAAACATATAGTGAACACAACAGTAATTATAAAACCACAAACATCAGTTGTTCTGGATGGAATGACAATTGCCAACAAACCCTCTATAAATAGCAGGACGAATCATTTTCGGTCGCCTTGTTGCGACAGTTTTACACTGAAATCGCATGCAACGCTCAGTGGTATGGAAAGTGGTTAAGAACTGACGTAAAGTCCAGTGGACCTTATTGCAGTAAAACGTATACTTCTCTTCAAAACAAATGGAGCTGAAAGGTTATAGAGTCCTGCGCAGGGTGAACTATTTTGTCCACCCTCGCCCACACTCGAAACTTTAAACCCACCCGCAGGAATTCGCAGGAATTTCCGCATCCGCAGGAATTTAAGAAATCTTGCCCGCAGCCGCTCCCCCCACCCACCAGCAACCCGCACTGCTTCTGTTCCAAACCTGTACCTGTCACTTTGTGTTTGAAAGCAACATAAAATTTCAAATATACGACACCTTCAAAAACAGCGTTTTGAAAATGAATACGTTTTTATAAGTAGACAGACTTTTTTCATGCCTTTCGCATTGATGACAATTCACGAAGTGAAGTATGCTACCTCACGTTTAGGCTCGTAAAGTCAACCTTTTTCAGGATGACTGCACCAAGGTCATGAAATACTGAGAATGTGATAAAAGCCAGGCTTCTTCACATCAGTGGTGCAAGGGGCTGGGGTGCAGGGT
>Ga0210059_1013074_pt1 | contig 12460 bp, 10 predicted proteins | sample Ectturendosymbi2_FD_188042 | JGI IMG/M metagenome (GOLD analysis project Ga0210059, IMG submission 188042) | Ecteinascidia turbinata endosymbiont from Florida, USA - Sample 2 (SPAdes) (version 2) | ecosystem: Host-associated > Tunicates > Ascidians > Unclassified | place: Key West, Florida...
AAGGAAAAATGCCAAAAGGCCAAATAGTTCTTTTTACGCCAACCAACTTGAAACGAGGCCAGGTTTCTCAAATTTGGCAGTGAAATTGCTAACTGGCAACCCTGCTGGTAAGCGTTGAAATTTATTTACAAGTTTTAAAAGTCAAGCATGCACAAACTGTCTGAATCAGCTCCACAAATTTTATTAGGTCAAAATCGGCTTGCAACTACTAACACGACAATGAAAGATTGAAACAATAGGTTCCAAAGAGAAGAACAGTGCATATGTTGGCCTGCACTAACAGTCAGTATAGCAACTGACGGCGAGAACTCCACATAATGTCCTTAGCAAATGCTACAAGTTATCCGTAAGTTTTTCTGCGCGTCTCTCAACAAGCATTCTTCGTTACTTCTTTGCTTGTTGAACTGCACTTTTCACCTTGCTTTGAACCTTGTCGCCCATAACCGCCATTTCGCGCATGAACTCTGCAAAATTCACCGAACCACTTTGGTCGGCGTCGAACTGGTCGAATGTAGAGTCCTAGAGAAAAACAACAGTATTGCTCTTTACTTTAGTGGTCTGTTACCGATTTCCCAGGAAAGGCCTTGGGCAGGCTGTTTTAACCTCATCTGCACGAACAACGGCAAATCAAAGCTAAACATTTATAACAACATACTGTTGGTTACTTTGCTAGCTACACATAGATATCCATTTCAACTTCAAGTAGCTTTGTTTTAAAAGGAAGACCCCAGCTCAAATGACCTCGGTCCTTTTTCAGCGGGTCTGTGCCCTATGCCAGGGTCTCCAAATTTTTTTGTCCGAGGGCCACATGAGCTATTACTCAACAGTCCGAGGGCCAGACATCTCACACAATGTTATTATTTAGCGATATACTGTATTACATTCTACCAAATCAACAAATCTTCCGTAGTTAGATTATTTTTCGTTACTGGCAAAATGCCCTTGCGGGCCGGATTTGGCCCGCGGGCAGTAGTTTGGAGACCCCTGCCCTATGCCCTTGCATAACTGTTTCCGATGAGCTTTATCACAGCATCGAAAAACATCATTGCCCAGTGTTTTTATTACCCTCAAGCTCTGTGCAATTTTTTTGCAAATAATCGGATTGCAATGACTACTATACAATTTCATTCATTAAGCTTACAAGTCCACCCCTCCTGGACACGGTAATTGTTCAAACTACAGTATGTCTTAAACTCCATGCACTTCCACCTTAACTCGGTTAGTAAAGTAGGATAGGATTTTTGCATGCATTGTTAAAGTAATAAGTTAAGGACAAAAGACGACAATGATTTAGTTTATCCAAATGTCAAATTTTTTCCTGAATGCTTTTTGGGCGACTACAATGCATTCAAGAAAGCATAAGCAGGCACATGATAAAAACGTATAATGGGTACAAATGTAATTTCGTATTGCTTTAATTTTTACATCCCTTCATAGTCTGATGAAAAGCATGGTTTTGTTTCATCCTTGCACTCTTGTCTCGCATTTTATAATGGTACACAAAATTCTCAAAAAATGATAAGGGATCTTACTAAACAATTAAAGTTTTCGAAAACAATATTCAAAGTTAATAAACCTGAAAGGGAAAAATCGACTGAAACGTTCTTCGGTGTTGCTACTTCCTAATTTTCAGAAATCAAGTGTAAAAAATAATTTTCACTGTAAAGGGATAATTTTTTGCTCATCAGTCATGTTTTATATTTAAACTATTAATTTGAGATCTTCACGAAATACAACCCTATTAGCTTCTAATATTGGTTATGTGTATCCTATTGCTTGTGATAAAGTATTTATATGTTTGTGGCTACATAACTATGCCTAAGTCTACAGTCCACAAATATCTTATTGCTTTAGTGATTATGGATGAAGCTACTTCCACCCAAAAGCTCAACTTATCAGGTTGACGAAATCTCGGCTAAAAACAGATAGAAATATCACCAGAAAAATTGAAAATTTTGACTGATGCGGAACGGATGACGGCAGTCTTTTAAATGATGTATGAGTAGACAAAAAGTAAATTGAATTATTCGTTGTTTAAAAGGAAAACCAAATTAAACTTTGAACGGACGTACGGACAATTTCGAACCAATCACAAAATGCTCGTACTTCCTTGGCAGAAAGTTTTCCTATGCCAACAGCTCAAGACGCGACAGCGTTTTTCGCCCAAGAATAAACTATTTCGCCCAAAAATTAACTATTTGCGAACCGCAAATATTCAGCCGACCACGACTTCATTATCATGCACGCTCAATTTAACACACTGCTTAAAATCAAGGTAGAAAATTTCTTTTAATGGTTTGTTTCTTTAGCATTACTATTGTTAATAAATATGATTACCATCGTCTTGGGCCGAAAAATAAGCACGTTTCGGAAAAAAACATATTTAAGTGTCAAACGTAACTTACAGTGCAAATGGCAGTTGGCATACACAACAGATTGCATAGATATAAAGCTTTATGATCTCACAGTGAGGACACAGAATATAATTAATTTCATGTAACAAGGTCTACCGAAAGAAATCTTTTCACGGACAAGAATCAAGTACTTAATGTTTAAAAAAATATAGATATTTCGCGTGCCGAGCACTGAGCAGGCATCTTTAGCTCCTATTCAAATATGCCACAGTAACTAAAAGTTCAAAGAAAAAATCAAAACATTTGCTTTGAGGTAGAACCTGGTATATTTCATCTGCAATCGCTTCCATTTTCAGTTGATTAGTTTAGTTTTGCGAATGAAATTGCTAATGAAACTTTTTGAGAGTAAAATGAGGTGTTGCGTTACAATGGCATCTAAACAAAAAATAAGCCCTTTTCTTAGAAATAAGCACAGTGATATTTTCGAAGACATTGTTGTTCAAAATGGACACAAATCCTAAATGCAAGCACGGTCTGGCAACCCCTTAGTATATGTGAGAGTGGCAGTAAATAAATTTTAGCTTACTCCCATCAAGTTTTTGAGTTCATTGTTGAGCAGCATGTCCATTTCTGAGCGGTCCAGTTGAGTATCATCACCATCTTGACCTTTGCTGGCATATCTGCAAATAAGGAGTAAAAGCACAGCTTAGCGTTTCTAGGAGCACGGGGTCTACGCAGGCCCGTCACCAGGATATAGCAGTAGGGGGGGGGAAAGCCAGAAAGAGGGGGCAAAAAGGGGGGGCCACATTTTAAAAATACTGCTTTAGATGTATGCAGCAACCAGGGGGCCAAACGTGAAATGGGGGGACTCAGATTGCAAATAGGGGGGCCGGGCACCACTGGCCCCCCGCTGGCGACGGCCCTGGGTCTACGTACGACGAAGATGTACAGTGCTGAACTTACAGGGAGGAAACCAGTAGCGTAGCCAACCCAAACTTTTTGGGGGGAAAATACTTTGACTTTAAGCGAGCAGCAGTATTTTGTTTGGGACCGCCTCTCAAAGCACAAAACGACAAGATATTCTAGATATTTGGAAGGGCATGACCCCCCTGGCTACGCCTATGGATGGGAGGCAAAGAAATGAACAGATAGATACCTTGCTAAACCTGACTTGCTCAAAGGTCGCGATGTTAATAGTGCAGTATGTTTTGTAAAATGTTTCTCCATGCAGGTAGGTACATTAAATACGCGCAGGGGCTTGACGAGGTTAGATGGCGCTTGGGGCAAGAACCAAGTTTAGCGAACCCATGTTTGAACCTGAGGTCCTTCGGAAGCAAATGTACTGTATTGAAGAATGTACTTGCAATATTGTTGGGACTTTTCGGCGCCTCCCGCAGTGATTCGGCTCCCATATAGTGATTCGGCGCCCACGGAATTGTGCCCGCTTTTCCCTCCTTCGTTACGCCCGTGAATACGTGACACAAGAGTATATTTTAAAGAAATACAAGAGGTGCGCTGAAGTTCGGCACAAACGGTTTGAAAATGGAGATATGTGCTTTGCTGAACTGCATCACAATGCTGTAAGATTCTACCTATTCTAAATTCGTACTCCTGCTTGCATCGACCTGAATAAATCTGAATGAAATGACTGAAATGCCGTGAAGAAGTGACAGTTTTTTTTCTGAAACGGTGTAATGCGAATAACTACTGGGATATAATCAGAGAGATATCAGTCGTTCTCTCACGTATTTTGAAGACAACACAGCGTTTCCTTACTTTTTTACTTAAGACTATAGCGTTTCTTGCCATTTTTGCGGAATGCTCAAAGAAAAATCTTAAAATATCTCAGTTGTGATCAACAGTAACTTTTTTGCAATAGAAATTTTCCTGACTTAATTTAGTTTTGTTTTTTAGTTTTTTCACATAATTTTATAGCAGTACACCCCTGGGATAGCTGAGGCCAAATTGGTGTACTAGAACGCGAACGCGCCAAAATAAAATGCTTAAAATCTTTTGCGTAATTCACTGACCCTAATGAACAAAGGCGAATTTTGTGCCATAGACTATGAGAAGCGCAGGAGTGGTTTCTTTTTCTGTTAATTCATCTTTCAATATGAAAAACTGAAATAAATGACTATAGCAAAGCAAAACAAGTGGTAAATCTTTTCAACGTTGGCCTACAACTATACTTTTTTTGAAACTCACTTTACCAGAAACTTTAAAACTGGATTTGGTTTATGTTCCATTGATGTGTTGAAGATACTGTGGTTTCGTGTGTTGCCGTAAAAAAGGAGCCTAAGGCGGGGGCTGATCCAGCCAGTAGTGGAAGTTTTGGACCTATGGAATAGATTTTGCTTTTCGGCAATATTTCGTATTACTTTACTCCAAATTGATTGGTGTGTGTTTCATTATATAGATAGGTCTTAGATGAACTAACTCTCTAAAAAACTGTTCAGATCAAAGACGCCCTTCCTTAGTTTTTGTCCATTTTAAACTTTTGAGAATTTGTTCCATTGGTCCCACCTCCTTGGGACCGAAGAAACACCACTCGGGACCTTTGGAACAACAGATCACTGCGAGTAAAAAATTGACACTGCCGGGACAGAAAAAGTACAAATGCCTTGTAATCGTTTTTATTGTACAAGTACACCTACCAGTTGATGGCGTCACCATTTGTTTGATAAATGAAATTACCCATGCATGATCAGGAGACTAAATCCAATCGCATTCTGCAGAAAAATGTTCGAAAAACACAAAAAGAAGCTTGTAAAACAAGCTAATGTGACGCGGAAATTAAAAAACGAAAGTTAATTACCGAACTCTTTTTAAAACAACGCATAAAAAACGAAAGTCAGTCAAATCAAGCAAATGTCTTCTTTAAACTAAGGACATTTCTGCTGGAAATTTAAATAGACTACAGAGCCTTTTGGTTTGGGTAACTGGTTTAGGTGGAGGTAGGACCTTTTGAATATCATGTTTAGATATAGAAGCTAGAAGCTTCATCTACCAAGTCTGGAAAATGAATCTATTCTTGATTTTTCTGGACAGTTGCATGTAACTTATTTCAAAGTCGTTTTCTTCATCATGTTGGAATACCACACACTTTGGATGCTTGGCTGAACTGTATGTCTCTTCATGAATATCTCTAAACGCCCTGTGGTTGTCTTCAGAAAACAAGCCCTTATTGTTGTTTTTGGTTGAAATGTCTGCATAGTTTTGCATGACAAACATGTCGAGAATACGCAAAGGACTAATGGAACAGATCGTTCCATTGCTACCCTGATCAAAACTTTTCAGAAAATCATTAATGGAAGGAAAATATTGAGTTAATGAGGCCGATAAAACCAACAAAACAGCGAAATAAACTCTTTACCAAGCAAATGATTAATTATCAAAGCCTTAAACCTAGCTCATGCATTCCATAATATTTTATGAAGTGGATCCTCGCAACGATTTCCACCCTAAAAAGTAAAAAATCTGCATAAATTCAAAACCTATGCTAGCACGTTGTCTTCCTTCGCAAGAAAAGGAAGGTGCAGCCAATCTCGCTTTCACACACAAAATTCAAGTTAACAGCGTCACTAGGTGGCGCAGTATTCCAGTGTTCATTCGGTCCCACTGTCCCGTAGGTCCCACACTTCCCCTAAGTTTAGCGCGGCGATTTCAGTAATATTTGGTAGTCAAGTCTCATTACCAGTTCACTACTGCAAGAGACATGAAGCATACTTCACAACACGTTGTGACAAAACAATGGACGTTAAAATGGCCTTATATCACCAATGCTGTTTTCCGAATTGTAAAAATTCATGGTGAAAAAAGTTATTTCCGTCGGTTATAGGAGGGGCGATCGCCCCAATTGCCCCCCCCCCTAGATCCGCCCCTGGCCTAAGGTTCATCGCTCGAACCAAAGGTGAGATCCGCTAGCATGACGCCTTCCCGACCATCACAAACCACAAGCGATGTTGTAAAAACGCGCGTTAGTCACAATTCTCAGTCATACTCACTCGTAAAAGGTTTCAGCGAGCATGATCAATGCGTTTTCAGTTTTTGTGAAACCGTTGTCTGACATCCTGGCAGTGGAAAAGTGATTTCTTCCTTAAAGACAACTTACTCTTCGCAATAACACACCTAGGCAACGATCAAGCAAGAAGTAGTTTAGTAGAACAATATTGAACAGACTTTATGACGATTGTATTACAAACACACAATCATATAGGGATGCAAGGAAGTAAGCAAAGAGCACGACAGGTTATGCTTTAATCAACTCCAGAAATGACGGATGACACCTTCAGGTGCAATTATCACAGTCAACCATTGATGTCAGTAACATTTACAAGAGTAGTTATCAGTTCGGTAAGGAAACCGAACTGCGGTAAGGAAATCTCAAGCTGTTCGATTTATTCAGTCCAAGGCTTGCATTACATTTGCGCCAATAAAATAATTCTAAATTTTTAAAGTTTACGCAAAGACAAAATGTATATAAAGTGCTTACGTGCTGACTTGTATAGACTATGAAAGATGTACAAAATATGTGGTATACATAAAGTCAAACTCTGGGAGAGTGTAAAAAACAAAAAACTCCGTGTAGTCAGTGCCGTACCAGCCCAACTCTGTCCCCCCAAAAGTGCTTACAGTGGCCCCCTTAATGGTAATTTCTAAAAGAAAGATTTCGATGTTATGGTACATCTTGAGTTCGAATGGCCTTCACAACAAAATATCCTAATATTTTATTTTTTCCTGTTTCACTATTTTTTAGTTCCACTTGCAGACACAATTTCGGCGGAACAGTCGCCAGAAAGTCTTTCATTGGGGGCTTCATATTTGTGCGTGGTGCTAGACATTCTGAAAATTTATGTTTAATTCATAACACAGCATTTGCAAATTGTGTGAATAAATATAAATTATTAAATATTTTCCCGCAAATAGGCTCGCAGTTTGCCACTAAACATTTTTGAACGAGCTTAACAAAAGGAATTGAGTCGTAAAGTCTTTGTCATACAATTTGAATATTGGAGATGTTTCAATGTTTTTTTAATCGACGGCGATTATTTAGAGATGTCACATTGAAATGCAAATGTAAAAAAAATTTGCAGAAAGTCAGAATCAAGCCCAGGCCCATAATTAGGGCCGCAGGGGGCCTTTCCCCCCTGGAAAATTGTGTTGGATATAGTTTAAAACTATTGGATTCAGTTTAAAAAATCTGGGCCCCTCTCAGAAAACTCTTCTCCCCCCTGGTGTCCCAAGCTGGTTACGGGCCTGGTCAAGCCTATCGTTCAATTATGAAAACACTGTTACCGAAGGAGCAAGCATGAAGACGGTCAAAGTAGTGCGCTGGGATGATTGGGCTTTTCACTGGCCGAAATCCGCATGCATAAGCCTTGCTGATGTCTAGACGTGATAATCTCCTGGTGCATGTCATATGTTTGGGATTAATAACATTTTGTATCTCAAATAGGCTATAAGTGCTACCAAATATATGCTAAGGCCCACGTGGACGCAACGGTTAATATCCATAATCCACTAACTGCACTACTCTGTTTTGGGACAAGTTTAGCAGCGATTGCTAAAGAGACTCTTCTAACTACACTATTAGCTCCATTTGACTGTCTGAACAGCAGGATGCGCAAATGTGTAACTTTGGTCTTAAGCAGCAAAGGCATCTTGCTTCTGTGCGGTACAAAATACAATACGAGAAGACTACTTGGGGTAGCCATAATACATTTTTTCACAACAATGACTATGCAAAACACGTTGATCAAGTGAAAGTCTGACTTCTGGACGTATGCAACTGGGCATGTAGGCCAGTGGTGGGATTCGAATTTTTTAAGAACAGGTTCTTTCACTTCAGGACTCACTAACGACAGGTTCTCTCATTATCACAGTCTCCAGAGGCAAACAATGCTGATTGGCCCGATTTAAGTGCAAAGGTTGATCTTTGTGTTGCCAACTGGTACAGTCTAGCAAGGGAAATTATTGATTTTAGTTGTTTTCACAAATTTTAGCCTTATTTTTCACTATAAAAAGTTAATAACATCTCTATGAGAGGTTTTCCAATATAAGTTATCAGTTAAAGGTGTGCATGGGGAAAAATTGGGAACCCTTTACTTAAGCCAACAACCGCTTCTCGGGATTTAAAGAAACTCCAAGAACAGGTTCTTGCGATCCATCACTAATGTAGGCTAACTTCTCGTTCAACACTCCAAGCAATGCATGCTGACCCTTTACGCTCAAGCCTCAAGTACGTTTATTACCTCAAACGTATCAAAAATGATCAGGCGATGTTATTCTAGGTAACAGGGGCTAGTACTGCTCTGACTATAAATTACAGGACATAATAGAATACAATGCGGATTGATAAAAACATCACTGATTTCATATTTCAATTTGGGGGGTTGAAGCTTTGTTTTGGGGGCTGAGTGGTGACAAGACTGAATTGTGCCCCCCCTAATTGAGGGGTATGGAGGGCAGCTGATTCGGCTCCGCGTGTAGTTACCTTCAAATATAATTTAGTGCATATTATTAGTGTTGTTCCAAAACATACACACGCAAACATTCATGAATTTTCTGTAGGCTTCCGTGATACAAAAGGTATTTTGTGTATGTTTATTACTTTTCACATTAATGAGCGTAGTAAACGCAAGATGAGTCGTAAAACCAGTGGTAAGACTAAGAGACATCTGTGTTGCGGGACACTGTAATACGCCTACGCCATAAGCATTGGCTGACAATTTTGATGGTCGTAAAGACGATCAGTTAACCCAGCCCATGTGTGCTTACATCAGTTGCTCGCACAATCATTTACTAGCTCAACTGAAAAAAATTCAGCAGCAATAATAAGCTGTGCTACAAGAAATAAGTTGTGATTTGCAAATGCATGTAACTACCAGCCTTATACAAAATCAAGTACCTGTTCAGTTCAGATTTCAGAAAATTCTAATGTTTTTTATTATGAGATTCAACAAATCAACGGATCTGTTTGGCCTTAGCACCAATTCCCTATTAGCAATGAGCAGTCGAAATCGGCTCGATCAGGGTCGGTCGACCCGAAAGAGTTCTACGCCCTAGGCAAGCTTCAGCATTTACACCCCCGTTACACATCACACTAAAACTTGCACTAGAAATTGTAGCTTGTTTATCACCACAGTTACCGCTTACGATTTCAAACACGATTATGACATCACAAAGCGCTCCTTCACCGACTTCAAGTTCTGCCATAAATCATTAGTTCTGCTGTAAATCATAACGCACTGAAATAAAAGGTCATTTAACAACTGGAAAAATGTCATCCATGTAATAAATTTTCATGCGGAATGCAACATTTTTTTCAGTCAGAACATGAAAACAAAGGAAAAGTGGATTCTGCTCTCCCTCAAGGCTACGCTCTAGGCGGCTGCCTGGTTGGCCTAGTGGAAGGTACCATTTTCGCTCCAGGTGCGAGCGCGTATCGGCTTTCTGATCACAAAGAACCCCCTCTCCTCTTAGAAGAAAAATAAATTCAACCCTGTTCAAAATTATCAGCACCTTGTCTTTTATGCGTATCTTTAGTGAAACGTGTTGTAAAGTTTTTGTTCATCGTCTTGGTCATTAACTATTAATAAGTTCGATAATGTCTTTTGCCAGAATTTTTGTCGGGTATCGTCTTTACGCCAGTGAAACACCTGTTTTGAAATTGACTTTCGCGTCAGCCTAAGACAGCAACCAAGCATGTTTGCAATTTACCTCAACATTCGTTAGTTAAATGCAAAAGACAATTTCAACCGCGACAGCTGCGCGAAAGTGGTTTCCATTACCCCCCATTTGTAATTAAGCCCCTTTCTAGGTAAATTAACACATTTTTTCGCTTATTATATGATTAGACGTCGCTATTTCAATTTCTTGTCATTGTTATTAAAAAGAGCCGAAGAAAATGCTGGGAAATAATTATGGAAATAGTTGCAACCAGGAAGCTTTCTGCTTAACTGCTTTCTTCGCTTCATATTTCGCGATAAGCATGGTGAATGCTTGCATGTTTACAGTTTCCACCAACTTCATTTAAGAGAAAAAGCGTGTTCAAATTAAAATGAGTTGAACGTAATCAAAAATAGCAGCAGTTAAAGCTAATAAATTGAAACGTCCGGTATTGATCCGTTCTTCTAAGCAATACAATTGTTTTAAAACATCAGTAAATCGAGTTCATGCGCTATATCCGGTAATGCCGAAGGATTAATCTGTTTTCACTAAAGTGCATTGGCAACATTCCATTTAATTGAAATGCTCGCTTCTTTTCCTCGCTTAATAATTCATGCGCTTTTGCAGGTGACTACATATTTATGTTGTTCAAGTTACAAAAACTAAACCGAAGCTGCAGAAAAAAGCCGGAGTGAAAATTTCACCCTGTTGCAGACGCAAAGAAAATTGCATGCATACGGTTTAGAATAATTAATTTCAATCGGAGGCAAAGAGAACTGATTTAGGGTCATTTCCAAAGGCCTTTTCTTTTAAATTTCAAATCAGATAGTATAATCTTACAGCCAAGTACAATACAACATAGATACTAAAAAAAATTGCTTAAACTTAACTTGAACAAATGTGTTCATATTTACACGAGGCGTGTCCATCACACATCAATCAAACCAAAATTTTATTTCAATATTTGCAGCTGATCTTACATAATCGGCACTTTTTTCGTGAAAAATCTGCAAAACGTCTCAAGCAAGTCTTGCTCCGTTTCAGAATCTGTCTTATTGGAACCGATTGCTACCAAATTGATGATTTTCAGAAGGACAATAAAATGCGCATTTTACTTCAGTCAAATGCCTCATGAAAAGGTTGTAAACACAAAACTGTTCCATAGCATAATTGGTCATGTTGAGTTTTTTGATGCTGTGCAAATGTTTCTGCCTTCAAACCGCAGTACAGTGTGTCTAAGAAGAAGTTATTCCACAGCACGTGTATTTCAAAAGTAACCATTACAGAGCAAAATGATTTTGCTAAATTTCCAAAATGTTAGCGCATTAGCTGGCGTTCGGTGCAACTCATGCACCTGAATGTAGATGATTAAGTGATTAAATCAGTCGTGTTTGTATATTACGCAGAAATATTTTCATAATGCGTGATACATGGGTTTTGCTGGATTGCAACTTTTATAGAATCTTTGATTCTGCAGTTTAAGATGAGGTTTCTTTGCTAAGATTATTCTGCGCCAAGCAAACAACAGAATTTCGTACACGCTCACTTTTCGTTTGAATAAAATGACGATAAGATTGCATTCCTCAAAAATGTCTATTCTTGACACATACTCTAATTGTAACAGGCGACAAGTTAAAAAGTTGACGTTTCCGACACTTGGTAACTACATACGCAAAGTTAAGGGCCAAGGCATTTCCTTTTCGTAATTTCAACCGATCTGTAAATACCGCTTGAAAAAATTTAATAAATAATCTTCGTAGATATTTATCAGAAAGATCGCTTTGAGAACTGGTGACCAAAAAAAATTGTTATCACTAAGAAATTTTTTCTGAATCAAAAATGTTTTTAATTGTTGAGCATCATCAGTTTATGCCAAGTTGATTCTAAATTTTCAATTTGGAAAACTTTTTTCACTGATCTTTGATGATTTCACGGTGAAGACCAAACTTATACAGGTCAAGAATGCTAATCTGCGCTATATCCCCCTTACCTCCATGTTGATTTTTTTCGGTCACAGACCGAAACGTTTTTGAAATGACCGAAAAAAATTAAGCCATTTTGATCAGAATGTCTGAAAACATAGACCAATGGGTACTGTTACGGCGAGTTTGGTACAGCTGTCAGACAAATGACCGAAACGTCTCGGTGACCAAAATGTCTCAGCAAAAAATGACCGAAATATTTCAGCGAAAAGAGAAACCAGGGCTCCATTAACATAAGTGTCTTTTCTCATTAGCGCATGTTCGTTTGATAATAATTTTCAAAATATGCATGAAGTTCGCATTGCATCTGCTACATAAACGCTCTGTCTCATGGGCGCTTCAGGCCTTGATTCTTTACTTTTGGTATTGCCTGTTGCTCCAGTAACGTTCCAACAACTTCCAAAGTCGTAAGTCAAACGAGCAACATCGTTTTACAAAACCTATCTATTTTTTTCT
>Ga0210059_1013076_pt1 | contig 12458 bp, 8 predicted proteins | sample Ectturendosymbi2_FD_188042 | JGI IMG/M metagenome (GOLD analysis project Ga0210059, IMG submission 188042) | Ecteinascidia turbinata endosymbiont from Florida, USA - Sample 2 (SPAdes) (version 2) | ecosystem: Host-associated > Tunicates > Ascidians > Unclassified | place: Key West, Florida...
GAATACTAAATATGGCCTACATGGGCGCAACATGTTTAACATCCATAATCCACTAACTACACCACTCTGCCAGGGCAATCAGAGCAGTGATTCGAAATAAATTCCTCTAAATCAGTGATTCTTAACCCGGGCGGCGTCAAGAAATTTCTAGGGGGACGCGAACCTTTACATGCTCTACAAAAAGGCTGCCCAACCCGCGGCCGGCGATGTGGTTTTAAGTGGCCCGTGCTGTAATATGTTCATTAGCAAACACTAAAAAGGTTGGGCAAACCTGCATTAGATGCATGAAGATTTGACTTAATTTGTACACATAAGTTGATATTCCATATTTTTATGACGTTTGTGCACATAAAACTTTTGTTAATTATTTTCAAAAATTCGCAGCCTACTCAAACGAAAAAAAGAAATCTTTCAGCACCTTCAGCATCATTTCAACGAAAGCTTCCGAATTTTAATTGGTTAGGGTTATAGCAATCGAAATACACTATTAAACTGTTGGTGATGTTCATTGATTGTTAAGATAGTTGTACTGAAATAACTTGCCTTCATGAATAAACCTTTTTTCTATACTTGGCATATGATCTGGAACCTGCTCGCGTATTGTATGGAGAACCCTCAAAACTGGTGGTGTGTGTACTACTGGTTTAGAACAACTGTCTTAATGGCAAATGTGGAATAACAAAAAATTTTAAAATTTTGTTTGAAGACACAAGTTGTTTTAAAGACACAACTGATATAAATGTTCTGAATTTTGGAGTGACAACAGATTGTTATCACAAGAAACATTATGTAAGCACTTTTCTCTGTTCTCTTGGCTTTAAGGATGCCAAGTTTTCAGTGAAGGATTGCTTTTGGCTTTTGTCGTAAATCATTTGACTGAAGCCACAAGTGAAATTAAACAGTAGAAATAGCAGCGTTGAGATACAGTTTCAACTGAGACGATTTTCAAAAAACCGAAGAAGTCTTGATAAGCGGAACTTGCGACTTGACCAGCCTCGTACTCGCTGCTGGGTGGGTGCACGGGAAACCTTCACGCGCGGTGCTGCCATTGGCCTGCAACCACTGCAGCATTAACTGCGAAATTTGGCGGCCGCAGGCCGCTCATGACACTCCGAGAGGAGCACAACGTGAATATGACAGTATAATGAAACTACCGATGGTGTATGCTGCCGGCAGGAAGGTTTTCATAGACATTTAAAAACGTTTTTGGGAAGCAACAAATTAGGTTGTATGTGTGAAAACACTTTGCGACCAACAGACATAAGCAATCGCAATTCAAGCACGAAGCAACAGATTCGAAAAAAAATGAGAGCTGAAAAAATACATGCATCACTGGTCATTGATCGTTATCAGTGCTCACGTTTCTCAAGCGAATAACGCCTCTCAGACAGCCAAGCATGTTACGTTTCCAAAAAAAAGTGGACAAAAGAGCATTTTCCATTCTCAGTTCTCGCCTCCGTGAGAAAAGATTGAACACCACCGGCTACGCAATGTTGAAATGGTCCTAAATTTTGAAGACAACATGAGTAATTTTGCTTAAGGATACTTTTGACAAGAAAGAGAACACATCTGTAAGACAAATTTGGTAAAACTGGCAAAATTTCGAAAACGGATGAGAAACGCGTTACCTGATGAAACGCAGTTTCTCACTTCAAAATTAAAAGGTCCATTCTGGCGTCTGCTGGAAAACATTTAGGGCATTTTGAGAATATTCGAAGAATATGCATGTTCTGCTTAAAATTATATAAAGCTACTATCATCCTTTCAAAAACAATAACCCATTTATCTATACCTTGAAAAATATCGCCAAATTATAGCAATGAAATGTTTTCAACTACGTATAGATCACACATTTACGAAGCAAGGTGACGCTGGTCATTTTGGTTCAGATATTTAACCTGTTGTAAACGCCTTTAGATTAAACTGTACTAAGGAAGGTCACTTTACATCAGGGGTATCCAATCTTTTTTATCCGGAACCACAGAAACTATACACAACAGTTCGAGGGCCGGATATCTTACGTTATGTGATTGTTTAGCGATATGTTACTTTCTACCAAATAAGCAAATTTTTCGTACTTATGTTGTTTTTTCATTAAAATGTCTTTGCGTCCGGATGAAATGGCTTCCCGGGACCAATTTGGCAAGCAAGCCTGGGTTTGGTGCCCTTGCTTTCGATGAGGAAGAAGTACAATGTGACGGGGTAACAGTTGATAAAAACCACCACCGCGTTTCTGCTACAATACCGATTAATGTGAGGTTTTTATAATTGTACTGGGCTATTGGACGCCAGGTGGGCTAAAGCGCCTTTGGACCCCTTGCATTTTTGACTGTAAATATTAAACGTTTAACAAAAAATGTCATGACCGCGTAAAGCCAATTATTCATTCCACCAAGGTGCAGATAACTGGTATTTTGTTTAAGTTTGTGCGTTAGATCTGAGTACCATGTCTGTTGAAGCGCGTCGTGCTGCCAAGTAGCAATTCAATGCTACGTGGCTTTGACCATGTTGGCGCAGTGAGGCGATGCGCAGTGGTATTGTTAGGTCATAATTGCTTGAGGTAATGGAGCACGCTCAAAGCGTTTTTTCCAGATAGTGGCACTTTGTTTGCTAACATATACATGCGAGACTCCTGCCAATTGACACTGGACCTTCATGATGGCTACACAGCAAAAGCTGGACGAGTTTTTCATTAGAAAAAATGAAACGACATTGAGCAGTACGAGCAGTTTGATGCTACTGTACACATGTTTTTAAGGTGTTTTAGGGACCCGTTCCGGTTCCCTAGAATTGAAAATCGGGTCCCTAGAATTAGAGAAATCGGGTCCCAACAGGTCCATATCAGATACCTAAAATTTTTCTTAAAAAAACACGCTGTACAAGAAGATATTAGTAGAAACATTTGTGATGACCATTTAGTAACGTTGATGGGGACGGATAAACGTCGCATAAAATGGGTAAAAAATCATGGTTTGTCTGGTGAAATTTTGTCATAAATTCATTGCAATAAGTGTTTGTTATTTCAACAAATTGGTGCAACTGAAGTTGCTCTTGAATTTCCGAACGTTGCAGGAAGAGGCAATTTCCGATATTGTTCGCATTGTTGACCTGATTGGCTAGCTCTATATCAACTCTTCATAGTTATCAATTACATCTGTGACTTAATATGTTCCATTGAATGCTCGTGGCTCCTCAGGCACTCAAGAGTGTGCTTCCAGTCAAGGAGTCCTTTTCTAATAAGGAAATGCGCATATTTAGTCGTATCCGCCCACATCAGTCTACAAGTGAAATATTTAACACAAGTTTGTGAAGGAAAAAAGCAAAGCCAGCTTCTGTCAACTACTTCGCCATTGTGGTTCTGGCGACGAATACGACTTGTGGCACATTTTCGTGACGTGTTTCTGTCTTTTCTGTGTCGTGGAACATCATGTTTGAAAAATGCTTTTTCATCACAATGTCAAAAAGAACCTGTTTCATATTTCAACCAATATTTCCGCATATTTTCCGGCATATTGGCCGGCCAAACAGCCCAGAGACCAACATCATTGCATCCAGTGATAGCGTCAGCCACCTCATCCATCGTTTTTTTCGGTGATACATCTTGATGTTTTTCTGCTACTGCACTGCTGGTTAAACTACGTTCGTTTTCATCGTTACGTAGATCTAAGTCTGTCACAACATGTTCTTCGGTCCAGAGCCGGATTAAAGGGCAGAGGGGCCCGGGGCAATTTTTACTTGAGGGCTCTTATGACGTAATTCATGACGTCATCGTTTGTAAAAGTTATGTTTTCGCTGATTAGCAAGGTTCCCCTTTGTTTATTCCCGTAGTCGAGAATGTGCTTACTCAAATTCACATACAGTTAGCTCCGAGAAGGGAATTTTTGGTATGGATACTAGGGTGTATTTTTATTAAGAATAAATATTTCACCGACTACAGAATGACTCAACAAAAAACAACATCCACCCGAACAATAGCAGAAACCTGAGATTACAAACAAAAACACCGGAAAAATAACATGTCAATATGGCCAGCCAGGCTGAGTGTGAAACTTGTTTCCAAGCTAATGTCTTGATTTTCACTTTAATTTTCAGGTGCTCTGGTTAAGGCCACTGCTTTAACGTTGCTATTTGAAAGTTTTGCTGAAAAAAGCGAGTCAGTCGCGGCGTCTTCGCTAACACTGCCAGATCCTTGCGTTGTTTCTTAGAAGCTTTGCGCTTTTCATAGCTCCTGATGGCATTCCAGGTTTCAGTATGGCGCTAGCTAAACATTGCAATCTCGTTTTCTGCTCTTTTGTTCTACGAATCGACTGATTAAAACCTTTTCTGACGGACCACGCAATAACATGTGGTGTAAATCGCTTGAATAGCTTCATGTGTTTATGATGTCACACAACGATAGTAGCCATCGGAAGAAAAGTGCGTTTCCACCACACATTGCCCTTTATGACGAAACATAGGTTCAATTCGGTTGCGGCGACCTCGAGACAGCACTAAAAGTTCGGGGTCATTGTAACTAGTGTTGCGACTTCTGATATTTTAACGTGACATCAGATGTGATGTTCTCAAATAAAATTCTAATGTATGATCTTTTATCGACATACCTAATGTTGACTGAGCTGTTGTTTTTTTTCACATTTCCTCTCATTTCATGACGAAAGTAAGTTAGATTCACGATTTTTCAGTTTTTTTCATCAATCTCTCACCCTAATCAGTGGCGTAACGAGAGGTTTGACCCTTGGGGGAAAGCTTAGTTGAAGGGGGCCCACTAGCCAAAACTCAGAAAGCTATGTACAATACACTGATCCTCTCATCACCGTTCATCAACAAAGCTAGTACAGGACCTATAATGGAGTCAGAAGTCCGCGCTATAATGCCAAAGTCATTGAGATATTAAAAAAAGATTTACCACTGGTATGTAACGATTAATGTCAAAGCATCCGCGGCTGCCCAGCCGAGAATTAACTCAACCAAAATATAGATTAATTAGACAACTTGCATGCCCTCCCCATTGGTAAGCTACACCACCACCTCGTATCTTGTTGCAATTGAGTAGGGTCAGCTTACTGTATGTAAATACAATATATCATAGCCAGTGACGTAACTGAAAGAGGGCAGAGGGGTACATTGTTCCCCTGGCAAGCTAATTGTTAAACCGGTCTCCCACTGAACTTATATTTCGGTTTTTGAATTTTTTGGTTTTCAGCACGTTGTTGCTTTTATGTACTTTTCGGATTTTTTTCCGGTTATTCAGGATTTTAGTTTACCCATCCACGTCCGGATTCACTATCATTTCTCACGTTTTTTTTCTGAGTGTTGACTCGTGGACCCCGTACAATGGCCCATGGGCCCTTTTCATCTAAGTTTACCACCCAGGCCCAAAACGTTATCTACGCCACTAATTATAACTATGTAAAATAAGAAATGTAAAATGGAGGATGTTTTGACATTTTTGATTGTCGTAGGAGATTATTTAACTTTTATTGAAAAAAGTGGACATGTAGCCTACTCCAAAACGAGGATGTATGGTGTCCCTACTTAACAATGTTTCTCACATGCGACCTGTGCAAATATAAGTAAGGCAGATGCAAAATCTGCCAGCAACGAGTAAAGACGTAAACTAATGCGTTCCGCGTGGCTTGACCTTGCATTTACTAGATTCAGGTGCCTGATCGACTTTCATGAAAACAGTAAGTGTAATAGTTGTTTCGTTGCAATATCAAACGATTCAAGTGAAAAACGGCCGTCTGGACGACCGATAATTTAATAGTGTCTACAAGCAAACGTTCTTCGGCAAAAAATGACTAAGTGGCACGCACATGACGTACATATGGCTAAACACATAAACATGGTGGAGGACCTTGCCCCCCCTAAATCCGGCGCTGCGTCGTTCTCAAAAAATTGCGTTCACTTAAATTTCAAAACTAACTTGTGCTTCATTGAGCAAGGCAACGGTTCCATTTAAGCAGTATTGTTTACGCATTCTGCCAACGTTCTGAATCATGCCACAGGTTGTTTCAAGTTTTTACCAAATTGCACCAACGTTGCGGCATTCCTTGAAATGCTTGCTAAACCTTTCACTTCGAGAGCACCTTCGTCCTCGGAATAACCCTCCCAAGAACAGCGTGGGTCCGGCTTAACCGCCTACGCACCGGTGTCGGACGTTTCCGCTCCGGCTTATACAAATGGGGTATGGCCCCCTTCTGCGGCCAATGAGTGTGGCACAGAAGAACAAACCGCCGACCATGTTTTTCTCTAATGTCCTATCTACCGACCTTCCCATGCACTGCACGGTCTGACGCCTCAGGATGATGAGAAAATTGAATGTCTGCTCAACACCTGCCCCGTGATCTAATGCGGCCAAACAGTGGATTGAAAGAACTGGCTGAAACGACGAAGAAGAAGTAGATACATCATCCGAGTGTGACCGTTATTTTACTTCTGTCATGTATCCGCGTATAATCTTTTAAAATCGATCAGAAATTCCTTTCCCCTTACATTTTTTTGGCCACGCGCCTGCCTGGACGTCGCAATCTTTGCAAGAAGAATACATGGTTTCATAAGCAATCAAACCAGGGTAAACGTGATGAAATAACGCCTTATGAAAGTCACACTTTGATAAGTAGATTAAAAATACGTCGAATTATTTTCAGTTGTTGCTGTCTGAAGTATATTTTTTTAATAAGTAATATTTAAACTTCAGAAAATTCCTTGATGAAAATTGTTGGTTGCAAACTAATACCAAAAACGCAATCGAAATGAATTTTTACAATTTTTAAACGAACCACTTAAACGTACTCGTTTGTTATGAAGCAACTCATTACCTTCGGTTAAGGTTTCCGTAAACAAATATTTGTCGAAGCGCCATTACTGCATGCTTTCAGGTCGAGTAGTAAGTGATGGTTGTAAGGCATTTAACTGAAGATGTAATTTAGCACCTGGGGAAAAACTACGTGAAGGACGCCCAACTTAAAGAATTTCATGATGAAGCAAAGAAGCAGATGAAAGATGAAATCAAGAAGGAAATTCACACCGAGGATGAATGCGTAGAGTCGCTGATGGGCCAAGTGGAGAAAGAGTTCGATCCAATCAAGAAAATTAATGACGCCAACAAGAACGCAAACGAATTACAAGCAAAACCAAGTTCAAGTCGGTGCACCATTCTTTAAAAGGCAAGCCACAACGGATCGATACTAGACTCGACCGGCAAACTCGTGAGTTGCAGCACGTCATGGCTTTATTATGCACATTGTTTCACCCAAAACTCACATAATTTTACAGAAAGTCTGTCATTTAACCCAAACCGTTCTTGCAACCTTACAAAAAATATCTTTAATACTGTTGCGGAGTGTTTGTAATAAACAAAGTATGCATGATGCGTTTATACCTGTACCTGTATATAGAGTAGCCCTGATTTTACTTAGCATTCTGCATTTTACCGCGCTTTTGTTGCCGTTCCGATATACAGTCATTTACCATCATTAACAATCTCATTCCGACTGTTAATAATAGACATCTCCTAATGACAATTCCACTGTTTTCCCAAGGTGGTGATCTTCGATTGTGACCACGTTGCGTAAATTCAATTAAGCAATTGTTACATGTTTCGCTTTTAGCGCAAACAGAAGCAATGTTTAAAGTTGGCTGGTTGTGATACACCAGCGACTCGTCAAATGATGCTGTGCTGAATTTTCGAATATGTAATGGATCTTCCTGTTGTCGCGGCTAAATTTATTATTATATTTAAATCACCAGAATCCATTTCATTCAAACTACTGAGGTATTTGCAAACTGAAACAAAAAATTGACAGTAATCAATGAAACCAAGTTACATTTTTTGCAAAAATTTTCGCTACTTGAAGAAAGATAGTTGACTTTAACCAACCTGCAATCCTTCATTTCTATTCAATCTGAAGATCATCCTAGTTTTTTACAATTTTTCTCCTAATCGTCTATTTTACGTAACATTTGAGGACGCTTTATATTTTAGCAGAAGAAATGCGTACTTTTTATCACATCTGTAGTGATTGATGCGCAGTGAGAGGACCTATTCGTGTTTGTTATTATACTTGATGACCGCAAGCATTTGGACACCGACGAAAAAACTACTAGTGTTGTAGACAACATTTTAAGAATTATATTCAGCATTGGATTCTCTGCTGTGCTTGCAACATGAATGCTTGTCCTATACAGCTTGGGAAACAGTCACTGCTACTGGATACCCTATTGTCTTTTTCAAAAATTTTTTCTAATTTTTGTGTAGTTGTAGATTGACGCTCGGCAATGCGTAGGTCAACTGGTTGCAACGTTGTGATTATTTGGTGTGCATTAAACGTGTAACCTACAGCACATTTTTAATGGTTGTTGGGGTGACGTGCAGGTACAGGTAGTGAATAATTTACCTTGCAATTGGCACATAGAATTTGGAACATGTTAAGTTTTTAACTATTTGTTGAAAGAATTAGATCAGAAAAACACGCCAAAGTATATTACTTACTTCACACAATTGAATAACCTCAGCCATTCCTAAATCAGCTACAAAACGTATCAGTAGCTAAAAACTATGCAATCAATTTAGAAATAGAATAATAAGCCAATTGCTATTCTTTTCAAAACCTTGTTCAGGTAACTCTAGGCAAAGCAGACGATGTCAGTTTTCAAATAAGTTGTTAAAAGACTTAAAAAGCACTTAATTCCGTTTCCTTAGTACTGATTTTTCGAAGGGTTCGTTCGAACAGTTCTGTGGAAATTTGCATAAGTTTTTATTTTTTGAGTAAGGGGGGAGGGTCCATTGCTAGGATTGGGATGGTCACGTCGTGTGTGACAGCAAAGACTGAGGTCCTGCAGGCAGGGCGGGCCCTAGCAAGTGCGGGGCCCAATGCAAGACCTAGGCACGGGGCCCATCGCAGCAGTGGTGCTTTTACACCATCGTGCTCAGTCAACCGTGCTATGACGTGTTTGATGAATATATTTTAGCAAAATAACTACATGAATATCAAGAAAAGGTAAATTATTGGAGCTGATCTGTATGTAGGCTACATGTTAAGAAAACAGTTTCTTTTATTGGGAGTGGGCATAAATCATGTGACCTCAGCTACGGTCATGGCCCCTTGATTCACCGAGAATATTGGCTATAACCAAAAAGGTAGAGAACGGATTTCGTGCAAATTCTTCCTACTTGATCTCAGAGATTATCGTTGGAGCTCAATTGCAAGGTATTACAGTTGGTTTATTGTAGATATCTTCAAACTCTCACTAAGTTCTTCAGTTTTCTCAAGAACACTTGCCAATTTCTCAAACATAGCAACGTTTCCTAGCATTACTTTCCGAGGACAGTTTTGCAACTTCAAATAAAATGCTTGCAGATTCATCGTGAATCTGGATGATGTTTGTAACCTTTCCTTGAAGCTTTAGATTTAAGTTTCACAATTTTCAAAAATTTCTGCACAATAGCCAAGACTTTTCAACGAAATCTTGTCACTATGTAAGATGTGAACTCGTTTGCTTCCAGTTCTTGGAATAACTTTATTCCGCCCTTCGTTTCAAAAACGCGGTTGGAAAGTTTATTTTCGATACCGAACGTACAGAAGTGTGGAATAGAAGAACGTCATGTGCCGGTTTCATGTCTTTGTACAGTTCTTTAAACAGGCAGCTGTTAAGGCTTCCATTAGGCTACAAACCACACAAATATATTTCCACTGCAAATCTGCAGAAACGAAAAAAGATTTTATCTTCTCCGAAACATCTGCACTTGCAGTTCGCAGTTCTTTACAAAACAGGAACTCCTTTTCAATGTCCCCTGAAAGAATACTGCATCTGAGCAGGTGAAGCAACATCTGTTGACAAATCCACCGGAAAAGAAAACAATGGAGTTGGACATGGTTTCACTTATCACCTGCTTTCATTTTCATTTGTGCTTTCACATCTTCCGGCATATCTGAGATACGCCACTGAATAGTATCACTGTACAGAGAAATTTGTCTCCTTTTTGCTTCGCTAGCTTCAGGAAGTAGTTTTACCATGTTGAACAAACAGGTTTCAACAAACAGATTTTACAAACTAGCGTTTCTCCAATCCTGTGAGGTGTTTTAGTTGGCAATGTCAAGTGCGACGTCATACGATGCCTGTGCTCTTGGTGAAAACTTCCGGCAAGATAAGTCTCTGATGTTTCAAATTCGCTTCATGGCGTCGGAAGAATTTTAAACTTAATGTGGCGTGATTGGGACAGTTCTGTCGCCACAGGCGGGCTTTTGAGGGCTTAGACCCCAAATTGAAATATGAAGCAGCATTGATCGGTGGATTTTTTATCAAATTTCAGAATGTCAAGTCCCCAGAACAAATGTAACCGTCCCCGCTTGCAACCTTTGTGGCGACGGTTTTGGATTGGGATGCTTTGTCTCTAAATGTCGTATCAATTGCGAAGGTTTCATAGACTTAGCACTGAGAGTCTCTATGCCACTGCAATAGGTCCCCTCTGTTACGGCAGCTAGCCTTAGATGCGAGCCGTGGGGGAGCTAGTCCGCAGAAAATTAGAGAAACGCGCGCCTGACGTTCTTTCGCCTAAACCTGACCTCTACGAACTCCGAGCACCACAGGGCTGTAGTCTAATTTCCTACAGCAACGCAAACGGAGGGCAGTCAATCACGGCAAACTTTGTTGTCACAAATCCAACAGGCGTCAAACTTCAACGGCGACTGATCGTCAAACACGGTTTCTGAAATACAACAGAAACAACTAAGCGATTCTACCAAACGCAGCAACAGCAAACCATCAGATCGCACTGTCGATTAACTCAGCGTGGCAAGACAATTAATCCTTGAAAGCGCAACTGCGAATTAAGTCAGTTCAGCAATTAACAATGAAAGGGACTTGCTGCCACTATTTTCAGGTAAATCTACGCGAACTAAAGGCACAGCGATAAACTTGCATCGGATTCACCGTGAGCTGCAGGCGTTCAAGAGAAATAAGAATAAACATATCACATACCAATTGGTGTGAAATCCACAGCTCAGATCTTTGGTCTTTTCGGTGATCAGAAAATACTCTGACTCAGTTAGCAGAATTTAGTTTATACACGAAGAGTGCCAAAATGTTACTGGCTCGAAATTAGACTGGGCTGTGGTTTTTACTGCACGTTATGCGAGGCGAAAAGGAAAAACGGTTGAATTTGGCGCGAGACTGCGCAAACCTTCAAGGGCAGTTGCCGACCTAGTTGGCGACCACGAGGGCGATATACCAGGGGCGGAAGCAGGTCAATCCGCCCACGGGATCTCGGTGCGATATTGTGCAAACAGGCAAAGACGGTTAAGAACCTGCAGGCCTACACTGGGAAGCCACGGAAACCGTAGCTGGCAGGAATACTGCGATATCTTTACAGATGCTGTCAATTAACGTTAGGCCTTTAAGGTAGTATCGAGTAAATCAAACCCCTTTCGAATCTATAGAGCCGGACACATTAGAGAACTAGTAACTGCATGAACGCAGCTTTCAGCCATTGAACACGGATGGGACATAAGTCGCTGCGCGCCGTTACACCCTCCTGATTTTTGACTGCAACGACACAACAACAAACTGCTGCTGGGCTATCTTAGACAACAACTAGTTTAAAATTAGAATAAATTCTTTGTGACGTGTTGGAAGGCTTTAGCTAGCTTTTAAAGGCTGTATGAACTTTGATGGTTTCACAAACTCAGCATCAGCACAGAAAACAAAGTTGCACGAAACACACTAAGGCTTCACTGTGTTTTTCCAACTATGGAGTTAAAACCAGAATCCACATACTTTTCAAAAATTTTGCGTTTCCTGTCCGCGGTAAGAATAAAAATGAAAGCATAATAATACTATTGCAGTTAGAATATGTTTTACCTTACTGCTAGCGGCAACTTCACAATACGAGTGATAACCTGCTGGTATCAAAGACTACAACTGTTCTGAAACGAGAAAGACCAAATGTGTCAATTGACATAAGCAGTTTAACGCTTGTGGTTTACTTCACCTCGGATATCGACAATAGCCTTGCAGGATTGTGAATGATAAAACTAACAGATAGCCTACATGTACAATGGTGGTCTGACTACGGAAAGATGTGTCGGCTCATAAGGTTGAGAGTTCGGATGCATTTTGGCATACACTGCCAATCATATTTTGCAACATTATTGTGCTATTTAAATTGGTAACTCGGATGCTATGAATTTCACATAGTAACGTACGGTCTTAGCAACAAACAAGCTGCTCTAAGAAGCCAATTTATTGCAACGACCAGATTTTTGCAATTTGAACTGAAGTGTTAAAAGAAAATGACATAAAGAAACTTCGCGATCCCACATTGAGAAACGCTCCTCTAGTAGAAATAAAAGCGAAGTTGGAGAAAATTTCAGACTTGATGGTTTTTCCTGAATGCTGCCGCGGGCCACTAAAAACGCTGTGGCGGGCCACATGTGGCCCGCGGGCCGCTAATTGCC
>Ga0210059_1013077_pt1 | contig 12457 bp, 10 predicted proteins | sample Ectturendosymbi2_FD_188042 | JGI IMG/M metagenome (GOLD analysis project Ga0210059, IMG submission 188042) | Ecteinascidia turbinata endosymbiont from Florida, USA - Sample 2 (SPAdes) (version 2) | ecosystem: Host-associated > Tunicates > Ascidians > Unclassified | place: Key West, Florida...
TAAGTTGAAAACTTGTACAAAATTGCGGAAGCCTGAGAGTATTTTAAACAATACCATCGCAAAATCGGCGTTTTTCGTACGTAAAAATATTTTGCCATGTTAAAGAGAAATAATTTTAAACCTGGATGAAGTTCTAATTAAATTAAATATGCAGTTTAACCTGGACTTCGCATTATATTAGAAGTGAACACGAATCTTTATCTAAGCTTCTCTAGCGTAATTGTTCCTGTAAATATCTGCACTAAAGCATGCATTTTTTCATCTCAAGCCGAGATGATGTACGACAGAATTAAAAACAATTATGCTTTAACTTTCAAACTGTACATGAGAGTTTAAGCCAGGGGTTTCAAACACGCGGCCCGCCAGGGCGTTTTGTGCGGCCAGCGATGCTTTTCGAGAAGTTTCAAACGATTAACATTTACTTTGTCAAGTGCTTTGAAAAAAAATGCAGCGAAATAACTGAATCAAACTGAATGATTCGCAGTGCGGTTTTTGAATAGACCAAGGGTCGGCAACCTACGGCCTGCGAGCCGGATCCGGCCCGGCAAACAAAATTATCCTGCCCGCAGCCCCTTTACAAAATGTAGTACAGTAACTGTATGGCCCGTCTAGTGGTATTAGGCTATATTATATTTTATGAATCTGCCCTCCTTGCAGCTTCTTTTATTGCATACTAAGGGGAACTTCTTTTGAGAAACCGCACTGTGCTACAATTGTTCTGCATTTCATATTGTGGGTTTTCGCTATGAACTATGAAAATCAGGAGTTTAATTTGATTCAAATTCCACAAATTCCCATGTTTTAGCAACATTATAAACAGCAAAGGAACGGAATTGTTGTTAGAAAATAAGTAGGCCCGCCATACCCTGTAGAGTTTGTTTTTGACCCGCGACAAGCGAAGGTTGCCGACCCCTGGATCAGACAGTTACAGCCGAGTCAACGAGGGTGTCACAGTTGGGAGGTGCAAGATCAACCGTTTAATTTTTGCAGACGATGTGGTACTAGTTGCAGTAGCATCTCTTCCACAGGGCCTTCAACATACCCTTGATCAAATTTTTTCTGCGTGCGACTGAGCCCGAATGAATATGAGCACTAAAATACCAGGGTATGATGTCTCTCTAGAAACCCAAGGCAGTGTATGCTGCAAGTGAGCGGCAATACACTGCAGCAGGTAAAGAATTTCAAGTACCTAGGGGTGGTACTTAGGTCATGAGTAACGGAAGGTGGAGCGAGGAGATTGATACACGGATTGGTAAAGCTAACGCAGTTCTGCGTGAGCTTTATCGCTGTGGTCACGAAACAGGAGCTTTCAAACACCGCAAAGCTGTCAGTTTTTACATCGGTCTGTGTTCCGATCCTTACCTATGGTCATGAATCTTGGTCAATGACCGATAGAATATTATCTCAGATGTAAGCAGAAAAATCAGATTTTTGCGAAGAGTGCGAAGAGACACAAGGGCGTACCGAGGTTAGATGGCGCATGGGACACAAAAGGAGTTTGGCGTCCCCATGTTCAAACATAAGGTCTTTTAGGAGTAAATGTAGCGTATTGGAAAAAAAACGTGGAACACTGTTGGGACTTTTCGGCGCCCCCAGTGATTCGGCAGCCGAAGCATTGTGCCCCCTACCACCGTCGTTACGCCACTGGTGTGACACTTCGCGATAAAGTGCGCAGGTGTGAAATTCCCATAGCCCTGAATGTTGAACCACTTCTCCGAACTGACAGATTACAGCTACGTTGGTTCGGTCATCTGTCCAGAATGTCCCACAAAAGACTGGCGAGGCAAGTTCTGCTGGCTAAACACACGGGAAAGCGGCCCAGAGATCGTCCAAGGCCTAGTTGGAGTGACTACATCTCCGACCTTGCTTGGTCTCGTCTTGATGTGGAGCCAGCAAAACCATCTGAAATTGCTATTGGCCGTGAGGTATACCAAGTCCTCCTAGGGCTGCTGCCCAGCAGCGACCTCCCTAGGGGAAAAGCGGGCATGAAAATGAATGAAATGAATAACATTTTCGTTTTCAAATTGTTCATTGGCGTTTAAAAGTGCTCAGCTAGCGAGTAAACAAGTTCCTTAGACGGCTAGAATTGATTAATGCGAACGTAGAGACGGCTAGAAATGATTTGTCTATAATTCATGGTACCTTTCACAGGAAATAAGATGTAAAGGCTGTTTCTGGTAAGTTCAGGTACCGCCATTGTTGTGTCAGCGTCATAATGCGGCCCGCGGGTTCAGGCCCGTAACCAGCTTGGGACACCAGGAGGGGCAAAGAGTTTTCTGAGAGGGGCCCAAATTTTTTGAACTATGTCCAATAGTTTTAAACGATGTCCAACACATTTTTCCAGAGGGTGGACGAAATTTTTTCCACGGGGGACACGCCCCCCTGGTTACGGGCCTGCGCGGGTTACGTTATAAGTGCTAATGTGGCCCACGGAGCAATTTGAGTTTGAGACCCTGGTTTAAGCGTTGGTTTCAGGACGATTGTGAATGAAGTTTCACAAACACCATAATAAAATACCGAAGGTTGAAGTTTGTTGCGAAGTCACTGACTGCTATATACTAAATGCTTCCAACGTCTGATAATAAAAGCTTTTTCCAGGTTACAGAACCAAATCAAGTGAATGGCAAATATGCATCGGTTGTATTTGATGAGTCACGGGCGAACACTACTCATCAGGCAGTTGCTACTATGGTTCCTGGAGCCGTGTTCGATGAAGTAAAGAAAGATGGGCAGCTGCGCAGGAAACGTGCAGGATCCAGTGCAGAAACGCCAATGAGAGTTTCCATAACTCTTCACAACAGCTCAACATTGTTTCCAGGAAAGGAAAATGCTCCTGTCGTAAGTCAAATTGATCTAACAGCGTAAATTTTTACAAAAGATGAAAGAAACTGCTCTTTTCAAAACTTTTCCAGGTTTTTCTTTCACTTATTAGTTATTGTGATGAATACGTTTGTTGACAGGAAATACACTATTGAGAATTTTGTTCATGAAAAACAAACATGAATCGTTTTTTTTCAATCAAAAATCATTTCAATGGCAAAACTAAGGTTAAGCCAACTGCATAAGCCTGCTGTGCCCATCAGTTTCACCGGTATTTTCATTTCACGATTAAAGCTTAGTGCTTAGGCCAAGACATAAATTAATACCTAGCCTATTTCTACTATACACCGCTGGCATCTCGCTGAAAGATTCGGTGTTACATTATTTTATTCTCGTATTCATGGTTTGTGCAATTTTACATCACCAAAAGTATCATTACGTTATGGCGTTCGGGCTTGTGTCTCGGAAAAAAAACATTTTTTCCGAAAGTCTGTTCGACAATTTGCTTTTCTAAAAATGATTTCAAAACAGTTTTTGTGTGATAACTTGGACGCAAACTCCAGAAAAAAAACAGTGCCTTAGGCAAGTGTCTGCAAGATGCTTGATGCGGGAGAAGATTTATCAAAATGAACATTACTTGCGTAAAAATTATTTTAAACGAACTTTTCATAGTGGCCTGAACAATTAAAATTTTATTGACGAAGAATCTCTTCACACACCCAAACATTTTTGCAAACGAATAGTGGGAACTCAGTAATTGTCATGTTCCTTCACGCAGACGGAATGGAATTAAAAGAAAGTTCTAATACAAACTCAAACGGCAAAATGAATAGAATTTCTGTAAAGTGTGAGTTAAAGTTTTCTGTGTGAAAAAGTTAATGTTTATTTTTTGCCTTTAATGGTAAACGATAACGAAATTGCTGTTGTATTTTCCTTTCAAGGAAATGTTTAGTATATTTGCAGAAAAAAAATTACCTGATTTCTAAACAAACTCATTTATTTGAGAAAGCTTTCATTTGGAAACACCACGTAATGGAAAGGTGGTTTGAAATAAAAAGTAAGCATTGGATGAGAAAAAACACATTGATTTTTTATCTTTAGGTGATTTCGGTGCGCTTAAGAGGTTATCAGCCTAAGTCGATTACAACTGGAATTCACCTCAACTTCACCGATATCAAAGCAAAACAGGGAAGTGTTCCTTTGAACAACGGTTCGCTCAAAGTGAGTGAAAACGCTTTATTTAGATTTTCTTGCTTTCAATGAAAAACTTTTAAATCAAAGACATCAAAGATTATTAAAAGTTGAAGGAAGCATAATACACGATTTTGCTCACATAGCTGAGCAAACTGCAAAGAGAGTGCCATTCAACGAAGTTTTCTGAACTTTCCTATATGAACATTTGATGTTATTATTTTCTTCTCAACATTTTCGTTTATATCTAGCTCAAATAGGAACACGCTCAAGGAAATGTTCTGGTTGTGGTTCTTTTGCTAGGTGAAGTGGCAGCAATGAATGAGACTCTAGAAATGGTTTGAAAGAAATCGGTTTTTATTTTTGACACGTACAGTAGAATTCTGAACATGCTATTAGTTTATTCTCAAACTGCCTATAGGCATTCATGAGATTTTAGAGTGTTTGACGCTGGTGTGAGAAAATTTTCTTCAATTACACTACAGTATATTGTTGATTTCGATTTGAACATTCGTTTTGATAAATCTTGACACTGAAAACCAGGCATATTTTTAATCATAATTGTTTCGGAAACCCACATTATGTTCCTGTAGAAAATAAATAATATAGCTGCAAAATGCTTCTTTAACTGAAGCGCAGCACTGAGTTGCGTTAGAATTATCCTGACTACACACACACATCGATCGTACGCAATAGGGCGATAATTACTCCATATCAATAATTGCACACCTAAGTATCATTATCAAGGAACCTTTCCCAAAAATCAGTTCCCAGTTTCCTTACAATGGAAGACTGATTTCATTCAAAAAGCGTGGCATTTTCCAATTAGAGGAAAATAGCAAAACCTGCAACGCAATGGGTAAACCGATAAATCACTAATGAATCTGAAAACCAACAGTGAAGTAGGCAAAAATCTCGAATACTAGGCTTTAGGACAAGTTGTACAAAATGCACTATCATGCGCTATAATGTCAACCATGTTAAGAACGCAAGCAATCTAAAAACAAGCTACAGCCCTACAGCAAACAGATAAGAAAGCGCCATATTCAAACCATAAACCATCGAACGAGAGGGCAAGCATCAAGAACAAAGCAAGGCAAAACACAACTGCTTGACATAAGACAAAACATATTTTGAATGTTAATTTCAGCGTTAATTTTAAGACACCTTAATCTCCACATTCGTCGAAAAGATGCAGCTTGGGGCTTTTCCAAAAAGGTAACTGTAAAGCATTGCGAAATAGGTGTTTTCTTTCGTCAAACCATGGATGAATATAAACGTCTTATTGAAAGTGCTGTCTTGTCATTGTCGGTAGTTACGTGAAACGCGTTCCACGCAATGCGTTGTGCATTCCTGTTGGTAGAAAAAGTTTTACTGTCTGTCTCACATATTGATTGCGCAAAAGGATGCAAGTTGTCACGTATACACCACAGCTGTAACAATTTAGCGCATGCCTAACCTTAAACGTTTTGCAGGGTGAGTTTAAAACTTCAGTACAGTTGGCCACAGATATTTGATGAGGACGACAATTGCCACAGAGTGCACAGCAACAGGGTGTGCGTTTCATCTTTTTTCTGTTTGAAGAGTTTTGATTGTTTGAGTCACAAACGTTTGTAAGGAATTCAAGAATGTGTTGTGTATGTAATTGCTTACACAGCCTGTGTTGCGATAGTTCAGCGGCAGAGTGGCCGTCTCTCTCTAAGGCTTGGTGTTCCATCTCCAGCCACTGAGTGCACCTTGCTTTACGCAAGAGTGTTCGCCTAGACCCGGCGAGGAGCAAATATCAGGCTCATAGGCCTGCCGTTGATCGCCGTCACCCAAAGTCAGAAAAATGTTTATGAAGAAACGCCTGCGTTCTGTTCTTTTCTGTTGCTTTTAAGAAACAACGTTTGGCGTAAACCTGCATTGCTAAGTTTACCGCTAGAATTTCAGATTAAATGAGCCATGCGCTTCATACACTTTGAAAGCAATTTCTGAAAAAGATGTCTCATTTTTTTTTATTGCAGGACACTGTAACCAGAACGCAGTGCAGTGTATACTTGGATTCAAACGGACAATGGGTCCCAAACGGGTGCACTCTTGTGGCAGGAAGTTCTCCACCAAGATGCACATGCTTTAAACTTGCCAGTTTCTCCATGATTGTCGTGAGTACACTTAACTGGTTGCGTTGTGGTGTCGTCGCGTAAATATCTATTCTTGCAACGGTTTACATTCGATTTTTTCATGTATGTTTTCATTCTACCACACATGCTCTTCACATAGGAGTGCATTGTTAAATGATGTCAACCCATCAGTTTCAGAAGATTCTCAAAATACATCAGTTTGAATAATTGCGAAATGTTATGCATAACGGCCTACCGTGGGTTTAAAGTTGCTGCCACCGTTATAAGAAAAACAAATTTCACTGAAAAACCACTGTAACAAAGTTTCATGCGTTTTACAAACTCTTTCAAATCCTAAACAAGAAAAATTTTCTTGTTGACATTCATTTACTCTAACAGTTATGTTTGTCAAACATAACTAAAGACGTCGTTCATAAAGTACTCCATTGTGCTTGCAATTATTGTGCAAACCTTCGCAGATTGACAGCTATACTTTTCAAAATCTTATCCACTGAAAAAGTTATTTCACGTTAAAATCTTTCGAAATTGCAGCTCAGAGGAAAAGATATAAATGGTCACACTTGGTGTAAAACAACGAATAGCTTCGTGTCATAATTTTGCCACAAAATAACTCCACATAAATTATCAAATGAAACATTTAGCTTTTAATACTAAACTTGTGGTGTAGGTACCTACTTATCTGAAACAATCTTTTCGTAAATGTGCTGTTTTTTCGCAGTTGCACCTGCAAAATATAAGCAACGTTCATTATCAATGAAATAACGATGTCAGGATCAGATTTACAAAAACGGTTTCGACAAGCAACGTTAGAAAGACCGGGAAAACCTTTGTTTACAAATCATAAATATTTTAATAGATCAAAAATAATCTGGTTGGCTGGACCAGGATCTATCAAAGATTTAGGAAAGTTATGAATTTTTTATTCACACCGTGTTCCCAAATATCCCGTTGTGGGTAGTAAAAAATTGCCCTTCTTAACTTCACGGCAGACAGCAGCACACTCAATATGACAATTGGCAGCATCTACTTAATTTAGCAGATGTTGAAATCATCATTTCTTTTTATATACAGAGCAATTGTAATTCTTATTTTACCAACGGCGAAATATTCTCAATTTATCAACGCATGCAAAGTTTACACTCTCACGAATCAAAACTGCATTCACTAATTTAATTGCCTTATACGTAATTTAATTAGTCTGTCATGGAGTCGCTTCCTCGCCACGAACAACCTGTTGTTGTCTAAGGTTGATGTTTCCAACTAGACCCTCCTTTTAACCGAAGTACCAGGGCATAGTCCAGTACAACAAACATCCGTGTTAGTGTGTGTCAGTAAGGTGTTATGTGGTTGAGAGCCTCGCAAACTCTGAACTCTTATATCAGATTTCCTCGTATTTATGGACTCGGTTTAGAGTTCAGTCTTTATGCTCGTCGCTTCTTTTTGATCACCAGATTGGTCAGCAGCGTCTTGGCACGCGTTAAGGTTTTCGCGTTATCACTCTTAAAATTGTGTCTGACGCCTGACACTCGTCTCGCTTCTACGTCATTTCTTCTTTAATTATTTTGCGAGGTTTCTCGCAAGGGTTATCTCCCTAATTATCATGACAAGGCGTGATACTGCCTGTTTTATTATACAGCATATTTTTACATGCGTTTAAATGCATTTTCGTTGTTCATTTTTACCAAAAATTATGCAACAGTCGCATGTACAACCATTTGGTAGTTCTAATTGTATTGCTTCATTTACTAAGTCGTCAATTTTCTTATCCAATATATCTTCGTTAAAACTATTTAACACATCTGCACATTCAAAACTGGCTTTTATCTCAAAAAGGGATAAAGTTTCATAAGTAATAAAATTGCTCCAGTGATGCAATATCTTTCCAGTTAAGGTTGGTTCTGGTTTTATATTTTTAATTTTCATCGTTCCTTTCCATTTGCTCAGGCATACAGTATACACAGTCTTGCTTGCAGGATCTGTCAGCCGTATTTCTGTTGTTTCGCCACATGCCATTTGCGATGTTATCCAATTTAATACTTGTGCCACTGCTTGGTCTTTATTCATTATTCCCAGTGATTTCTTTAAGTCATCTTCATGTTGTATTCCATATTTACCTAAAATGTACCGTGCCGATTGACGTTTTTGCCAACATTTTCTTAATTCATCTATCAAATTTTTCATTAGTGATTTTAATTTTTTACTGTAAAATATGTACATAATCAACTATTATCATTAGTTATTGCGGACATGATAAACATTGCTTTTTCCACTGCATCATTTAAATCCAATTCTTTTTCAGTAAACCAGTTCACGGCATCAGCGTTCGTTACACTTCAGCGCAATTCATCGTTTGGTTGACAAATTAAAGGTCACATTCCATCGGCGATTAACACAACGCTTCATCAATTATTTCCGGTTGTTTTCTGACGCATTATATAAATCAAATTCATTTTTACACAATTCTATGTAGATTTTACAACATTTGTAGTTTGTTTCTTACACATTAATTGTATCATAAAAACATACAATAGTTTACACTTTAAGGAAAATTCAACCTGAGTTAGGAAATATGTCTGCTTTTAGCAATCGCTTTCTTGTTCAGGTTTCTTCCAAACTGTCAAAGCGTGCTGCACTGCTTTCACGGTTTCACCGATTGCTTTGGCGCGAAGCACACTTCTATTTATTTCATCTATGGTCAGAGTTCTGTAATTAAGGTCAGGAAGCCAGCAGTGTAATGCCATTTCATCAGCTTTTGACACTTCCCAAAGGCGCGTAACATACACAGATCTGTTACGATTGACCACCTTTAAACCGTAGGTCGTTGCAGATTCTTCTATTCGCATACGTACATTATATGGCTGTCCACTAATGCTGTTACAGCCAATCCATTTAAATACAATTTTTACAGCTTCTTCGTGACTCATGGCCGCCAAAGGTTTTTCACAATCTTCATATTTTTCAGGGCCACAAGACCCCACTACCTTCTTTACACTTTGTTTTTCCATATGCTTTTCTGCCAGTATTTTCATTAACCCCATACTTGTTTTTAATTCCATGCTTCGTTTAGCTATTGTCTGTGAATACAAGTAGGGTTTATAAATCGTTTTCAGCTTGCCATTACCAGCTATGAATACGGCAATCATCAGTAGTCGCTTTCGCTGTAATTTTTACCGTTGCTTCATTACTTTTAATAAGCCTATTTCCAGTTGCTTGGCTTTGTTCTGGATTTTCACATAATTTTTTATTAAATCTTGTAACCAATTTATTATCCTTTCAGAGTTTTTTGAATGTTGTTCTTGTTTCCGAAATTCAATTACTTTCCCATATAGGTTGCATTTTCCCAAATACATCAAATACGTAGCAATATACATTACTCAACTCACTAGACACACTATAACTTTTTGCAAAGCACTACTATAGTACATAATTAATACACGATACATTTTGTCATTGACTATTTCAATCCAATCTCCTGATTGACTGTTTACACAGGTTATTTCGTCAATGCTGGTTTACCGTTACTTTCACCATTTTCTAAACCAGCCATGTTATGGCCGAAACGACCCATAACAATATTAATAATGATTGAATTTTTCTAAGCAAACTTTGAATTTAACTTAAAACGTTGTTTTTATTCCAATTAAATCGTTTGAAATTTCTTGATATTTCAGAGCACTAAAGTCCTACCTTCAGCCTTTACCATGGCAGTTGTGAGTTACGTTGGATGCTCTCTTTCAATCATTGGGCTCGTTATCACAATATGGGTTTACACAGCAGTACGGTGCGATTGCAAGTTCTTTGTTCAACCAAAATATGTCCACGAATATTTAGTTCGCGCTTTGCTAATGCGTGTCAATGCCAGTGACTAGAATAACTTGAAAAAACACAGGAAAAATGTAAAAAGGTTGTGCACGTGTTTCGAGTGTTGCATTTGATTCTGGTTAAATGTATTTGTGTTGATCATTTTATAGTGAACAATAAATATCGAAAGCACTGTAGTGCAGTAACTGTTGCATGATCTCACAAATGTTTTAGGAGTGCTGAAAACACAACTAAAATTTTTCTAAGTTACTATTGTATAAAAACGATAAATTTTTGTGGTAAAATCTCTAGGATTTGAGAGAAAATGTAGAATGGAATCTTCAAGAATTATAATTAGCCGATAATCAAATTTGTCGTTCAGGGAGTTACGACGAAGACAGCCGACCACTTTCCTGCTCAACATATGCTTCAATTTACTCTTGGCAAACTTGGTATTTGTCCTAGGTGCAGGGCAAACAAGTGGAACTTACATTTGTCATGTCGTGGCAGCACTGCTGCATTTTTTCCTACTTGTCACCTGGTTCTGGATGAGTGCAAATGCGTATAATATGTACAGAGCACTAACCGATGTAAGTTTTCAATGGTATGTCTGTTCTGTCAAATGTTATGTCGAGTTACTGAGAATTTCATATCGTTACAGCGACATGACGGACAGAATTTTTTTTTGAGAGAACATATTTAACTCGGTTTTTAACTGACATAGTGCAACAGAGTAACATACTGAGTGAAAGTTTAAATATTTTTTCTATTCATATTTAATCAGTTCATCCGCAAACTACTGTGTGATATCTTGAAAATAATGTTAAATTTAAAAGTATAACCATATTTTATTTTAAAATTGTGAACAATATCATTTGGTGCAAATAAAGAACATCAACAAAGTATTTTATTTCCATCTTAACAAACGATAACTTTGTTCCGTAAATACAAAAAATGAAACCAGCTTTTTTTGCCCAAATTTGGTGCCAGCAATGAAAATAATATTCATGAACATGAAACCATGGGGAAGAATTTTTAAATATTTTTTCCATTGGAACAACACTCAACAAACGAAAAGCCCTTTCCTAAGACATCATCTTGTTCCTCAATTTACTTCTCAATTTAATTATTTTATTGCATTCCTCTTTCTTAAACACTGGACATGAGTATACGTTGCTCACCTCTTTGATTTAACACGGTATTCTAAAAGAGATTGTCTGCCTCATACATGTGGCACGGATGTTCGAATTTGGTGCAATCATGCAGGATGTGGCGTGTAGTCTGCACTTTGCCACACTCACACATGTCTGATCCGCCCAGGCCCATTGTTTTCATATTGGCCGCAAATGGGCCAACGCCAGCTTTCAGGCGGTAGAGCTGAACCAGGCATTTCTGTGGAGGTCGCAGCCTCCACAGAAATGCATAATTTTATTGCACAATCAATTCGTAGACAGACGTCAAGTGACTGTACCAGGATTTGATACCACTCTCTTCCAAGTAAAACCTTGTGACCTCTACAGAATCAAATACTTCTCACTCATAATCTTTTTTTTTTAATCAAAAAAGTTTGAAGTTCTTTTGAATGAAAGCGTACAGCAAAAGATGAAATTTTTCACAGCCAAACGTATTGCATATACCTGCGTACACGCTTTCAAAGAAATTAAGGTTGCGCAACAGTTTTGAAAAGTGGTTTTCAACAAACAACTACTGTACATAGTTTCAAAAAGCATATTTCGAACTAGATCATATAGCCAACTTACAACAACAAAAGTGTTCTCTTGAACTAGATTTAATCTGAAAAAATTCGCATAAGAAGTTCAAACCCTCCTTTTCCTCAAGAACGATCTACATTATAAACTTTTTCTTGTTATCTGTAGATGATGAGCATCGGGGATAGAAAAATTCTAGTTCCAGCCATAGTCTGCTACGCCATTCCGTTTGTAACAGTTCTGTTGAATTTCACAATAGCTGTGTTTCGTGTGGATAAAGTTCGTTACACACCAGGTACATGCTTTCTTCATTTCGCATTGTTCTTTAGCAGGCGACGGATTGTTGACGTTAAAAGAACAACAACCAAGTTTTTTATGCTGTGCTTGCCTTGGAGTGGATAATTTAGACTGCGAATCCTTGTAGTGAACCAAGGTTTTGTTTTTACTATTGAAAATGAAGAAGATCTTTCCAAGTGAAAGTGCGTTAGCTTGGATAACATGGCAGCAGCAAACTTGTACTAAATTTCATATTATCAAAAATATGAAAGTATTTATTATTTCTTAGAAATTACAACAAAGAAATGTTGGGGAAGTGACTGTAAGTTAAACTTCGTCTGTATAACAGGCTTCTAGGCCATATGGAACCTAGATAGCCGCATTTAGTTACATCCGTAAAATCACTGCAGGGGTTCGATCTTAGATGCAACAAGGACGACATTCACGAAAGCTAAAGTTCGCTTGGTCTCCCTAAAGTTTCTGATGTCTCATCTAAATAATTGAATCATAACAGAAGTATAGTTTTTGTTGGTTTCG
>Ga0210059_1013078_pt1 | contig 12457 bp, 11 predicted proteins | sample Ectturendosymbi2_FD_188042 | JGI IMG/M metagenome (GOLD analysis project Ga0210059, IMG submission 188042) | Ecteinascidia turbinata endosymbiont from Florida, USA - Sample 2 (SPAdes) (version 2) | ecosystem: Host-associated > Tunicates > Ascidians > Unclassified | place: Key West, Florida...
AGTCAGCGAACGCATTTTCAGGTTTCCCACAACTAGTGGAAGGCGCATACCTGAAACAACTCTGCGATTTCTTAACTCAACAGGGAAGTCATGCTCCTCCCTCGTTACTTCAGCCCATGTCAACGTCACCACTATCGCTCTTTAACCGACATTTCCTGCACTTTCCCGTGTAACAAACACGCCTTGCTTCTGTTTTCCTCTTTTTGCCTCACTTTTCCTCTTCGGAATGACCATTCCCGAGCCCAACGAATTTCGGCAGCTTGACACTTTTCCTCGTTTACGCAACTGCACACCAAAACTGCCCTGCATCCTGCACCCCCCTTGTTTTTTTTGTGTATGCTCACCCCTGGTTGTTTTTAGCGCCTTCAACTGCTGCATACACTTTTCGCTTCGCTTAACGTACTGTTTTTGCCGTTTTCTGTGTCTTTTGTTTTGTGCTTGCTCGTGTACCGTGTTTTTTTTGCGTGTCAGTTCTCGCGAAACTATCCATGCCAATTTTTCCGTGGGGGGGGCATTCTTATATAGTGGATTTAACTTTTCGCATTCTGACTTGCCGTTTCCTACTCGCTGTTGTATCCCGTACGTGAGATCTGCTTTGTATCAACTTGTCATTTGCGTCAAGGGATTTCGTGTGTGCGCGCTCCACTGCGAACTTGCAATAATCTCGATTAGGCATTGCATTATTCGTTTTTGCCATCGGCGTGGACACCACGCTTTCAGAGAGTCGAGTTGTGTATCACTAGCGCACGGACCACGTTGGCTGTTTCTGCTGTCGCGCCATCGTAAAGATTTTCTGCTGCTGCTAATCAGAAGCCTTTTGTAAATAAAGATTTGTGCACCAGGAAATCTGTGAAACGAACTATCAAAGTGGTGGGAGCCAAACGCCTTGCTTCAGCTTGGCAACTTAAAATGTCAGGCAGTTTTAGTGTGGAGCTAGAACAGTACTCATACAACGACTAGGCTGCCTCGTTGGTAGCGTTTGGGGAAACCAGCATCTCTGCATGCAACGACAGTCATTCCTCGCAAGCAATGTCTACGCTGGGCAGCACCCCAAACCTCAACATTGGGTTCCTACACCAAAAGGAAACCCCTATAGCAGCAATCGCAGCAGCTTGTGTAGCAGTCACACTAACACGACCGCTACATGCAAGCAAAGTCGACCAAAGCAAGGAGAAAGGGAAAGACCAAGCAAGCAAAACATATAAGTGACTTCCATGAACATGGAAGTAAGAGCTCTCTTTGGCCGATTCGTCTGGCGCGCCGATGGCACCAATAACTGCCTAAGTTAGCACCATCGAGGTTTGTTGGTTCAAGCCCACACTAAAGGTGTGTGAACACAACCAGGTCGCACATTCTTCAATGGCTCCCGATAACGGACACCTCCTTGAGGAGCTGGGATGGATAACGTGCGTCGCATGGAGAAAGCAACGGAGAGAAGAAGAGAGAAGGAAAAAGACATAGCTCAACGTACCGAAGCTCAATCAAGCATGACACGCATGTCATCGGACCTGGCTGGACTCTTGATATCAATTGGCAAGATAGTTCAAAGAGAAGAGAGTGGGCAATCCAAAGACTTCGAGGAAGGAAAGTGATGTAGCAGTCACGATAGCCCGACCGCTACATGTAAGCAAAGTCAGCCAAAGCAAGGAGAAGGGAAAGACCAAGCAAGCGACACATATAAGTGACTTCCATGCACATGGAAGTAAGAGCTCTCTTTGGCCGATTCGTCTGGCGCGCCGACGGCACCAATAACTGCCTGAGTTAGTGCCATCGAGGCTTCTGGGTTGAAGCCCACACTGAAGGTGTGTGAACACAACCTGGTTGCACATTCTTCACTTGCAGGTGAGGCCGCAATGCCATACAGTGTCGTAGGCTGTTGTGAGGTCGACAAACACAGCTCCGGCCTTCTTTTTAGCTGAAAATCTAACCTCGATGTCCCATGTCAACAGGCCACAGGGTGACCTGGTCTACGACCGACCTCCTGTGTCGAACGCCCGCCTGCTCCCGAAGGAGCATTGGGTCGATCATTGGATCGACACAAGCATAGATGAGTTTCTCGAGGATTTTCAAAGGGCCACACAGCAGAGACATGTGACGGTAGCTCTTTGGGTCCGCCAGTGGCTTTTCTAGCTTAGTGATCGCAATTATTACTAGCCTACTCTTCTCCAGATCTTTGGAATTTTTAGTTGGCGCATGCAGGAAGTGAGGAAATTACAAACCCAAGATTTGAGAGCCGACCCAGCATGGCGTATGAACTCTGGGAAGATGGAATCCAATCCCGGAGACTTTCCTGGCTTCATGCGTCTGAGGGCAGCAGCAAGCTCCTGTGACCTAAAGGGTTCAGAGATACTGTGACCCTCAGGTGTTGGAATCTTCCATATGTCGGACAGCTCCTTGTTGACCAGCCCGGTGTACTCGCGATCCCCGGTCCTGTGTGCCCCGTTCTTCACTTGTTGCGAGGTGATGGAGTTTGTTGAGACGTGGCACAGGCGAAAGGAGCGTCCAGACCTGCCAGTAAGTTTGTTGATGGTTCTCCACCCCTTGCGGCTAGAGTGCAAGAAGTCGATGGAATTGACAGCTTCTTCCCATCACTCCTTCTTCTGCCCGATCCGAGATAGTAGGGACAAAGCGGCTCTATCAAACTCAGTTCTCACTGGAGCTCGGGTGAGGAGCGATAGAGAGTCTCGCACTTCTTGTCCCAGCATGGCACATAGGGGAGGTGTGGGACCCATGGAACGGATTTTTTCAAACGGGCATATAACCTAGATTTTCCAGCGGAAGATGCTGAAATTTTGTTCAGTTGAAGGTTTATGGACCAAAATTGTAAATTTCAAGTTTAAAAAAATCACTCAATGTTTTGAATTGCTTTTTTTAAGTTTGAAAATTTTTCAATTTCATTCCGTGGGTCCCACCCCGGTGGGACCTTCGGAACACCCCATAGGGACCGATGGAACAATCCCTTATAATAAATAGTAAATAACAATTATCTCGATGATGCTTGCCAATTTTTTGGGTATGTTCTTTCGTTGTCAAAAATAACTTACCAGCAAAAATCAGTTCGTATCAGTCAAACTTTTTTTGCTATATATATATATATATATATATATATATAAGTTTAACGTACAAATGTGAAAAATGTGAATTATTTGAGTGCTTTGCCAATGCTATTTCGCTACGTTTAAACAAAACTCTAATCGCATCATTCAAAAACTTTATACCTTTAGTTGCAAGTCATATTTTATGTGCAAACTAAGATAAACTCACAATTTCTATTAAAACTTGTGTAAAAACACCACAGAAGCGAAACAAAGCTCACATATTTTTAGGTTGTCTGCCTCCGGACCAATGCTTAGGCTATATTACAATACATTTATATTCCATGCACGAAGAAAAAGTCTGCAGTGTTTGCCCCAGTTTCATGTAAATTCCAGATTATTTCCAATGAAACTTCAGGGCGATTGTATAACGTTTTCAAATTGTTCAAAAATTTTTAATTATGAGGATTGAAGGCTATAGTTCGTGTTAAGCTTCTTGATTCTACTTTTCTGAGGCTGACACCCCACGTTGCTTTCGAAATTCTCTCAGCTAATCCTGTACTGCTATTTGTTTCCACTCCCAATATTTTTTGATGTTGTTATCCTCAACTTCAGCACATTTCAATGCAAATAGACACGCTTTCTTTTTGTTCAGTGAGTACATTAATTTTGATAAGAATCGTCCTTTGGAGCACCTTCCTCTTCTGTGGTAACACAGACACTTGCACAAAATATACTTTATGTTAACTTTACCATGAAGCTAAAACATTAAAAAGTGAAAATTAGTCATCTGAATTGCGACCACAGACTTCCTTGAAATCGTCTCCCCATTACTCTGTGTAAACGTTTTAGGTTTTTGACCGGCTGTAAAGATGTAGAGTGGCCAGTGTAATATCTCATGTTTGCTACTTGTCTCGCGTTCAATGTATTGGATTTTTTGACATCATAAAACACTTTATTTAGGTTGTTCGCAGTAAATAAACCTCTGTTGGACTTTCTTTTGTGCAACAAACTTTTGCAAAATCAAGGAATTACGAATTGAGGGACCAATGGAACACCCGCGTTCCATGGGTCCCATCAACACCCATGTTTGAATAAATGCACGATTTTACACTGCATCCTAAACCTATCATCCCCATTTTCTCTGAGATGTTTTTTTAACTCCCAACCAATCCTAGGAAACGTTTGGAACTTTGTAAATTGAAATTATGATAGACAAAGACAACGCTAAATGATTGCAAAATATTTTACTTTGATGGCTCAAAAACGAAAAAAGTGATTAAATTTTTTTCAGATCGACACAGATTCTTCCTGTTAACGGACAACCCTGTTGTCTATAAATGCAATATTCACAACCACATACCAAGAGAATATGGTCACCAGCTGGGGAGTAATTTAAATGTTTCTTCGGTCCCCATGTTCCATGGGGTCCCGCACTTCACCTAGTTCTTCCGACAACCATGTTGGATGCATTGTTTGACCGCAAATAGTAGGCTCTCGCAAAAACCCTGGCATGCCTTCTCAATGTTTGATGTGTCCAGAGGTGGCAATCTCGCAACAGATTCATCTGTGAGAAGGCAAAAGCACTTCCAATCAGTCTCGCGAAAGTTCCAACACTTCACCGGATCGCTGTATGCAGGAACCTTGAGCTTCGGTGGCGTTATGATTGAGGGTCGATGTTGTGACCGCGGGAACTTTCCTAGAACATGTCTGTTTGGCAGTCGGCAGTCCTGGCCGAAACTCGTGAAGACCAGGTCTGGGTTGGTGTCGATGTTCCATTGGTGAGAGAAGCTGCCTGTTTTCTTTGGGTTATACAACAATCCAAGGTTGTTGGATGTTGCCCAGGAGTCCAGGCTCTCACCGTTACGAGATGTTTTGTTGTAACCCCGCTTGACATGTTGGCAGTTGAAGTCACCAACATATCGGCTGGGGTGTGGGAACGTCGGGATGGCCGTTGGTGTGAATAGCGAGTGTGGAGGTTTGTAGACGTTAATGATCTTGTATCCTGCGACGTCTACGCACAACCATTCAATCTCTGATTGTTTTGGAGACTGATTGACCAACGACCATTCCAACCGGTCGTGAACAAACCTGGCAAGGCCGTGGTTCCTACTCAGGACTGATCCTGTTGGTGAAAAGTTGTGAATCACTAGCTTGTCTGCAGTTGTGCAGTGGGTCTCCTGTAAGACGATCATGAAAGCCTTATTCTTGTAGGCTATGTTGAGTTCGCGTTGCATCCTCAACATGAAACGTCTTTTGATTCGGAAAAACGACCCGTTGAAGATTTCAACCACTTTAGAAGCAAGTTCAGAAAGTGACTTAAAAGCTTGTCGATAGTCTCATTGAATAGCAATGACGAAGAAGCATTGGAACACCAAAGCTTCTCCGGGAAACGAATTCCAAGGAAAAGACACTGGGACAAAGTGATGACTAAAACATTCAGTCTACAAAGACATTGTGTTGTGCGTGTATTTAAACTATTGTGTATTTATACTCCGCATATTAATTGTAAGTCACACTGAGGAAGAGAGCAACCCAAAACCGTGTAGAAATCATTTACATTAACATTTAACCCTGATTTATAAGTAATATTCCCGATTTAAACGGATAAAAACGGACAACAACGGAAAACATTCCGGATTACGGCGAAAACGGTTAACGGAACCACCGCTCCCGCCGGAAAACCATTCTCGAACGTGATTTGTTTGCTTCTGAAAATGGTGCCCAACATGCTATGAAATGGCGCTCAATAAGTTAGAAAATGGTGCCCAATGTTGTTTTAACTAGGCATACCATACGTCCCGTTTCAGCCGGGACAGTCCCGGTTTAAACGCCTTGTCCCGGTGTCCTGGTCAGTCATCCAAAAAGTCCCGGTTTTGCATTCAATCAGCCAGCATTGCCCTACACGAATATTAGCAGGCTGTGATTGGTCAGTTTAACCAACTTGCTGAAGAGTGATGTGTGATCTTGTTTTGTTTTGTTTCCTTGTGTTGGATCAGGGGTAAAAAACACGCGGGCCACATGTGGCCCACGAGGGCATTTTTTGTGGTCCATGTTGCTATTTGGGAATTTTCAAATGATTAATATTTACGTTATTTATTTTATTCACCTGTGTTTAAAAGTTCTCGGCTAGCGAGTGAACAAGTTCCGAACGAACGTAAAAACGGCTAGAAATGGTTTGCGTATAACTCATTTCCTTATGCAAAAGCCCTATGCAAAAAAACATTTATTATTTTCTCACTTTATCGAATCACTCTGAAAATGCTGGTAGGCCTATGTAATTTTTTTTCTAACAGTTTCTTATTTAGGCATTGATTTGGATCTTGTCTAAAACGTAGTGTTGAATTAGAATTACCTCTTTTTTAATTAACCATGGTAGATGCTCTAATATTGACAACCACTTGGAACGAAAAATCACAACTCTTGTGTTGAGGCAGCAATGTCTTTATCTCGTGTGACACACTTCTTCAAAACTGCTCATTCTGATGAGTCTCTACCTGACAATTTCAAGAAACTCTTTACTCCCTTGAATCAAATTCATTCCTATAGAACCCGTAGTGCTACACGAGGAGCGTTCTTCTGGCAAGCAACAAGGTGCGGATTTGCCATTAGGCTAAAAAGGCTTAACCTAGGACCCCCGATTTCGAGGGGCCCCAAAATTTTGAGAGTAAGGACAATTTCCAGCATTTCTGAAAGCAGTACATTTCAGAACCGTCGCCAGAAAGTTTTCAATAGGGGGGCTTTGCATTTGTGCGGGGGGGGGCTTGACATTCTAAAAATTGATAAAAATTCAACTGATTTATAGTATTTCATGTTACATTGTTACAATTTGGGGGGGCTTGGAGCTTTGTTTGGGGGGCTAAGCCCCCGAAAGACCCCCGTGGCGACGGGACTGCTACATTTGTAGTTTGTTTTGATTCAACGCACGTTTTTTTACTATGCCACTAACAAAAGATCTTTATAAAAGAATGAGCGCGTGTGATTGAAGTGAATGACGATGAGCATTCTCTTTTTCTGGGGTTGAGAATTAGTTATTGTTACTTATAGTCTGTGGAACAAAACGCCTGAATCCATTTTCCAGATTACACGAGACCAGTGGGAGGTGAGTACTCAATAAATCAAGCCCGTAGCCAGCTTGGGACACCAGGAGGGTCGAAGAGTTTTCCGAGAGGGGCCCAAATTTTTCGAACAATGTCCAACACATTTTTCCAGAGGAGCGAAAAATTTTCTTGGGGGATTTCGCCTCCCTGGTTGCGGGCCTGCAATAAATATTCAATGGGAGTATGGTCAAAAAATTTCACCGCTGCCTTTTTCTTTATTTTCATTGTTACCGTTTTTGTTCCTGACAGTGCCGTAGTAGCCCAACTCTGCCTCCCCAAAATGCCTACAGGGGCCCCCAAAGGTGATTTCTAAAAAAATATTTCGACAATGCGGCACATCCCGAGGCCACATGACCTTCACAACAATTTTTTTGTTATTTTATTTCACTACTTTTAGTTCCATTTGCGAGTACAATTTCGACAGAACCGTCGCCAGAAATCTTTAGTTCCATCTTAAAATTGTTTGGTTAAAAAAGGTGATGCGGCCTATAATGAAAATGTCATTGGTCAAATGGACTATTAACGCCAATAATGCTGTCGTTTCAACAGCGTTCCAAACTACACTGAATGGCCGAAGCATGATTTACTGAAAGCTTCGGCATGAAGGTACTCTGGTAAAGCAGCAGGGCCAGGAAAATCAAGAAATGAAAATAACAGAAATGGTAACTTTAAAATTATTGAAGTTGATAAAGTAAGGAGGGCATGCATTACTGGCCCTGACAACACCAGGTTATTGATAGAATTGTAAGCACCCTAGTTAAGCAAGATCCACTCAAGCGCCCACCCGTCATACACAAAGATCCTTCTACATATCATCACATTGTATATTGTGGAAATAGAAGGAAGTTTTTGTACATTAGAAAAGTTGATTAGATGAATAACATATGAAATTGAAATTAATAACAAAAGTATTAACCCTATGCAGCAAACTTGAAAGACTGCGTGAACGTGTGTTCCATTCACTTTCATCATGTTCATTCACCTTTACTTGGTAGACGTTCCTCACTTTGAGAACCACATAGTTGTATATTTCTTGGCTCCTTTTTGGCGTCCCCTTTGGCTTAGCCCCTAGGCAAGGGCACTGGTCAGGCAATGTAATTTCAAATGACATCGGCAGGGGGTGCTCCGTCTATAAATTACAGGACAGAAAAGAATACGGATTAACAAAAACTTCACTGATTTCTAGTGTTTCATATTTAAATTTGGGAGGTCGAAGTTTTGTTTCGGGGTTAAAAGGTCTGAATTTGGGTCCCCTGTTACAGCGTGGGCTCCCAATTGGGAGGTGTGAAGGACGGCTGACAAGGCTCTGGTTCCTGATATCGAGGGAATTCAGAATGAAGTAAGGTTATGAACTGGAACGACTTGTTCAATGACTGTAGCAAGCACGTGTAGTGCTGATTTATATGACATCAGTCGTAGCAAACCTTCAAGTGGGGTCCCCGATTTAAAATGGCCTAGGGCCCCGAAAATGAAAATCCGCCCCTTGCAAGCAGCAGTAAATAAATACGGAAAAAGATCTTTAAAACATCTTGGCTCCATAATCTGGGATTGTACTGATTCTTCCTTGTACGATCTTTCCTTTTATACACTCAAAAAACGTTATAGAGATAACCTAATCGCCACGTATTAAGTTTGAGTAAATGGTATTGATGCTTCGCACTCCAAATCTGCCCTGAGTCCTCTCTTTTCAGCAAACTTAATTTTTCCTCTTGTACATATTCCCGTGATTTTTACAGTTGAACTTTTCTCCCTTTGTGTATGTGGTTGTGTGATTTGTTTTTTTTTGTTGCTGCTGGTGTTCTTTTGTTTTGCAGGAGCAGCGCGTTAGGTTTAGCGGATCACTTCTGGTGATGGATGAAGTTCGAACATGGGACTTTCAGAACACCCGACCCCAGGAGCTCCCAGCCTCTCCATTCCAACAATATGATGGCTGCATTGGATGACTCATCCTCATTCTACAACCGCTGCAAACATTTGTACAGCTTGCCAGATGCGAAAGGGTTATGACAAGCCGGGCAGAGTTTCATTGCAGCTGGGTTTATACTTTCTCTGCCACGCCCAGATCCTTGCGGATCTGAGCACCTGTTCCATCGAGAGAGACCGGTTGCGACCCAGCACTCTCTGCTCAACGATGTTGATCATCTGGCAGCTCTTTCCCACATAAGCTATACGATTCGATGTAAATTTGGCTTGCTATACACCTTTGTCCACCAGTCAAGGAACAACGACTCGGATAACTTTCCGTTTTTTTCGGTGCCCTGGCGTTTTTGCAGTTGCTATGGTTTCTTTCTCGTCTTTGAAATTCTTAATTTTCGCCAAATGAACTCAACTCAACTCTTAAGGCCGATGCACACAGCACTGCGGCTGCGGGTACGGTCATGGGAAATTCCCCGGCCGCTCCGTGGAAGAGCCGTTGAGTGAGTGCCCGCCGGTTGTCAATGCACACATGCAAACGGAGATAGCGGCCGCTGGTTGTCATGGACGCTCTGCCCGGTGGAAGTTTTGCCTTACCTTGAAATGCATGAGATCACGTTCTTTACCTCTACCGTGACTACACACAATTTTTCTGAAACATAGGTTGATGCTTGGTCAATACATTTAAAATCATTCCGTCCTGGCTACACTGTGTAAATGGACTTGATAAAAAGCTTTTTTGTGTCTTCCCAGCTGCAAGACCTTTGCTGAAATTTTGTTGGAGATGGCTGGATCCTATGTTTTTTGGGACTGCCTGAAGCACCTCAGCCATTCTGGCTCTTCAGAGAATTGGGCAAATGCGTAGGCTAAGTGTGCCAATCGACTTTCGCACTTTATGGATAAATTCAGTGCAAAAACGTTAGGCCTACATACCCTTGCCTGGCCTACAGGGGTGTAATGGGGCGGGAACGCATGGGAACGGCGTTCCCAAACCTTTTTCGTGTTTTGCTTTGAAATGAGTTCGAAACTGCTTCAAAATGTCTAGTTTTTTTGGGTGATTTTCCACACCTTTTTGTTAGCGCTACATCCCTGGGCCTACAACACCGTTAACTTTGTTTGGGGTTAATTTTATGCACAAAATAGAATTGATAGCTGACCCTGTATATCCTGGAAGCAATATCGTGACGTTGTTGGTAGCTCCTGAATATTTTTCCACACTCTTCAAACTCCTTCATTAGAAGTTGCAATGCTATAGAAGTAACTCGCTCCTCAGTAATTTTGCTTATTACGAATGAATATCTGTATTTACTGGTTGCTAAAGCTTTACCTTAACAGTTTTATTCTGCATGGATTGCATTATCACCAGGTTTATTCACCATTACGTAAGAGTAGCTAATATTTCATAGTATTTTGAACGAAATCCTTTTAAAAAAGGGTGATGTGTACATCGAATACATATCATAAATGGGTAGATTGAAGATAAATTATTTTGGTCAAAACATAAATGCACATCATCTTGCATAACGAACACAGATATTTAAAGAAAGCACATCGGAAACATGGAGGAAGATAAGTCATTGCCGGAGCCGTAACAAGGCAATTGCTTCCCAGTACAACATCAGTTACAATAATTCTCCTCCCCGAAAATATCAGCTGGTTGCGGCCCTGGTCCCTGCAGACGAATATGCTTTTAATGCACAAGAGAACACTAACTACACTGATTGAATGAAAATCAAGCACAAACGCTGAAACGGTTCAGACACCTTAAGTTTAATAAAATATTCTTTGCAGCACGTAATGTCAGCACAAAAAAGAATAAGTTTGCTCTCCGCCAAAATGTCCAATTTTACCACATTAGTCCTTTCAGCTACAATTTTTACTTAGCACTTGGCGATATCGACCGTTTGACTCAAATCTAAATATGTGCATATCTGATATCAAAACCAACTAATTACTTGAAAGCAACACCGTTAGGGCAACATTATAGGGAAATATGGCCAAATGCGTTTCAGAAGAAACTTATTTCAACGGTTGTCTGAAACACGACTCATATTTTTCACAGAACAATTTCGACTAAAAGTAAGTGTAGATGCGCACGTTTCGTAGATATTGGATAACAACAAACAAGCAAGAACACTAAAACACCGCACAAATTAAAAATTTTCCAAACGTTCATGTTATTTTAAAATGACGCATTCGTAAAGGTAAGTTGACATTTTGTCAGTTGAACACTTACAACACCTTCACTCAAGAGTAGGGAACGACCGGAGCCCCAGCCGGGGCAATCAATATAATTGGCCGGGACCGGGCGCCACAGATTGCTACTTTCGTGTTAGCTTTTTCAACATTACTTTAATTTTTTGCACGGGTTTTGATGTTTTAAACAGTTGAAAACACTTGGTCAATGGCAGGCACCAACATTTAACTGATTTTGTAGCAAGTTATACCCTTCTAACTAAACAACATTGCTCTTGACAAGCACTGTTTAGCTGGTTCAAGTAAGTTTTTCTTCATCTTTTGATTTTTCTGTGTTTTGCTTCATGGCTGAACCGATTTCTGGTGTCTATTAACAAGGTCTCACGGGAGTCATGTAGAGGATTCGTTATTTACACAGGTCGGCAATCGGCAAGCAGCTACAGTACACAATGGGATTAAAGTCTACCAGTAACAGAATGAAAGGCTGTGAACTGATAATCGCGTTCCTACGCCTTGCTATTGTTTTGGGAGACTGAAAACTGAACAGTAATATCTGTTGGTAACAATTGAGAAGGTAGTGGAGTGGTACGGGAAGTTCCTGCAGTGCCAGTGAAAGTTATGAAGTGGACAAAAAAGGTCTAATCAAGTTGAGAGCTTGTTAAGAGTAGCTGCGGAATTGTGTGTTATATACTGTAAATTCCAAATCTTCCATTTACTTTGGGTTTGGATAGTATCTCTATAATTTGAAAAATAGGGGCCTAGTGGCCTACTGTGCAAGTAAAATGCGTGGGTTAAGTGGTTTTTCAATTTCCAGAGGTTTTCAATTCCCACATGCGCAAGCAACAAAAAATTGTTGCGGTGACTTTTTGTAAGTGCAGTTGTTATGCTGTAGTATGAATAAAAAGTCAGATATCTAACTTTACGTACGTGCAGTTACATTCCAACTTTATCACGTAAACAGAGTTGTGACATAGGCCATGTATAAAAAGGAAGTTATGTCGAAATCTAAAAATTCTGATTCGCTGGTATGGCAATTTTTTATTGTATGCGACGATCCATGCAAAGTGCAAATGCGGAAAAGTTTACACACGGGCAAGAACACCTAAAACTTACTCCACCAAAAGTCTTCTGGATCATTTGCATCGAGCGCATTCCGCTGAATATGCTCAAGTGAAACAAAAAGCCAGCAAGCCGGTAGAAACCAGAAGCAAT
>Ga0210059_1013079_pt1 | contig 12456 bp, 8 predicted proteins | sample Ectturendosymbi2_FD_188042 | JGI IMG/M metagenome (GOLD analysis project Ga0210059, IMG submission 188042) | Ecteinascidia turbinata endosymbiont from Florida, USA - Sample 2 (SPAdes) (version 2) | ecosystem: Host-associated > Tunicates > Ascidians > Unclassified | place: Key West, Florida...
AGAGAATTATTTCGACCAATTCAGCTGGATTTAATGTAGCAAACTCAGAGTAGGAAAACACATTTTCCTCGGCGAGAATCTTAGAGACATTTGTTAACAACATTCGGCGTGACGCACAGGTGAAAGGGCACTCAAGAAACATATGAACTTCAGTCTTAATAGAACCACATTGACAGATCTGATTGTAGCGGCCATCTATGTTCAATTTACTATGTCCTAAACGAAGTGGTTGTTATAGCAATTTTTTTTGTTTGTTTTTGTTCCACATATTCTGTGGTTGTTATAGCAATTTTTTTTGTTTGTTTTTGTTCCACATATTGTACATCATGCATATCTGTATTTGCTGAGCTTATTAGTCACACGATTTTTATTGTCTCTTTAATAGGTAATCGTGGCTTTTGATAATGACTTATTGCTCAGTATTGCATCCGGTATTACTTTTGATTGTGAAACTTGTTGTCTTTGAATTTATGTTTGTATTAGTTTGAGTTCTTTGTCTTGATTAATGTTGATTTGTTCCAATGTGATATTAAATTATCGCAGAAAATGTTCTTATGTTATTCTGTCTTATAATTTAGTAAAGTGTTTGTAATGAGAGCTTAAAATATAGATGCTTTTTTACATGCATCTATCTCTCCGTCATCATAAAATGTTTTCAAGGAAAACATGATGCTTATTTGTCCCAAGTGCCACTGTTTTATCAATTGTTTGTCATTTGATGTTTGTGAAAATCTGAAAAACTTTGTTTTTAAAAGTTTATGCAAAAGCTTTGCAGGGTGAGGGACGATCCCTCGTGTTGATTGTCATTGCCGCCAAGTTTGTAATTTTAGAAACGGCTGGCAGGCTTTTAAGTGGGACTTGTAAAAAAATCATGTTTGCTTTTCCGTCTGAAATGGATTAGTATGAGAATCATGTTTCGTTGAGAATGATTTGCAATCTTTTTGTTCTGGATTACGACCAGTTAGCACTAGTTAATTCTTGATGAAGTTTGTCTGTTTTTCGATGCAATTCCAGTAGAATTTGTAGTGTTTTAGGCGAGGCAGTGCTAGCGCTATGTAAGAATGTTTCAGGTGAATCTATCGTCAAGAAATTGTTTAATTGTACCTCGTTCAATTATTTGTTTTTCATTCGGTATATCTGACCACTGTATCGGTGGTGTGGAAGTCATATTGTTTCTATCAGTAATGTCTTTCAAAAGTAAGTCAGTAGGTTTCAGTATTATGGTGTTGGAAAGTCGTTCGAGTTAATGTGGTTATTTAAGTTTTCGTAAGTGTAAAAAAAAATAATGAGTAAGCTATTCTCATAGAGTATAGGTCATCATCAATACACATGCAACGGATTGATGTGAAATTGGTAAGGTCGTGATGATCCTGAAAGAAATTGTGAAGAGATAAGGTTGAAATGCTTAAACGACGTACATGAGTGAAAATTAGAAGAATTATCGAACTGCATGACTGCTGATTCGACAAGTTGTCGGATATCCGTAAGGTAAAAATGCGACCAAAGCTTTAGGCTGAAAGCACTGTTTGGTAAAGCTTGCATCTGGAGCCGTATGAAGATTTGTTTTTATGTCAGACGTCTTGGAATTTTACAAGTGTTCGTTGTAAGACATTTTTCGGCGTGACTTGACCACGCGTGTCGCACCGGAGCAGTTTAGTTTTGAATCGGCGCGATGTTCAGGTAATGATAATATTAAAGCTGCATTATGAACAATGTAAATTTGAGAGTGTTTAGGAGCCTATCTATGGTGGGATTGTAAATTTATCAGCGAAGACATGTGTGTGTTTGTACTACAACTAGATTAAAGCAAGAAAGGTTGGGGGGCTGTTGAGATATTTGCTGATTGCAAGATGGCAAACGATAAACACGTCCGTTGGCAATAAGATGTGTTTGTGTTGATCACTAGATGGCGATTGCGTTGTAATTCCAAGATTACAGTTCACCATAAGTTGAAGCATTTGTGTTAAATGTGGATTTGTAGTCAGTTGTGTATGCTCTGATTTGTTTCTGAGCAATAAAGAGGTATCGCGATTAATGCAGAGCAGGAGCGCGAGCAAATGTTGCTTCCAATAAAAATGAGGTTAAAAGGGAAGATTTTTAATTTCCATTTTGTTTCTGTTATAAACTGTTGGTGTTGATGGTCATTCATCAGTTTGATCTGCTGGTCTGTCATAACCGTAGTCATGAGTACCATTCATCAGAGGCGACTGTTAGTCTATCATGAGTGTGTCCATGATTATCATGCATCAGATTGTGGAGTTGTCTTGAATGTGTACTGCCGAAGATAGTATTGAGCTTTTGGCTGTCTTATTGTGGCCCAGTTTGTGCTGGGTTACAAGGGGAATGTCTCTTGATGTTAAAGAAATGTAGTCAGATTGAAATAGAAATTGTTCTTACCTGTTTGTGAGTGCAGTGGGTTAATTAGTTGTTGATAGGGAGGTGTTTCATCTTCAGAAGATTTGAAGGAGTGAACTGCCCTTGATTGTTGCCAAATTGTGACGAAAAGGAGCTTGTCAGTATTAATGCAATCAGATAGGTAATAAATGAAAAGCTAATGTTATGGTTCTGAAAAACAAATGTACGATAAAATTAACATGATACACTGTAAAGAATCATAAGACTGTATCTGAAATCCTGGGTAACGTTATAAGAATTGTTGACGTGTGCTACATACACATGTTACTGTTTTTCAACTTATTTTGTTAGTTGCACGGGATGTAAAGTACCAACGTGTGTGCCTTTGGGAATACGTAAAGGCTGGCAACAAGCCTTCGTGGTTAGACGTAGTCTGATGTCATGATGGAAATATACTAGTCCTTCGATGAAAATGTTTCGATAGATTAGAGCGGGTCGAAAATAAAAATAAGCGTTTGATTGTTTTAAAATGTCTAAACCATGGAATACGATGAATTTTGTATAATGTCCAGGAGAGTCTGTTCTTGTATGTAGACGAGGTGTTTTAAGAAATATTGTGAATGGCATGGGTCGCACATGGATATAAGTCGGTCGCGTAATCTGAAATGATAAGTGGCTTGTCGCTGTTTGCATGACATATTTGGTGCCAGAGCCTTTGGCATGATTGTTGCAAATGTAAAGTATGATGGGTTCCATTTGTTTATGTAGTTCGTCAGGTTGTTGAATTGCTAGAGTTTGATCCTCGTTTTTGTCCCATCGGCAGGGAAGTATTCCAGAAATGCATTTCTGTGGCCTTTCTTGTTTTCTTGGACGTCGACTTGTTGGAACTTTGTCTTGTGGATTGTTGTGCAGTATATCCGGAACGTTCTCACATTGTTTGGTGTGTTGCTTTCGATTCATTTCTTGGTATTTGGGATATAAGTCTTTGCTAAGTGTAGTATTTTCAAGCAGATTTGTGTTTAGATTCCCCATTGCAACGTCAGAGCATTGTATATCCATTCTTGTTTTTTAAGAAAAACCCTAATTTGTAACTGAAAAAAGGTGACATAGAAAAATCATAAAAATTGTATCCACGCAAGGTGCACCAAGGCAGTGCCGTTTGAAATCAACTTTGTGCGATTAATACACAGGAGTATGTGTCAGTAATAAAGGCAAAATAATCAGGCGAGTAGAAACGTAGATTACTCGATTATTGTCAAATTATGAATGAACGACTTGCAACAAAGGTTGGGACTAAAAGGTTTTTGAAATCGTCTTCAGTGTTTGTGAGAAGTTCGAGACCTAACATCCTTTGTCTGTCTCGCTGTCTCAGTCGGAGATTCTGTGTCATAGACTCAGTTTGTGAGATCTTGAAGAATCTCTGACAGGAAAGTGACTAAATCAGTTATAGGTAGGTTCAGTTCATCACAAAGTTCAGCAAACCAGTCTTCTGAACTTGTGTTGGACACTTCCGTTTGACAAGCTACATGTTTCCCAATTTTGAGACGTGGTGAACACAACTTTCTTACGGAAACAGTTGGATTTGACACCAAAATATCAGAGAAGTTCGTTCCTCGATTCAGTAGATATTTGACACAATTGGTGGTAGCGTTAGTTGTCATTTTACATTTAAAATTTTGTGCTAAGTTGTACCTGAAAAAGTGAGGACAAATATACATGTGCACATAAAGATTCGCAAATGACTGTGAAACAAGAAAACACGTTATTTGAAGCTTATGGACTTGCTAAGAAACTGGCATGTAATATCAGAAAAAACGAAAGTATCTAAATTACAATGACTAAATTTCTTGTATTGCCCATTTGAATGGTTAAACTGAATTATCATGCATTGGTATAATCTGCCGGTTTGTCAATACTGTTGCAATGGTTTGCATGCATCAGAGACAACTGCCGATCGAACGTGAGTTTCTCGATGATGTTCATTCATCAGATAAAAAAAATAAGTCGAATGTGTATCAGGTTAAAGACAGTACTTCTGAGTATTTTTCATCTTAGTATGGCTCAGTTTGTTCGTTTTTAATTAGTCACAAGAGGGTGCTGTTTGTAACAAATCAGTCATTGCAAAGGTTCTGTAAGATGCTGATTCGTTTCAGGATCCAATCATGGAGGGATTGGATAGTTGTGTTTTTCTTCAAAAAGGCTGATGTATCTTTATATTTGGAGTTCTGAAAAAATGATGAGTGTTTATTGCTATGACAAAGCAGTGACAGTCGCGGTCCAATGACGTGTAAAAAAGTTCGTAAGAAGATTAACTAATTTTGATACAGTGGGAACAGAGGAGAAGCAGAAAGCTCATTCTTAAGACAAAATTTCAATTCACCCGGGCAAAGATTCGTTCTAAGAAAGATCTGCTCAAAAGATACTATATGTTCACAATGAGACAAATCCGCTCACAAGAGACAAATCTTATTAGCAAGACATGAAATATTTCACATGAGAAAAAAAATAATTACTTCGTTCCACTCCCATCGGAAGCGTAACTGTTTGAAATTATGCTGTTTTTGTTTTGTAAAATGTGTGTACGCCTCCTAGGACAATATGTTAAGCTTTTCAAAGTCCCAGTGAAGAGTAAATTGTTTTTCGGAAATGTCCTAGCTGTCCAGTAGCACATGTTAAAATGGTTGCAGGTCATTTGGTTATTTCAAAACTCTGAAAACTGTTGTCTGCCGAATAATGTCTGTAAAATATTCACCGGTAATGTGGCTTTGCAAAAAACGTTTAATCCAAGGCGCATTTGCACAGCTTATAGTACTCCTGTCGCTATCCCAGCGATATGCGAGTTTTCGTCCATTAGAAATAAATCATGTTTTTGTGGCATTTGAGAGAAATGTGTTGGGTGATTCGTGTACCATGTCTTTGTGAGTCATTATTATTTTGTGTTTGCTGTATGTGCGAATTCCGCGCCTTGACACTCATTGAAGAGGAAGAAAGATAGAGATATAGAAAGAGAAGATAGAAAAAGAAGCCGGCATGAGAGTCAATTTGCCAAATCCACACATAAGTTTATTTAGTGATCTGAGCATGAGCTGAAAACGCACCCACACCGTATTGGATGACATGATAAGCCTGTTCGTCATCCCAGTGAGGATTGCAATCCCAACATGTGTGTGTATACGTGTAGTAATCTGTTGATTTATCATGACCATAGTCATGAGAACCATTCGTCAGTTTCGTCTGTTGGTTTGTCGTAATCGTATATATGACAACCATTCGTCAGTGACAAAAATGGAATAAGGGTAAAAGTAAAGCTAGCTTGTTATAAATCCGTTTACAAAGTCTTCGTCTCACAAGTCACATATTGGGTACCCTTGAAACAGGAGGGTACTAGAATCATCTAGTAAAAAATTTCGCCACATTCTTTTCATAAACACTCTTTAACTTGCAGCATATCGCATCTGGTCATTTTTCATCGTGTGTATCTCTTTCAGACATGTGCTAATGGTCAGCTTCTCTGTCGACGGACATTAGGTAAGTGAGAATAACAAAAAACTAAAAATATTGAGAATTTTAATCATAGAGTCATAGGACCACAACTGACCACTGTTGTCTTACCTTGTCAGATTGAATGACTGTAATCTTGGTCTTTCTGTTTTATAGTTGCTTTGGGGATATATTGCGGAAAGGCTTCCTGCGAAGAGTTGGGTTCCGTTTTGATGATCTTGAATGTTGTATAACAAATATGTGAATTTTGCTCTTCCTGGCGGGGGAAATGGTGCTTCGCACTCTGCCGCTCAGTGTCCATGTTGACGACAACGATAGCGTTTCCTAATGTGATAGCGTCGTTTCGTTCGTCGAGGTGCTGGTTGACGGTTGTTTTGAAAGGGTAGTGACGTATTTTGCAGCATATTTGACTGGCTCAAGTGATGCTGCTGTATCTCAGTAATTAATTGTGTAAAAACGGCATTTAATCTGGCAATCATTGTATAGAGAAGGTGTCCATCAAGGTGTAGGTGATCAGTTTGCTGGGCTTTATGTTCCTGTGTTGGTTTTGCAGATGTGATGATGGATTCATTTTTCTGAACTCGTAAGTCGTTGTTTTTATACTGTTGAAGATTTCTTGCTTGCCAAGATCGTAATTTATTGATGTGATCTTCAACATATTGATCCATCCCAATGGATGACTCAGCTTCATATAATTGGCTATTCATACTATCCTATGACGTACTTGCTGCAAAATATAGGAAGCAAAATCCTGTCTTTGAAGAAAAATGTGAATGTTTATACTTTGCTAAGTATAATCCTACTCCGCACACTTACTGCCTGTTGAATATTGGCAAAAAAATATTCAAAACGAAACCAAACCCAGCAACACTTATTGTTGCAAAAGATTTTCGAGTTGTGAGGAATCCACAAGTGGAACTGTCGTACTCATTGACAGCTTTGTATGTGGGGTAGCAAATATGGTTCTTGTGGAGAAATTGTAACAAGAAATTCAATAATTTTTTGTTCTAGTTGTGTGGTTAGATTGCCCTTGTTGGTCAATACTTTGTAAAGATGAGTTTTGCAGAATTCTTAAATTCAAATGAGTCGGGATCAATTTCGTATTTCAGAAACTTAGTATAAGCCGTTTGTGCAAGATTCAGCACTTATTTATCGATTATCGGAAGGTGGCGCTAATGAGAAGGTAAATTTGCGAGCTTGGGACTGTTATTTCAAAGTTTTGAGTCAAGTTCCTTTTAATTGTGTAAGCGTAGTACGGTTTGCGATTGTAATTGAATGTGAAATGTCGTAGCGTCTTATACAACTAATGTAAATATTTAGGTTTTTTGTTTAGGGGAAATAATTGATTCCGCATGTGAGCTGAAAAGTGTCGCGCATGTTTCTTAAAGTTTAAAATTTGAGGGAATGGCTTACTTTTTTAAAATCGCGTGTTGTGGAAGTGTAATTTCTATTCAATGGGTGTTTCCACAGAAAGGTTATACGTAATTGTTATGAAACAACTGCTAACAATGCGGTGATGTGACCAGTGTGCACTATGGCGCTTTTGTGATGCAGTGAGTCATGTGAAACATGAATGCGTTTCCAGCTGCATCATTGTAATTGCGGTTGTTATGTTTGCAGCCAAAACAAAACCTGAGGAAGCGCAAGCAGATAACCATGCGAGTTGTATAGCGGATCAGCTAGCAGTTTTGAAAAGATTTTATCAATGTTATAAACAATGCGGGCTGCGCAAGATGCTGAGAAATGTTAGTCCTTTGGATAGCGTTTATTTAAATCATGAAGATTGATTATGTGATATTTTTAGGGTTGATAACTGTGGAACATATTATTTGGAAACTAATATTGTAGAAGTGTCGTGAAAATAGTGGGAGATTGGTCGTTCGAACAAATAAAATTTAGAGTGGCTCTGCTGATCATTAAAAAAAAAACTTTATTTACTTGTACATTAACTTGATGTTGATGGAAAAAATGCTTGACTCTTCCAGAGATGTTCAAAAAAGCTGTATTAATATCCTTAAAAGAGGATTGGTGCCTGTCTGTGTAAAAACGCATCTGGGCTTTTTTTATAGTCTGCATCTCAGCAAATGGCGACAAGAGATCAACAAACCTTGCGGGTTGGTTTTCTCATTCAAGCGATTTGCGGTGAAAGTAAAACTGTCTTTCTTTGTTCGTTCGCGGCTTATCACGTGATTGTGTGAATATGACTGGATTCTAAAAAGTTTGTTGTTAATATTCGTCACTAATCTGAATATTTGTAGTCTGTCTATTTGCTGTCTCGTGTTTGCCTGGTCATCTGCTACAACTGGAAAGCTTTGTTGTGAACTCAACTTGTTTGTTGGAAATTTTCATATTGTATAAATACCTCGTGTGCTATAGAAAAGATGTGGTAGTATGACACAGTTGGGTGTGTGGAAAAAAAGATGCAAAAACGGTCTAGCTGTGTGAGGTACCTTGAAAATGAATTAAGTTGTAAACATTTATAAAAGTGCTGTAATTTTTGGAAAGCGATATCATCATAGTTTAAGGCGAAAGTCGAGATGTCAGGGTTTTTTAATTTAAGTTTCTTTTCGTAAAAAGGACCAAAGCTGGCAGTTTTTGTTGTCAACTGTCCACAATGAATTTTGCTTTAGGTATGCTTATCTTTATATGGAAAGATCGGTTTGTAGATTTTTTATGAAACTTAGCGTATATCATGCGAGATTATTGCTAAACGTGTAGGTATTACGTTTATCTAACAACATGGAGAGAAATGCTTGGTGGTTCATATTAGTTTAAGTGAAAAGCATTCCGAAGTTGCGCTATGTCGGCGATTTATAGATGCTGTGCACAAATTGTGTGGAAGCACTATTGTGAAAGAGTAATGTACCAAGTAAAAGTATCTGGATGGGTTTTTAACTCGAATTCTTTTATGTCAATGGCGTGATCTGCTTTTTGTCATAGTAAAGAAGAGCCAGCAGTTACTGAAAATTTTCACGGTTAGCGTTAGGTGGCGTTGTTGGTGCATGAGTGACTAAAAAACTTGGATGATGCATTTCTGGTGTACTATGTAAGTAATTAGCTTAATTACTAGAAATGCTTTTTGTAAATTACGCGGTGATTGCTAACGGTTTTTTGAAAAGAGGTGAGGCCTAAACCTATTGTGAGTCGGACGTTGGCTTCGAAATTTAATGGCTATGCTAAAAATTCAATGCTTTTTTAGATTAATATTTGAAAAGCTTTCTAAAAAAGTTTTAGGCGGTTTTGTGAGTTTGTAAAGATGGTACGAAACTGTGGATTTTTTATAGATTAATCATAAAAGTTTTTTTTTTTTTTTGTAGAAGAAACTTTCGGGTACAGTATCGAAACTAGGGCGTGTGTTAGTTTGTGTGAGCACACCACAGTGACACCATTCACTGAGTGCTACTCTGCTTCCAAAACCAATTCGAATTGGAGACCGAAAGCACGTTTTAAATAACTTGACGTGTTGTGCAACGCGATTTTCACCTACTTGAAATATCTGATCAAACAATTATATGCTTCTATGATCACTGACTTTGCTCTCCTTGGTTGGTAAAAAGTGGCAGGGTGGTAGTCTTGGGCTGTCTGTTATTCCGCTCTGCTTTCATTTGTAGTTAACCTGCAATATCTGCACTTGACAAGAATTACATGCTATGGAAAACTGCAAAATAATCTGAATGTCTTGAATTACTGTAGTAGCTACCCTGAACTAAGGAAAGGGCCCGTCTTCTTATGTGGAACCTATATACAGAATTGGCAGCCTTAATGTTGTCAGTTTGAAATTAAAGTGCCAAAATAACCTTCTCGGTGTAGCTGTTAGCTTCTGAAAAAAAGGAAATTGGTGCTATCATGCAATGGTCGAGTTGGAGAATTTTATAAAATTATCAGAGGTAACATACTGGAGTACAGGAGTGGCCATACTGGCCGTGCCCTTGTTGGTTCGGAGAAATTAGGACTAGAACGTACAGGTTGTAAAGTATAATAGCAAAAAATTGCATAGGGCAGTAGATCGGTGCGTGGTGGTCGTAGGAGACACTAAGGAGTTTATGAAAAAATAGCCTAAATTGCAGAAAAGTTTCCATTTAGGTTAGCCTGTGAGAAGCGTCTGACATAAAAAATATGTGCACTGTTAGTTAGATCAAAGGGTTATAAATCACATTACTTGTCAGAGGGCAAATAATTATAAGTTTTAACCGCAGAAAGGCAAGCATAAGAACTGCAATTGTTTAGTTAAATTAGGAAATCAAAAATTATAGAAAATTTTTGGTTTCAGAAATACGAGCAGAAATCCAAGAGGGATAGGGGGTGTAAAAGTCCTCAAAGTAGATATTCTCACAAGGTTTTTTCGTCGGTGGGTCATTTCTGTTGTGAAAAACCGGGTATTAGAAAAAATAGGACGTAAGGATGTTTTCTGGTGGGAACAAGTCTTTTCCGCAAGGGGGTGGGTTTTTCTTCAGGGTGGGTTTTTCTTCAATCCGTGGGTTTTTCTTCAATCCGAGTCAATTTGAAATTTTAGACATAAGAGTCATGGGTCCATAGTAACTGAAATAAAAATGAGTATTTGTATTAAAAAGTTCTGTAAAAGATGAAAGGTGCTTGTTGTTTGACTGGGGAAGTCAAAGCACTCTGTTATGTGAAAAACTCGTTCTAACAAACACTACAAGACACACAAACTCTGCACAAGGTTATGACCACTTTTAATCAGTATTTACACATGTTTCTTTGCGAAAACACAAAGAGAAACACAAATTCATCTGCAGAAAATTGCCGCAGCGATACATAGAAGATCATTGTAATTCAATCTATTTTCTGGAATATAAACCTGTATATGTGTCACCAAAATGGTGAACACTGGACTCCGTTATGTCGCGCATTTGTACATTTTAAAGTGGTTCTTCTGGTTGAAGCCAATACTAGTAGAAGTTGTTTAAATGGTGATAGTGAAGAAGGATCATGTTTGAGACTCATGGAGAAAGTCAAAAACACGAGTCCGTCGGATGCTGGCTAAGAAATAACGTCATCTGGCGTAGAGTTCAAAGTTCATGGCCAAGTTGAACCCAATAATGGCAAGGGTAACAAATTTTACAATATTCGAGAAAAGACCTCGTGGTGATACTCATGTAATGAAGATTTCTCTGCATCTTGTCTTTGTCCATTGAGTGTCACAAAGAATCTGGTGAATTTGTTCTTGAAGTAACGGTGAGGCGAATATTACGTTGACATCCGTAATAGGACCTATGTCTTCTTCCCCTGGTTGACAATGTGGGTACATAAGACCAAAAACCTCAATTGGTTCATCACTGTTGAGAAATTTGTGTGGTTTTTGGGGAGTGAAGTTTAACTTAGTTGGTCGGATTGGCATGTTTTTGCCTCGTGATGTCGGACATTCGGGGCTGTCTGGTGTTGCTTCAAATGGTGGGTAAGCTTTGTTAGGCAGCAAGCTATCGTTGTGGAAGAATCTTGCAAATGGGTAACCATTGGATGAAGTGGTTCGTCTTTGATCAAAGGAAGCAAATCTGCGAGGGTCACGGTCATGACGTACAATTTCCGGTGTAACCTGCATTTTCGCTTGAAGTTCCGAACTCAGAGGTACAGGAGAAAACCTGGATCTTGACATTTTCGTTTGATTTACTTTTTAGAATTTACTTGCTAAAAATAGAGCTATTGCTGTAGACACAAGAGATTTCGTTAGACACATGTACAATTTTGCTGAGTGAAAAAATCATTACTAACAAAAGCATCATCAAAGATTATTGCATAAAAAACACAAAATGATTCGCTTGTAACACGGTTGTAACATCATCCGTTTATGCATATGCCGACATGGCAAGTCTTAATATTTGTAAATTGTCTTGGGTATAAGTATCATTGTCTCACTAAAGGGTTTATGACAACAGTAGCATGTAGCATGCAAAGAGTCGAAGTGCTTCTTCTTGCAGAGTCGAAAGATATGATTACATAGAATGTTTTTCTTCAAATTCGAAGTCCAAAGTTCTTCTGACACGCTTGTGTGTCTGTGTCTTCTCAAGGCATCTTTGTTCCAACTTGCAAAAGTAAATCATGTGTAAATTTGAGTCTATGCGTCAGGTTAAAATGTACATCAAATTTGATATGTTTGGCAGTATATAACAAAACATAACATTTATAGTGCAAGGCCTCCGTTTCAGTAATATTGAATACGCGGAGCGTCTGAAAGTTTGTAGAGGGTCGAAGAATATAGCGGGAAAAAAATCTTCGAATAGCTTTTTTCAGTATTTCCATTTCCATTATAACATTTTTACTCACGGGGATAATTATAGTTGGTTCTTGAGCTAAAGCAAGCAAAATTTCTTGGGTGTGGACGAACTTTTGTCTTATATTATAAGTTTCACGACTACGCAATCGTTTTACCAGATGCATGTTAATTTCCTAGCGAAGTATACTGAAACAAATGATGATTGGCGCATAAAAACAACATAAGTCAGACAAACACCATGAAACAAATTTAATCAGGCTCTACTGGCGCTAAAAACATAAAAACACGTTAAAAACTTGCCAACGTTTCGACGGTTGATACAACTGTCTTCATCAGGGCTAAAAAACGAAATGCCGCGACATGTGAGC
>Ga0210059_1013080_pt1 | contig 12456 bp, 6 predicted proteins | sample Ectturendosymbi2_FD_188042 | JGI IMG/M metagenome (GOLD analysis project Ga0210059, IMG submission 188042) | Ecteinascidia turbinata endosymbiont from Florida, USA - Sample 2 (SPAdes) (version 2) | ecosystem: Host-associated > Tunicates > Ascidians > Unclassified | place: Key West, Florida...
CGCCGGCTTCAATGTCTTGTACTACGTTCTGTATTGTCTGTTTTTATCAACCTGCGTTCTGCAGAGTGTGTGTGTTCATACTATGGACTTCGTGTCTGCTAACAAACAAATAAATTAAATTAAATTTACAGTGTTCACATGCGATCATTGGTTGCCAGTGAAAGGCGGAGCTCCGTAAATAGCGGAGCTTGGTTGCGGAGGTTTGATGACGTAACCGGAATCGTCAAAACTGATATTTTTCTATGATAAATGAGAAGTAGACAGTAGCAAAAATAATTTTACTGCAAAAGGTGATGTTACACTACGGTAAAAATAATCTATTTTGAAGTTTGATAGTTTTTGGTTATCTGAGTTTCACAACGGTTCAGGGCCAAAAAATAGGTTTCAACAGTTGTGAATGTATAAAATTTTTAAACATCGCGAACTTCCATGTATTCCATGTTTGGGGGAAACGCATATTAAGTTGCAATGATACAACATTTTTCCTTAGCTACTAAGCTAGGCTATTTCCTTTTTTTGATTTTGCAACGCAACTTTCCACTCCGTTTACGTCATCAAACCTCCGCAAACAAGCTCCACTATTTACGGTGCTCCGCCTTTTACAGGAAACCGCGATCATCTGGTGAAAAAAGTTATAAATCGGTGAAAAAAACGTCTTCAGTCGGTTTTACACCCGTATCGATGTCATCAAATACTGTAGGTTGCTTGCCATTCAGTAAAGACAGCCATGCAGTTATGCGTTCAACAGAAGTAACATCAACGAATTACAAATGCTAGTATGAACAAGTGAATGATTTGCGGCCATTTGGGTGAATGGTTGTAGCCTAATCGCAGATGCCTGCTGAAGTATTTGTTTGCAACAGAATGAGAATATTCAACTTCTTTAGTTGCCCTATTCATGTAAATTAAAAAACAATTTGCATTGGAGTAAAGATTGCAAGCTTGGGATTTTTAGATTTGCAGCTCAAAATCTCACAAAAGATCCAGGTTCAATGGCAAGTGTGGTCCTAAATTTTGCTCGTCCTGTGCCTGAAGATCAGCTGGAGTGGAAGCTAGGTTATTTTCAGTCATTTTTCTGTTGGAAACTAAGCGTTTTTTAAATGACACAAAAATTAAGTCAATTCGGTCATTCCTGAAAATATAAGCTAGTTAAAATGCTGTTATGGCTAGTTTTAATAATAAATAAGGCAAATGTATGACCAAAATTTCTCAGCAAAAAACAAGATGGAGGCTATATCAGTAGTTTAATTTAAACATGTATTCATGTCTAATAAATATCTTTGATTTCTGGTGTTACCGGCGTAACATCAAAGATGGCTACAAAGGTAACTCAGAGTTTACATTACTTTGTGATTTAATGGCCATATTTCTAGTTTTCCACATTTTACTGCATCACTGGAATAAATATTTTTACTTATTAATCATGTTAAAACAAAAACAAACTTGCTAAAACCAAGACTGTCAAGGAAAATGCAAAACAAGCATTGTTAAGAAGCCAGCAAAGCGGCTATTACATACCTAAGCCCTGAAAAGTGAGAGAGGTCGATAACAAAGTATGTTATCAGCTTGGTTAGTTAATGTAAAATGTGTTGAGTAACGGAAAAGTGATCCAAATAATGCTTTTTTAAGGCTGTAGACACTTCATTTCAAAAAGGAAATATAAGTAAATCAGTATTTTAATCAGCTGTTTTACCTTGTGTATTTGCATTCATGTGTCTTTTTGCATTTCTGTTTTTTTTTGGTAGATAAATGTTTTTTTTCATGAACAACCTGGGTTTATTAGAAATGACAGAATGGGAGCCCTGGTTGTGCTAGCAATGTGCAATCCATCTGTATTGCGGCCGAAGTGGTTGAATGTGTAAGGCTGCTGAAGTGGTCTATGGAATGAAATCTTTTCTCAGCAAAGAATCAGACACTAAGATCTTATATAGTACAGTAGAATTTGTCTAATTAATTTGCCATCGTTTAATTCGTCACTTTTTCGTTGGTCCTGGCAAAATTTACTATCTTTTGTGTACATTTATGTTCATCTAATTTGTCAATTTGCTCAATTCGTTACATTTTTATATCCTCGAAAAATGTTTTGTTTGGCTAATACGTCATTTGCAGTTTTGCTTTTGATATTTTAGTATCTAGTTTAACACATGTGGGTATTCAAACACATTAAAAGGATCTTTTTTTACCAATACCTAAGAACTGTTGCATCTCGCAATTTGTTTGTCGAATTTATTCATGAGGTACAAAACGCGACCCGTCTTCCCATTGAAAGAATGCAGAAAGTCTTTAAAGTTTATTAAAGATTTAAAAGGTGTTAGATTAAATCAAACGGAGGAGTCTAGATAGAGTATAGGAATGAGAGTTTATTTTCGTAAACAACCATAACGTCATAAACTGGTATTGTACTGCAAATACATAAATGCACTATATATACAAGTTACTATATGATGAAAGTATATTAACTTCTATGATAGAGTTTTCACCTGTTTGCATAATTCGTCACTTGACCTAAATTGTCACTTTTTTCTAATCCCCTTGGCTTAAAATGACGAATGAGACAAATTCTACTGTATATATTTTGCCTGCGAAGTAGGCATCATCAGCTCTTATTCAAATAGGTAAGAAGTTTATACAAGGGTCTAGTGTCTACTGCCTTGAACTTTGGTAACTGGGTTAGCAGTATGTGCAAGCTTGCTGTTTTTTTCTGCATGCCATAAAATGGCTCTAAATAGTATCCAGCGGACTGTTCTTACTCTTCATGTGTTAAGAGTAGTAGTTGCTATAATGAGTTGCCTGAAGCCCCTTTTTCCTCAGATGTGTTTCAGCATAGAAGAATCAATGGTTTTCACTGTGGAAGTCAGTTTTTACATAAATATAAACAAACCAGACACACCATCGAACCAAATAATAATGGGAAAGAATCAGACACAAAGTTCACAAAAAAAAGTAGGCAGGAGAAACATAGCAACAAAACGTATTTACAGAAAGAATATATAAATGCAGTGGCTATGGATATGCCTATGGATCTTGAAATTTGAAAACTTATTAATACGCCACCTGTGACGTAACAGTAATGCACGACGAGAGTACAGTAGGTTTGATAGAAAGGAACTAAATGTAAAAGATAAACCTTAAACCTAACCTTAACCCTAACCGTAGCCTTAACCTAACCCTAACCCCTAAACGTAACACCTAAGCCTGAAAAAAGTAAAGAAAAAAAAACAAAACGGATGTGAGCAAAGTGAAGAGTCGAACCGAAAAGCATTGCCATAGCAGCTGTAATGCATAACCGTTATGCTACGAGCAGTACACTGTTTTCTTGAGAAAGTGAACGTTTTATTTGAATTGCGCCAGGACAGGCATATCCATAGTCACTTCCATATATAAAGGGCAGAGAATAAGACATAAGAAAGTACAATAAAACAATTGTTTTATAGAAGTGGCTACAGAGCGAAAATCACATAATTCTTTTTATTCAAAGCTTATTGCACCATACCGCCTCACATGATGCATTTCAAATAAGGCAGTAGCTACAGATAGGCCTGTGGAACTTGAAATTTGAAAAATTATTCATATGCCACCTGTGATGTAACAGTAACACATGATGAGAGTGCAGTAGGCTTGGTAGAAAGGAACTAAACCTAAGAGATAAACCCTAAACCTAACTTTAACCGTAGCCTTAACCTAACACTACTCCTAAACGTAACAGCTAAGCCTGAAAAAAAAAAAAGAAAAGAAACAAAAGCAAAGTTGGCTAGAATGCGCAAGTGGTAAACTGGAAACCATTGGCGTAGCAGCTGAAACGCATAACCATTATGCCACGAGCAGCATGCTGTTTGCCTGACAAACTGATCGTTTTATTTGAATTGCGTTAGGACAGGTATATCCGTAGTCACTTCCTTCAAATAAAGTAGTCAGTTTGGCATTCAAGTGCCGTCATCCTAGTGTGGTAGTGTAACAAATAAGTTTCAAGTGTGCCATGGCGATGGTTGTGGATTCGCCTCCCACCTTGGCGCTTTACGTTTTTGTAAGTATGCATGCTTGCACATTTCGATTTGCAGGACCGGCTTTCTTACTTGGACCAGATAACCTCTGTGTTTTTTTCGGTGCCCCAGCGTTTTTTTCTGTTTCAGAGAGTATATCTAGCACAATCAATTCAGTACCGCCAAATAAATCTATCTATCCAACTAACCGTAACCTAATGCTAACCTAACCTAACCTAATGCTAATCCATGCACCTAACCCTAAAGCAAAAGTTTGGAAAGTTATGAAAAATGTAAAAAAAAACTGGTCCACGAATTGAAACATGCAAGCAGTCACTATTACAAAACGCAAGGTACCAAGTGACAAACTCACTGCTTTATTCGAACCGTGTCATGCTTATCGGTTCCCTACCCACTTCCTTTTTAAATATATTCCAAACTTTTGCTTCAGGGGTTATGTTTAGGGGTTAAGGTTAGGTTTTAGGTTTACCTTTTGCGTGTACTATGTTTTTGCCAAGCCTACTACATTCTCCTTGTGCATTACTGTTATGTTACAGAAGGTGGTCGAATAAGTTTTCAAATTTAAAGATCCATGGGCGGTTCTGTAGCCACTGCCTTGTTTTATAGTTCATACACAATAGAAGTTATGATTTTGACTTTATTAATTTAATTTTGCCGATTATTTTTAGCTACAGTACCTGTTTTTCCAATATGGTTTCATTGTCAAGTTTTGCACAGAACAAAAAAAATATACATCAATTTAACAGATGAGATGGTGGGTAAGCAATGGGTGAAGAGTTGAGGCATGTACAGATGGGCAGTTGAAGCAGGTACATACATAGGTAAAGGAAGTGAACAACAATAAGGGTCGCGAGGCAGAGAGCAATGCAATTAGAAACATAGCATTTCACTATAAAAACAAGTAACAAGGCCAGAAAACAATGTTTATACAGTAGAACTCATCTAATTCTTCGTTTAATTCATCAATTTGCTTAATTTGTCACTTATTCATCGGTCCCAGCAGAGTCCCTATCTTTTGTGTAGATTTCTGTTCGTCTAATTGACCATTTAATTCGTCAATTTGCTTAATTCGTCACCTCTGTCTATCCCTGAGAAGTGTTTTGTTCCTCTAATTCGTCATTTGCAGTTTTGCTTTAGATGTCTAAGCAGCTAGTACGTGTGGGAATTCAAACAAATTGAGGATCTTTATCTAAGCATTGTTGCACCTTACAATTTGCATATCGAATTTATACATGAGGTGCAAAGTGCGACCCGACTCCCCATTGAGAGAACGTGGAAAAGTTTATTAAAGATTTAAAAGGTGCTAGATTGAATGGAGGAGTCTTGATAGAGCAGAGGAATTACATTTTGTATTCAACCATAATATCATAAACTTGTATTTTACTGCAAATAAGAGCACTATGTATGCATACAAGTTCTATGATAAAGTATACCAGCTTCTAGGATAGAGTTTTCACCTGTTGGCGTAATTCATCAATTCGCCTAATTCGTCACTTTTTTCTAATCCACTTGAGGTGACGAATTAGGCAAATTCTAGTGTACACATAAATCGCAAAAAAACAACAATTTACTAATAGACCATTACGGGGTGAGTTCCATGGATGAGTTATGTCCAACCAGATGCATGATGTCACCAAATGATGTTGAAGAGGCAAGGGCATGGATATATTACGGTATTATTAACAACAAACATTAATCCAATATCGGTGTTGGGTTCATGAAAAACAATATGCTTAGTAAATGAGAGAAGTATTTAGTTCTAAAAGAAGGTCTGCATCACTAACAGCAGAGATTCACTGTTTTCTTTGTAATCTTTCCTTACATCATGTATTGCTACTTCTATGCCTGATCTGCTCCTCATGTCTGTAGTGTTCTCGCTGCACGGATGATGTCTTGCTTCAGAAGTCCTGTGATTGTTTTGCCAGTGATTTGTTGTAGGCATTCACTAACACCTACTCGCCTAACGCCATTGTCTGCAACAAGTCTGTATTCGAGAAGAGTTGATATGTGATCATGTGGAATCGTCAATTAGCTTTTGTGAATGTGTGCCATATCTCATATGATTTTGAATAAATCATTCATCTCCAAGTTTCCATGTCAATCTGTGTTGGTCCTTCAGACTGCTATGAGTTTTTAACACAGGATGCGATTTCATCTTGAGTTATGTTTTGGTAGACGACCCCTTCTTTTTTTGTTTTAGGCTTATCATTTATAGCAGATTGTTTTAGTTCCGCTGCTTTTGGGTGCTTTTCTTTCAGCTTCTTTATGATGTCTGTAGTGATGTCATTGGCATTATCCACAAATCTAAGGGCCTTTTTCATGTAGCATTAATCTACAGAAGGCTTTCCAGTCTGGTTGATTTTTGTTTTTTACTGATTTTTTGAGTCTTGTTTGAATAGCTTCACATTCTGAGATCAGTTCTTGTAGCTTTCTGTGTTTCCACCATTCCATTCTTTTTCCAGTATTTGCATTGTTCTCTGTTTTTTGATTTGAGTGATGGCTTCTGGAGAAGTAGTGGCAAAAATACTTGTAGCATGTGGATTGCTACCAGGTACCATTTTTTACTATGGTTACAGAGTTCTATAAAACGAGACACTTCTGTGATTATTGTTTTTCCAGCTTTTCCTCTTGGGATTTGCATATAGTCATTTTCCATCCTGCAATTTTTTGATATGCTGAATTGAGACTTTTCTGATTTCCTTTATGTCTTTCATCTTGCCTCATACTATAGGCGTTTTTTTGGGTGATTCCCTTATCTTTATCTTGGAAACTGCATTCTTTCTGCGGTAGTCTTCATCATATTCCTGATATTGTTCACGCATCATTCTGACACACGTGTGACAGTGTACCATTTTGTGCACCACCCATCACACACCAGGGCTTAACTTCATCGGTGACAATTTTCCCACAAACTCCACACTCATCTTGGATGACCCAGCTGCCTTTCAGAATTTCAGATAAGCAGCTTTAGTTAGTCTACGTTATCTATTTATGCCTAGAATATCTCTGAAAATTATTCAGATTTTACATAAATACTGTTTTCAGCAAGCCTTTGTGGATCAGAAATGATCATGGGCCACTTCTTCACTGACCCAGGTACTTCAGTTTATGTATAGGCAGTGTGAAGTGCCTATTTTTCCATCAGAAGCAAAAGCACTGCTGGAGCTATTTTGCCATTAGGCAAACCTGATTGATTGAATTTACGATGACAGTGGCTAGAGGTCCAGCTGTGGACCTTAATATTTGAAACCTTATTCGTCTGCCACCTGTAACGTGACAGTAACGCACAACGAGAGTACAGTAGGCTTCTTAGATATGTACCAAATGTAAACCCTAACCTCTAAACCTAAACTTTTTAATCGTAAGCCTAAACGCCAAACCTAAAGTTATAAACGTAAACCTAACCTCTGAACCTAAACTTTTAAACCTAAAACCCCTAAACCCTAACCTGAAACATGAACATTTAAAGCATGACCTAACCCCTACTATGGCATAGCCATTTCACTGTGTTAATCTCTGCCGTTATCTTCACAATATATCTGATATTGTTCAAGCATCGTTCCGACTTATATGCAAAGCTACCATTTTGTGCACCCGTCATCACACTCCAGGTTTCAAGCAATGTGGAATATAACACCATGTTGTAGTATCATCATAGGCTGTGCAATTGACTAGATAGTTAACCAATGCACAAAGTAACACTGCACAACAGAGGGGCAATGAAACTTCTAGAAAGAATGAGGATTCAGAAGGCAATAGCCGTACATTGATACATGGATAAGTGGTGAGCAATGACAGAGGTAATTAAAAGAAAAAAAAGAATATTAATTGCAGTGACAACAACTGCATGGTACTTTTAATCCATCTTAAACTCTGATAGGCAGTTTAACTGCAGTGACAACAACTGCATGGTACTTTTAATCAATCCCAAACTCTGATAGGCAGTTTAACTGCAGTGATAACACCTGCATGGTACTTTTAATCAATCCCAAACTCTGATTGGCAGTTGAATGCTAATGGAACAATAAGGGTAGTTAGAAATCGGTTCAGTGCAGAGGAACGCATGAGTAGAAATCAGTTTTGCACCAACCAAGGTATACATCTAGAAATCTACTAGTGTACATGGTAAACAGGTACTAAAGACCATTGCATCAAAGATGTTAAATTTGAGATTATCAAAATAAAGACAGATTGTCATTGGATTGTACATACACAATAATAAAAAGCTTGCTGGGCCACATGAAACCTTGTACTGGGCCTCATGCAGCCTCAGGGCTGCAGATTGGAGATAGCTACCTTAGCCCAAACCTAAGTGCAAAAGCTAAACTCAAAACTTATTAAAAAGTACATGAAAAGCACTCCCATCAAAGGTGTCATCTCTAGTCTACTAGCAAAGCCAAAGCAAATGATGAGAACCGAACCAATGACCACTCGGACAGACATTAGACATTAACCACTTGACTACGTTCGCAGCTGATTTTTTTTGCTGAGACATTTTGGTTACTGAGACATTTCAGTCATTTGTCTCAGTTGTATTAAAACTCACTGTAACAGTGTTCATTAGCCTATATTTTCAGACATTCTGACCAAAATTATATAATTTTTTTCAGTCATTCCAAAACATTTCAGTCTATGAACTAAAAAAACAGGTTCGCAGTGCTGCTAGTGTCAAGAACTCAACATTATATGTGGACAATGTTGGATACAGTTCAAATGACAAAATAGTTCCAGCAGAGCTTTTGCTGTCAAAATAGACACTACCTAATATATATATATATATATATATATATATATATGTTGCACAGCAAACAAAATAAGTCATGTTCTGGCTTAATGCCAAGTCTTCTAAGTTTATTAGTCTGCGTGGCATGAACTACTATGCCTGTATGGCAACAAGCAAACTATTTGTATTGCAAAAAGCCTTCTATTGTTTACCTGGCTGTATTTGCATCGCAAAGCATATAATAACAGAGTAATGTTTCTGCTCTAGCTTACAATACAAAGCTATTGAAAACATGTATGTTCATGACGATATGCAATTGTTTTGCAGAAAGCCATGCTTATGAGGGCCGCCCAAAATTTTTAACCTGTGGTTGCTTTGCATGTAAGTATCTTAACCCATGTCTGTCCTATTCTCTTCGTTTCAGTATGTACATGACCACAATGTTTGCAAATTAACTCACTTTTGTTTGGTATGGCAGTAACTACACAAGAAATTTATAAAACCCTGAATGTTGAGATATTCTTTCTCTGAATAAAGAGATCCCCAGGTATGAACAATGGCTTGTCCATGTGACCAGAATATGCAACGGAAGACTAGTGAGGCAAGTCTTGCTGGCTACACCCATATGAAAAGGCCTAGAGGTCTATCAAGGACCTGTTTTTCTGGTCATAGATCGATTTTTTTAATGACAGAAAAAAATTAGGTCATTTTCGTCAGAATGTCTAAAAGTATAGACTAATGAACACATTTACGGCAAGTTTTATTAGAACTGTAAGACAGCTGCCTGGAATGTCTCAGTGACTGAACTGTTTCTGCAAAAGAAATGATTAAAACATCTCAGTGAAAAAAAACGGCGAAGGACTAACTGCCAGCATAGTATAACCTCGCCAACCTGGCTTGATACCATGTTGCTGTGGAGCCAACAGAACATCCAAAGATTGTTGAAAACCGTGCTCAAGGTATTTTGAGTCCTCTGGCTGCTATTTTCACAACCTTCCCCATAGGAAAAACTAGTGTGAAAATGAATGACTTACTGGTGTTTACTACATAAAATCATTATTCTGCACTTATCTACACCACATTTTTGGTTTCTTTTGTTTGCAGGAAAAAATATTCTAGCTTTTAAAAAAAACTTTTGTTATTTGTTTGTTGCAATGGCTAAACCTGTCAGTGCAAAGGGCAGTTGGGTTGAATCTGATGTGAAACTTACTGGAAAGACTGTTATTATCACTGGAGCTAACACTGGCATTGGTTTGGAAACTGCAATCGATCTTGCTAAGCGAGAAGCAAAAGTCATAATGGCATGTAGAAATCTTGAAAAAGCTCAGCAAGCACGCTCAAGGGTCAGTTTTCCCGAGTTAGTTGAAGTTGTTAGCACATTTTTTATCTTTATGTATTTGATAATTACATTGGTTGAATTTGAGAGTGATGTTGTTAATTTAATAGGTTCTTGAAGAAGCTAAATGTGGTGAAGATAAAGCCATTGTAAAGGAGTTGAATCTTTCTTCATTTGATTCAGTAAGAAAGTTTGCAGAGGATATAAATAATACAGAAGAAAGGTTGGATATTTTGATCAACAATGCAGGTATACTAATTGTGGCTTACAGCTAAAAAGTCTATTGGAAGCTAATGCTCAAGCTTTGTGTTTTTCTGGTGCAAAAACCATTGTATGCTGTTATGCTCTGAAATGCAGTGATGTTTATTCCTTGGGAGCCAGTGTACAATATACTTGTACTTAAGAGATCCCACATTAGGCACTGTTTTCACACCACTTTGCAACTCTATAACTCACCGGCCTTCTTTGCTTCTTTTGAGCCAGTTGTTCCTTTAACCACTGCTTGGCCGCACTAGATCTTGGGGCAGATGTTGAGCAGCAAGTCGTTCGTCTCATTGTCTAGAACCGTCAGGCCATGCAGTCCATGAAAAGGTCAATGGATTGGATGTTGGAGGACAACATGGTGGACAGTTTGTTCTGCGCCACACTCACAGGCTGCAGAGGAGGTCATACCCCATATGTACAAACAGGAGCAGAAACACCCGACACTGGTGCGGAAGCGGTTATGCCAGACCCAGGCTCTTTTGGGAGGGTCACTCCAGTGAGTGGGTGCTGGTGTCGGGGATGAAAATGCGAAGTCTTGTGGGGTTGTCTGCCCAGTGCCCACTCCATTCTATTAGTAATCTGCCCAATGCGCCGCACGTGTATTGTTGTTGTCAGATGAACTTATGAGTTGTTGTGTGGTACAAATGGATGCCTCAATTGGAGGCGCCGTGCATCTAAACTTGATGTGGGTAATTGATAGAATGGTTAGTTTCTTGAGCTCTTAACACAAAGTTTTCATGCTGGCATTTGTTACTGTGCTCTGTTTTATGTGTTAACTTTTCAACTGCTGAATCATTTTTTCCAATATTTTAAAAAGAGTACCAGTTCTACAAAGAAATATTTGATAAATATCTTGGTTACAAAGACAGTGATTTGCTCCTGAAATTAATCAGGCGTTCGTGTTATGCTGCTAAGCCATTTTGAAGGAATGTGGCATGCTTCAACATTTAATGTGTTATATTAGAGGCACTCCCTCATTTTCAAGCCCTTTCATGAATCTTGGTCCGGGTCCAAAAAATTTTTAAATTTGAAAATCCTACTCCTGTTCAGTCTCCGGATTAGGCGCGGACACAGGGGGGATGAAAGAGATGCACCAACCCACCAGACCTAAAGAATGAGTGACATGACACTTGATTTCATTAAAAATCATCGCCAAAAATATTTTTGTACAGCACATTACTTAATCGCTAAAGATGCTAAAAATTAACTTATGCTAACAATTAGTCATAAATGTTTTTTCGTTTCATTAGATGAGCTGGCCTTGTTTGTGGAAAATGATATAAAATAGTGTTCGCATGGAGGTCCGCATGGAAGGAAAACATGAGCATTTTCCCTTCTGGAAATTGGGATTAAGAACCAAACATTTCTGGAAATACTTGAAGTCTGCATATTAATTCTGATTAATTGATTTTATTCTTGCGATGACAGTTTTTTTGCCGGTATGAAACAAACTACACAGGAGTCAGGTTCACGGTTATAATGTCATGTGCCTGGGTATCAAACTACACTTATGCAGGCTTCTTTTCATGCAGTAAAATTACGTGGTTTGTTAGACTACATCTATGCAAGCATGTGGGAATATGTCTTAATCGTTAAGGTTTAGTTCTGACATCTGAGTGAATACTGAGTGCAAAGCTATATTTGCTGTGGCGAGTTTTTATAATTCATTTGGTCAATTTTGCAAAACTTGTGTGGTGTTCTAATTCTAGTAAGTTTGTCCATGGCCTTGTCAACATACATGTCGACTTAACACTTTAAGAACTGGCGTATGATATGTTTGTACTTCGATTTCGACCTAAAAAACAACAGTTTTCGGTTGCCTTACCAACGCTCTAGCTCCTTCGCTGATTGCGCTATAGAGCTGTTCAAGGGCTCAAACGGATTGGCCAGTCTAGTAGATTGCACTTGAAAAAAATTGTTTTGGTTGGGGGTTGCGGATTTTTGTGACTGACATGATAAATGAAGTAGTTTTGGGTCATTTTGGCTCATGTTGCCTGACCTAGGGCTCAACCATTAGGCCAAAGTGTTTCGCTGAAGTTTTCATTGGAAACTAGGCTCGAGTCCAAGTCTTTTGAGCCTTTGATCGACTTTCTAGTGTTTCTGGTTCAAAAGTTATGATCTAAAATAAACAA
>Ga0210059_1013081_pt1 | contig 12456 bp, 7 predicted proteins | sample Ectturendosymbi2_FD_188042 | JGI IMG/M metagenome (GOLD analysis project Ga0210059, IMG submission 188042) | Ecteinascidia turbinata endosymbiont from Florida, USA - Sample 2 (SPAdes) (version 2) | ecosystem: Host-associated > Tunicates > Ascidians > Unclassified | place: Key West, Florida...
GCGATATCAATATTGTGCAGCAAACAAGCTGCGAGCCTCTTTTTTCCGTTGTTCAAATGCAGTTAAAAACGTACTTTTTCGTTCCTTTTGTACGCCCATGTATGCATCTCAATTATGTTGTAATTTCAGGAAGTCATGCATGCAGAGATTGCGGGTGGCATATAATTTTGGTTGCAGACAGGGGCGGAGCCAGACATTTTCATTTGGGGGACCACTGGAGAGGCCAGTTTTGCAACAAGGGGAGCTGTCAATGGTTTGTGTAGGACTTTCAGAAAGAGACCTGAAAAATTTTGGGGGGGCCAGGCAAAATTTTGGGGGGACAGTGGCCCCCCTGGCACCCTCCTAGCTCCGCCCCTGGTTGCAGAGCTCTATACAACCTGCCCTGGAGAGCGAGTGTTAGTATCCACCAAGTTCAATGTAACATTCCTGCCTTTGAGGATCTGCTACGTAAATACAAGTATTTGTTTCTCGAAAGATGCAGAAAATCTAACAACGTATGGTTACATGCTTTGATGCAGTCAGATTGTTTGTACTCGTCACTATTCTTTGAATACTATAATCGCATTTTACTCTGTGAATGAGCGATCGAACTTTGCAGTGTCCGTTTGATCGATCGCATGTCATGACACAACGCTTTCGCATTTTACCTAGACTAGACCAAGTTAGGAATTAGCGCCCTACTCTGCAGTAGCGTTGTAACAAGTGTTGCGTGTTAGCTAACAATAGTGTTAAGGATGTGTCTGTAACCCTATGGTTCTGTCTTCAATGCAGTTGCAAAAAGTGTCTGTAACCTGTGATTCCGACGGCTTCAATGCCTAGTACTACGTTCTGTATTGCCTGTTTTTATCAACCTGCGTTCTGCAGAGTGTCAGTGTGTGTGTTCATACTATGGACTTCGTGTCTGCTCATAAACAAATAAATTAAATTAAATCTATAGCCACTGCCTAAACCTAATCAGTAAATGAGACTGGTAGCCTGCATGAAAAACAGACTTTAGGTTCGTAATTACTGTCAGGAAGATCTGAAAATAACATACCAAATTATCATTCATATCATATTGTCATGACATACATCCCACATGCATGCAGCTATTAGCATACTCACTGTATGAAACAATACGGAATGGTTTGTATTGCACATAATTTGTTGAACAACTATAATTTAGGTTACAACTCGCCTAAATAATACGCAATCATAAAAATCCTAGTCTTTATGATAACCCACTGCATCTGATCTTGCCCTTCAAATCAATGCAGTAATGCAGTATTGGCATACTGACAACAGAGTAAAAGGAAGTAATTTCAGTACTTTGGTTTGGTCGGTTTCAGTCCTATTTCCGTATATAAGCTGTAACAAATGTCATACCACAGTGACAGGCTCACAGCACATACAATCTGTAGTGACATCAGTGCCATCGCCCTGCCCTGCACCTAACAGCATACGTATCAGGACCTGACGACCTGATACCAACAATCTACATCAGCAGAGTAAAGCCACAATCATTGATTGTGGCTTTTAATCCCTGGATCACCTCGCCAGCAGGGCCACTGAAAGCCATAATAAAGCCACAATCTCAAGCGTGACTCAACAAATAAAAAGCCACAATCGATCAAAAGCCTCAATTTGGCCACAATGAAATGCGCCATGTAAATAGGCTAATTGTAACCAGTAGCTCGCAGTCCATGTTCAATGCAGTACAAATGATGATAAACTTCCGCAGCAGCTCTTCCGAGTGGTTGATCAATTATTGGTATTACAACAATGTTGCTAAACTTTATGTCTGCCATACTATGAGCGTGATGTTTGTGTTAATTTGTAAATCTCTGTACAGATATGAAATAGTCTAATATTTACATCACTACGCTTTTCGTGAGGTAGACATAGGCATTTTTAACATGGTAAAATGCACACGAATTTTTAATCAATCAAATATTTACAGGCACTATCTAGGAGAATTACACTGTGCGTCTCCCTTCTGCATGCATGCCTGGTCTATTTACACTACTACATATAGTGCAACGAAATGATATTTCTCCCTTTTTTTTACCCTCAACAAACGACTTTTTCAACTAACATCAAATATACAGCTTTCAGAACAATAGGACTGATAGATCGCTTAATACGAGCCATTTCTTTCTTTTTAGTCATGTACGAAAAATCATGTACAGTGCCAAATGCATAAACCAAATCAGATTGCACTGCTCTAAACTGAACACACGGATAAGTATATTCACTAGGATGAGCGCAATTAGCACGTTCCACTTGTTTTACAAATTGTTGAAACATTTCTGCAACGAAAGTCGACACAATGATGGCTTGATCATATATACAGCATGGTATTTATGTTTATAACCCAGCGATCTATTTTTACAAGTTCTGTAACAAATTTTTTAAGTTTTTGCTATGATTTCTTCTTTTTCATTTTTTGTCTGTATCGACAAATTGTCCACAGATAGGATCACCCTGTTTCAATTATTCAGACGTTACTACAGATTGTTCAAACACTGCAGGTTCACTGCAAACTTCTTCCTTAAAGGAACAGCTATTTACAAAGGCGTCCTTAATAATACTATCCAGGTTATATTTCAAAAGTAACAAAATCTCTGCAGGTGTAGTAGAGCAAAATATTGCCTACTACATCTAAAAAAATCAAACTTTTAATTTGTTCGAACGGTAAACTGGAAAGTGCCAAAGATTAAGGATGCAAAAGCTTCAAACAAGAATATCCGAAATCAACGAAGCATGAAAAACGTCATAGACACACCCACTTATCGATCCTGTAACGAATGGACATTCACAAACAAACATGGTGTTGTTTCCTAGCAACATTGGAAGTGTAAATATCTTTAGGTATTTTTTAGGGACACATAAACCGAAACCGAAACCATTTGCATGCAGACGACACGCCCTTCAACAAGTGATAAAAATAGTAATATCATCTTATATACTTTGTAAAGAATAGCCACACCCCTCCAATTTAATTGGTTAAGTTAAAAATAGAACCTATAAAATAAAAGGGGTTTAAATAGGGCTGTTTTGGGCAGTCCGAGTTCAGAGTGGTTCTAGTATCACCTGAAAGGACTTGTCCTCTCCTGACGGCACTACTCTCAACCCACTTTGGTTTGTGCAACAGAAGTAAAAATGAAGGCCCTGCCTTGCAGCATACTGAGGCTCGGAAGGTATGTTGTGAGTGTTGCTGAGACCTAACCGATGGTTGCATTGGCGCTCTTAGCAGCTTGAGTCTTCACCCTGAAAATGAAGTTAGGTTCATTTTCAGTTAAACAGAAGTGTCTTGTCCCAACGAAATTCTGTCACTCTGTTTCATAAAATGGCTTGTCCGGGTTAATCTCTGACAGACTGAAGTATAAATGGTTTGTTCCACTAAAACCCTGTTGACCTGAACCAAAAAGGTTTAAAATTAAAAGATATTTCAGAAAGTTTTATCCTGATGAAACTTTGTGTAACTATAACAAAATGTAGTCTTTGTCCTCTGTCGAATAAATCATTAAATTTAAGGCTAACCATCTGTATATCAGTGGACTCTGCTTACTTACCAAATTAGGAACACCCAAGGCATTAAGGTGCTGAATCACCACATCCTGACTGAGACAAAATCCTGAAACAGGAAATGCCAGCTATCATAGGGGGATCCAATAAAAGCCTTGTTTCCAATCGAGAAACATTCAGTTGGCTGTAGAATAGACTAGAAGTAACATACCTAAATAGTTAAGTGATAAGTCTACTTAGAAATATATTGTTGATTGCAAGTATGCCTTGCAATATACACTCTGTGTCTGTGGGATTGATTCGAAAGAGCTTTTGTGAACTGTAAAAGATTCTACTTGGTAAGTGCTCTTATCTGACAATGTGAAAATGTTATCTTGAATAATAAAATATAATTTAATGAAACAATTTCCATGTGTATTGAGATCTTATGAACTAAATAAGGAAGTTGTCAGAAGCTATGGGGAGATCAAACAGGCGTTGACCTGCAAACATTGTCCTTGGTGTAGCTGCTAAGGCGAACCCATGTATTAGCTATAGTTACACCTAAATACAGCCTTTTGAGTTCTCTTGTAGACCAAAAGAAACCTGTACACAGGTAAGTGAATACGCAGCAATAGTTAATTATTTCCAAACAGCGAATGTCGCCCACTAACACCAACACTTCTGTATAATTCTTCTATCTATTCGGGTTCTGGGTGAACTTCCGTCTTTTTGGACCTGCTGTACTGGTCCGGCCAATTGTCAGTCCTTTTATTGCTGACTCATAATTATTTTCGTCACTAGCTAGTGGTGTCAAAATAGCTTTTCGCACTTGCTCATAAGTTTGCTCATTTTGCCAGATGAAATGGTCAAAAACGAGATCTAGCAGCGCATAACACTGTTCTTCCAACTCTCTGTGTAACTTTTCACGATAAACTTCAAGCAGTTCTGAGTCGGTCTTTGAATATGCAGAAGTCAAACCTACAACTTTTAATCCTTCAGACAAGACTACTTTTGGATCTTGAATCCAATCAAAGTAAGGCTTTAGAACATCTTTCATGTGCCTCTGTCATATATATGGTTATTTACTGCTTCCTACCATCAACTGATCAGAAAAATAAATAAATTCACAAACTTTCTATTGGTTTCCATCTTTATAAACCTTTCTAATAGATGTCTGTTGCAGTGACTTTATACTCCGTTTGCATGTCACGCCTATTCTATCTCAAATTTCAGCATATAAAGACATTCTGTTCTAGCTATTTGCCCTTAACTCCTGCACTATATGCTACTTCAAAGAATATGGTTGGGCATTTCGAGATCAGATCAAGACACGAATATTTTTGAGTGTCTTCACTCTCCCCTCTTAATATAGGAAAAGCCAAATGTGGCAAGTGTTATTTTATTTGTTTGACATGGTCGAGCAGAGGTAGTACCCTTTTTAACAGGCACTACCTCACTGGTGGCACCATTTTGTTACAGACTGCATTTTAGGACAGTCCCCCCAGAGCACTGGTTAGTTAATAAGGACTGGCCAAGGCGCGCCCGAATTACAATGAAGAAAATCTGACCCGCCCGTCACACTCGACCCGCTCAGTTTAACACAAAAGAATTGTATTCACTCATGGTTTTATTAATATAACTTTAAGCAATGTGCTTTTACTTTCAAATGCATCATAAATATATTACAATACCAAATGCAGGGGTTATAATAAGAGTTCAGGGGTTGCCGCAAGGAATGAGAATGGAGGAGAGAGTGAACCGAATTATCCTAAAGCATCAGGGATAAAGCAAGCCACTGGGGTATAAGTTCCTGGTTAAGGTCTAGTCCAGCGGTTCCCAACCTTTCTCTTACCATGTACCCTTCAGCATTCCGACAGATGAGCATGTACCCCTTCAGCATTTCAACAGATGAGTGTGTATAACTTCAGAATTCGACAGATGCACATGTACCCCTAAAATTTCCTATGACAATGCATTTTATCATAATTATTCATAGATATATTTAACAATAAGCGTAGAATGATTTTTGAAAAGAATATTCACTGATATATGAGTAAATATTTGGATAGGCTATATATTATATGCAAATATATTTTGCACTTCTATTGATAACATTAAATGTACCCCTTCGGATAGGCAAATGTACCCCTGGGGGTACATGTGCCCCAGGTTGGGAACCCCTGATCTAATCCATTGGTATGCCCACTTGGACTATTCCAGCTTGGTAAAGCCCACAGCTGGTTTAGCTGTTAAGCTTGGAGAAGGCCACTGCTTAACTGAGTTTCCAGTCTCACATCGCCCTGGTTTTGTTAACTCATCGGGGATTCCCCACCAGGTATAAAACCAAAGGGAAATCTAGAGCAATCTTAAAAGGGGTTTCCCCAATTAAGACCATCTTAATGTTTTTATAGCGACTCTAGTGATCATACTCGACGCTTCGCCGAGTTCCGAAATCGTTGCTTTTAATTAACCCCATAGCGACTTTAGTGTTTACTTTCAACGGTTCTCCGAAGTTCAAAACCACTTCGCCGAAGTTCAAAATAGTTTTTCAAAGTAAAGTATTTTTATCCGTTTAAATCGTAAATATCGCTTTCGAATCGCTACCAAACGCCAATGTAAAGTAATTCGCCAATGTAAAGTAACTACGCCAATGTAAACCAAACGCCAATGTAAAGTAACTATAATGCTTTAGGTCATTCTCCTCTTTGGTGTGAGCTACCATTTAAAATGCAAAATACAAAATACACAATAATACAATGAATGCGTTTTATAAGGTCATTTTAGACGGAATATTTCAGTCTTTACATTGTTCCAGTTTCATCCTTTTCGTACTAAATCCATTTATTGGTATAACTGCAGTTTCCCAGTATTCTTCCCAGTCATTACCATTCAGTGAGACCAACGACAGACTATTAGGTCGTTTTCTTGAGATATTACTTTCTGAAGTGTCACTAATTAATTGAATTCTGGATTCAGAAGAAGTTTCATGTTGAGCTTGCAATGAGGACTCAACACCAGTGCACAAAATGGTACCACAACGGATGTCTTAAGATGAGTACACCTGAAACAAAGCAAGCAATTCTTTCAAATTTATGGCTGGAACTGTGTTGTAAAAAATCTTAGGTAAAGCAGCAATTTTACGTTTCAGGTGCGAAGAAAGGATATAGGCTTCAAGTACTACTGAATTTATTCAGATAAACAAACAAATTACAAATTCTGCTCAATAATAAAAGCTTTGTTTGCAAGTGGCAGCCTAACTGAAAGTTTTCCTACGATGTACCAATGATAGATGATAAGGTTGACGCAAGAGAATCGACAAGCTTTTTATTTCACAGGTGAAACCGTTTAAGTCAAATAAAGCACCTTTTAAGTCGTCTAAACGCAGTAAGAAAAAAAATTGTTAGCAAAATGTTTACACTAAAGCATGTTTCCTACGGTCTAGTTTGTTTCTCTCCAGATTAGAAGCACTTCATTTGACTTATGCTATGCTTGCATTTGTGCTTCCAGCCATTTCAAAGCGCTTTTGCAACAGTCTCTGCTGTTATTTTGAAAACGGAAATGAAACAACGCCAGTCCCATGACACAAATACTTTATTTATTAAAGAAGCTGGGACACAAGCCGGAAAAGTTACGGAAGATGATGAATCACATCGAACAACCCGCAAGAGCTACACACACAGAACAACTTGAAGAAAACCCTATGCATCCCCTCAAAGAAAACAAATATGCTCAAACATTGCCTGCAGAAAGCATGTTCAGGCGAAAGAACAAACTAACAAAAAAGCATTTGCGATCTCTCAGTTATGCGATATACTTTCGTTGAAAATTTTCATAACTCTGAGTGCGTAGATTGTGCAGAAAATTTTTCAGTGTCAACAGCAAATAAAATATTTTTGCCAACATCAGCTTCAAATGCAATCTGTATGAAATACCAAAGACGGTGATATAAAATATGTGTTCGTGGCTTGTGCGCAAAGTTGTTAAAATTAAAGGTCAATGTTAGGTTGTCAGCTGAGATCTGTCTGCCTCAGAGGCTGTCTGTGGGTGAAAAACATGTTTTACATTTCGTACAAAATCTCTGGATTCCGAAGTGTTGCTCGAAATTTTAACAGATATGGAATCTGTATGAAACACCAAAGACGGTGATATAAAATATGTGTTCGTGGATTGTGCGTAAAGTTGTTACATCATAGGTGGCGGAACCGGGGGGGGGCAGCATGGGCCTATGCCCCCCAATTTTATTTCTGGGAGGGCCTGGCCCCCAGTTTTAACACAATCAGTAATGGGTCCATTGTTAAATTGTTCTAAGAAAAATATATTGCGGAATTTTGGACGTATTTTGTCACATTATTTGTAATACATATTTGTAATTTGACAGAATTTATAATTGTGTGGCAGAATACACCCTATACAGTTTGTCACCGTGCTATGGCTTGTTTACCGCATTGGTGTTGTTGAACAGTGTAGCCATATGGTGTAACAATTTTTTCCAAAAATCGTGTAATTTAGCATGCTTCTTGCTTGTGTGCATGAGCGTCGGAAGGATTTTTCCAGGGGTTCACAATTGGATTTTTCTAAAAGTTTTTCTAGAGGGGGCCAAAGTGGTGAAATTTGTATTTTGCCACTCGAACTAAGAAAACAGCCTTTTTTGCTGAAATTTTCGAATTCCTGCCCCCCTTCCAACACCCATGCTTCTGTGTAGGAAAACGTTCGTGTCACACCCAGTGGTGTGTTTAAGGGGAGGCGAGCGAGACACTTGCCTCGGACCCCCTTTTTGACCTCTTGAGGTGTTACTCTTTTAAATTCTCCTTATTTCAAAGGAGCTCCCAACAGCCATTGAAATGTGTAAGTACTCTGCTTTTAAACTTCATTGAAGGGGCCTTAGAGAAACTGTAATGTGTAAGTACTCTTCTTTCAAAGAGGCCCACAACAGCAACTGTATTGTGTAAGCAACTTGCTTCCAAAGGGGCCCCAACAGCAATTATATTGTAGAATTCCATGCTTTCAAAGAGGCTCCTACAGCAATTGTAATATGTAAGTACCTTACTTTCAAAGGGGCCCCCAATAACAATTGCAATGTTTAAGCACCTTCATTTCAAAGGGGCCCCCAACAGCAACTGTGATGTACAACTACCTTGCTTTCAAAGGGGACACCACCAGTAATTGCAATGTGCAAGTAATATACTGTCAAAGGGGCCCCCCAACAGCAACTATAATGTGTAAGTACCGTCTTTGCAAAGCGACCCATCACCATCTCCAATGAGCAAGTAAAGAAAAGCTTCAAACCAACTTCTATACCCAAAAAAATTGTAAAATATCGGTTAAAATTTCTTCCTCAAAGTTCTGAAAAGACCCCATGAAATAAGAGCAAACAAGCCTACTTACACCAAATGATAACTTTTTATATCAAAGGGTGATTTTTTATACCAAATGATTATTTTTAGAGATTGAAGTATTTGCTATATTTATAATTTTATGAAAATAGCACCTTAGTGAATACTTCCATCAGAAAATAAGACAGCATGCAATTTTCATAGCAGGGATCACACTACATCTTTTAATTTGTAGGACATTTTCTTCTTAGTTTACAAATCAATTTTGTATTATTGGTGTTGCGCTGCAAACACTGTTAATAATCAAGGCTGAATTCATGCTTCTTATAACACGTAGCAGAAATGGCAATTTTTGAGTAAGCTATTATGAATACTCACTTTTTCTACAGATATTTCAGGTATTTTAGGTGGTTTGATTTAGCCAATGCTTGAAGTCACAGGTTATTTGAAGCTTGACTAGTAAATGGTTAAGGCAGACTTGGTAGGTGATGTTTAAGCTCTTTCGCCAGCTCTTAGCCAGTGTAAGTTGAACAGTTTTTTCTTAGCACAGATTTAATCAATTGTGTAGGCTACTAGCTGTAGTAGAAATGTTTTCGAACAGGTACATGATGAATTATATCCTACTTTTGCACATTTTTCAAACAACTAGTGTCAACGCTAGATGAGGGCAGCCTTGACTCATAGAACCTCAAAGCTTTCCAAAACAAGCCTCAGGTTGGATGCCTTTGTATGCTATATTCTTGCAGTTAAAAGGGTGAAATTTGAAACAAATTTAGTGTTTCAAATCTTCTTGGTTGTTTTTTACAGTTTCGTGGATTCCCACAAAACATGAATGTGAACAAATTCAGGATACCAACTACCACGCATTTTTTCAAAGGGGGAAGGTGTGAAACTTTCAAAGGGGAAAACTCTGTAGTTTATTGATGGTGAATGCAGAGAAATGGGGCGCGAAACTAAAGAAGTGGGGGCGATGCCAACTTGCTATTGCCTAACTTTTATGTGTTGCCAGCCTTGTCTTTACAACTTTCAGTGTTTTCAAAGTTGTGTATCATGAACTCCCTTTTGCATTTTCTCCTGCTATTTCAGTTATGCCGTAGTCTCAGGAACATACCCTTGGGTGGCCGTATCTTAGGATAATCAAAAGTGATTATCACGGTTGGCTGAGTATGATGACGTCATCAAAGGGCCCCTTTTTGGTCTTGCCTCGCCCCCCAACCCTAAACCCACCACTGGTCACACCTTTAAAAGTGGTATAATTTCAAGCGTTTTAGCACCATTCTAAATTGTGAAATTTTGCTGACTCTCATACATAAAATCAGATATTTGACATATCAATTTCAATTGTGTTTTTGGTTTTGCATTTTCAACGCTAAATATCTATATTTTATTTCTGCATCGGCAACACAATTGGCATCCTTGCAGACAACTTGCTAGTTGCTATATATGTTTTGTCTTGTCTTTGCATTCTGGTATCTAATGCAGTTGTACAATATTGCTTCTGCGTTCAAGATATGGAAAGTGTGATTTTGAATATGTTAAAACAGGTAACAATGCGTAACAATGCTATATCATTTTTGCCCTGCCTGTTTTTCAAGCTGTGTTCTTGTTGTTTTTAACAGCCCAGTGGTGACGCCGGCGCACGGCCTCCTTGGGCTAATCCCGCTTTATCAATTATGATTTATTGGAGAAGGCGAGCTTGCTTGTTTTGTATATTTGTGTCACCACCCACTGTCCCACTTCACTACGTTGCTAACGTGGGCTCTTTGCTTTGAGTCTTGCCACTGTTCACATATTTTCGTTCCATGTCTGGTCTTTCGCCAGAGGTGAATTTTCCTTTTCAGGCTCTAGGCTATTTTAAATTCTGGAAGGTTTGCGACGTCTAATGTGATACAACTTAGCACTACACGTGCTCGTTACATGCAATGAACAAGTTGTTCCAATCCATACACGTATTACAGTATTTTATTCTGAATTGCCTCAATTTCAGGAACAAAAACAGTCACAATGAAATTAACGAAAAAGGCAGCGGTGAAGTTATCTGATAACACTCACATTATACATGTTTATTGAGAACCTCACTGACCTCGTGTAATCTGAAAAATGGATTCAGGCGTTTTGCTCCACACATCATACATAACAATAACCAATTCTCAACGCCATAAAAAGAGAATGCTCATCATCATTCACTTCAATCTTTCATGCTCATTCTTCTATAGAGATCTTTTGTTAGCGGCATAGTAAAAAAACGTGCGTTGACCAAAACAAGCATACAAACATAAAACACTTACAGAAATGCTGGAAATAGTCCTTACTCGCAAAATTTTGGGCCCCCCTAATCGGGGGCTCGAGGCTTAAGCCTTTTTAGCGTAATGGTAAATCCGCACCTGCCTTTTGGCTTTGTGTTGCAGGTGACCTGAATAAAACAATATCGTTTGTAGCAGGCGTTCTCTCGACTTCGTTCGCTCGCACTTTACTCACACTCATCCATTAAGAGCTCGACCTGCCCTATGCAATTAAGTATTTTTCAAAATATGATTCATATCGGACTGAAAATTTTTTGAAGCACTGGATTTGTATAGAACATTGGATTTTAAGTACAATCCAGTAAATATTTCCCATTTCGAGAATAATTTCAAACGAACGATAAATTGTCCAATACTTCTGCTATTATGAATGAGCCTAGTAACCAGAGGCCTTACTTGGGTTATCATTGCTCGGTGGCGCACGTTACTCAACAATGGAGAAGTTATCATGGGAACGTCTCATTTATTTTCACGTAATCAACATCACAGAGCAACGATAATGCCAGCCAAAATGAAAGCAAATGGAAATTTCAGTGACGCAAGCCTCGAACGGTTATATTCAGACAGAATAAATTGTATGGTGAACCCACGTGACATTGTTGACCTGGGTCGCCCCTGTAACAGCCTTTTTGTATTTCAGGCGGTTCACCGAAACGTTTTCATAGTGGTATAAGTTTGTCTAAAATAGTGTATATTAGGCCTTCGTATGGTGTATAGGTAAAGACGTCATATTTCAATACTTGTGACGTCATAGTTACCAATTTAAATCACAAAAATATTAAATATATAATTTTTGACGTGCACTTGTGCCCCCTCACTTTGAAGAAGGTTCCGCCACCCATGGTTACAATTAAAGATAAATGTTAGGTTGTCAGCCGACAACTGTCTGCCTCAGAGGTTGTCTGTGCGTAAAAAGCGTGCTTCACATTTCGTGCAAAATCTCTAGATCCCGAAAAGAGTTGCTCGAAATTTTGACAGATATGGAATCTGTATGAAATACCAAAGACGGTGATATAACATATGTGTTCATGGGTTGTGTGTAAAGTTGTAAAAATTAAAGATCAATGTTAGGTTGTCAGCCGATATCTGTCTGCCTCAGAGGCTGTCTGTGGCTGAAAAACATGCTTTACATTTCGTACAAAATCTCTAGATCCCGAAATGTGTTGCTCGAAATTTTAGCGGATATGGAATCTGTATGATATACCATGACTTTTTCCAAATGACTGAAGTTAATCCTACTTTTATAGCCATATCAGAAACCAAGTTGAAACCCAACTTCATTGTAAATATTAACATCCCTGGCTTCAACTTTGTTCATAATCCTTCACAAA
>Ga0210059_1013083_pt1 | contig 12455 bp, 8 predicted proteins | sample Ectturendosymbi2_FD_188042 | JGI IMG/M metagenome (GOLD analysis project Ga0210059, IMG submission 188042) | Ecteinascidia turbinata endosymbiont from Florida, USA - Sample 2 (SPAdes) (version 2) | ecosystem: Host-associated > Tunicates > Ascidians > Unclassified | place: Key West, Florida...
GTCTCGTACAGCGTTTTAAGGTTTCCTGAGCAGGGTGTTTGAGTAATTTGGGTACACGAATTTTCGGTCTGGCCGTTTCGGTCACGGTACATTTCGGTCGCGACATTTCTGTACATTAGGAACTGTTGGAATGTGTGAAATGTGTTAATGTAAATGAATATCTAGGCAGGATTATCATTTATCCGTATAATAAAAGAGAAATCAAAACTCGATAATTTTCTTTGACAAAAGCACGTTTAAACTCGGGTGCTAAGATGATAAAATACAGTGCAATAGAAACATCGTCTAAAATTCCTTCAGAAATTAAAAATATAACGTCTTTGGCATTTTCTGCCGGAAAGTATAAGAAATATGTAATACTCGGCTGCTAGAAACATTCTTTGTGATTATATTGGTGCACATAAACAGGTGGATTGATTTAATTATTTCAATGCTGTTACAGTGGAAACTGTCAAATCATGAAGTATCTCCGTTGTATTTTATATCGTTTGGTTTTCGTTGCGTTCATCAGAATTGGTCGCATCAAACCTTTGTATGAAGTAGTGGGATACCTCTAGTGTACAGGTGCAAAGCAAATACAAACTCGTATGCCTACTGCACTTCAAACGAATTTCCGTTCTCGCGCATGCATTGACAGCGAATTCTTTTCCACAATGCAAAATTGGACGTCTATTTCTCAACCTATTTCAAACTCGTGACACAATTACAGTGCTGTACCTGTTTATAACTTTGACGCAATTCCTCTTTAGCATTCACGAATATTTCTTAATATGTGAAAACCGTAAATGTTTAATCTGACAACTTTAAACCATTTTCTTCTGATGGCTTGACCTTTGCCTGCACCGCATTTTGCTTCAATAAAACATAACCGCATTGCACATATTAAATTTTTTACCCAGAGCAAAAGATTTTTGCTTACTGTATTACACTGTTCCGTTTACACTAAAGCAGCTTCGTCCTTGGGAGGTCTGCAGCCTAAATGACCCTGGCCCTTCGCAGCCTCCCACTCCCTCATGCATTTTTAAAAGGAAGTCATCGCAGTACTACATTATAGCAATCATGATGGCGTCATTCATGCATTCATGCATTTATCATTCATGCATTCATGCATGGGGGGATCAAGGACGAGTTCATCCAGATGTGTATTGACTGCGCAGTAGTGAAGACTCAACTGCTCAGGTAACTTTGTTTTAACAAACACGGTTACTACCCATAGACCTTTTGGCCAAATCGCATTCTCACCATTACTCAGGCTCATGGGCGCAATTTGGTGGGGGACATGGAGGACGTGTCCCCCACTTTTTTTAGACGGGAGGACATAATATGCCATGTCCCCCCACTTTTTTCTCTTAAGGTTTTATTTGGAGAGGTTTCAAAACCAAATATGACGTTTGTCACGTTTTTTGTGGAGTTTTTCATGTTAGATGTTATACATAGCCATGTTGACGTTGAAACAGAGTTTGGTGTGGTATCACTGATTCTGATATTTTTATAAATTTTTCCTTCAAAAATGATTTTTAGCATTTTGCAAGTTTCTAGAAACCGCAAAAGATTGTTAACTGCCTCTCTCCGACATTTATCCAGTGTGATTTACTTAAGAAAGCTCACTGTCTTGAAACAGTAAAGCTTAACGGTTGCACACGTAAGAGACCACAGTACAGCCGTGATTTGTTTCGTGCAAAAACGTTGGCTAACTGACTTTACTGTAACGTTGGTTGTCCACGTATTCAGAAACAGACAGCACAAAATTTAAAGATGCAAGTGTATAATGTTAGAAAGTTGCATTTTCAGGCAAACCTCTGCGAAGTTTTTGCCGAAGACAAACCACAGCACTATTGTGGAGATTAGCTTTTGGATGTGTAGTTTTGCAAAAGACTGTCTCCAACCATTAGTAAACAGGATTTCCATAAAAATTTAGAGAAGTATTGACCTGAGAAAAACGGATCCTTAGAATCAGAGAAATTGGGTCCCACAAATGCAAACCGGGTTCCTAACATTTTCCTTAAAAAAAACCTGCTCTACACTGACTTGCGCATAAAAATCTTTGACAATGGATCCAATACGAATTGTGTTACTTGAACTTATTTAGGCAAAGTTCGAAATTTAAAAGTGGGAGGACCGCGCCCTGCTAACGCAGAGACCAGCTCGGGCTCGAACGGATGAGCCAAAGTAAAGCGCAAGCGAACGAAGTTGAAAGACCGCTTGCTACGAACGAGTTTTTATTCAGGTCACCTGCAAAATGAATGCGAAAGACCAGACATGAATCGAAAATACTTGAATAGTAACAAAGCCCAACGCGTAGACTTCAAGTTAACAACCATAACCAGTGAAATGTGTGGTGACACTAATATAGAAAGCGATCAAGCTTGCATTTTGCAATATTATAAATCGTAATCAAACGCTCTGGCTAAGCCCGAGACACCACTGATTCAGTTACTTTGCACGACAACTAAAAACTTATGCCGAGTAAAACACCTTGCTGACGGCGCTTGCCGCTATTGCGAATCCTGAAGGGAGTACGCTTTGAGTGGAATGTCTTGACCTTTGGCAACCTGCAGTATGATGATGGAGTGCGCTTTGAATCAAACGGCTCGACTTTGCACTAATGTAAGATTTCTGCGGGATTTCATACTTTGACCGAAATGTCCCGTGACCCAAACGACTCAGACCGAAGGGTCCTTTTCCGAAGTAATTTATTGAGCACCTAATTCCGTAACAAAGCCAACTGCTTCAGAAGGTATTTACTGCGCAACTTGTTATGTTCCTGTGCTCTGCATGCTCTGGATCTTATTCATATAGTAATAAATGCAAAATCAAAGACAAGGTGCTGAAACTCCTTGTCACTGATGTTGATAATAAACAATGAATTAGACAGCCACGTAGTTGATCAGCTAGCAAAGTTGTTACTTGGTGTGTTGCATATCTTGGACGTCAGGAATCAGTACCGATTTTTATACTTCGCTTCCCAACTTCTGGTACATGTAAAATCCCACCCTATAGTACATCTGTCAATCTCAAAACTGCCTTTCTTTGGATTCGACTGCGTCCCTATTGTGGACACTACTGCAATTACTTGAACAAAGCTATGTGCAACACCGAATCATCACAAAGTCGTGAAAGCAGAGCCGAGTAGGTTTATTCTTCAAAAGCTGGCACCAAACCTAGAGCTTTAAATTTTGTTTAGTGCAATATGCATATAATACCAGTGAGGGTTTCTAATGTTTCAGAAATGTTTCCTGTGCTCAATGTTCCGCCAGAAGAACTCGTCGTCAGAAATTTTTTTACAGACTGCTGAAAGGTTTGTATATTGACTGGTAAATTGCCTCAGTCAGTTGTTCCTGTAGTATTGATTGTTCTGCATATGGGTGTAGGAAATATTTTTTTCAGGGGGTCCAATTGTGGATTTTTCCAGGGGTAGCCAAAAATATTTTTTCAGTGGGGCTGCAAAGTGGTGAAATTTCACCCACTCCAAACAAAGAAAACAACCTTTTTTGTTAAAAATTTAATAGGAAAATACCAAATTTCAAGAACCAGAGGGCCAACCCCCTTTCTCCCCTTCCGACGCCTGTGCTTCATTGAAAATAAATCAAGGTGCTAAATGTTGTTTGCAGTAATTCATTTCATAATTCTCAGTTTTATAATTTTTGCGTTAATCTGGTTTATACTGTTGCGAAATTCTGTAAAAAGCCGTATTGCGGTTTACACACGAAGACTAGAGAAGTTCAGCGACTTCAGATTATTCCTCAAGCTTGAGAAAGGAATTATAATAGAAATAGCGACATCTGCAGTTGCAGCATACGCCATGTCAACGTTTCCTGCCACAGATTATGTTATGGGGTTAGCCTAATATTGATGACTGGCATACAGCAGTTTTTCTCAATCGTCAGTGTGCCGGTCGAGAGGTCTTGAATGTTTGGATTTGAGCGCGATCGTTGTTGTTTTCTAAGATTTTCTTCATGCTTATGCAAGGTTGAGAAAAACCTGTTTTTAAAGAAAAAAAACAACCCACCTTTTTGTTGCATCATGCAATATCACCATTTTCAGAATTACGCATTAAATAACTTGCTATACCTAATCTGGCATTCAAAATTGAGGGTAAACAAATGTACCCCATGTTTGTTTTCGCAGTGTTGTTGGTCAGTTCACTCCTAAGTGGTAAGGCTTGGCAAGCATGCACACAGCAAGAAGAGAAAAACCATTCCCACACAACCTCTGCAGTTTCACGCCAAGTGTATGTGCATGCCCTGCTAGTTCAGAATCTGTAGAGTGCATTTTTTCAACATATGATTCAGTGTGGTCCAATACCAGAAAAAGTTTAGATGCAGAGAAGGCACACAAATTGGTTAAAATATAGTGATTGAACAGAACTGAAGGAAATAACCGTTACAATTTACTCAAAACTGTTCGAATTATTCTTCTCTGATTTTCAAGTCCTTCAAATTTCGTTTCTGTTCGTTTTGTTTGATTAAGTTAACTACAAGTGTGCTGCTTATTTTACTTTTTACTTCACAGTAGATTTTTCAAAGGAAAAGCAGAGTGGGTTTTATTGTTTTTTTTAAGTGGGCTTTTAAGAAAAAACGGGTGTTTTTTTTGGTTCGTTTTTTTTTCATGAACCCTGTGCCTATGATGTGTCACATTTCATGCCCCTTTTTTTCTCGTCAGTACAAATAATAGTGCTGCCGGAACCGCTGTTGATATATTGTCGCATTGCTTTGTCCTCACCAATCGTCATCACCTAGAACAGGCTAATATCATGAGGAGTTTGTTGTTTCGGACATGACACTGCCAAAACAAAAATATTAGTGGATTGGAAGTTTTTGCAGCGTGTAAACCACGCATCCGTACACTGAAAATGCTTCGCACTTGCGTAATCTTATTGAGACTGAGACATTGACGTGCTTCCTAAAGCTGGAGAAGATGCCCCGAGCACCCTATGCTTGCTAAACGAGAATTCAATGGTAAGTGCAGTTACTTTTACTTGTTTTTAGAACTTCGCTAGCTAGTTGTGTGAAAAGTTGTGTATGTTTTTATCATGTACATGTTCCTACAGTAATATTTCGGTACGCAGTGAAAAAGCGCAGTTTACCTGGATTTTGATTCCATTTGACCGTTCACTTTCCTTTTCAGCTGAGTTTCGCCGAATATTTTATCACGTCCGCACTTCATGGTTTTTGACGTCTTTCCGAATGACCTCCAAGGTGCTTGTTGAACTTATGTCCGAAGTGGCTCATCGCATTACCTAGATGGCAACCCAGATGAGAAAACCTGTTCCGGTTGAAGTTCGCCTGAATGCGTAACATTAATGTAAAAATTTCATCGAATTTCTGTAAGTGTTCAGGTGATGGGTTAATGACTGACCTGACGGATTTGAGGCATCTTTTTGTACAGGATTCTTTTCTACGAGGGACAGTTTTACAACAGTTGGCATGTCCTATTTGATACACAAGTCGACAGTATGAACAGCAGTTTCTGACACATGTTCTGCAATGTGGGAAGTATTGCAGCTAGGGGTTTTGCCAGTAACCAGCTGACAACAATGGGTGAAAATTGCGATGGAATTTAAGCTAATATGATAATGTCCGTGTTGTGTTTGCACCTTGGACGAGAAGCATGTAGCCTAATGTTACACCCGCCTGCAAAGTCAGAATCAACGTTCTTCAACTATAAAAGAAGCTACAGTATTGTGTTCATGGCAGTGGTTGATGCCAGATACAACTTTATTGAAGTGGATGTTGGTGCTTTGCTAAAAAAATTGACGGTAGTGTGTTTGCCAACTCAAATGTTGGGCCAAAAATTGGAAATGTGCTTGCTGGATTTGCCTGGTCCACGATACCTCCCAGGAACAAGCATCTTGGTCCCACATGTTTTCGTACCTGATGAGCCTTTTCGTTGCAAGGTATGGCAACGGGCGTCAGAAGGCTTTCTTTCCAATTGGTGGCACTATTGGTGAAATTTCATTTTAGCATCTCGAAACTAGGAGAAAAACATTGATCTTCCAAAAATTAACAGAAATATATCAAATTTCAAAATCCCTTTTTCCGGCAAGGCCATTGCTGTTATGTCCCAATAAGGCTGGTGATATTGCTAAAGCCTGCACGGTTTTTCACAATTTTCTCAGGCAGAATTAGTATGTGGAATACTTGGACTCTCCACTGCTGACCTTGAAGGTGAAAGTAGAGCAATGACACACGGACAATGGAGATATGACCTGAACCATATGGGAGCTATACGTGCTCTATCAAGGATGGGCAGACGCAGCAGTGACTAATCTGCTAAAGGTGTCATGGAATTGGAGACATAATCAATATGTTTTTCAAGCATACAAGGATCGTTACCCTGGCATGACAATCTTCAAATCGGTGCTAAAAATGTGTTTGGAAATTTCATTTTTATAAGTTGTTCGGCATAGTAAAACGTTTCACGACCACGCAATTGCATTTCTTTGAAGTCCTAACAGGAAAAGAATGTTTCAGGCACTGTGCTGAAGCAAAAACATATCAAATCGAAGTGCACAAACAATTATGGTATAAAGTTGTACCATACAACTACGGTGGGTACCATGTCTTCAGCTCATGCGAAAACGAAGCTTATGCCTAGCAGGGAGGTATGTGGTTGCGCTGCTTGCATGAGTTGTTTACTCGTGTACGTCAATGCTGACGTGTACAGCAGCCACCTGATAAAAATTTACAAGTATGTTGCCTTCATTTAGTTAATAGACCATGCACCTATATGGACGAAAATAGCTATTCAAAATGCTTTTAGGATGGTTGTTGTGTTTATTTAGTGGTTCGGAATTCGTTTATCCTATATCAGGGATCACCAACCTTCTTGAAGCTGAGAGCTGCTTCTTGCGTGCGGATTAATGCCAAGAGCTGCCAATTCATACACACTTTTTCATTTGATTATTTTAGTATTAACAATAAAATATTCCGCAATGTGAAGACACTGATCATGCTAACGTTATTTTTAGAAGCCCGCGGGCAATAGCGCAGCTAGCCCAATAGCATTTTTCGAGCCAAATATTTTGACTTGAAGCAAGCAAGAGTATTTCGTTAGGGACAACGCCTCTCAAAGCACAAAACGACAAGAAATTGCAGAAATTTGGGTGGCTATGACCCCCTTGGCTACGTCTGGTGCCAGAGCGCACCACGTCGGTGACCCCTGGTTAATATCATATTTTGTATATTTTTTGAATCAACAAACCCGTTGCCATTGTGAACAATCATTACGCAGCAGTCGGGATAATAGCCAAAACCTGACACATTTTGTAACTAATTGAGCGATTGTCAGCCCGCACTAAGTCTCAAAGAGTTTCTCTGAAACTCGGAGAAACATCAAACCGCTTCTCACCTGCTACCAACAGAAAATACTGTTCAGTTTTCATTGTCTCCCAAAACAACAGCAAGCGCAGATACATGATTATGTTCACTGTCTTTCAATCTGGGACTTGTAGGTAGACTTCAACCCCGTTGTGTACTAAAGCTGGACGCGGATGGCCGACCTGTGTAAATAGTAAATCCTGACATTTGGCACCATGGATCCCGTGAGGCCTTGTTATGGACTAAAAGACACTAGAAATCAGCTCAATCGTGAAGCGAACCACAGAAAAAGCACGAGATGAAGAAAAGCTAAGCAGAACAAAGTTAAACAGCGCTTGCTGTCAAAGGCAATGTTCTTTAGTTAAAACAGCATAACTTGCTCCTAACTCCATTAAATATCGGTGCTTGCCATTGACCAAATGTGTTCGAAACGGCAAAAACCGTACAAAAAAAGTTATATTAAAAAAGCTAACAGAAAGGCAGCAATCTGTGTCTCCCGGCCCTGGCTAATTTTTTGATTGCCCTGACGGTTTCGGTAAATGCACATATGAGCAGTGTTGTGAAGAAAATTGCAAAGGGAGTGGGAGCAAACAGTGGTTGCATACAATCATGAGCTTCAGGATATAATGCTGAGCAGTGTTCAAGGACAGCCAATGTGCCTTTTTTCGGGACAGTCGTAACCACTGCTGGCCCGCACTAGATCTCGGGGCATGTTTTGAGCAGCCATTCGATGGTCTCATCGTCCAGAACCGTCAGGTCGTGCAGTCCATGGAGAGGTCGATGGATTGGACACTGGAGGACAGCATGATCAACAGTTTGTTTTTCTGTGCCACACTTACAGGCCTGAGAGGAGGCCATAGCCCAATTGTACAAGCAGGAGCAGAAACGTCTGAAACCAGTGCGGAGGTGGTTTAGCTGGACCCAGGCTCTTGGAAAGGTCGCTGTGAGGGGTGCGTACCAATGTAGGACTGAAAATGTGGAGTCTTGTGGGGCTGTCCGTGCACTCTGCATTCCATTGGTTCGCCACACGTACGTTGTTTTTGTCAGATGAACTGATGAGTTGTTGTGTGGCGGGTACACATTGGTGTCTTGATTTGAGACGCAGGTTGTTTGTACTCGATGGATGGGTAAGCACTGAGTGGAGCAGATGTCCAGGCTCCATGGTAGGGCGTGCTAGAGATAGTGAGGCTCCATTGTGACGAAGCTCAGCAGGTTGTATGCCTGCAAGAATTGGAAGGTTGTTCGCTGGTGTAGGACGCAGGCATCCAATAACAGTTCGCAAGACGTCGTTGATTGCGGGGTTGATGAGGCGGGTGTGAGCTCTGCGGCATCAGACAGGCGCGCAGTACTCTGCAGTTGAATGCACCGCGCAGTACTCTGCAGAGGGATAAGATGGCTGTTCGTTGAGTTGTTGCTCCAGCACCCCAAGCGGATCCAGCAAGCCGCCTCAGGATGCGTGATGTCAGCTTCTTGCGAAGTGACGTGAAGTGTCGACGATACGTGAGCGGTCTGTCCAACGTTACTCTGAGGTATTTGGGCTCGGAGCAGAAGGGCAGGGTTTCATTGTTGAAGTTGACTTTTAGCTCACGTTTAGCTTCCTTGTTGTTAAGGTGGAAGCCTGCCGACACCGTTTTTACAGTGCTGAGCTTTCGCATCCAAGTCTGGTGATATTCGCCTACATTTGCCATGTCCTTGCTCAACACCCTTTGCACTGCCTGCCAGTCTCCATCAGCATGCATGATTGCTAGATCGTCAGCAGATGCATACTTTCTGGAGACAGTGGTTGGCAGGTCAGAGATGTAGAGGTTGAAGAGAAGGGGAGCCAGGACTGATCCCTGTGGGACGCCGTTCTTGAGGCGTTGTAACCTGCCCCTTTTGCCATTTCCAGTGGTAAGGGTAAAGCTGTGTTTGCCGACCATCTCCATGATCATGTGGACCCTGTGTCTATCAGGTAGCAATCGCAGCAGCTTGCAGGTGAGGCCGGTGTGCCATACGTAGGTTGCTGTGAGGTCGACAAACACAGCTCCGGCCTTAGCGGAGAAGCTATCCTCGATGTCCTGTGTCAGCAGGGGATCTGGTTTGCGACCGACCTCCCGTGTTGAAAGTGCGCCTGCTCCCGAGGGAGCAATGGGTCGATGATTGGTTCAAAACGAGTGTAGATCAGTCTCTCAAGGATTTCAAAGTGGACACAGCAGAAGTATCGCACGGTAGCTCTTTGGGTCCCCCAGTGGCTTTTCTGGCTTAGGAATCGCAAGTATTGGTGCTCTTCTCTAGATCTTTGGAATATTGAGTTGGCGCAAGCAGGAAGTGAGGAAGTCGCAAAACTAAGATTTAAGAACCAACCTGGCGTGGAGTGTAAACTCTGGAAACATGGAGTTTATCCTGGAGAGATTCCTGGCTTCAGGCATCTGAGGGCATCAGCAAACTCCTTTGACCTAAAGGGTTCATAGATGCTGTGACCCTCAGGTGTTGGAATCTTCCATTACAGCTTCTTCCCATCATTCCTGTTTCTTCTGTTCTAGCCGAGATAGTAGGGACGAAGCAGCTCTGTTAGAGTCAGTCCCCACTGGGGCTCGGATGAAGGAACAACAGAGGGTCTAGCACTCTTTGTCCCTCGTTCTTCCGACGGCCACGTAGGATACATTGTTTGGCCGCAGATAGTAGGCTCTCGCAAAAATCCTGGTATGCTCCCTCAACATTTAATATGTCCAGAGGTGGCAATCTCTCAACGGATTCACTTGTGAGAAGGCAAAAGCACTTCCAATCAGCCTTGCGAAAGTTTCAATCCTTCACTGGATCGCTGTGGGCAGGCACCTTGAGTCTTGGTGGCGTTATGAGGGAAGGCCGATGTTGTGACCACAGGAACTTTCCAAGAACACATCTGTCCGACAGTCGGCTGCCCTGGCCGAAACTCGCCAAGGCCAGGTCCAGATTGGTGCCGACATTCCATTGATGAGAGGAGAAACTGGCTGTTTCCCTTGGGTCATGCAACAGTCCAAGGTTGTTGGATGTTGTCCAGGAATCCAGGCTCTCACCGTCAAGAGATGTTTTGTTATAAACCCAGTTGACATGTTGGCAGTTGAAGGTGCCAACATGTAGACTGGGGTGAGGGAACTTCGGGATGGCCGTTGGTGTGAATCGCGAGTGTGGAGGTTTGTAGATGTTAATGATCTTATATCCTGCGACGTCTACACACAACCACTCAATCTCTGATTGCTCTGGAGACTGATCGACCAGTGACCATTCTAACCGCTCGTGGACAAGCATGGCAAGGCCTGATTCCTGCTAGGGACTGACCCATCTAGTGAAAAGTTCGGAATCACAAGCTTGTCTGCAGATGTGCGGTGGGTCTCCTTTCGGACGTTGATTAAAGCCTTGTTCTTGTAGGCTTGCTGCTCAGTGACAGAGATCTTGTTTTCAGTGAACCCCTTGGTGTTCAGCTGGAGTATATTAGGTCGTGGATCATCTTCAGCAGCATTTTTGCTGCCGCGTGAAGACAAGGGCGTTTTATGACCCATCCCACGCCAAACACGTCCAGCACGGGTAGCAGTGGCTGTCCTCGTGTTAACAGGTTTGGTTGACATTTGTAGCGAATGTTGCACTGGGAGGGAAATGTGAAGGCACCTGCCATCCTCCCGCCTGAGGATTGCGAAAAACCCAGACCTACTAACAAGGTATAAAGTTATGGTGAGGTCTATGAACGCCACGTATGCAGGACGCTGTTGCTTGATGCATTTCTTCCTGAAGTCGTCTAAATGAGAAAACCACATCGACCGTCCGGCAGGACCTTGTCTGCGATGATAGCCTCAGAAGAAGCACGTGGGCTAAAACTTTCCCAGTAACACTAAGCAGCGAAATTGCCTGATAACTTGTGAAATTTTGCAGAAGACGGTAAGCTGGAAGACTGCATGTAACAAGGCAGGGCTTCATAGCCACATTTCAGGACTTCAGCAGGCATGCCATTAGTTCCCAACACTTTGTTTTTTTAGGAATTTGACAGCAGCTTTCACCATGCCTAGAGGGATGTAGGCTTTCAACTCGTGAAGCGTTGGGATCAGCGGTTGTACATGAATTGTCTTTTGATTCACCGGTACATCTCATGCAAGCAGAGAGCTGGAGTGGTTCAAGATGCTTACAAAGGTCGCTGAGTGGTCTGTCGTCTTCGGATAATACAGTGGCAGTTCTTGATTGTCCGACGAATTGCTTCATTAATGCCCTGGTGCATGCCACGGAGGTCGCCAGTGTCTGCGCTGCGCGACACTGAATGCGTTGGTGAAAACGAGTCTAGTACCGCTGCAGTGCTGCGCGAGTGAGACGATGCACATCACCTTTTGCAGTGGTTAGGCGCAATCTGGCATGACGGGTTTCACGAGTGCCAACGCTGGCTCTAGCTTTGCACTGTGCTTCGAAGTGCTGGTAAGTGCAGGTCAGCACTGTCGCGAAACCAGCCCAGCTGCTTTCTTGATGTGCGACCCAAAGCAATGACAGCATGATCTGTGAATGTATTGCGGAATTTTGACCAGGCGACTTCGTGATCTTAGGGAACAGGAGAGGATGAGTTGAAGTGGATGCAGAACAAAGGTTGAAATCATTGTTTTACTTTGATAGGGTCTTTGATTGCAGAGTTGTCGATGGAAGGAGATGGTCTTCTGCGAGACCGGTAAGGTTTTCTAGCCCCAGGCAAACATACAACGGATTCGGACTAGTGCACCTCGTTCAACTGTTCCCTCATGAACACGTGATTGATTTGATACCATCTTCGAATGCGACGGTGTATCCATGTGGCTTTGGAACTCGTGGAGCCAGTGAAATATGTGTCTACAAGTCACAGATGGAAGGCAGAGTTCAAGCAGGCGCTGATCATTTTTGTTCAGGTTCCCCACTCCATGCGCACCAAGCGTGCCAGACTAGGAAGCATAGTCTGAACCAACATAGGCCTTGAAATCACGAGCAAGTGCGGTCACCTGGCCGGATCACTCTGATAGATCTAGACCAGGGGTCTCCAAACTTTTTTATATAAGGACCACATAAGCTATTACACAACAGTTCGAGGGCCGGACATCTTGCGTAATTTGATTGCTTCAGGATATGTTAAATTATATATGTTGAATTCTACCAAATCAATTTCGTACAAAT
>Ga0210059_1013085_pt1 | contig 12453 bp, 7 predicted proteins | sample Ectturendosymbi2_FD_188042 | JGI IMG/M metagenome (GOLD analysis project Ga0210059, IMG submission 188042) | Ecteinascidia turbinata endosymbiont from Florida, USA - Sample 2 (SPAdes) (version 2) | ecosystem: Host-associated > Tunicates > Ascidians > Unclassified | place: Key West, Florida...
TTTGATGCAATACGAATTGATTTCCTTGGGCTGCGATGAAATGCTACACGCACAGCATCAACAGTCTCTTCATCAATGCTTGGCCTACCCGATCTTTTGCCATCCAAAATGCTGCCGGTTTCCATAAATTTTTTAAACCATCTCTTGATGCTGTTAGTGTGAGGAGGGTCTTCTCCAAACTCACGTCTAAATTTACGTTGTACTGCAGTTGGTGATTTCAATTCATGGTACCAAAGAACGCATTGTGCTTTTTGTTGAATGGTCAACATGTTTCATACTTTGTTGCAAACTTACGCCTTTATTAAAAATGACTTATTCTTGCTTATCTTAACAATAAAATAACCTGTAAAAAATAACAAACAAACTTTATGGTAGTATAATTCACTGTCGAAAATGTAAAGTTTCTACCTTATGTGGTTTTTGCGATATAAAAATTTTTAATGTGTGCAGGACTTTATGGACACCCTGTATTGTTGGCCCGTGCCTCAGCCTACGCTTCTCATACCAATAATGACAATCTTCAGACAAGCTACTGAATGTGCATAGCAATGCAAAACCTATTTTACTGTATATTGCAGTAAGTTATTTAAACAACAAGTTATTCCTTGCATTGATATTTGGGGGAGATGAAAACTGCAGTATTAGAGCTGACAGGCTTATCTTTAAGATAGAGCAATCCAATCGGTGATAGATTGTCCAGCTAACAGCTTTTAGTTTCCATTCGGCCTTACACATAGATTGTTGTTACTTCTTTAATATTACTGTATTCAGTATAGGGCAGGGTCTCAAACTCAAATTGCTCTGAGGGCCAATCTAGGACTTATAAAATAACCCTAGGGCTGCATTATGACGCTGACGCAACAAAGGCGATGCCTGAACCTTATTAGAAACAGCTTTTACATCTTATTTCCTACGAAAGGTATCATGAACTATAGGCAAATCATTTCTAGCTGTCACTGCGTTCATTTAAAAGGAACTTGTTCATTCGCTGGCCGGGCACTTTTAAACACCTGTGAATAAACTAAACGTAAATGTTAATTATTTGAAAATTCCCGAAAAGGTTTGCGGGCCGTGTGTTTGAGACCCCTGGTATAGGGACAGGGTACGCTTTCCACAAAGTGATAAATCATTCAACGCTAATACAAGTGTTTTTCAAATGCCAAATAAAGCAAAGTGTTTTTTTATGTCAACAAAAGCAAGCCAGTAGGGAAAAGTTTGAACGTAGCCAAGTCGAACAGCAAAACTTCGACTTTTGCTATCGTCTGAAAACGCAACCCAACATCCCAGCTCTGCAATGAAAAATACAAGACTCACATAAGCCTCGACTAGATTTAAAAGAAATAGACCTGTAACAAAACCAGCCAAGCAGAGACAGCGAAGTAAATTTTATTGTTATCCCTAAATCAAGGTTTTTTTTCTTCATATGAAACAGTGCTTTTAAACGTTCATTCCAGCGGGATTCCTTACGACAAGATTTAAGAAGTTGGTGTACCTCCCCAGTTATCATTCCTTGTGAGCATGGGGTCGGAAGAATTTTTTCCAGGGGGGCACTAGGGGATTTTTCCAAAATTTTCTAGGGGGGCCAAAAGTGGCAAAATTTGTTTTTTCCCCCTAGAAACTAAGAAAAACTTTTTTGTTAAAATTCGTAAAATCCAGGGGGCCATGTCCTCCCCTGCCCCCCCTTTCGACGCCCATGCTTGTGAGTGTTTTTCAAACTTGTTTGTCGAACGCCCTATGATCATCCATTTAAAAACTGGTAGAATGCACATGAGTGACTACCCTGACTATGAAGCGAAGAACAAAAATTCATGAGATGGTTCGGATTTTGTAGTTTCGCCCATGGCACACCATTTCGCTCTGGTATACTTTTGTAAACGATACGTAAATGCATTGGTGACTGCATATCCGGTCGAAAAGAAATGATTCAATCCCAAATCGGATCATCAGATGAGCTCAGTGGTTTATCAGGTGAGGAGAGTCATTAGGATTGAATTTGATCTAGTGGAAAAAAACAAATAGACTCGTGCAAAATCAGGCTCCTTTGCAGAAATTGTAAATCGAGTCAAGCCTATGTTTTTTCAAGTCCATAGTAAATTTTCATGCAAATGGAGAAGTTCATCACATTTCCATAATTTGCAAGCCTTACAACGAGATCGAATGCAAAATGTATAGTATTTCAGAGTAAATGCGGATCACGTTTTAAGCGTAATATGAATGAATAAGCCTTGTATTCGCCAAAAACGTTTTGTGCACGAACATCATGAACATAGTTTTTGAATCGAATCATGCCTTGCATGCACAAAATAACATTGTTTATTTGAAGTAAATAAATTGAATTATGAATTTTAGATCTAGCAATTTTAAATTAAATCAAGGTCAAGCTTATTTGGGTCTGAATCTTATGGACAAATTGGCGTGACAAAGTTTACAAATTAATAAATATTTTTTGAAACACAGCTTTTAACAAACATTTTTACCCTGACACAGATAAAAAACATTTATGCCCACAACGCATCGTTTAAAGCTGCTTGAAACATTAACAATATATACAACAATCGTGGGCACGATCAACATTTAGTGAAGAAAAGTATCATGCGATATACTGCAAATCTCAACATGTAAAAAATTTACTCAAAAACAATTCTTCATTTTCTTTTAAAACAATTAAATTTATTTGTTAAAAAATTTAGTCAAAAACAAATCTTTGTAAATAAAAGTGAGGTGATGCTATATAAGTCAGAACATTAGATAGAAATGTTTGAGCAAAATGTCTTTCTTTGAGAGCTACTGGCTCATATCCTTCAAAGCTTTCATTTAACTTGTTTGTCTCAGAAACATACAGACCGGACCATATTTTCGACTGGCACAATTTGCAGGTTGTGAGCGAGTTTGGGGGCTTCCGGATCCCGATCTGTACTGCCGTGCTTGTACGGTCCAACATCCGGTTCCGTGATGGAAAGAAATTCGTCAGTTTCTTTTAAGTCATTCCGAAACGTATCCACCGCTTCACACGCTTCTTTGTCAGTGGCCGGGTCGAAATCGTAGCGAGTTGACAGAAGACCAAGGTCAAGTACCCAGTCCGGTATGAAGTCAACAAATATGTTTAGAAAGCATCTAAAAATAAATTAGTGCAATTCCTTTACGACGTTCTACAATTTACAGGAAGCGCATTACAGAAACGACTTTAAAACTTAGCCAGAAAGTTCCGTCCACGACTGCACCTTATCATACCGATACAGTGTTTTCGGTATTTTTTATGAAAAAGGGACCAGCAAATTATTTGTATATGGATTTTTATGTTTGCGCTGCTGACGAGTTTTGAATGCCATAAATAGTGTTGGAAACGTGAAGCTTATGACTCGGTGAAAGCAATGCGCCATGTAAATCAGCATTTTAGGGTATCTCGGCGACAATAAGAAGCGGTGGCGCTGCAAGAGATTTTTCAAGGCTGCTGCAAGTGACTACAAAAAACGTAGCGCAGATTTAACGATTATTCGAAGCAAAAATATAATTGTTTTGTTGGTTGCTCAAAAGTGCGTTATTTTTGCAGCTGTTGTCTGCTTTCTACCAAAAAACAGCAGGACGTTTTTCGAAATCAACGATATGCGATTTTTGGGTGAATTTTTGTAGAAATACTTTAGAAAAGTCCGGTTTCCAGTCAATTTTACATTGAAAGAGAAAAACTGGATTGATACGTTGCATCTCAAATAGCCACGTGACTTTCTTCACCAATGGGATGATCTGATGGAAAGGCGATTTTGGGTGCAGCAGTTGACAAAAGTTCTTGCGTATGTTATGCTCAAATTTAGACATCTACTTATAGTTCAACTTGATTGTAGGAGTTAAGTACAATAAAACGAAATGATTACGAATTTTGATTCAAAAAGCTGGATTTAAGTCAAAGACCTTAAATAGCTTTGCTGTGGTGAAAACATCACGTTATTTGTAATGTACATTTTGCAAGGTTCTTTCCAGCTACACGTACATAAAAATTCATTAATAAATGTCGTTTGTTGAAAGCAAATACTTGGTCAAGTACGTGAGACGATAATGGGGGATCCAGCGGTGTCAGGACCACAGCAAGGTTTCAGGCTGTTACACGTCAGTAGCATCGTGCTTAAAACTGCAGGTGTTAGGGCGAGGGTTGCCAGATGGCGTATCAAAATATGCCAAATAGCTTCAAAAAATGCCAAACAAGTTGAAACAGGCCGATGGCTGTCAGTTTTGAATTAGCTGGATGAGTAGTGACAAAAGTACAATGTTGCTCCGGAAGCACGCCTAGAATCATTGCAAAAAAATAAACAAACAAACAAATGTTAATACCCACAAGCACTATCTCATCTTATAGACAATGCTTAATAAAAGAAAATACCTATAACGTTTCAACAAACAAAATGCAGGTTATGAAAGTACCAATATGCACCACACGTGCTGTAGTTTTTATTTATTTTGAATCTGATACACAAGCGTCTAACATGTCAGATATATCATAATTCTACAAAACATCTATGAAAAAATGCAGTCACAGAGAACCCACAGAAAAACTGTAAGCTTTCGAGGTTCAGAAGGACCAAATACACTATATCGTTACTCAAAACATGCCAAGTAATGTCAATAAATGCCAACCAGGCTAAAATTAGATTTAAGTTCAAAGGGGACAAGTCTTTAAAAAATGCCAAACAACGTTTTGTTTGTGCCAACAGCATTAAAAAAATGCCAAAATCACTCTAAGTTACGATGTGCATGCAAAACAACATTTTTGCATGCTATACAACTTTGAAAATGGTCAAATTTCTGGAATTTGGCATTTAAAAATGTCAACGTGGCCACCGTGGTTGGGGTTTTGGAATTACTTTTGAGCCACAACATGCGCAATCAAAGGCACGCGAGTCAGGGAGCTCTCTTATAGCGGTACTGCACTTTAACAGCGATACGCGGTTTAACAGGGCAAGCCTGAGAAAAGCGTTGAGTAACAGTTGGGTTTCTCAGAACGAATTTGGATTGCGAAAAATTGAGTTGCATTTGAAAAAGGTGTTTCGTGGAAAACCAATATAACCTGCATATCAAACTTTTCATTCATCTGTGAAGGATTAAGAAAATGAAAAATTTTTACGGAATGTGTTGCCAGTAGATCAACGCCGTTGGAACGGCCAAGTTTCCGAGTGACCCTGAAGTGATGTCCTTATTAATAGTTGTCACCGTCATCTGGCTTTTAACGGTACGTCGCATATGAGCAAGAGTAATTTTAAACAACTTTATACCTGGTCTTCATGATATCGGCTGACTTCAACAGCCTAAGTGGGTTTAACCGAAGCTCTGCGACGTCGCTCGAATCGGCTGGCTGGTCCTCAAGTATTTCCTCCCAGTGAGCGTCTTGGTCCCAGCTTTCAAAAGGAGTGCGTATCGCCATGCAACCGTATGTGTAGGCGAAGTACCTGACGTAGCTGATGTGATCGCAGGCGTGTACGACTCCAACCTGCAGTGCATAAGATCCAAGTGTTGAGTGTTAATCCAGCGGGTTGAGACGGTGGCTTCTTTAAAAACTCGCGTGTGATTCAAAAAGTTGGAACGAAATTTAAATTAAAAGTTAGAGGCAGTCCGAAATCAATCTTGCAACAGTCGCATAAACAGTATAAATAAAAAACCTTATAAAGTAGTGTAAAAGTCTAACCCAGTGCGAATAAGCTGAAGTCAGATCTTTGTTGTGAGTTTCAGCCAAAAAGTGGTGAGTTTCAGTGGAAAGAGAAGCATATTTTTTCTCAGCCATAGCCATTTTCATCACTTATATAGATGCATGCATTCCAGGAAGCAGCAGCTGAACATAGTTGGAATCTAACACTTTGGCATTTCTGTCCTTTGTGTACGTGTTTTTGCTTGCAAACGCAATTTCCTTTTCGAATTCTAAAGCACAACTTTCTTATTTCGTATCACGTACTGGAAGCGTTATATTACCTCAAGAATATTTTGCAAAAGCTTCACCAGTGGTATATGGTGGCATAATATCTTCGCTTGTATCTATTACTTCTCGGAACTCCGGTATGATTGCCATACTTGGCAGGGTGACTATGCCAAATAAACACTAAAAAATAAAGTCAAAAAATTGGTAATTCAAAGTAGGTTCGCTGAAACTGATTTTTTGCTCACAGACGAAAAAGTTGGGTCCCAGAAACATAGCCGTTTGTTTTGTTACCACCTGGTGTAGCATTGAAAATGTTTTCATGACGTCCTTTGAAACAATTTGCAGTTTTGCCTAAAACACATGTTCTGCTAAAACTCGAATTCCGAACTGGTGTACATCGCCTGCAAGTTTTTCAACCTCAGTCGCGCCATCTAGAGGAGGGATTGGTGGCGCTCGTACCCTCGGTTGGTGAAGGCAGGCTGAAGACTCTAAACGTTTGTTTTTATCAAAGAGATTACTCCATTGCTTCTCTGATATTGGCAGGTGTTTGGAACAAAAACAGCTTGATAAGAATTTTGTGAAGTAATTATATCTGAACAGAATTATCAATTGAAAAAATATAGAATTGCGGAATTCACAATTATGAAGTAATAAATCACTATCTCCCAGAGAGGAGCGAACATACTTTTGGTAGCCCAGTGACATCTACCGCAAAATAATGTTTCAAGACGGCATGCCAGCATTGCTGCAACGGACAAGTTTGTTTTTTAAGAAAACTCCGATCTGTTAGAACAGAGCATGTGGTGGTACCCGAGCGACAGAAATGCTTTGTGATGTGCAAGTCTCGGGACGGGGGTTATGTTGAAAAGAATATAACCTAAGAACGTTTGTAGGATTGACCTGTAAAATAAATGTGGTTCGTCACATCACCGGCTTTTAAGTATCCTGCTGAGCTTGCAAAACCTTGTGGATCAACCTCACCGTTGGCTATGTTGTGCTCTTCTACTCAAGACCGGAACTCAGCGAGTTAGTGGCGTAGCCAGCCCAAAAATTTAGGGGGGGAAATTTGGGAGGCAAAATGTTTGATTTTAGGCGAATAACACTATTTTTTTGAGATAAACCCATTTTCTAAAAATTTTGGGGGGGCCATGGCCCCGTTGGCCCCCCCTGGCTACGCCTATGCAGCGGGTCGACTGTTCGTGTGGCCATTACTTGTAACATGGCATGGACTTGGCGTGCTTGTTCCTAATTTTCTGATGTCTGTGTTGGTAAGTGGTTTGGGTTACATAGAAAATTTTTCCCTGATCAAGTTACGCACATCCTGAGGTAATTTTTGTACAACGCCGTACACTTGCCAGTAGGTAATGGAAACGAGTAAAAACAGGGCAAATTGGTGGTAACAAACTATTCTTCCCTTGGCAATAAAAATCGATAAAAATGCATGTAATACAAAACAGTATGCAAACCTTGTGAAATCTACTCAAGGTCATGCGCAAGGGGGTTGGGGTTAACTCCCACTTGAGTTAGATATGTTACAAAAACTTCATTGCCTGCGCAATGGAGATTAATTGTTTTCGCATACTTTTTGCTTGTTAATTTGCCGACTTAACGCAAATACCACGGAATGAATTTGCATGCAAATTTCAAGGAAGATTGTAAATGGGCCAAAAAGTAATAATTAAGTTTTGGTGGGAATCCGGGTTATCGTCTGCATCCAGGAGCCATCTCGCCACTTTCTGCAGACCTTTCGTCCACTACGCATGTTTAAAAGATTGTGTTCCGCGATAGTTCATTTTATCCGAAACAATTGTTTTTATTTTGTCTGCTATGGCTGATCAACGCATGCTCTGACCGCATTGGCTAATGGCTACATTACCAATTTCTGTAGCTTGATAGCAATGTTGCACAATTTCAAAAACAGCGGTTGATTGAAGCATTCAGGCATTTGATGATGTTTCAGCAGGAAAAAAGAAAACTGAAAGTTTGCTGGACTTCTATACATAACATAAAAACAAAAATTTTCTTGCGCATGCGCATTCTTAATTCTTGTGTAGTTTAGCAATATTCAATCTTGTAAACCGGAGTGTGCCCGAGCCAGTCCAGCCGCACACCTATGCTCGACTGCTCGTATTCGACAAGACATCAGTGCAGCCTGACTTTGCAGTTGTAAATTACTCTGACGCAGTGATGAGCGTGTTTTACCCCTCCGTTTTAACGCGCAGCCTGGTATTTTGCAGTTATAGACTGCTGTGTCATAGCGCTGAGTGCATTTTCCCTCGATATCCTAGCTTGGAGCGCTGATATAGTTTATATTCAGTGCAATGTCACATAAAATAAGGAGAGTGCTTGGAGAAGAATATGCATATTGTGTCAACAAACTTGGCCAAAACGTTGGTTGGGAAACATGAATATGACGCCAAAATGGGACGTCACAAACAGCGCACACCAAATACAAATGACCACCATACGCCACTGAATGAACCACCCCCAAGATTTTTGTGGGTACGCCACTGAATCTACTGTACTTTAGAAACAATAATGTTTTTGCCCATTTTCCACAAGTACATTTAGCCATGAGTTTCAGCATTGCACCATAAATAATTCTAACGTCCTTATCCAAACAGTGTTCGTACACATAGGCACAATGCTTTCGCTTCTGTTTTTCAAGTTCTTTCTGTTTTTCTTTTCATAGAATCCGATATATCGTCTAATAGCTGGTGTTCAATTCAGGATATCATGTTCCCTTGCGCTAGTTCAAGCGCTTTTTTACAAAACCTTGATGGATTCTGCAGCACTAAGTTCGCGTTAAAATAGAATATATGCCACAAAGTCTAGTTCAGCTATGTCCAACCCAAATGGCTTACTGGGCCAAAAAATCATGTCACTATCAGTAGCGGACAAAGGCTAATTTGGTGGGGGGGTATGCGATATCGATTTGCAATGAACCCACTGCTTCACAGGACCATCTTGCGTATATCAATCACTTTCGCATGAGTACATTTACGAGGAAACAAGTCTAAGCTTGGTTTAGTTAGAAGCACGAGTGATACAACTGATCAAACTTTAATACAGCACCGCTACGGAACCAACACGCAATGTGGCACATAACGATCTGATGACGTAGTCACTGTTGGCGCAGGTACACTGAGGACTCGAGATAAACAGTTCACGTGACGACATAATACTTATTCTCATTGTAGGTTGCGTTTGGTACAGCACAATTACTGGTGTCAGTAGTTAGCATAGTGTTGTTTGACTTGTATGTTGCAGCAAGTGAGGGTAGTCACTTCGATGAGGTTTAGATCGGTGCTCTTAAAATGGGGAACCTTACAGTTTTTAATCGTCGTTTGGAATAGTCTGCAACGCTCATAGTAATTTGTGTATAATATTTGTTAATGCAGGTAATTTTGATGAAATAAGAACAAGAAGCGGGTTGATTCTGCTTATTTTGCAACCGAAATTAAGAGAACAGAAATAAAGAAACAATTCGTAATGAGTGAAAGCACGAAAATAACAAAAAGCGAAAGTGAGAAAGCACGATCATGCATGGGCGTCAGTAGAACTTTTTCCAGGGGGGCCACGTCGACATTTTGTTTTTCATTTTCAAATTGCTGACGATCAGTGTTCCCTCTAAGATAATTTTGCACTGAACAAATATTTGTTTTAGTTAGCATGATTATTTTAGGGCTGAGTAAGTGGAGTTTTCAATGAATTACAAACTTTTTGAATTATGTAATAAATGTACAATCTTATCAAAATATGAAAAAAATAACATTTCATCCAAATAGCTTCTTGTTTGCATGCTTTTCCATTGCTTTGGATTGTTACAAGTACGCGAGAATGAGATTTCACTGCGCAACAGTTCTGCTGGTCCTGAGTATTTGCGAACTCACAGGGAGCATTGCTGACGATGCAATGGAAGTGGCCCTGAACAAATCGCTTTATCCTTTCTACACTACAAAGGAAGTGCCCATGTTACGGTAGCAATCACAAAAAACGCTTCGTTGGCAGTAGTAGCCACGTATATTAGTGTTACGGCAATTTACACAGTAGGCTATCTGCAGATTTTACACGCAAGGCATTTCTTTTCAAGTAAGCATTGCCATGATTTGGAAAGAAAGAAGCATTGGATTGCCATGGTTTTCAACGAAAACACAGATTATGACTTTATTTAACTTAGCAAGCAGGGCCGCACGCAGCTGATTATTCAACTGAACTAACAACTGAACATGTTTTTAAAATTTCGGGGGGGATTGCCGGTTGCTCTCCCCCTAATTGCGATATCAGCCAGCAAGACTTGTCAGCATCACTTTGAAACAAGAGTTGCAAAAGTCTGGAATCTCGTCCAAAGCGATCAATGAAACCTTGCTACACAAACCGGACAATTAAGTAGACCTGTATATTGACACGACTACGGACGAACTTACTAAAATTGGAACACCACGCAGGAATTGCAAAATTGACCAGATGAATTATGAAAACTCGCCACAGCAAATATAGCTTTGCACTCAGTATTCACTCAGTTATCAGAACTAAACCTTTACAATTTAGACGTATTTCTGCAAGCTTGCATAGACGTATTCTAACAAGCCAGGGAATTTTATACTGCATGAAAAGAATCCTGCATAAGTGTAGTTTGACACTCAGGCACATTGGTCACACTCGCACTAATAATGGATTTTTCAAACTTGTGGAAGCATTGCTGCAGACTCACTCATGCTTCTTTTCACAAGTACAAATGTACGTGGCTTATCCTTATCAGCATGTCACTGTCTCTCTGCATTACCTGCCAAGATGTGTGCGGTCAAGAGTCTCATGCAGCAAAACGCCTGCTAACGTAATTTAAAGTGAACCTTTGCAGGTGTGTTGCCACGGCATTGTTACGCAATGAAAAACCAACAGTAGAACAACCAGCTCGCGACTTTCGCAACCCGCCTCTGCAGGCAAAGGAAGGGACATCAGTGAACTGCAAGCCTGCATGACACTATAACTGTAAACCTGACTCTTGTGCAATGTGAGTTTCATACCAGCAAAAAAACTGTCATTGCAAGAATCAAATCAATCACTCAGAAGTTGAGATGCCGACTTAAGGCTTTTCGAGAAATTTTTGGTTCTTAATCCCAGTTTCCAGGGGGAAAACGGGAATTCCCCCCCCGAACGCCTAGGCGATCATTGACTATTTTATATCAGGTTTCACAAACAAGGCCAGCTCATCTAATGAACCGAAGAAACGTTTTTGACTAATTGTTGGCACAAGTTAATTTTTAGTACAGTGGCGTAGCCAGCCCAGAAATTTGGGGAGGTCAAAAAAATTTGGGAGGGGCCAAAATGTTTGATTTTAGGCGAATAACACTGTTTTGTTCGGAAAAACGCCTCTCAAAGCACAAAATGACCATATTTTCTAAAAATTTGGGGGAGCATGGCCCCTTTGGCCCCCCTGGCTACACCTATGTTTTAGTATCCTTAGCGATTAAGTAATGTGCAGTACAAAAATATTTTTGGCAATGAGTTTCAATGAAATCAAGTGTCATGTCAACACCTCTTTAGGTCTGGTGGGGGGATGCATCCCCTGCATCCCACCCTGTGTCCGCGCCTGGTCACTATCTCAACCAGGGCCGCCGCACATTTTATGACATATTAACGAGGGCCGCATATTGAATGGCTTACTTTGATCTTAGCAAACTAAACTTCGCTTAAGCTAATGTGCTGAAAGCGTTTGAATCATAACTGCAGTGGTAACAGACATGATGCAATAGCACTGAGGACAGCTGCATCAAAAATGTCTAATCAAAGATTATCAAAATGAGGACAGGTTGTCAGAATGTACTTACTCCTATTACAGTGAAAACCTAAACTGGGCCGCACAAAACCTTCGACTGGGCCGCGGGCTGGACATGTTGCGATCGGAAATCCCGAGCAGCATGTGCGCAGAGCTTCGCACCGTGGCAGCAAGCAACTATAGAGTTCACATGCCATGATCTCTCCCCGCGTACGCTAGTCGTTACGTTCAATGGTTCACAAGTTAATATCGGCAGAGCTTACACGCCACGATCACTCTTTTATTGCTTGTTCGCGCCACATGTATGTATGGTGTTGTTCTTCACGTACATCCCGTTCGTGGTGAATCACACAATCAACGCAACACCACCGGAGAGGTTGCAACAGACATAACTGGTCTAGTTACTAGACCATTTTGATAAGATTGTACATGGTGAACATCCAGTTCACCAAAGTTCACCAAAGGTTTGTAGGCTTGTTATAAATATCGAAACTGTGTGCTCTGATGCTGTTAAGAAGCAAGATGGCAACACCTGCTACAAAGAATGATGTAAAGAACATTTCGGATAAGCTTGACAAGATATCTAAGTCTCTTGTTGATAACAGCACCTCGCTGCTTCAGTTAACTGAAGAAATCAAAGAGCTTAGAAGGAGTCAACAATTCTTGTCTGAACAATATGAGGACATGAAGCAGAGGCTACATTCCAAAGATGAAGAAGTCAAGGTTTTGCAGGCTGAAAACCAGGACCTCAAACTGCATGTCCGCAAACTTGAGG
>Ga0210059_1013086_pt1 | contig 12453 bp, 5 predicted proteins | sample Ectturendosymbi2_FD_188042 | JGI IMG/M metagenome (GOLD analysis project Ga0210059, IMG submission 188042) | Ecteinascidia turbinata endosymbiont from Florida, USA - Sample 2 (SPAdes) (version 2) | ecosystem: Host-associated > Tunicates > Ascidians > Unclassified | place: Key West, Florida...
CCACCAATGATAAGACTGCATCCGTAACCGAATGGTGCTTGTGTCCAAACCAATCCAGATCCTGGAGTGTAAACAGATTCTGCTGTTCCATTGATGTAGCCGCCTCCCACCCAAGTTGCTGCAGTAAAAACATACTACAATGAAAAAATGCCGTATTGCAGCTAAGTTTTACTCTGCGATCAATCGTTGAAATTACGAGTGATAGCCACATTTTTTTATTTTTACTACTATGTTTCAGGTAAGATTTTGGCGATCATCAGGTGACTGCGAAGCCCTCCACCACACATGCAAAACTGTGTTCCTTATCCTGAATCGTTCATTCACATTGCCTTTTTCAACTCGGGTATCTTTCAGTAGCGCAGCTAAGAATTTTGTTCGGGAGGGGCCAGTCAATGACGCCATCAGTCACTGACATCGTCTTGAGTCCGACTGTTCCTTCCGTTTATTTTCTAACAGTTGAAAATTTATAGAAAACACCAGTAAGAACACTTGGCAAGTTTGTTTCGGGGGAGGTGCATGGCCTCTTCGATCTCATTCTAGCTGCGCCGCTGGTATCTTCTTTGCAATAATTAAATTCTGAAAATTCGAATAGTGATCACTTGGAGAAGATCCAGACATCCAGTGTTAAGGTTATGCCCGAATATATATTTATGCCTGTAACGTATTTACTAAGCGTAAGACTTGTCCTGCGTAAGACTTGTCCTGCGTAAGCACGTCGCAGTGTTCACAACCTTGCTTATTTTCGCGAAGTTCTGTATCGACCTTGTCCTGAGGAGTGGCTCACTCTAAGTCCTTGATATTTTAGATGTTACGTCTTGCGTCTTGTGTAACCACAAAGTGCAAATACGTTTTGTCGAAAATTCCAGATTTACTCATCTTCTTCACACAAAGCTCCACGCTTCAGGAATCTCCTACCGCTTTGAAAGTTCAAGTTTGTTTTCAATCTAGTTTTTTCATCGTATTAAGTTATTTCTGATTGATGCCAGTTTGTCTGTGCTGCTTCTGTATGACACTCATCTCCGAACGACCCTGATCCCAACGTTACGCCCATGGCGTGGCCTGTTTTGCGGCGACTTTAATCATTACCGCTGGGTGAACTTACGGCTCGCTGGAAAATGAAACTCATTCTTCCTTGCTTGGCACACATAATATTATTGAGCGCATCACATGCCCTTGACAATGCACAGTTCGAAGTTTTATGTGAATTCCAGCTGCTTGTACCAGTTATCCTCAGAGACAGTAGGGTTGTAGAAGTTCCAAGCACACTTTTTATTGGGTGCGGGAACACGTTCCCACACTTTTTTAATGTTTTCGTTTGTAGTTTAATGAAAGTGAATACTTCATCAAATAATGATTTAAAGATGAGTTTGACGTGCTGCTGAAAATGGCTAGCTTTTTGGGTGCTTCGTTTTAGCACTACACCCATGTTTCTGTTCTGACTATTGCATATATATTTATTGCATATGTCATATGTTTTTAAGTGGGGTGCTACGAAGAGCTCCGTCAGACCCTTAACCTGAAGGTAGCGGCCATTCAAATAAATGAACAAATGAGTGAACTTCGTGACTCATTTCTGCAAGAAAATAGTTTTGTCATGCAAGGACCGAAGAAATATATCACACTTTAACATTTCTTAAAGAACGCTTTTTGATGACGCCAAATGTGCGCAACCACTTCAGGTCACCACCACCGCATTTGTCCATCTCTGTCAGCACGTTTTATCAACAGCGGGACAAGCTTCTTGTGCATTTAACCTTTCATCTGCAAATACAACTGACAGAGAAATGTTTACGTATGGTGTCGAGCATGCACGAAATTATTCTAATTTATATCTTTCGTTTGAAAATTTCGGCTTCGTATTTCACGCACTACAAAAATTTTGGGAGTTATTCTTGCACTGTTGCAACAGTTTCACCGCTTATCAGTACCACAAGTTTACATAACACAAGAAATAAATCGGAACATACAGTGAAGTCAATTTCTCTGAGTATGCTCATTGCTCAGGCATGCATAAAGCCTCAGCTTGAAACCAAGAAGGAAAAGGGTATATGTTGAAGCGTTTTGAATTCTTGTGACAAGCAGCAAGATTTAGCTCAAAGTTATGGTAAGCTGACAGAAAACAGGTGATTAAAACTTTTTTATTTTAACTTGATTGAAGGTTTTCAACTTTTTTACGTTTATTTTGTGATTTAAAAAACCTTCAAAGTTAAAAATTGTAAGGATTTTTTATTTCTTAATTTTTTACACTTTGCCACACTACAATTAGTCGTCATTTCCGATTTTCAATTTTCTGTTGATTGTGAAAGCGACACTGTTTGGCCTGTACATATTTAGATACTATGCAGTAGAATGTTAAAGCACCTTGAATTAAACAAGCACGTTCTTTGTTGCCTACTCTGCTATTTTAAAACTTACGGACTGTCCGACATTCACAGAATGTTAAGAATTCCGAAGAAAATACGGGAGGTGATTTTTCGAACATAAAACGTAACACGTGCAGTTATTACAAATCTATTGATTATGATCAATATGAATATTTGCAAAGGCACTTCAACTACAACTTCCAACTAGTTATTTGTTTTATGCTTGCACTGAAAACACATCAGCGAAACTGAAAACACAAAACTGGACAAGGCCCATTTGCCTGTGATACAAATCAGTTTTACACAGCCAAATTTATAATATATACCAACCAGTCATTGTAAAACTTCCCACGAAAAGACCAATATCTCTTCCTGCAACCATTATAGTTTCACTACTTTCTCCAGCTTCGTCATCACCTCTCTTTTTCGTCTTCCACGCTGCCCATAATCCAACAGCAAGTATAATCAAATAAAAAATGATCACCGAAATCAAACCAGGAACATTTATACTCATTGTCCTCCTCTACGCTGTCTTGAGAACATCAGGATACTGTTACAATGCAAGCTACAGATGAGCCTAGCAAGTGTACATTATCTTCATATTATTGAAACTGTGCGTGGCATGCAATGAAAGCTTGCTACCCGAAAGTTTTGCGACATGCGGTTTGCATCATGTTAGCTTCATCGCAAAGCTTTGATATCGAACAAATTGCTTTTCCGATATACTTCAAAGAAGCTCCTCATAAAGGCGACCTATACACTGCCTGGTTGCCTCGTAACAAAACAGGAGTATTCAGTACGAAAGCAACCGTAGTGCACTTGTTTCCGCTACACCTTTGAAATCTTTGTCAAAAACCCTGACTGAACAGCAACGGCTAAACGGCTCCAAATATTAGATTATGCATCGCGTGGTACTTAGGTTGCTTTGCCGGAATTGTGCTTTCTGATTGATGTCAGGTTGTTTTTGCATTTTTGCATCTTTAACTTTGAAAAGTTAAAAAACGCAAAAATTAACGTATTCAAATTACGGTCCCCTTACCTAATTTTCTTTTCTCAAGGCGGGCCGAACGTAACGCATTTTATACTCCAGGCGACTGTTTTAACTAGCGCAAGACGTTACACAATGTTACGTATTGATTTTGCTGTTGCCAACAAAGCACTAGAGCTCGAAAAACAAGCGCTATTTCCACAAAACTATAAACATGTTCTCGAGTGGATTCGCTGCATTTGATTGTTTGACAAACAAGTAAACGTACCATTCAATGGTCAGGGTCATGGATTGTACATAAACGCTAATTTATCAAACTGAGTTGTACTTTGATCGATTTTCATTGCCCAATCTTCCAAAATTGTTTCAAATAATTTAGTGTCAAAAATAGTTTTAAGTAAAGTTTGTAAAGTTAATTTTTCACTTCACGATTTGAACGCATCCTCATGACATGCTGTTTGTTGGTAGATGCAATCAGTACAGTGCTACTGTACCCAAAAAAAGATACATCGCTAAAGTAATACAACAATTTAACTTTAAACATGTTCACTGGATGTCGTTCAACTCATTTAAAGTTCTGGTTTTGGCATGACCAACTTTACATGAGGTTTATCTTCTTTACGTCAAAGCATAGCCTTAGCTAGCCGAAAACAGCTTGATAGGAGATACAGATAAAAAAATTGGTATATTGCTTAATCTTATATCACTTTTCTTTAGTCCTTTTCATCAAACTACAACGTGAACCTGCAATATTTTATGCGGTTTACGGAAAAAATTATAGCTCAGTGGTAAAGTGTCCGCCTCTCAACTGAAAGGTTGGTGCTCGATCCACCGCAACTGAGTGAATTGCCGCAACGCTCCTTGGGCAAGAGCGTTCACCTCAACCGCCCCGGCAAGAAGCACAATTCAGGCTTCGGCCTGCCTCCAATTGCCATTAACAAAAAAATGAATAAAAAAACAACAAAAACTCAACGCTACGACACAAATGTAAACGATGTGCTTTAAACTTTGTTTCATCAATTTCTTCAAGTGGCGTGTGGGCAATAACCTAATACAACATCCACCTAAATGCAAATCTTTCAATTGCTTATGTAACTGTTTGTAATTTATTTATGCAACTGTTTGTTGTACAAGCAACCGCGCAGCTAAGGCTAATCGCACGCAGCTTCATGGCTGACTGCACCGGATCGCATTTATTTGTTTATTTGTTTATGAGCAGATAGGTCCATAGTATGAACACACACACTCTGCATAACGCAGGTCGAGAAAAACAGACAAAACAGAACGTAGTACAAGGCATTGAGGTCGGCGGAATCACAGGATTACAGAAACTATCTTAAAAAAAAGATTATTCATAATTAAGCCTAAACAACCAATTGGATCGAAAACAACCAAAGATGGGTGAAAAAAACAGCAAAGAGTGCCTTGAATCTAACTGAAAAGATTATAACCCCAGCTGCCCACTTTACACAGGAAAATGCCACAGAAGGAACAACTAAGCAAAACAAACCATCAAATCTACAGTGAGTTAACAAGCAAAAGTAACATGACAAATATGCTACAGGACGTGTGATGATATAGCGCAGGGTTCTCAACCGGAGGGAATTCCCCACCAGGGAGGAATTTTGTATTTGCAGGGGGGGAATTTTGTATTTAGGATTTTGTTTAAAATGTAATTAAATTAGAGGCCAAAGAGCTTATCATTTGTGAAGAATTTAGTTTCTCTTAGCGTATTGATGTAAAAGTGTTCTTTACAAACTAAATTTCTAAGGGTGGGATCTTATCTGTGAATAATGGTTAAAGGGGTGCATGGGATAAAAAAGGTTGAGAACCACTGATATAACGTGTTTGCAAGAATACATTGACAACGCCACACAGTTGTACATTCCAGTTTGTGCGTTATTTCAGGTAAAACATCGCAACATAAGCCCTTATGCTCTGATAAGTTTTGGTCTTTCAAAATTCCTTGGGCGGTCATCAAAGCCCAAAAAAAGCTGTGGGCGTGGATGGAAACGTGTGTGTTTAATGAATGCAGTGGCTACGGATACACCTGTGGATACTGAAATTTGCAAACTTGTTCATACGCCACCTGTGACGTAACAGTAACGCACGACGAGAGTGCAGTAGGCTTGGTAGAAACGAACTAAAACGTTAAAGATAAGCCCTAACCTTAACCCTAACTTTACCTGTAACTTAACCCTAGCCTAACACTAACCCCTAAACGTAACGCCTAAGCCTGAAAAAAAGTAAAGAAAAAAAACAAAAGTCGGTAAGAGTCGAAGCGAAAACCATTGGCACAGTAGCCATAACGGATAACCCTTAGGCCACGAGATCCACAGTTTGACTGACAAACTGACCCTTTTATTTGAATTGCGTCAGGACAGGCATATCCGTGGTCACTTCCTTAATGAATATGCTCGTCTGCGTGCCACAAGAAGCGTTACAGCAGGGAGCTGCCAGTAATTTTTGGGTCATAGGCAGGCTGAATAACTGACATTGCTCAAACTCCATATTTTGCAGTTGAAGTAGTGAAACCATGCCCATAGAGGAACCAACCCTTCCAAAATTTTGAACCATAACATTTTTTCACGAAGTAACCATTTTTCTGTACGAGTAATCCCTGACAAGTCGTCTGTGTCGGATTTGGTAATTTATTGTAATTTTTCTCCTTGAAAAACGTCTGAGACCGCCAACGTTTTGCTAGGAAGGACGCCCCTTGGTTTAAGGTCAATGGCTTAGGCATAGTAAGAAAAAGTGCAAGCCCTGCAAGCAATGGTGTAGGAGCTGGGGTTGCAGGGGTGAAAGCGCGCCCCAAAAGTTTTTATTCGTCAAAAATTTGGGCAAAGTATCTCGAAAAATTTGGGCAAAGAAATTTCGACATTTTTAAGCAATATTACTGAAATTTGATGAGCAACCGACTCGCTTGAAACTTTGGGCAAATGAAGGCATTTTATTTATGTGCTTTATTAATTGTACACTGAGCTAATCGAGTATGATGCACGGCACCTGCTTCATATAAGAAGAGTCCATGCCAGACAAGTAGAGAAAAACTTCTGTTTTTAATTTTAACCACAATGTTTGGATGAACACATTTTGCCATGCAGTTTGTTGCATGTATGTGCAGTTGAACAGCCAATTTTGTGAGACTCACGGCATATAGTCATCATATAAAATTTAAATAATATGATACATGCGACATATATTACATATACGTCTTCAAAGAAGGAAGCAACTTTGCGCCTACCTCAGTTAGTTGTGAGGTTCCTTGCAGACAGCAACAGATGGAATGTGAATAGAACGCTAAATCTCAAAACTGCGGGGCAGATGCTCGAACAAAATGAGACAGCTGGCTTCTGACAATGTTCCTGCACAACCTAACGTAATTTTTCAGATGGGTTATAAGAACCAAATTTCAAGTACGAAATTTTCTATTTTCAAGACAGTGGCAATTTGGTAGAGTAAAAAACAATATACCAACAGCTACAGAAAATGCGTAGGGATAAAGTTTGTCGCATAAATATTTTTCGGGCGAATTAGGAAATTTGAGAAAAATATCCTTTGCACTCCCAACAATTGCCTGCTCCTACACCTATGCCTGCACCTGTTCACGCAGTTACTAAGTTGGGATTTCACTTAAGCGCTTTCAAAGAACATATGATTAGCTTTATATCATTGCAAGGAGATGGGAGCAGAACCAGGCAGGAGATTCCTCAAACAGCCGGCTGAAAAGATCAAGGCGGTTTTTGTAGCTTTATTTCATCATAAGTTTCGTGAACATGAAAACAATAGTTTAGCCCAATACTTGCTACTGTTGGTTTAGCAGCGTGCCAAAGTCTTTGCATTGAAACGTTTAAGCCTCTTAGAATGCAGTTGTAGTTCAAACGTACGCCTTTGTACTATTTTAATCAAAACCGTCGATGGAACTTCAAAGAGCTGCTTCTGTCACATACGACATTACGAAACATTGGCAATCAACTTTATCTAACACACGAGAGGTTACGATCAAGACTATTATTCCAGTCAATAAAAAATGTTGATGACACCAGCAAAAACACAAAGCACAGTTCTCATCGCATTTCTCCCTGTCAAAAGCTAAGCAAAACTTCTCCGAGCTTGTGCTTTCAAGGGTAGCCAGCTTTGAGGACATTTATGTTTAGATGCGTATTTTTAACTTGGTGTAGCCTCTCCCTTGGTTCAGCAAGAGCGTAGTATTCAGCGTTTCGTAGTTCTTTCCTTTTCGTGAAGGCTTTTACTTTATTTTACTGACAGTATGCTTTATTTGACTGACTTTTAAAATGTGGCGTCAGCATGGTACCTAAAAAGAATCACGAAACCAAAAACCCATCAGTGACCGAAAGGTGAAAGCCTTAACAGCAAACCTACAGTGTGACAAAAAACGAAATAGGTTTTATTTGCTAAAACCTAAAATAAAAAATGTTTTTTAGTTCGATGGAGATTGCAAGTTAGGGAAAAGAGGCTACATTTGATGCATATCTTCATATAAGATTTACACTAGGGGTGGGGAACCTGCGGCCCGCTGGCCAAATGCAGCCCGCATGAACATTTGATATGCCCGTATCAAAAATTTCTTTACCCAATTTAGAGCACAAGATCGCGTCAATACGCAGGTCCATGATAAGCAGGCAGGCCTACTTAAGATAGTATGGCATAAGAAGCCTCTATCCCTCGTAGTAAGATAAAGGTAGAATTTCAAGATAAAATCAATTGTTATTTGCGGCTCGCCCGCGATAATCTACGATTTATGCGGCCCGTAGTAGTAAATAGGTTCCCCACCCCTGATATACACAGTCGCAATATAATGGTTGGTACTTGACTCCAAAACTTTTGAAACCGTGGTTGTCGGGCAAAAACCGACGGAGTGAGATGCAACCAAGACCAATCATAGGCATGGTGAATTAAATCTTGTAGGGTGTCCTCGAAGTTGAAATAAGTGTGAATAACTGCATGAATTTTTTATTTATTTGGAGTTTTTCATGGAAGCACGTAGCAATTATAAAGAAACTTTGCAAATTTCAAAAAAGAAAATCTTTAAAATTTGAGTTAAATTGTTTGTATATGAGTAAAAGCCTTGGACAGGGCTATACTTTTCATGCTAGGCACACTTTTTTGTGTTTGGCAAAGATAATTTGCTGGGCAAATATTTTGTGCCCCAAAGTATTTTGGGTGTGGGACGGGCATGGAAAGTCTATTTATGTATATTAGCAGCTTTTTTAAAGACCAAAATATTAAGATTTTATCCGACTAAACTTCTGACTTGCATTATTTGCATGTCTTTCACAAGTACAAACGGAGCTACATGCATATGCTCCAGTGATCGTGAAAGCTTACATGTGATTTATGTTGCAGCTTAGTAAGTAGGCTACTGTGTGAGGTGTGTATTCCCGGTTATACCTGACAGTCTTGTTCTATGATTCTCAAGACTTGACCTGCTGTATTTCGAATGAGATCTTGATCATTCGAGTTAAACAATATTCGAAAACGTCTGCAAAATCACGAGAAACTTGCTGTGGCCACTGGCCATACCGGCGCCAATTTTCAGTTTTTCTCTTTTCGTGTGATAAACCCTCATATGTGTTGCGTAGCGAATATTGTAGTTATAATTCTTGTATGCTACTTGTAACTCATGTGATGCTGATCTCAAGCCAGAGATAAATAACTTTAACTTCCAATTCTTTCGTTTAAAGTCTGTTACTTCATAAAAAGCTTCCTTGCATTAAATCGCTCAAAGTTGCTGAAATATTTGTGTAACTTACCACATTCTCACACCAGCTCTATTTCTTAAAAGTTTAGCCTACGTCCCAACTGAAGAGAATTCGCTTTTAACAATGAGATGATAAATTAAAGTGTTTGCTTGGCACACAGCCACTGCTTTATACTCGATTGTTGTCGCCCCAAAAGAGGGCATTTTGCGGCAATTGTTATATTAGTGCCTTCACATGACTACCTTGTTTGCACAAACTAACCAGCATGCTTGTCCTGATTAAGCAGCCTAACATTCAGTAGAGTTAAAAAAATTCTTTCGTCAGATATATCACAGCATTTTTGTCCTTGCTACGAAACCACTCAATTCGGCAGAGAAATATTTGGTTATATTAGCCTACTCCAGATTAGTGTATGTGTATGCCACAACAAGGTTGTAGAATTTTGTTCAGAAAATCAAAAAGATGTCGAAACCCCATTCCTGATTGTCAGTGGCTTAACTGACGGGGGTGCAGGGGGCGAGCTGCCACCCCTGGCAAGCTAAATGTAACACCCCCTTAGCTTATTTTTTGATATTTGGTATTCTTTTGGCTAAGTCGTTTTTTTACGTTTATCGGGGTGTTTTCGTGTTTTTTTCAGATAGTAGGCTATAGACATCCATATCCGGATTCACTATAATTTATAAACTTTTTTTCTGAGTGTTGCCTAGTGGCCCCCCTACGGTAGCCAGTGGGCGTGGTTTCAGCTAAGTTTTGCCTCTCTGGCTCAAACCTCTGCTTACGCCACTGCTGATTGTCCCAGTTACAGTTTTCACAAGATGAAAAACTGAGACACAACCCTAAAATCTGGATATCCCATTTCTGTTAAACCAGTGACCACACAGACTCTGCTACTGTTGAAAATAAAAGCAACTCTGACTTCTGACCTCTGCGAAATTTCTGACCTATTATTGTTTGTCAGTTATTTTGCTTCTCTGAGTAAAGGAATAAAGTTTGTCGATTACTTTTTTGATGTGTGGTGCATATGCGGCTCGTGGTGAAAATGACTGGGAGGGCTGTGAAATTTCATCTCTGGTTGAACATATGGGATTGTCGCCCTGGCTGTTTAGTGACGTTTCCAGTCAATCCAGCAGTCCTAATCTTATCAAACTCGTAATTTTCAGTTGTTCTTATTGATACATAGAAAACATTCACTTCAGTTTAATGAAACCAAACCCAAACCCGAAAGCGTAAATATGAACACAAAAGAAATAAACTGGTCCCATCAAAAGTATGACGCATAACCAGAGGTGGGCAACCACTACTTTATAAATAGCGTCGCTACCGCTACCGCTCTTTGTTAAATTTAATAGCAGCGCTACCGCAGCCGTTCCTGAATAAAAATAGTAGTGAGCTATCGCTACCGCTCCTTCTGCTGCACTTTTAAAAAAGTTTTGGTCTTGTTTTACAGACGTAGGATCGATTTTGAAACATCTAACCTTGTAATGTTTTTTTGTAAGAAGTTGTTACAGAAAAAACGTGATCTGAACAAAATAGTCATTGAACAGTTATGATATAGGAAAAATTATTTTACAGTACAAGCACATATAAATGAAACACAGACTGCACAAACGCCCGAATAGAGTGCATTTAGCTTTGTGAGTCGATTATTGTAGGCTACCAATCGCCTTTATCAATGCAAGTTTCGTGCTGTGTGTAAAGTACTTAAGAGAATGGTCAAGCAATAAAAGATCAAAACTGTTTGTCATAGAGTTTAATGCGCGTGTAAATTGAATTAGGCCCGCAATAGCGTTGCCAGATGACCGGTATTTCACCGGCCTGGCCGGTATTTTACTGCTGTTTCAGGGGAGGCCGGTAAAAATTCGTTATTTTGAAAATAAATAATGTGCCGTAACTTTAAAAAATCTGACGCAGAATTTCTCAAATTATAATAACTCTAGTAGTGACACTTGTCAGGACAGTTTCTTCAGCAAAGTTGATTTGCTGCTATTGACGCAATCTTTGGTGCGATTGTCACGTCACACACACACACCGAAATGCAATGATCCAACCAAAATACGGGCAAATTACTTGAAAAAAGGGGGAAGGTGGGGTACAGTCGACACTTTTTTGCATTTTCAACCACTGCTACTTTATTGCAAGTCCAAACAAGCTCAAAATTTGTCATAGAATAAATTAACTCTACATACACAATATCATGCCAAAACATGAAAACAACGCCATTCAGAAAAAATTTTACAATCAATTTGTAAAAGGTACTTTTTCTGTAATCAATTTATAAAAGCTACTTTTTCTGACATGAGCATGGGGCACACCTGACCGGTCAATAAAAAGTTGTGTTGCATGCACTGCATAATCTTCACGTGATATCCAATGTAAAATAGGCACCAGCTGACTGCCTCTTCACTTCTTTCACATTTTAATTACCCACCATCACTGCATGGCAAAACAAATGTGTATGATTACCAAACATTAAATGAAGCCAATGTAGTATGCTGAAATCCATGCTTTACCATTCAAATATAATGTGTCTCTAAGCACATAATCAACCTAAAAATGCTCATAGATTAGAATTATTCTGTGCTGCATTCCGATATAACCCCTCAGGCTTCAACTTGTTTAGACTAGTGGCGATGTGTTGAGTGTGTCCCATTTTTTTCTGTCAGATGTGCCCCATGCATATCTAAAAAATAAAATGAACAAGTACCAACTCAACTTAAAAAGAATTTAAAATCGGGCATTATCAAACAATGTTGCACCGCCCTGACTACAACGTCACAAAAACTCAGAACAGAAGATGTTGATTAACGTGGGCAAAACCCAGATATAAATGGGATTTTATAAATTACTTTTGGGTAACAAAAACGCAACTTACTCTGTAACTCGTAACAACGGCTGCCTATCAAGGAAAAATTCATTTTGGTACTACGGCTGGTATGAGACTAAATCACCATAGAAACTTTAATGTTCAACGTTTTAAGTTTTGTTAATAAATCAAAAAGACGACTGTGCCCCTAGTCCAGTGGTTCTTAAACTGGGGGAAAAAGCGCCTCATACAGCAGGAGAGAACTTGATTAAACCAGCAGCTGTAGAAATGGCCAGGATAATGTGTGGTGATGCTGTTGCTAATAAGTTATGGTTCCTTTGTCAAACGACACCATAAAGCGGCGTATCCAACAACTCTCAGAAGATATTCTACAACAAACTATTGCTGGTGTAAAGTGCAGTGGAAAATTTAGTTTGCAATTGGATGAAACAACAGATATCGGAAATGATGCACAGCTCATGGTGTTCGTGCGATACCTTGACACAAACGATTATATGGAGCAGTTTTTGTTTTGCCGTCCACTTTCCAAAAATACCACAGGAGAGCAAGTATTTA
>Ga0210059_1013087_pt1 | contig 12452 bp, 10 predicted proteins | sample Ectturendosymbi2_FD_188042 | JGI IMG/M metagenome (GOLD analysis project Ga0210059, IMG submission 188042) | Ecteinascidia turbinata endosymbiont from Florida, USA - Sample 2 (SPAdes) (version 2) | ecosystem: Host-associated > Tunicates > Ascidians > Unclassified | place: Key West, Florida...
AACAGTTGCAGATTATAAAATGTTATCTTTTCACCTTTCAATAAATGTAATCATCATTGTGGTATCATTTAAAATCCTGGATTTGTGCCCAATCGCTTTGTTTCAACAATTGTGAAACACCCTGTATTCAGCTCAATTGAAACAGTTCCACGCGCGACTGAAGTCATGTTTGCATCGCATCCTGTGGCATAGTAAGGAACATGTCACCAACTTCCTGGGAAGCTTCTGTGTCGCTGCCGCTTACAACGTACTGCATAATTGTTGAATGTTGTTTTGTGAAATGAATTACGGTTACTGGCGTCAACATCGAACTTCGTCTTGAATAACACGCTGAGAGCGTAGGCCTCCGATTTGGCTCCACTCAGTTGTGCGCTTTATCACAGGAAAAACAGCGACAGATGAATCTACCGAAACCGAAACCACATTGAAGCTTTGTCAGAAATGTTTGTACAGTAATAAAATTTAAAAACAACCTTTCTAACAAAGGTATAAACAGCAAATTACTCAAACATTTGGCCCAAAATTTGCGAACTATCGGACGTTTAGAGGTAAGATCTTGTCAAACCTAAATTTTCACCCGGTTGGATCGTTATAAGGTCGCAAGACCCACCAACCCTTGTGGTCGCGAATCCAAATCTAGTTTGATTCTTTTCCAGAGCAATGAACTACTGGGTCAACGCCCTACCGCGGTGTTTTTCGACCTTTCTGCTGTAGCGGAACCCTTGGCAAATGTTGGCGTTGCTCATGGAACCCCAGGGCCGGCCTAGTAAGTGCGGGGCCCAGTGTAAAACATAGGCGCGGGGCTGCTGTGAGCAGTGGTGCTATAATGTCTTATGCTCAGTCAACCGTGGTACGACATTTTTATAAAGATGTTTTAGCTTTAGCAGAATAATTATATGAATAACAAAAGGACGGCCATAAACCGTATGCAACTGTGGTGGACGGTAGACAGCGTACCACTCGTAATTGATGGATGAAATGGAAGCCCTATAGCCGTCCAATACTATGATCAACTGGAACAAGTGTGCTGGATGACATTCACAATTTCTACCTTTCCTAGTTAAGCTACAGGGCAGCTTTAAGTGTCCTTTACGCTCATGAACCTGGACTTTGAAGTACGTGGTTTTGCTCCCTACTTACGCTCGCAAATAGGCAAAACAATACGAATTGGTGAGGCGACAAATCATAAAAATACATGCACGACCGACAAATCACGCGGAACAATTTTGTGGACAAAGAAAAGAACGAAATTTTAAGGCGAACACTTCACAAAATTTTGCGCTGGTTTGCATGAGATTTTTGGCTTCCACTGGTTCAGTGTCATCTTTAGTCATTTGCTTCAATGTCGCAGAGTTCATTTTGTTTTGACAAAGTATCATAATCTATGGTAACTTCCGCCATGAAACAAAACTTCAAGCCTTTGTCAAAATGCAGACGACTCGCAACCCAGTGTTGTAAACGGGCCTTAACTTGAAGCCTGATCCCGAAATCACAAGCCTAGGGTGTTTTTTTAAGGTGTTTTAGGGACCCGATTCGGGTCCCTAGAATTAAAAATCGGGTCCCTAGAATCGGAGAAAATTAACATCGGGTCCCTAGAATCAGAGAAATCGGGTACCTACAGGTCCATACCGGGTACCTAACATTTTCCTTAAAAAAACTGCACAAGCCCGAACCTGACATTTATGTTTAACGCCGATTTTGACCCAATAGCCAAGCCAAATGTACCGAGTGAGTCAAGATGTGGGCAACTGCGAGGCATCGGTAGCGTAGCAAAGTAAAAATGACTAAATAATTCACAATCAATAATTTTTAGTCAAAATATAATCAACTCGATTGCTTCAACAGTAACTGGCAAAAAACGTGACCGGCGTTGCAAAGGAATTTTGTACGCAGGCCCGATATCGACCTGAAGCATTTTGACAAACTTAATCCCGAACCCGTCCCGACCGGAAAAGTCCGGCCCGACTTACAACTCTTCCGCAGCCAACCGAAACTTTCCAAAGCAGAAGGGTCTTTCGAAGGCTGAACAACGTTACGTTGGAAAAACTGGCGCCAAAGCTAATACGACAGACACGCGTCTTGACCTGCTCATTATAAGTCGAATCTTCAAAGCTATTTTGTTTGCAATAGCTGTAGGTCCACAACAGTCTTTACTGAATCTAGTAACAACCAAGCTCCATCCATAAAGAGTGGGATATGGTGGATTGCGGATATAACGCCTTGTATAACATGAGAATGGAGCGCGAATGTTCGGCAGAGGAAATTTACTGTTCGTTCAAACGAGAAAATTGTTTGCTAAAAATGAGATTTATAAGCCGTTGCTACTGTATTCTCGAGCTCAAGGAGTATCTGTAAAAAACAAATGACCTTCCCAAACTCCATGGCGGGGCCCAATGCAGTTGCATTGGCTTAAGGCCGGCCCTGCGGAAACCCATGCAATGATTGAAGTGTTGATCCTACTTTCTGTAATAAACCAGATGAATAGAAACGTCGCATCTATATTTTGTCATGAAATCATCAAAAAGTGTACTGCGGAACCCCTGGCAGCCACTTGCGGAACTCCGGTTGAAAAACACTGCCCTACCGGAACTAACTGAACGCATAGCATACTTGAAGAGGTAAGGTGTGTATTTCGTTAAAGAATGTAACGAAACAACCATTCATAATTTTAATATCCATTTGGGTTAGCTGAACGGTTTAGACGAAATCGGTCGTTCGTTTTTTGACCAAAAACCTCAATTATTTGTGTTGGGCACTTTGCAGGTGTCTAACCCTTCTTCGTTACCTTTTCACAGTCATGTATGAATTCAAAAATTAAATGTTACAAACAAAAATGTGAAACAATACAAAAAGCAGACATAAACATTTCCATTTGCATCAAATGTGGCACCGTCGTAGGTTAGTATCAAGATCACGTGGAAGTGCCAGAATTAGCCACTGACCATGCTGATTTTCGAGTTCTTATATAGCAGGGGTTGCCCATCCGCGGCTTGCGAGCCGCATATGGCTCTTTGCCTGGTTTCATGCGACTCTTACGCAATTACCAAAAGTCCCACTAAACAACATGCATAATAATAAATGGCTTGTAAAGTTCTGCCATTGTCATGTTGGTGTGTATTGTTTACAATAAATATATCTGAACAAAGGTACAGTATGTGTTTGAGTGAGGAAGAGATGGGGTGCTGCAGGAGGGTTTTGGTGGGCTTAGCCCCCACAAACAAAGCTCCAAGCTCCCCGAAATTGAAACATGAAACACTATAAATCAGTGAAGTTTTTGTCACGTTTCAGAATGTCAAGTCCCCCTGCTCAAACGCAAAGCCCCCTATTGAAACCTTTCTGGCGACGGTTCTGGAGTGATGTTCATTTGTGCCCAAGTGTATGATGTGGCTTCTTGCTGTAACACAGTAAGAAACGTGGCTCTTGGTCTCTAACTGGTTGGCCGCACCTCTGTTATATAGCATCACAAGCGTACTTTTACGTATAACGACGGGACCATTTGCTTGCCCTTCATAGTACCACATGCGCGTATTTTTCAATTTTTGACTTGATCTTGCACTTTTGAATTGTTTTCCTTAGAATGAAATTGCGATTCCAGATCTGTTAACATATGTGGCTCTGCAGTACTTCGATTGACATCATCTTTTGTTTGTGAAGAAACAACAGTCTATCGCAGTTCTGAACAAAACTATTACACTGTAAGAACAAAACGTCAAAATCGATAAAAGTCTTTCATGAATTATGAAGAAGCGGCTTGCCTGCGCACTTACGCACTAGGCTAAAGGAAGCTCCCAGGAGCTTTCGTGCTACTAGGGATTTTATGCTTGGCGTGTCGCATGTAGCAGCTACCGCGCTGCTGCATCACTCCCCCTTCTCTCTTTAAGTGGGAACCGCGCTCCGGGTGCTCTCACAGGCGAAGCTTCGTTCGAGAACCTAAGCTATTGCGCACGACGCAGTTTCGAACTCCCTACCACGCCGTGCCCCGCATCTCCACCATTCATCGCATCTCCACCAGGCTAAAGGAAGCTCCCAGTAGCTTTCCTGCTACTAGGTATGTTATTCTTAGCGCGTCGCATGTAGCAGACACCGCGCTGCTACAATTTTTAAATGCATCGCAATGCCTGCGAGGGTGTAGGCTTTACTCCGTATATGGCAAAATTTTTGAATTCCTCAACGCATTGATAGGAGTGCAGCTGCAACTCTGTTGAAAGCCACTATTGTAATCGTCAGAAGAGGTTCATATTTCAAGTTAGACCAATTATTAGGCTTAAAAGCCTGTGGTGAAAATCACCCTGGTTGGTTCTCACGTACATAGAAAAGACACTTTCGAATATGTGCTTTAAAATCGCGGTGGCATACTTCAAACAACAGTTTGTAGAGTATGGAAATGTCACTAGCTGCTTGACTTCTGCTTGCACACTGTAATATTTTGGGGTTTCCTGGTTTATGATTACCCTTATCCAATAATCTGTTTCCAAGAGTTGTGTAATACATGCGATGAAGCAAAAAATGCTTTGGCACATTGTGATATTACTTTTCTTGCGTCGTTGGCTGACGCTAGCGATACTTGAGATATTTCCTGTGGTGCAACGTCCTGTAACAGCTCACTGTGTTTCTAGATACCAAGGAATATATTTATGTTCGTAAAACAGCAATAAAGGTTTTTAAAGGTGTTTCGATTAATGCAGACGAACACTGATAAAATAGCAGTACAAGGCACAACAGTTGGTGGTCACTTGACCTCTAAATTTTTTTTTTAATGGAAATGATTGTTTTAAATGGAAAGAAAATTTTTCGCCGTTCACGCTCTAAAAGGATACATATTGTAAAGTTCCGAGACTTTAATAGTTTATGGGAATAATGGTACTCTATAATGTTACATCTAGATGACATTCAGAAGTTTATAAAATCATGAGTTCTTCTCATGCGACTTTGCCAGACTTCTAAGTTTTACTTTATTCCAAAGTTTCCTACTATTTTGTCTCAAGCAAAATCCGTACACATACATCTTTGTTGTTCAACACATTTTCGTTTATGGTGGGTCTGCGCGAAGCAATACCAATATCTCCTCCGTACCTTCTAATGATTGAACGTTTGCATATCACTAACCGTCAGATATGGACTTTTCAGTCAGAAAAGACACGTGTAAACAATTTGGCGACTCATCGACATCGATCACTGAGAGAATCGTGAAACCTAGTTTACCTCACCCGGGCTTCCCCCTTAACAAGACTTTTGTTTCACTTTATGCATGGTAAGTTTACGCGACAGAAGACGTAACAAGGACAGTTGACTGAAGCTGCGTCGATCTACACTTGTTCCTGCTCAGTGGAATTGCTTGAAACAGCTCAACTTTTAAGGTGTTATACAGGAGAAATAAAACAACAAGGATGAACATACCGCCAAGCAGTTTACGGTTTACCCAAGACTCCATCGCTGCAAATTTCACCAGTGGTGACAATATTAACCAGGAAATAGAAAAGATCAAGTCACTTTGGTCGTGGCAAAGAGGGAGTGCTCTGAGTGAGTTCGAGCCATTGGAAATTGACCAAGATCGCTACGATGGCCGATGGTACTGCAACGACAACAGACGTTTGTACATGTTCCGAGTCCTGGAGAAGCAAGGATACGTTAGTACTGTAAGGGTAAGCAACGCAGAAAACTATAGAATTTTAGGCCTTATTCTCTTCAAAGCTGCTTACAAGAACTTCGCTCTACTACGAGCTAAATTTGTCGTGAACGTTTTAATTTAGGTAAATTGGTTCAATATTTAGTGGTCAGTAACGGGTAAGCTTATTAAGGTAAATTTCTTAGTGGTTGCCAAGTGTTACCTTAGAGCAGTAATTTTCAACTTTTTTCTGCACACGGCCAATTACAACTAGGAAAGATATTGGTGATGGCCCAAAGCTTATAACCTCATTGATTTAACGCTTCTTTACTTTTAGCTTAGCATTAGCTGCTATGTTATAACAGTTGCACTGCTATGTCATAGCATAACAATTCTCGTACATACAGCTTACGTTACCATTGTGAAGAAGGCGCTACGCCAAAAGCACAACATTCAAGTAGATTTTTTGGGTCTTTGTCTAGTCCTTGGCAAATGAACAGGCCCGTAGCCACGGGCGTGCATTTGGACACAGTGCCCCTCCAAATTTCGTTTGTGGCCCCCAAATTTTGTTGCGCCCAGAAAAATTAGTTTTAAACATATAGTAAAAGCAAAAATATTGCCCTCCTAAAAATGTATTGTGCCCAGGCCCGTAACCAGGGGGGGCGAAGCCTCCCCATAGAAAATGTTTCGCCCCCCCTGGAAAAATGTGTTGGACATAGTTTAAAACTATTGGACATGGTTCAAAAAATTTGGGCCCCTCTCGGAAAACTATTCGCCCCTCCTGGTGTCCCACACTGGTAACGGGCCTGATTGTGCCCTACCAAATCTTGAAACCTGGCTACGGGCCTGCAAATGAATATGCTCATATGCTCACAGTTAAAGCGCTCTTCTTGAATTTTTGTCTGCTTTCAATGAAAAGTTTCATAAAAAGGAAAAGTATGAAACGTCTTGTGCTGATTGAGTATTCACCAAACTTAACGGACCATCGAAAAAAATCAATGCCATCGATGACGTTATTTGGAACACTAGATATATTCTATTACTTTATGTCTAAAGACCATCATAAGCGTCGTTGTAAAGCAGCGTTAAATCAAACTTTTCAGTGACCAAAGCAATATATCCAGATCCAAAATCTCTGTAAACCTGGAGGACCGAAGATGTGGTTTGACCCCTATATGACAATAATATCGAGTCGTAAAAGTTGGTTAATGGCCGATTTACAAAGTTTCGTTAGAACCACTTAATCTCACCTACCTAGGAAAATTAACCCTATTGTGCAGAATTAATAAAGTACACCGCACGATGCCAGATATATTTCGCTAGTGTATTAAATTACCGATTTTCAGTGCGGCATCCGATATGATCTTTGTTTTTGTGAGCAACAAATATGCATGCTGCGCCATGGGGGTGTACTTCACTAGCCTTGTAATCGTATCCTTTAATGCAATTCAGGTTATGTTTGCCATAGGGAGTTACGAATAAATCACACTGAACCATGACGAGCATGTTTCAGTAGGGTTGGCTTGGTTTTCAATGCACTTCAAAGGGTAATTTTTTATTATCGTAAGCAATAAATAAAAAAGACTGCTTTATGGGGTTCATACTTCACTAGTCTGCATAGCATCGAATGATTTTGAATGCCTTTCAGACTGTCTTTACTACTGTGGTTTGCCTACTCAATAAAACACACAGCGTTTAGAGGGATGCATTTTACTAGTGTGGCCATTCCAAGGTATTCAGTGCATGCCCCTGACATAGTCGGTTTGCTCTAGTCAGCTGTAAACGCAGCACACGGATTATAGATAATATGCTTTACTTCCTGGCCATTGTATGAATGTCGTAGATGTTTTGTTTTCAATTGCTTTATTGTGTTGAAAAAGTTAACCATTCTGTGCAGTGCAGGTCTGTTTTCAACGCAAGCATCATGAAACTAACTGCTTTTTGCAGTAATACTATCGTTCCGTGTTTCTCTGCATCTTAAATGGCTATGCTGCACGGGATAAAAACAATTGAATATAAGTGCGGTACGGCGCGTAAGGTGTGCTAGAGGTTTGTAGAATGGTCGTGCCCGTCTATTTGTGATGTCATTATCTCCTTTTGCCGTGATGCTATTGTCACGAAAATTGGCATGTGACGTCATCACCTTCCAATGATGTCTTTGTGACGTCACTTTTCGGAAAGTTTGGTGGGTGGTTTTCTTCACTAGACCCGAGTTTTTTGCTATTTGTCCCAAATACCTTTGTTGTATCTTATTTGATCATAATGACATCATTATGCAAGTCTCACAATGCTTTCAATCTGATTTATGCCAAGCACTGTGGCCCACTGGAAAAATCGTCATGGCCTACACCTGGGCCATGGCCTACCGGTTGAAAACCACGGCCTTAAGGGGGATTATGTCCACTGAAAGGAATCTTTTTCCAGCAAAGAATCAGACACTAAGATCTTACAGAGTGTATATGTCGCCTACTAGGTAGGTATCATCAACTTATTCAGATAGACTCTCACGGGGATTGTAATATTATAATGCTAAGTTACCTCAGTGCTGCACGCACGCCGGCATATCAAAGCTTAGGACGACATCATTACAAATTTCGAGTGCAATGTTTTTAAAGTTATCACAGTCAAAAATCAAGTAAAGGTGAAGTCACAGCTGTAATCCAGACTAGGGAAATTTCGCAAACCCCACACACTTTCTTGAAGTACAACCCAGTATAAAACTTTCGCATTGTAGGCTGCTTCATTGACTTTCAGAGAAATGCAACATTTCTAAATGTTTTTGAAGTGATTGACTTTTTCAAATTTACTGACATAAAACGAACTTCTGCTTGTAAGGGTAATGTGAAACTTACATTACATAACATTTTTATTTTTGCACATGTCACGTGGTTTCAGTAAGTTAGGATTGTTTTCGTGGCACTTACAAAACATGAGCTGCAGCATTATGAGAATCAAGCTCAGCATTTCAGTGTGGCTGAAAAAACAACTGCTCTGGGTGGCAATTTCCTGACATGTTACGTTGGAAGGTGAGGCATTAAACTGAATTGTAAGTGGCAATATTTGGTAACGGTTTTACACAGTGGTGTAGGAGGTGGGGGTGTAGGGGGGTGCAAGCGAACCCCCAAAACTTTGGACTTGTCAAAAATATGGGAAAAATCCCTGAAAATCCAGGCAAAATCCTTGAAAATCTGAGCAAAATCCTTGAAAATCCGGGAAAAATCCCTGAAAATCTGGGCACAATCCCTGAAAAGCCGAGCACAAATGGCACCCAACGTTGTTTGATTTGAAAACATGGCACCCAACGTTTGCAGAAACACACAGAAACAACACATGAAGACCTTTTTTCTTTTTTTTGAGGCCATACCCAAAAAAGACTTTTGTGGGAGAAAATTTGTAGGCAAGAGTCGCACATACACTTTTCGGGCAAGTTTGGGGAATTTCGGGCAAAATCCTTCGCACCCCCAAAAATTTGCCTGCTCCAACACCTATGTTTTTACAAACATTAAAAACGAACTTCAGATCCATTTTAGGTTTTCAGCTGAAAGCTCAAGGTGATCCGTCACTAACGTTCGACCTATAGTCAATGACTCAGAACTTCGATGAAAAGCTGCCAACACCCACTGGTACTTTTCAGCAAGAATGGCTGATGCAGGTCTTTACCACAGATAGAAGAGTGGTCAGAAAGCAAAGTGAAGCAAACTATGACTTTTTTAGCTGAAGCAAATGTACTAGGAAGCATAATGGACACCATAGTCTCAGGTTGATGACGCACGTACCACGCAAACTGTACTTGAACCGATAAATGCGGATAAAAGATGAGCATGAGTTACGTTTTGAAATTAAATGATCAAAACATGAGTGTGTGAATTTGAAGCTCCCCGCGCAGCAGCGATAGGTGATTTACATCCTACAAAGCTTGAATTGGTAAAAAATCTTGACGCCAAACGTAGTAACGTAGTCCATCAACTACTCCTAGCGCAATAGCAAGAAGAGCTGCTTAGCTCTGTTGGCTGTTGCACGACGCTGCAACTTAACTTTGATATAACAGACGCCATGTAAGTTATTAGACGATTTCCACACCCAGTAGGCCTTACGGAGAGTTTGCCTGACCAACCGGGTTTCGTTAAAAGCGTTTCTGGTTTTAAATAAACACCCAATCCTAATTTTTGCCGCACGAAACTGCGACTGTTGACAATTCTCGTTACCAGTATACTGCCCGTGTGGTTGGCGGCTGAGGAAAAGTTTGTCTAGTTCTCGCACTTGTTACCACTGCTGTTTAGAACCTTCCTCAAGGTTTTACTTGAGCAAGATGCGAAACCAAGAGTGATAGTATGCAGTAATTGTTTGCCTGTCCCGTGCTAAGTTCAAAGCCAAGAGTTTTAATTTTAACGTTACTGCTTTCGACAAAATATTTTTTAATTACGGTTCTGATGGTTTCCGTACAGGGAGTCCTGAACTTTGGCCGGCAGATAAGGATGTTCGAACAAAAATAGTGACGCATTTTTGCAAGATGCTTACAAGCAGTGAAGGTTGCGTTGTGAGCAATTTTGAGTTATTGAGTTATATGAAAACGGTTAAGTGTTAGTTACAACATCCTAAAGTATCGGCTTAGATTAATTAAAAGTCGAATAAAGTAAAGCATTCTTAAGCCTTCTTTGAAAGATATTTTTTTCAACACAGTTTAAAGGATCTCAAGTCGTTTAACTGGTGAAATATGTAATGCACACAGCCCTAAGCAGAAAATCACAAAAATCTATTGTTGTAGATGCCATCGAAATTAATTACAGACCGTCTGAGACACAAGTGCTTTGGCAAACGGAGCAAAAGATCAGTTCCCTGATTTTCGAACAAATCTAATCTCTTTGCTGATACGAATGATGACGTACTGTAATTGTGTAAAGGAAACGGGGCGTTTGTACCCATAAAGCAAAGATAATAAATAGTGGCCAAAATATAACCATTTAATTACCAATTTACAAAGTTCACATGCACAGGTTTTGCGTTCATTCAGGACAAGTCGTTTTAACGACTTTGCAGTGGAAAGTGCGAGGTTGCTGATTTTTTTAATGACCATTGAAAAAACTTTTTTTGACGCTTTCTCTGTCTAGTAAGAAGAAAGCGATGCGGCCGAATGAAATCTTTCGAATTGCCATCTAATTCACAAGCATTTCGATTGTGAGTTGAGCCTGAATCATTTTGAAAATTCTCGAATCTCGAGTCAACTCATGAGTCGAGTCATTGAGCTTTGTCGTTTCGAGTTCGGGTCAATCAATAAATTAACAAGTCAATTGATTTTTAGCTTGAGTTAAGTTCTAGTCCAGTGGTTCCCAAACCGGGGGTAAATTACCCCTCGGGGGTAATATGCGATTCTTCGGGGGTAACGCAAAACCAAAACCACATCGTTGTCCTGTATTATGAGCGGTCACTGCAAAAGAAATTTTCGACCTGAAATGCGAAAAATTTTTATTGAGGGTGATAAGACATAATCGCTACCTTGATTCGGGTAATGGCTCAAACAAGTTTGGGAACCACTGTTCCAGTCAAACAAAATCAAATGTATTTATCACTTTCCCTAAGTTTATACCCAAACCATGATTTCTGTAGCAAAATTCGAATCGAGTGACTAGTCGAAAAATTGTGACTTTAATCGAGGTACTCAAAGATTAACCGAACTTGAGTGGAGACAGATCTTTTTGGAAAACGTTATTCAAGTCGAGTTTTCACGTATTTTGTGCAAAGCATGATTGACAACATCCCAAGCTTATAAGATTGGTGTCTTGAATCGCGTTAATTCGAGTCGATGAACTGGGCCAACTAATCATTATTTTTCGTCAGTCGTTTTACATGATGGAGCGATAACCTGACTTCAATTCGCAAAATATTCCGCTGTGAAATAGTAAATAATACGATGTATACCATATCGAATTGTTACATTAGCCATCAAAAATATTTTTTCTATCTTTTTCGCGGTAAACAATTTTCAGAAAGAAAACACGTCATTTCAATTTCGTTTATTCTCCCTTTTTGCACTCTCTCGGAGTGTCACTAATAGTCTGAGGATGCCCACCTCCGCTTGCTTGTGCCGTGGGCAACACGACTGGTTTCGCAGTGATTGCTGCACCCATGGGCGTCGGAAGGATTTTTTCCAGGGGTGGCACTAGGGGACTTTTCCAAAATTTTCCAGGGGGCTCAAACGTGGTGAAATTTGCTTTGCAAAACTTAAAAAAATCAACCTTTTTTCACTAAATATTTCAAAATCTAGGGGGGCCTTGCCCGCCCGCCCCCCTTCCGACGCCCATGGCTGCACGAGTGGCAAGTCAATGCAGCACCGCGTGTCAAACATTACTATGCACCTACCCATTAACGCCGAGCGCGAAGAAAGACAGGTCGTAAGTACTGTATTTCAAGTTTTCGTTACGACCAGAGCGGGAATCGAACCCAGTTTTGTTGGCGCGTGCTCAATCAACTGTAGCACTTAGATAACCATTTTTCTACAACACTGTCTATCGAAAGAAGTCCTGCCCAGCAAAGAATCAGACACTAAGATCATTCAGAGTATGTATTTCTCGTACAAGGTAAGCATCATCAGCTCTAATTCAAATAGAATCATTTTTCGACCATTTCATCCAAATTTTTGAAAATAGCTAGTTGCATTGTGTCAGAATGGTTGTCCAAATTATTCAACAAATGCATGAATACTGGTGAATTCCCAGACTCCTGGAAATTGCCCGCATCACTCCAATTCCTAAAGTTCATAGCCCAAGTTCCTCATCTGAATATAGACCAATCTCTGTTCTTCCAGTATTATCAAAGTTGTTTGAAAAAGTTGTTTATCACAGAGTATACT
>Ga0210059_1013088_pt1 | contig 12451 bp, 7 predicted proteins | sample Ectturendosymbi2_FD_188042 | JGI IMG/M metagenome (GOLD analysis project Ga0210059, IMG submission 188042) | Ecteinascidia turbinata endosymbiont from Florida, USA - Sample 2 (SPAdes) (version 2) | ecosystem: Host-associated > Tunicates > Ascidians > Unclassified | place: Key West, Florida...
CGAAAGAGAAACGCCGTCTTCTGACTGAGTCGACTCCGGAACTCCGGATCTGTGGTCACCTCTGGTATACTTGTACTTTGCAGACCTCGGGCCAGTGGAATTCAAGCGCGTCTTGAAATTCACGCTTGACGAATTTTTCAAAATTTCCAACTGAATGGTTCGAGTCCGAAACGTATCAAGCGAAATTTATGACTTACGAAATTTCTGACCTCACACCATGTGCGCATGCACGGAGTAATATTCTGCATGCCAAATTCCCTGACAAAAGTGATGATTAGGGCTCAGAGTTTTGGTGTTTAGGTACGTGTGTCGGGTTAGGGTTAGAAAATCATAAATAATTGAGGTCTAAGAACACCTCCAATATTTTTCGGTGATTATTGTTATTCCCGTAGTTTAGCATGTTGTGGGTATCTGACATCTAACCAAAAAGTTTTCTTTTGCACAACACACATCAAAAAGATAATCAGCAAACTTTATTCCTTTGCTGTGAGAAGCAAAACAACTGACAAACAATAATAGTTTTGAAATTTTGCAGAGGTCAGAAATTTGGCGTGACACCCGACGGTAGCGCGAAAACCGGCTTTATTGACCACAGAAATAAACAAATAAATGTTAAGCGTTACAAATGTGTTGAGTTGGGCGGTGGAGGGATAGATATCTTTTGTTAGTGGTATAGTAAAAAAGCGTGCGTTGAATCAAAACAAAAGCACAAATATAACTGCTTACAAAACGCCTGAAATTGTCCTTGCTCCCAAATTTTTGGGGGCCCTAGGCTTAAGCCTTTTTAGCCTAATGGTAAATCCGCGCCTGTACTGACATCATCGTTGATTGGTGGTATGACGACATCTGTGATCATTCAAACGTTGATTGGTGGTATGACGACATCTGTGATCATTCAAACGTGGAATGCACTTTTTGCACAATTTCTGAGCAAATTTGAATAAGAAACACAGCCAGAACTGTCCCCGGAAAGTCTTCAATAGGAGGCTGTACGTTTTTGTGTGGGGTACTTCACATTCTGAAAATTTGTGATGCACATTGCGTACTAATTATTAAGTTTTTTCCTAGAAATGCCTATAGTAGGGTCGTAGTTTGCAATTGAAAATTTTTGATTGAGCTTCAAAAAAGTATGTGTAATCATTGTCATATAACTGACGGTGATTATTAGTGGTATCGTAGTGAAATGCAAATGCTGACAAGCATTTGCAAGAAAGCAGAATCAAGTCAATCATTCCATTATGAAACCTTGTTATCGAAGGATTGAAGCCAGCCCATAACCATGGGAGGCATAAACCCCCCAAATTATGTTGTGCCTAAAAAATTTGTTTCAAACATAAAACAAGTTTTGCCATCCGAAAAATGTATTTTGCCAATAAAACCTAGCTACGGGCCAGGTCCACGCACCGCGACGATCATTTTCTTTCATGAGAATTTATAAAATCCAAATCCATTAGAGCAGGCTTGTACGCTCATTATGTTGCATCACTGGATATGTCAATATTCCAAATTTGAACAAACATGATTTGCAATTTCGACGGATGTGAGAAACTCCACTGAAGGAAACATACAGATTAAAGCCCATAATCTACATTCTACAGTTCTGAAACATAAGCGAAAGTTGTGAAGAAGTTCATCAAATGAAGTAGTATTTATAAAATCCAATCCTGATCCATCAAAAGGCTGATAATCTGCAGGAGTTAAAGCTAAATTCATGTTCGTCTCTGCCTGCCGGCCCGCCCTGTTGTGCAGTCTGCCCACCCACCCTGGGTATAGACAACAGCCTCCCCTGCTGTGCATTCCATTACAGCACCCTGTGGTATATCCCACTGGCCTGCTCTGTTGTGCAGTCTGCCCTCCCACGCTGTGGTAAAGCCCACCGGCCTGCTCTGTTGTGCAACCCACTGGCCCATCCTGTTTATAGACCCCCTGCAGCAGAGATGAGCGGATTGTGAACTTTTTCAGTCCGAATCTAGTTTTGATACGAAAAAATTGAGTCTAGTTTAGTACTGATCTGCAACTTTTTGAAAATGATTAGTCTGATTCAGTCTTGATCCGTCCATGTAAAATCTATAATCACGTCCAGCTATCCGTGGCAGAGGTGAGCAGAGTCACATTTCTCTGACTCCACTCCTGCTTCTGGCTTTAGGACTCCTGCTTCGACTCCAAAAATTTTGAAACAGCAACACTGACTCTTGTTAACGCTCTGAAAACTTCCAAGTGACTCATATAAAAAGATAGTGTCTATTTTGCCTCTTGAGGCAAAAATATATGCCTTGGCTATTTTGCCTTCGATCGAACACATATGGTTGAAGTGGTCACGTGACAAGTACAATGCAGAGAGACGCAACATGTTGAGTTATCGCGTAGCCTGCACTTTACACAATGTAGACAGAAAGTTACTAAAAGCTTGCCTGCTCTAAAATTAGATATTATACGGTCAGATATCTACGTAGGTCATGCATTTCAAACTTGTCATGCGATCATTTCAAACAATTGTGTACAACTACTGGCAAAATAACTTCAGAACAGTTTTTGCCTAGTGAGGCAAAATAGCCAAGGCTTATCAATTATACATCTTTAAAACTATAGGTTCTACTGTAATTTAAGTTGTAAAGTGTTAACCGTTGAAACATTGGTTATGCAGGCTAGTTCAAGTTTCAATAATTAACCAGATATCTGACAATTATTTGTATTGAGTGTTAACTTTCAATTTTTTCAAAAGACTCGTTTTAAATCTCCAAGGGACTCATTTTAAATCTCCAAGGTCAGGAGTTTGATGACTTGTTTACAAATATTTAATTGTACTTTACCCATGTGCTCAGACAAAACTCTGAAATATTATTGTGACAAGCTAAGCCATTAACATGAATGTGCAAGCAAATCCTACAAAAAAAATTAACAAAGTGAAAATTACGCATGGCTTACAATCCATTTCAAATTTGAGATAGGCAACAGAGCTGCTAAACAATATAGGTTATCTTTAAATCTGCAATTTTCAGAGCAAACATCCAACTTTGTTCAGGATGGCTCCAAAATGTGAGTAGAGTTTGACCTGTGGTAGCTAGACAAGAAATCTGAACAATGCAAATAATATTCTATTGTCATCAATTCTCAGCGATGAAGGAGATACAAGTAAAATAAGCGATGATGGTATCCTGTCTCGAATACAATTATTTTATTTTCCATTTGGCATATCTTGCTGACATATTTCAACAACACAAAGAAGTTAATCTGAAACCACAAGGAGAAGGACAATCATCCATTGACACCCTCAGCGCATTCGTGGAACAACTTTGAAACTAGTCAGCGAAAAGCTAGGAAATATTGCTATGTTAGGAAATATTGCTATGTTCGAGATTGTTCCACGGCGGCTGGTGGTGAAATGGATTTTGATATAGCATAGCTTCGGAATTTGTTCAACGCCTTGCAGGGCTTCTTGAGGAATTTGTGCTGTACTTTCCCAAAATCATCAAAACAACCTGGCTTTGGTGAAAAATCTTTTTGTTGTTGCAGTCGAGAATGTTGCAGTATGCATGCAAGATAATCGACTTCGAAAAGATTCTGGGGTCAAATACGTTTTCGAAGCTAATACAATTTGCGATTTTTGGCTGAAAGTATCTGATAGCATGGGAGTTGGAAGGATTTTTTCCAGGGAAGGGCCATTACTGGATTTTACAAAATTTCTTCTTGGGGGGGCAAAAGTGGTGAAATTTGTTTTTTCCTACTCGAAACAAAACAAACAACCTTTTTTGCTGAAATTTTCAAAATCCAAGGGGGGGCAAGTCCCTGTCCTTCCCTCCTTCCGATGCTCATGTCTGATAGTTATCCATATGTTAGAAAAGAAGCTCTCAAATGTTACTTCTCTTTCCCTGCATATATTTATGTGAATCTGACTTCTTTACCCTTCACGTGAAAAAAAAATCGAAACCGACTGTGCAGGCGATTTTAAATGCGCTCTTTCCACAATGCAGCCAAGAATTGACAATCTGGTCGAAAACGTCACACAACAGCAAAATTCACACTAAAGTTTATCTCGTAGTCTGCTTAATGTTGCTGATGCTAAAAGTAAATGAAATTCGATGTACTGTCGTAAACCAATGCTTCTTAAGCGAGTGAATGGTTCACCTCACGGTGAATAAAATTTTTGCAAGGGTGAATGAAAGAAGAGGGGTGAATGAAGGGTTAATGAAATTTCTGTTCTTACATTTTTGTATTCTCTCATAACATGTATTTTTCTTTGTTTTTTTACCCAACATGTATCAGCAATCGTTAATAAAATGGCAAACTTCAAGCGTTCCAACTTTGTGCCTTAGCAGACAGCAACTTATCACTTCAGAAAAACCGTTTTGTGGTGCAATTAACTACTTCTATTATGTACTGTGAATAGATTTTACCGAAAGATGTCATGCTTCATTCAATCGAGGGGTGGAATCTCTGCTCTGCCGTCTACATGAGCGTCCTGTACCCTGTGCAAAAGTTATTGGCTAGAATCGCAGTACTTTCGAGAGTTTCTGACATGAACATATATCAGAGTAGGCTCATCACTGGAAGTGCAAGCCTAACTAATCGAAATGCAAGAGTAGCCTATTTGTGACATTTGTTTGTTGTTTCCTGTTTGTTATTGGTTCCAATATCTAATATGCGTTTGTATCTCATGTAATGCCTGCAGAATGTCTACGAAATACTCACAAAAAACAGTTTGTCTTGATGAAAGTAAATGTAAATATATTGATGAAATCGACCAGGACATGCCATCTTCATCAGCTTCGCAGTATATTTATAGAAACAAGTTTAAAAAAGAAGGTTAGCGTCAACAATAACTTCCCTTCAAAAATCGAAAGGTGAAAGCGAGATGATGATATCTTGAGTATGGATTTTTTACCCAAGAAGTGAAGGATTGAACTATGAGCGATCTGCTGAATGCATATTGGGCAATAATGCATATTGCTATTTTAAATATAGCAACCAGTGTTTGACTTCTTCAAAACTTCGGTGTTACTTATGAAACAAGCACAGCATTCATAAGAACAAGTCCTCACAATTTTTCAAGCAACAGCCCGAATCTGTTTTTTCTTTCACTGAGACTTTTCGGTCATTTTTTTCTCTGAGACATTTCGGTCATTTGCACCATAGTAGTATTTAAATTCGCCGTAAGAGTATTCTATAGTCTATATTTCTGACCGAATTGACTTAACTTTTTTGTCCATTTGAAAATAATGTCGGTCTATGACCGAAATAAAATCTATGCACGAATATTTGTATAAACAGTTAAATTCCCTCCAGTCATCAATCGTAAACGACTCTGCTAGTAAAAAGCCCTCTGCCCCATTCATTTACTTAGGTAGTGCATGGGCTGATGAAAAAAAAAACATTTTGCGAAGCTGAGTCTGCAATCAAATCATATTTGAAGATCGCAGCCAATTTGCTGCATGGCGGAAAGCATGCTGTGGATGAAGTAGAGGTGGAGCTAATACCGTGGTCTAACAATGAACACTCGATGTGCTATGATTATTGTCACATCGGCCATATATATATATACATTCACAATGGAGCAATCCCGTTACCACGGGGGCTTTGGTGCACGTAGCCCCCCCAAACAAAACTAAACACTATAAATCAGTGGAGTTTATGTCAAATTTTAGAATGTCAATCCCCTCTGCACAAACGTAAAGCCCTCTTTTGAAGACTTTCTGGCGACGATTTTGCAAGGGGTGCATGGGAATGTAGCAATCGATGACATGGGTGAATGAAACCGGAAAAGGTTAAGAAGCACTGTCGTAAAGCACACATTTTGTTTGCTCATATTTGTACTTAAATGAAGACTGAGAGTAGATTTTTATTTTGTTCTTTGATGGTGGGCCACAACGTTCTGCTGAAAGCGGCAAGTGGGACCACCGCTTAAAAAAAGGTTGGGAACCACTGACTTAGATAAAGAAAAACAGCACATGTGCTTTCACTCTGATCCATGCTTTCCAAAAAACTTTCATAAATGGCGGATACAGCTAATTCAATTGATGCATTGTTTCTAAATCCGTATTGAAAGTTTGTAAGAAGTTTATTTTTGTTAAGAAAATTGCTTACTCTGGCATAAATAATTTTTTCAAAAATTTTGGATACTGTTGGTAAAATAGATATTGGTCTATAATGACTGGGTATGGAAGGAGAGGCACGCTTTGGAACTGGAACAATATGTGAAATTTTCAAACAATCAGGATAGTCTCCACTTTCCATACTCTTATTAAACAACTTTGCAAGTATTTGGGCAATAGTGACTTTGGTCAGTTTTGGGAACTTACTTGATACGCCATCAATTCCACTAGATGAAGTGTTTTTGAGATTGGTTATGGAAGCAATGATTTCTTCTCCACAAGTGCCATCAAGGACAAAAGATTGGGAAATGGATTTCATAAATGTAGTGAAAGAAGTATTGGTAGGACGAATCCCATTCCTCAAGGATGCTCCAACGGAAGAAAAATGCTCATTAAGTCTATTGCTTATACTTATTGGACAACTTGTCAATGTGCCATCATTTAACTTCAAACTATTTGATATCAGAAGACTGTTTTTGATGTGTAGAATGCAATTCATTAATAGTTTTCCATATTTTCTTTGAATTGCTTCTGCATTTTTGAGACAGCTTTAAAATAACGCTGTAGCTTGGCTATTTTCGGAGTCGTGTAAGTTTATTAGTATATTTTTTGTATTGTGCAATCAGTTTAGCATCCTTACGCATGTAGCATTTTCTGAACATTCTGTTTTTATTTTTGATAGATGTAGATAATCCTCTTGTTATCCACGGTTTTGCTTGCAGTTGCTTTTCTCGTCGTGACAATTTTCTCAATGGAGCATGTTTGTTTATTATTGTTTGAAAAATATGAACTGAAGTGGGAGCACTGTTGTACTGGCGGTTATTTCAGTTTTGCGCTTGCTGGCTGCATTCAGCAGAAAGCGTACTGGCGTGTCGGTATCTGATTTCAAATCAGATTTGGAGACGGTTCAACCGTGACAACCTCTAAAAACCGGTGGGAAATTCAAATGGAGGAGGTAATATCACTTTCATACTTATTTTTAAAATTTAGGTAACACTTCAGTGGTACACTGGGTTGGCGAAGCCAGCTGTTTGAGTAGCCTATCTGGGTTGTTTTTTCATCCATCTCCATCCATCCATCATTCCATGTCCTTGATGGCTGGTTGTGCTTTGGTAAACTTGTATATGCTGCAAAAGATCTGGTCAGATGCGATCAGTGCTGACAATTCTGATGTTTTAACATCAGATCTAATGTTTTCAGAGAAATTTCAGATGCTTGATGTTTTGGTGAAAAATATTATGTTGATTGGGCTGTTGTTTTTGTTGACACATTGCTCTCGTTAGGATAAAAATAAATTACATTCATAGTATTGAAGTTTTTTAAATCAATCTCTCCTCTTATTACTTTTGGTGTGACGCCATATATCATGATGCGTTGCATCTCATACTGTTGCGATCGGAAATCCCAAGTGGCATGTGCGCAAAACTTTGCACTGTGGCAGCAAGAAACAATAGAGATCATGTGCCGCAATCTCTCTTACTATTGCTTGCTCACGCTACATATCATGGTGCTATTCTTCACGCATATCCCGTTCGTGGTGAATCACACAATCAACACAACACCACCAGAGAGGTTGCAACAATACTTTACCGTGCAAATCGGCGTTGCAAAACTGTGTCGTACCTGGGCACAAATCTGTTTTATTCCCTGAGACATTTTGATCATTTGTTTCACAACTGTACTGTGTTATAACTCATCCTAACAATGTTCATTATCCTATATTTTGAGGTATTCTTACTGAAATGGTTTAATTTTTTTAGGTTGTTTCAAAAAAATTTGGCCTATGACTGAAAAATAACTTAAAAAAAACAGGTGCAAATAACAGCAAAATAAAAAGAGCGTTCAGAATGTAATCAAAATTTAAATTTCTTCAATTTTTTAAGCTGTTTGAGTTAACTTTTTTAAAATCCAGGTAAGTTTGAGCATGAAAGGTTATTGTTGTAATTTGATAAAAAATTATGGGTTGCCTTGCGGAGCTTGGTTGCGGAGGTTTGATGACGTAACCGAAGTGGAAAAAAGTTGTGTTGCAAAATCAAAAAAAGTGAAGGAAAATTGTTGTATCATTGCAACTTAATATGTGTTTCCCCCAAACATCGAATACATGGAAGTTTGCGATGTTTAAAAATTTTATACATTCACAACTGCTGAAACCTATTTTTTCGTCCCCGAACCGTTGTGAAACTCGAATAACCAAAAATTATAAAACTTCAAAATAGACTTTTTTTACCGTAGTGTAACATCACCTTCTGCAGTAAAATTATTTTTGCTACTGTTTAGTTCTCATTACTCAACGAAAAATATCGGTTTTAATGACTTCGGTTACGTCATCAAACCTCCGCAACCAAGCTCTGCTATTTATGGAGCTCCGCCTTTCACAGGCAACCAAAATTTTGTAGTTTGCTAATGAATGTATGACCTGCACGTCTTGAAATTGAATGAAATATTTTTAAGTTTGTGTTATGTTTGATGTTTGAAAACCTTGCATGTATGACTATATGTAGTAGTCTAATTTCTGAACTGAATATAAACAAGCAGCTTTTAATATTTTCTAAAGTTTGCAAGCATGGTTAGCAAGGTATTTCCTGTTGATAGATGTAAACCATATTTAGAACATCAACCCATTCATGGAATTTGTTATTGCTGTATTGCCACTGATTTGAAGTATCTTCATAGAGGTTGGAATTTCTCAAAATGTTTATGTATGCCACAGCAACAAGAAAAAGATCAAGCTACAGAATCTAGAGCTCAAGACCTAAAGCTAGATGGAGCTTCAGCAGTTGTCCGCATAGTTGCTAAAGATGTATCCATGTTTATTAAAAGTATGTCTATGCTGCTTTTCCTGAACATTTTTTAAAAGTGCTAAACCAGTTTTTTTCTCGGTTATATGCTTGGCATGTTGTTTAAATTAACAATGGCTGTTCAACATTATCATTGACTAAATTTTGAAATTTAATACAACCTACTATTGAGGGTAGCACTCTCACAGGTGCTGCTTATGCTAGAGTTTAGCAAATTTCTAATTGCTTATGAATTTTTGTGTTGTCTTAACAGCAAATAGCATTGACTTGGACAAATAGCAACACACAATTTTTAGAGATTTTATCTGCAAACCACAAGCAGTTTGAATTGGATCGTCAGAGCCAAGCAAGCAGTAAAAAATCTGGCAGTGGCTACAGAACCATCAATGGATCTTTTGGACCATCTCTTGTTATGCGACAGTAATGCATGATGAGAATGCAGTAGGCTTTGTAGAAACATACTAAACGTAAAAGGAAACCCTAACACTAACCACAGGCGTTGGAAATAATTTTTCCAGAGGGGGCCACTAAGAAAACAACCTTTTTTTGGTCTAATTTAAAAAATCCAGGGTCTGCCTCCCTTTCTGATGCCCATGACCCTAACCCCAATGCTGACCTAATGGTAATACTAACCTAATGTTAACCCCTAAACCTAACCCTTAAACTGAACCCCTAAACCCAACCACTAAAGTTAACCCATAAGCTTAATCCCTAAATCTAACCCCTAAACCTAACCTGTAAACCTAAAGTTTGAAAAGTTTTGAAAAAAGAAAAAAAACTGGTTTTAATGATTTGAAACTTGCAACCACTACCAAAATGAAAGTCACCAAGGTGAGAGGCGAACCGATAAACCATTGGCACGGTAGACTTGGAACCTATCTGTTAAGCTACCAGATCGACACTGGTCGAATGACAAACTGACCGCTTTATTTGAACAGCGTCATGTGAGGTGGTATGGTCGAATAAGTTTTGAAATAGGAAGATCCGTGGGTGGTTCCATAGCCACTTCCAAAAAATCTGTTTTTATTAGTTCTATAAAAGGCTATATTTTCAGTAATGGACCTTGTAAATAACACAAGTTCTTTAAGACTTTCATTACCAAGATTACTAGGATCATTAACACCTTCCCTAATGGTTGGTTGAGCCACTTACCAACTGTTGCCTTGGTAAGTTTTGGCAGATATCATAAAAGTTCAAAAGTCAACCTTGTAATTATTGTAGTCGGCCTTGTGGTTTTTGCAAAAGATCAAATGTCAGCCTTGCAGTTGTCATGTACATGTGAAAGTTTGCCTTGTGATGTGTGTGAATGCCCTTTGTTTCTAAATGTAAGTTTTTGTGCTTACAAAGTTTTATATCGACCTATATTTATTGCTAAGCCTACTAATTTTTATACATACCAACGTTTTCAACAATGGTGTATTCACTGTAATTTTTTTATGCTTGCAAAAATCAAACCTACCAGTGCTGTCAATCAAGCAGCCTTTTCTTGCTGTTCTTTCTTGAGAATTTCTGGCCCATCAATAGTCACAATGATGCTGTGCCTCATGAGCAATGAAGCATGAAATTGAAAAAATAAAAATATTTGTGCAATGTTTATTGCTTGCAAAGCTTCAAACCAACCAATGATATCAACCACGCTTAGGTTGATTCTTAAAAAGTCCAATAAGAACCTATACTCAACATCTGCTGCATAAAATTTCAACACTGTCAAACTTTTACGTAGATCTCAGCAGACACACAGATTATGGATGCGGCATAATGAAAACAAGTGCACAAGCCTTCCAGACACACTAAGACTATCTTGTTTGCATCATGTTTCAATTGCTTTACCAAGTTAAACGTATCTAAGATATGGAGGTGTTGACTTACAAAATCATACAATAAGTCCATATCAGGTAACAAAACCAAATGGTATTCTATCCTGTTACCATGTCTGGTAACAAAAACAAATGGTATTGAATACCGCTTCTACCCTGCTGTTAATGTATATCGTGTATTTGAATATTTACACAATATATTGTTCATTGCAGTTGCTATTGTTCCAGTGTTTGTCTGAACATTTCACTGTTTTTTTCTAAAACATTTTTTGAGGTGCTGGAGCTATGTTCAGTTCTACTGGTGAAGCATGGTCTCCAGTGTTCAAGTATGTATACAGAGTTGTATAGTAAAAAGTTTTCAAAGTTTTTTTTTTTTTGGGGGAGATGTTAGTAAAAATAATATAGTAGAACTCGTTTAATTCGTCAATTCGCTTAATTCGTCACTTTTTTGTCGGTCCCGGCAGAATCCCTATCTTTTGTGTACATTTCTGTTCGCCTAATTTGCGATTGTCTAGTTTGTCAATTCGCTCAATTCATCACCTCTTTCTATCCCTGAGAAGCGTTTTGTTTGTGTAATTCGTCATTTGCAGTTTTGCTTTAGATGTCTAAGCAGCTAGTATGCGTGGGAATTCATACAAATTAAGGATCTTTACATGAGAATTGCTGCACTTCAATTTGTTTATCGAATTTATACATGAGGTGCGAAGTGCGCCAGACTCCCCATTGAGAGAACGTGGAAAAGTTTATTAAAGATTCGAAAGGTGCTTGATTAAATGGAGGAGTCCAGACAGAGCAGAGGAATTAATTGTTGTATTCATCCATAACGTCATAAACTTGTATTTTACTGCAAATAAGAGCACTATGTATGTATACGAGTTACTATAAAGTATACGAGCTTTCTATGATCGAGTTTTCACCTGTTTTCCAAAATTCAACACTTCGCCTAATTTGTCACTTTTTTCTAATCCCCTTGAGGTGACGAATTAGGCAAATTCTACCGTACATCTAGAATACTTTTCTATTTTTCTGCTTTGAGTACCTATGGCAATTTGTTACACAAATATTGTTAACTCATATACTGCAACTCGGTTTCATGTTCAACCTGTTGCAGTGCATTTGCCTTTAGTCAAAATCGATTGGTTGAAGTGAGCACATGACATGTACATTATGCACAGAGACAAGGATGTAGGTTTAAGGTTTTGCAGTTAGGGCTTAGTCTTCACACATCGCAAACAAGAAGCTGCTAACATTTTGCTAGTACTGAAACCATGGGAATAGCCTACTTGTCCTTCAGACTGAACTGTTACAGACATCACAGTCAACTGAGCATGTCATGTGTTCCAAATGTGTCATGTGACCAGTTCAACCAATCATGTTTGGATGAAGGCAAAGTAGCTCTCAGGAGTGTTTATTTTGCCTCATGAGGCAAAACAGCCACTGCTTTAGAAATGCAAAAATATCAGCATCGGTTATCGGCAATGAAAAATTGAAAACATCAGTATCAGCACCCCAAAAAAACTTATCAGTCAAGCTCTAGTTAACGCCTCTGGGTCCAGTGAACAAAATATTTGTACTTAACACTTTGAGAACCGGGGTACGATATATTCGTACTTTGATTTCAGCCTAAAACCAGCAATTTCAGTTGCCTTACCAACGCCCTAGCTCCTCCGCCGATTGCGCTAGAGAGCTGTTTAATGGCTCAAACGGATCGGCCAGCCTAGTAGATTACACTCGAAAAAAAATTTTT
>Ga0210059_1013089_pt1 | contig 12451 bp, 2 predicted proteins | sample Ectturendosymbi2_FD_188042 | JGI IMG/M metagenome (GOLD analysis project Ga0210059, IMG submission 188042) | Ecteinascidia turbinata endosymbiont from Florida, USA - Sample 2 (SPAdes) (version 2) | ecosystem: Host-associated > Tunicates > Ascidians > Unclassified | place: Key West, Florida...
TGGGGCACAGGTGGTGTATTTGCTTATCGGCTTAAAACGCAACACCCCTTGTTGCCACAGCGGTGTGGTGACTTGTTGCAAGCTTTCTCACAAATATGAAATTAAAAATTGAAAATATTAACGTGAAAATATGAAAAATATAAAAAATATATTGAAAATATAACTCGGGGGAAGGGAGGTTGGTCGGGGGTAGGGGAAAACCCCAGACACGCTACCTGAACTGGCTCCAAACTCCGTACAATGCCTGGCCTGACCCCTTCCCTTTACTACTGCATTTCTTTCTAATCATGTATACCATCTTTCTCCTCTTTTGGAATTGGATGAATTAGTCAAAAACATGATTTACCGACAGCAACATTTCCTTCACACTCTGTCATTGTGCCAAGGCCTTCATTCTGTTTGCATTATAACAAAGGAATGCTACGTACAAGTCCGTTCATAGGCGTTCACACACAAAACGCAAAAGTGCGATGCTTCCACCTGTTTTTCTAAAGCAGGTATTCTGTACACAATCGTGTGTTTGGTTCCACTTTTTGTGGTTGTAGCTTCATACTCAGAATTGGCCAGAATGTATGGAAGCAAGACCTGGTCGTTTTCTATGCAGATCAAGTCGGTTGCAGTCAGCTGGTCGACTGACGCTTCATGGAATCTAGATAATGCAAGCAAAGCATAGAAAGTGTCTAAAGTTAAAAAACGCTATCTACACCAATATTAAAACGTTTTAAGATGTTTAAGCGGAAATAAACACTGCAAAATGTATGTACGTCTGAGAACAGAGCCTCATGCTGGTAAATATTTTTGCAAGGATTATTTTATGCTTTGCAGCTACGCAAGTTCGCGTTAGTGGGGTAATGCAAAGTCTTATTTTAGTACAACATGCAACGTTCCTGCACAGCTTTTAAACGTATCCGAGAACTTACGACGGCTGTGGTCTAATGATTTCTCGGCACTTATGCAGCAGTGAATTTTGTTGGTCAATGATGTATTCAGCAAGAGCAAGTGCGCACAATCCACCTCCAAGCTTGCTCGGGAGGCACATTGAAATCGGACTGTCCAAGTCCATGTCTTTAGAAACATACTCGATCGGCAAGTGATACTGGGAAGCAACGGCAACTTTGTTCTGCCAATTGAGAAATAAAGCCTGTTGAATTCTGTAGCTTGCACTTGACATTTAATTCCTAATTTTTGTCAAAAGCTAAAAGTTCAATAAAAGGTAAACACCTCCACTGCCTGCTAGAAAAAGAGACAGTCTGTATGATTTGAAGCAGTTTAAATGGAAGTGAGTCAAACTAAAACTGTAAGTTAGCAGTCAACATCTGCAGCAGCAATTTCATTTTTACCGCAAAAGCGATTTTATTTCAACGTTATACGGACTTCTAACAAGTTGTTTTGACACTATCGGACCATTTTCATCAGTTTAAGGGACAACGGAATATTCTATCGGTATTTATCCGTTCTTCTGACATGCGCTAGCATCTTTTTTGATGAGGCCTAGCGTATTTTAAGTTCAGTGAAGTTGTAGAGTGACAATTTCTGCTTTTCATCCCATTGTTTGCTTTCAGCCCAGGATCATAGTTTAATGCCTTTTTAACGATGTAAAAGCAGTATTGAAATTGAACCACCTTATTCCACACATCGATGTAAAACAGCAGATCTTCGGCAGAAAGAAGGCCGTCAGATTCCTCTAAACGATCGTTCAGTGTCACGTTCTCAACATCAAAAGTATCAACTCTTCCTTGGTAACTAAAAGTGTTAGAATATTGGCGTCAGCAACGATAATTTTATGGCAGGTTTGTCAAAACAAAGTGCGAGCTTTCATTTTAAAATGATTGCATTTGCATCAGTTGCAACCACTGGTTAAACTCAAAACATCACTCCTTTTTTGATAAATCAAGTGTTTCTATTTTGTTTTATTATACCTCTGCAAAAACAGGCTCTGTGTCTTCAGAATCTTTTCAAATTGACAAATCACTGAAATGCTGTTGGCTTCCAAAATAAGTTTGACCACTGCACCATCATCTATCCAAATAAATAAAAGCATTACAGGAGCAATTTCACATTGGTACAAAAGCCAGATTAATACACACCCTGGTTTTTAGTCACGACGGCTTCAAGTCTCTGCCGTAGATGGTTGACCGAGACGTTAACGTGATAATTCCACAAACTTATGTCATTCCATTCCACAAGCTCTGTTTCTTCCACTGAAGACTCGTGATCGTCATCCGTTTCCTCAGGTATTTCAAACACAAGCCTGAAATAAAGGATAATGAATCCTCTTCATTTCAGCGTAACAACAAAAACTGAAATTTACCGCCAAGAAGATTGAAATTTGAGTTGGCAATTGCGTTTGTGCGAAGCATCTTAGAAAAAACGTTTGGCTAAGAAATCATGCTGCTTATCTCCAGAAATTTTGGAATGCTCCACACTTATTGGAAGTTTTGTAAACTTCTACTCTTGAAAGTGTATACGCATGATGTATACGTAGCTTGCGCAACTACGCAAAGCATGAATGAAACCTTGCCTGTCGAGAGAATTTTTTCTCTTTGTTTCCAAGATGCGCTTCCGGGCTTCATCAATTTTTTCATCGGTTTGTGACAAGATAGGAGACAAGTAGCAGCGTTGGAACTCACTCTCCCACATTCTCCTACCATCAATTGATTTCAAGTTGGCATCCAAGCTCACATTAACGCTCTGAATCTGCTAAAAAACAAAAGGAGCACAACACGTTTACATGGTTGGATAAGCAGATGATTGAAACAGAAGCCGCGCATGAGGCCATCGGTAGCTACAAATCACCTCGATCTGTCTGATGTACTTGAGCAACTGATGCAAAAGCAGTACACAGTCGTCGATGCCTTTCCCTAGGCAAGCGGCAAGTTGTTGTAAGTTGCTGCTTAACTGTCTTCTCAAATGACCCAAAACGTCCTGATGACTTGCACTTTGTGAAAGACTGCAAAACATACGCTATGCTTCTGGAATCAAAGACCAACAACGTTGTGTAACAAGGATAGTAAAACTGAAACAACAGAATGACAAATCTTCTAAAACTGAAATTTAAATGCGAAATGGGTGGCCAGTTCATATCTACTGGTTATGCAATAATTCTTAAAAATCGATTATTGAGTCTGGAGGCATATCAATGCGTATTGTGTAAGGTCTATTATTTTCATTCGTACTTTGCCTAATACAATATGACAATGAAAACATGAAACTAAAATCAACTGTTCAGACAGGGGTAATCGCAATCGTCAATCGTAAACGATTACAGTTTTTGAGTAGGCTAATCGTAATCGTAATCGATGACCAAAAATAACATGTAATCGTGATCGCTTACATTGCGAATTTATTCGTAATCGCCGATTGCGTTTGCGATTAAACTTGGAATTCTTCACGCCACATCACTGTGCTATGAACAGCGGTTTGGGAGGCTGGATTTCCTCCTTTATCATTGGTCGTCATGGTTATGTTTCAGGGGAGGCTATTTGCCCCTATGTGCGATAAATCCAGATAGTCCAACAGCAAGCACAGCGTTTGTAGCGAGTTCTCGCTTTGTTCCCGCTAGCCTTCCTATTGGCCGCCAGAAGTAACGTAGTGAGTCTAATGAGACGTAGCAACAAAAATAAGAGCTTTACTTAAAAACGGGTTGGCACTTCGGCCCCAGAAAAGATAGCGGTACATTACGAGGAGAGGTGCTGGTTTTATTTGTATATATTCAGAGTAAACCTGTGAATGTATGTGCTGCAGTAGGCTATGTACATAATTAGTAGGCCTACAGTAATTTATACAGGGGAAGGTGGGCCACAGTATGACTGGGGGCACAGGTGTCTTTTTTTATTTATTCAAAACGTTGAAAACGTTGAACCTTAACGTTTCCAAGGTGATTTAGTCTCATACCAGCCGTAGTACTGAAGTAAATTTTTCCTTGATAGGCAGCCGTTGCCACGAGTTACAGTGCAAAAGTAATTTATAAAATAGCATTTAGATAAGGGTTTTTCCCACGTTAATCAACATCTTCTGCTCTGAGTTTTTGTGACGTTGTAGTCAGGGCAGTGCAACATTATTTGATAATGCCAGATTTTAAATTTATTTTAAGTTCAGTTGGTACTTCTTCATTTTATTTTTTAGATACCATGGGGCACACTCAACACATTGCCACGTAGGTCAGTCTAAACAAGCTAAAGCTTGAGGAGTTATATTGGAGTGCAGTAAAGAATAATTCTAATCTATGAGCATTGTTAAGTTTATTAGGTGCTTAAAGGCACATTATATTTGTATGAATTTGTTTTGCCATGCAGTGATAGTGGGTAATTAGAATGTGATAAAAGTGGTGAGGGAGTGAGCAGGTGCCTATTTTACATGGGATATTACGTGAACATTATGCAATACATGCAACCCAATTTTTTATCGACCGGTAAAGTGTACCCCATGCTCATGTCGAGTGTGCCTCAGGCATGGGTCATATTCGACAGAAAAAGTAGCCTTTTTGAATTGATTGTAATATTTTTTCTGAAGGACGTCGTTTTCATGTTTTGGCATGATATTGTGTACATAGAGTTTCTTTATTGTATGACAAATTTTGAGCTTGCTTGGACTTGAAATAAAGTGGCAGTGGTTGAAAATGCAAAAAAGTGTCGACTGTACGCCACCTTCCCCTAAATACACTTTTTTCAGAGGAATAAGATGATTTAAACCAAGTCGAAACCACCTTTCCACAACGCTGAAAACCAGCATGTCAACAAAGATCATTCACAGATATTGGTGAAAAAACTGAACGAAACCAATAAGGTTTTGCTGACCATTGACGTTTGGTCCAATAGACAGATGCGCAGCTATCTTGGCATCACTGTTCATTTCATTTCAAATAAAAAGCTGCACAGTGCTATGCTGCGCTTGCAGACGATCCAAAGGCCATCACACAGCTGACAACATCGTAACCCACACTTTGTAGGAAATGACAGTCATTTTGAAATTATGGAAGCCTATACTAGCAAACGATTTTCAGCGTTTCTGGACGAGTGTTCAAGCCTGGTAGATGTCGTTTATCTGATAAAAGATTTGAAGCGTTGATGTTTATCAACTGTAACAAACATTTATAAACATTGATCATTTTTGTTTAATCAATATTTGAAGTGTTTGTTGCAGTGGCGTAACTGACGGGAGGTCAGAGGGGTGAATTGACCCCCTGGCAAGCTAAATGTAAAAACCGGTCCCCCACAGCCTATATTTCGGTTTTAGTATTCTTTTGGTTTCCAGTAGGTTGCCATTTTTTTGCATTTTTCGGAGTGTTTTCCGTTGATTTAGGCTTTTAATATAGCCATCCACATCCGGATTCACCATCATTTCTCAAGTTTTGTTTTCTGCGTTTTGGCTAGTGGGCCTCCTTCAGCTAAGTTTTTCCACTCCTGGCTCAAACCTTTAGTTACGCCACATGGTTTGTTGACTGCACCAACATCTCAACAAACAATTACTGTGATTATTAAAAGTTCTAGAAGGTTTTCTAAAGCCTTTGGCGGAATTAGCCGATTGGGCTCTGCTTTCATCTTTTTGCGATGATTCAAACTTGCGCATATCTGTATTCAAGTAACTTCACTCCACAGGTGAAATAGGCAAGGAATTAATCACAAATTTTATTAGGAAATCGATTTCACAAACTAAGCATCATCAGTCCTTACATCTTATTGAAATAGAATGTTTTTGTTTCTATTTGAATTAGATTTAAGGACTGATGATGCGTAGCTTTACGTGAAATCGATTTCCTATAAAAGTTTGTGATTGATTCCTTGCTTATTTCACCTGTGGAGTGAAGTTACTTCAATTAATGTGATTTTTCTTTTTCCGGTGCGTAATACTCACAGATTGGTAATTTCGTTTACTGCATTCATTCAAATCGTATGTTGGCTGAAAATATACTTACATCAAACCCGGCAAAGGGGTTTTGTTTTCGTGCTGACGATGTTTCAAGACAAATGTAATCATGATTGTAATCGTGATAGCCTTCAGTGTAATCGTAATCGATTACATTTGTGATGTAATCGCCCCATGTCTGCAACAGTTTGTGTCGCTGTCCGGGTGAAAGTGGCGTTTTGCGAATGCGGTTAAAAATCTAATTTATGCAAAGTCACAATAAGCTTTGCCCCAACTGTACTTTCTTACAGCTCCTCCTCTTTTCTGCCGCTCAAGGTCAAGTGAAGAGGACCAACATTTTTAAGAGCGTTCAAGTTAACGGAAAGGTTCAACGTTAAAATGCAGACACGACTCAAGACACTAACTTTTGTGCACGTACGACGTGAACACACCTAACTATTGTGACGGAGACTGCTTTGTGCTATGAAAAAAACGACCTAGTTGTCGAGGAAGTATTAGGTCGTTTACGATTTTGTAAACGTCAAACCGTGGCCAACGTGATTTGCACAGCACCAATTATAAACACGAACCATACAGTAGCTGTATGTACCTGTGGATAGCTACTCCTTTCATCCAAGAAACAGCCATGGAAGCATGGAGAAGAAACTGCAATATGCAGACACTTGCTTTGTTGCACTGGCGTTCGGGAATAGCGTAACATCTACCGGCCTCAATCAATTTAAGTTTGTAACCAGCTTGACTGCTTTCTTCCAACTTTCCAGGTGTATTACCTGGCTGGAGTTTTCCCTCGGCAAAGCCACCTATTTTCTCTTTGCATTCAGGACAGCGCGCATCCACCTTGACGGGATTTGTGCAATCGCCGATGTAATACAGATGTCCTTTCGGACAAAGGTACTCTTTGGGTGGACCGTGTGAATGTTTTTCCTTCCATTGTGAAATCACCTGCCTCACTTCCGATTCGAAATAAATTGATTGGGGCATAGTGGGCAAAAACCTGTCATCAAAAAGAGTAGGGTTGCTCATCATAACATTCAACTCGTTCAAAAGGTGGCCGCTGCTGGTAATAATGGTGAATGACACGTCCATAACCAGGTTGGTGAGTATCCGCTTGAAATATACACTCTCGCTGGCCAGAAACTCGTCTGTTTTTACGAGTTTTAGCGTGTCAAGTGCAATGTCCGACTCCACATCGGTACAAATTCTTTGCGAAAGACTTTCAAAAACTGCGACAGACGTGACTGACTCAGAGCTACAAGAATGTGAAGTTGCTGCCAGCAGTGCTTGAGCACAACAGTCTTTTGATTTCTTTGCTAAGGTACTGAGCTGATCAACTGCGTCACTGACAACTTCATCAGTATCTACTTTTCGCAAGATATTTAGCGACGTTGAATAAATTTCCCCTGAAGCGATCAGCGTATCAGAAATAACCACGTCCTGAACAGTTCCATTTGAGGGCTGAAGATGCGAAGGTACAAGAGCTTTAAGATGCTCATCTTGGAGCAAACTGGAAAAATAATTCAATCCGTAACGCCGACAGAAGATTTTCACGAAATAGCTCATGCAAACTTCGATGTTTTGAATTTCGGGAATAATTTCTTCCAGTAAGTCCTGGTGCTCTTGTTCTTTATTTGTGACATACGAATAAGCGTACTCACTGAGGCAGCTGACCACAAAACGTAACTTTGCTGCTAGGTTTAAGTGCGTTATCTGACTTTCAGAGTGTTGCTCAAGTGACGGAATGACCTGCTCATGAAGCAAAGCGGACACATCCTTGTCGCTGACTACTTCGTTTTGCAAAGAGTCTTCGATGCAGCGGATGTACACGGTCATCAACTCGCACCTGCTCTGCAACACATATTCAACTTGCTTGAAGTGGCTTTCCAGGCTGGCTTCAATTTTTTCCTGACTGAACCGCAGGAGAAGTTGAAGAATGAAGGAACGGACAGTCGGCGTGTCGTCGATTGGGGACGTACCCAACGGAGATATATTTCGCGTGGATTTTCCCACAATCACTAATTCGTGCAAGGCGTCGACGATGTTTTCGTCAATGGCCACGTTAGAGGTATCGGTGTCTGCAGCTGGAAAGCACAGGGTTGACAGATATTCCAGAAAAAAGCTCGTGCAATTCGCGGTGAACGTCGCCACGTCACTTGCTTGCTCTTCAGACAAACTGCTGGGCTTGATGTCAAAGTCGTCAGGAAGCGTGGCTCTGCACAAAGGACACTGTCTGACACCCCCCATCAGTGACAGCTCAATGCATGAGAAGCATGTGTAATGTCGGCATGGTAAAATAACAGGATCTACAACCCTCGACTTCTTGCACAACATGCAAACGAGATCTTTCCAGTTCAACAAATGCCTTAATCGTATGTCGTTGCTACAGCCGGCAAGAATTTTTAGCACAATCTTCAGAAATTTATCACTTTCCAACCCAGTTCTAACAGCTCCCTTCCACAAACGTTTGGACAGTGGCATAATTTGCTCAAAGTACAGATCGCGAAGTTTGGCAGACAAGCCATGAGGAACAAGTTGACTCAGAAACAAGTCGGAAAATTCTAAAGCTTTCCACTCCTTCCGCAACTGCCCTGCACATGGATTGCGGAGGAGTTCTTCAGCAGTTGGTCTCAAATCCGAAAAAAGCTCTCTCCATTGTTCACAGTCACCAGCTCCTTTCATTTGATCTGACTGATTCTTAACATGATCCAAAACCGACCGAAACATGGACAAATGAAGCACACACTCCCGTTTTGCTTTTTGTTCCTCGTTCCACTTGTTTATGTTTTCATCTGTTGCAATGAAAGGCAACAACTCCAACATCTTGGTCGTTTGCTTCAGCTCTTGGGAGATGCTTTTGTACAGCATGAAAAAGCAGGCTATGAGATTACTGACATTGCTGGAGCTGTGTTCCTGCGCCGTTTGCCTCGCTGTGAAAATTTCAAAAATTACATTTTCAATCAACTGCATTTCCCGCTCGTTTTTTATTTCGCTTCCGTGCTGCAAGTGCAACAAATCGTGAATGAATGTTTTCAAAACATCTTGCGTGCACTTCGATTCTGCATCACACAGAACTGCATTCAACTTGGTACTTCCTACTTTTTTGTGAAACATGAGTTCACGCTTGTCTTTATCAGCGTGCTGAAGGACATCCCAGAAATGAGAGAAAAAGGTTACGATTTTACGGCTGAAGGGAAAGGTCGATGAGAAGTCATCTCTTCCTTTCACCAAAAATTCGTTCGGGAAGCTGGAAATCTCTCTCCACTTAAATTGTTGCAATTCGGAGACCTGGAAGATCTTAAGCCACACTGACTTGAGGTGAATCGAAATTTCCATCTCGCTACGACTCCAAAGAATGGCCATGTTTTGGTCCTCATCTATTTTACTGAGGATGTAAGCGAGAATCATAGAAGTTAGTCGCTTGACGTAGAGCCAAAGAGTTTTAGTGAAACTGCCTCCTTCGTTGAGGGAGTCGCGAGAACATGCTTCATCAACAATCCAGGCGTTGTTCGAAAACACTTCTTTCTCACGCTGCCCAACAATGCCTACAATGTGCTTAGCAACACAGTGAAGAAAAGGTTCGGTAATGATACTGTTCTTGGAAAACAGAGCCAGAACGCTTTGAACTCTGACGGAATCGACATCTCCTGTTTCGTTGCGGAGTTTCACCAAAGCCACTGAAACACAGTTGACAATCAAATGATTGAGGTCCAGACGAAATTCCATGTCACCCAAGTTTGTTGTATTTTTGCTCGGATTAGCTGACGTTTTCATGAACTCAAGGCCAGATTTGAAAATGTCGCAGAGTGTCATTCTCCACAGATTGCTTGGAAAGCCAATGTAATCCGACGTAAGCCGAAGCTCGTCAATAAAGACGCACAAAGATTTCGTGTTCAGAAAGTTTTTCATCTGTTTGTCTCTTCCAAGGTCTCTTTCCACAGTATGCAGGAAAGCGATTGCAATTCGCGATGAGCCACTGGACGTATTGTCGAACTTTGCTTGAATGAGGTTTTGAAGTGTGAACTTGGCGCATGCAATTAAATTCGCCGATGTGTTTGCTTGGGGGCACTGGATTAGCAGGATGTAGAATGACATAGACACTTCTGCGTCGGAATGTGCTGCAGCACGTGACAAGAATGTTTCAACCTTTCGTACATATTCATCCGCAGTTTTGAACTGTTGTAGGGTAAGAAGCATCACCGAGTTCTTTTCAAGCCCCAAGGTGGTTTCGAGTTTTTGTCTGTCACTTTCTGACATGATCTGGCCAAAAGAAACGACGTCAATCGTTCGAGGAGAAACGGTTTCCGATTCACATTTGATTAAATTTGCCACGAACGAGAGGATGTGGTCGTGACATTCTTCCTCCAAGTATGCCTCCTGGCACTTTGACACCTCTTTAGGCACCTGCGACTTTTCCAATCTGAAAACAGCATCCATGGGACTGGTCAAAAGCAGCAAACGTTTTGCAGCTTCGAAAACGTCATCGTGGTCATTGACGCACAGCACTGCTGGAGCTGGGGTGTCGCGTGTGAAGCCAACGAATGCGTCTTCTTCAACAAATGCCTTGAAACGCTGTTGTTGATGTGCCGGTATTTTGATTGACGAAAACATGTTCGCCCAGTCAAGAAGTTGTTGCGCTGTTGCTTTTTGGTCTTCGTTAAGGATACTGGAAGTGGTGAAGATATGTTTTTCCAGTCTGTTGATGAGCGGAATCGGAAACTCATTGTAAACAACATTCCTGTCTTCAATCACAATCAGGCGAAATTTCTTTGCAACCCTGCATTTCACTCTGTGACCTCCCAGCCCAAGATCGACATATCGTTGACCAGCAAAGGTGACGTAATGCTGATTCAATGCGTCATATAGCGATTCATACAAGTCTCTGAGATTGAGCAAAACAACAGTTTGACCGGATTCCATGCACATCTTGATGCGGTTGATGTTTCGACAAACTTCAGTGTAGTTGTTATCTTGAGGAAAACTCGAACCGAAAATGACCTGAAACCTGGATGTGTTGGTCACGTGACTCAGGAGGTCAATGGCAGCAAATTGATTGGACATTAAAAGCAAATAGCGACTTTCAAAATGACTGTTCTCTCGCAGGTTTTCCTGCAGCATCTTTTTCAAAGACACCTGGTGCAATGTGAAGTTTTTGAAAACAGATTTAAGATTCTCGGCAAAGATGTGACTGTAATCCGTCGGCCCACCACTAAAGTTGCGCAGCACGGCGTTTGCGACATGAGATGACGAAAGAGTAACACCCTTCTTTGACATGATTGCAAATATCATTTTAAGCAACGCATAGTAGTCTCGCAAACCGAAAAATTCTACTTTCACTTGGCTGTCACTTGAAGCGTGGGCCTGGTGTTGCTCTTGTTCGTCGTAAATCTTCCAGTAAGACTCAGTCACTGCTTCCACAACCGCTGAAATATCGTCGAAAGAATCTTCCTTAGATGTAAAAATTCCTCTGGCCGTTTTCGTCAAATCGTCTTTGGTAGGTGCACCACGGTGAACAAAAACACCTCTGTTCATTTTCGCAGGATCCAGTGCCCAGTTGGAAATTCCAACAAATCCAACGCGTTTCCCGGTATTGGTTTCCTTGATGATGAGATCCGCAGAAACTTCGACGCTTCCGTCGGTGTTGCCGCTCTCCAAAAGCGGATGCAAAACTTTCAGTGGCATTTTCGGTGAGTCTTCCGCCAAACCTATCTCATCTAAAACCGCCACAGCAACAAACTTTTCAGGGTCTTGCTTTTCTTGCAGTTTGAGGCATTGTTTGAAAACCGCCTCAATACCAACTGCATCAGTCACCGGACTGCACTGGAAAGACAATACGTGCACCTGCTTCAATTCTTGAAAGAGTAGATTGCGTGAGCTCAGCCCCTGCATTGCGTCGGTAACAATCGTCTTTGCCAAAGACTTGGAACTGCCCGGTTTTCCAATCAAAAACAGAGGTATCTTCAGCTCAATACACATGACCATCATGAAAACATTTTCACGCAGTGCTTCGTTTTGGGCCACGTCGTCATCGAGGGAGATATTTTTCAGAAAAGCAGATTGGCAGTTGATTATTTCATTATTGATTTCATCTGCCCTCAAAGCCAGACCGTGCACTGCAAAGCACTGGCTGATAAGCCGCCTGTAATCTTTCCTGCTTGCCAGTGTCACGTGGTAACACATCGACACAGCAAGAACTAAACAGCGGTGCGTGAGGTCGAGATTTGTTGCGTACCCGTCAGCAGTTGGGCAGTTATCAACGAGTGGGAAAAACCAGTCTTTCCTGTTGCAGAACCAGGTAAAGCTCACAAGACATCTTTCCACGTCGCGCAAACTAACGAAAAGACATTCGCTCCTGTTCAATCGCATGTACTTTTGCGATTCAGCCAAAACGTCTACCACGAGCTTGACGTCCTTGGCCTTCAAACCAATTTTCTGCTTCACGAGACGTTGAACCATCTGCTCTATATAAATTGTTTCAGCTTCATTTTGCAGTTGACCGAAATCCCAGACCAACGGTTGCATGCTTGGAGGAAGAGCGATCACTCTGTAAACCAAGCAACGCATTGGAATCTCGCCGAGCTTGTCAACTGTG
>Ga0210059_1013090_pt1 | contig 12450 bp, 10 predicted proteins | sample Ectturendosymbi2_FD_188042 | JGI IMG/M metagenome (GOLD analysis project Ga0210059, IMG submission 188042) | Ecteinascidia turbinata endosymbiont from Florida, USA - Sample 2 (SPAdes) (version 2) | ecosystem: Host-associated > Tunicates > Ascidians > Unclassified | place: Key West, Florida...
CGGTCGTCCAGAGTGTGATTGTCTGTTAGTGTCTTTACGATTGAGGTTATGCACAGTCCCATGGGTTCTGAACTTGTTGACCCATCTGTAGATAATTGAGTGGACAGGAAATTCACGACATCCGAACCGTTCTTTGAATTGCAATTGAGCTGCATGGATAGACTTCTGCCGAAAATATGTCTCAACTATAAATATCTTTTCCTCAGTAGTCCATCGCATCTCGAAGGTCAAAAACTTTTCCTCAGTAGTCCATCGCATCTCGAAGGTCAAGCTCTTGTAGGCTACAGGTCAAAATCCATAAACTACCAACCAAGAAAGAAAGTAAAACAAATTACTTTACTTTTTGGCTTAACCACTTGAGAGCATTCACTTTTCTCTTCATTATCTAAACAGTTCATACTACCCTGCCTTCAGTTAGGTACAACAAACTTCCAAGGTGTAAGAATTAGTCGACATGGATTTTTAATACAAAAAGTTACGATAGAACGGCAGAACTCGTCATGAATTACTGTTACAAAAATCACTATAGTTTAACTTCAAAGCGACTGCGATTGGAATTGTATGATAAAATAACCAAAACTCATTTGTACGTTTTAAGGAATATTTGTTCCTTTTAAGAAACTTATTTGTACGTTTAACGTTTTAACGAAGTTTGCTACTATACGTAGAAGACCAAGCGAAGCAACTGCGTTGTTTCAATTAATTGGATCAAAGAGTTGCAAAGCAATTGGAGAAATCTGACCAGAAACCAGAGGTCGGGATTATCGTTCGTAGGCAGACAGTTACCACGCTTCCCCCATGCTGCACGATAATAGAGCACGGTAACCTGGCAACCTAGCGAAATCTGAGTGACTATTCTATTGGAGATTACGGTCATAGTGCGTTTGTATTTGAGTTGCCGCTTACTTGCTGATCGAATCGACCTGTGGAGTGCCGAGTGTGGACAAGTCAGTCAACACCAGCACGTATTTGCGGCGCAAAGTCCTTGTGCAAAAACGTTTAAATCAAGTGTAGGCAGTGGCGACTCGGCATTCGGGATCAGCCCGAGTCTTCGACTACGCTTTATATTGTAGAACGCGAGCTGGCTTGTTTTGCATATTTGTGCCATCACCCACTTCACTGATTAAAGTTATTAACTCGGACTCTTTCCATTGGGTCTTGTCAGTGAACCTCCGTGTTCACTTTGCAGGTGATGCAAATCAAAAAACATTTTTCGTAGCAAAGCAACGGTTCTCACGAATACGTTCGCTCGCGCTTCTCGGGCTCATCCGGTAGAACCTGAGCTGCCCTCTGCGATTAAGTATTTTTTTGAATTTAATTCATATCAGATTGAATGTTTTTTTAAGCAATGGATTTGCACACAGCATTTGAATTCCAATCCAATGGACGGCCCCCATTCGAGAATAATTTCAAATGAACGATAAATAGTCCAGTAACTCGGGCTGATACGAACGAGCCTAGTACGCACAGGGATATCTGGCGTTATCATTGCTCTGTGACGTGCGTTACGTCACAATGGAGGAGTTCTCATGAAAACTTCTCATTGCTTGTTGCGTAACTAACGTCACAGAGCAACGATAGTGCCAACCAAAATGAAAGCAAATGGAAATTTCAATGACGCAGGCCTCGAAAAGTTGCAATCACTCAGCATAAGTTGCGTGATGAGCCCGAATGTCGCTGCTGACCTGGAATCGCCCCTGAGTGTAGGTATGGACGTTAGTGTGCTGCAGCCTTTCTGAATGTCCATGGTCATCTCTTGTTGAAACGTTCAGCTGCTTAAATTGCGATATGCACATTTTTTCTTCCCTGTGCACATCCCATTCTTTTCAGCATGAAAGCATACTCCATGGTTGCTTTTTGTTTTTTTTTCTTCTGTACCTCATTAATTTGTTTTTGTTCCTTTTTTGTATTTTGTTCAAACATATTATTAACCACACCAAATTCCTTCCATTAAATGTGATCCACTCATCTGTGTACATAGGTATGCTCTTTCATCTGTACATTTTCTTCACCATGTTCTGTGTTTGTTTGTTTTCCTAATTGTGCTTATTTCACTCAAATGTTGTTTTACAACACTTCTCAATAACTGAAAAACAGGGTTGGTTGACTAGATGACCGTCGTGGTCCCTCACCAATCCTATATGACACAGCACCCCTCTTTATTTACACTGACCAACCATTGCGTCACTGCATTTTCATTTGCTCTAATGTTCACTATTGTGGTTGGTTTGCTCAGTGCAATGGCTTCTTATTGTGGTCTTGTTTGTTGGCTGAGTCATATGAAACAATAAACCATTGTTCATTGTCCATTGTGTGACGCTTGCGAACATTTGTGGCACAAACAGTCACAGTCGGCAAGCAAAAGGTCAGCCCAGAGTTGGAGCCGGAGTCGTTAAAATTTTCTGCGATTCCGACTCCTTAGGTTCAAAATCCTTCCGACTCCTCGACTCCGACTCCACAGCCCTGGTGGCTCCTGCTTAGGACTTACCCAGCGAGTGAAAAGTTGGGAATCACTAGCTTATCTGCAGTTGTGCAATGGGTCTCCTGTAGGACGATGATGAAAGCCTTCTTCGAATAGGCTAGCTGCTCAATGATAGAGATCTAGTCAGCAGTAAGCCCCTCGGTTTTCAGCTGGAGTATAATGGGCCGTGGGTCTTCGGCAGCATTTCCACTGCCGCACCCTGAGAAAGGCATTTTAAGACCCAACCCATGCCGAACACATCCAGTGTGGTTGCAGTGGTTGGTCTCATGTTGACAGGTTTGTTTCACATTTCAAGCAAAATCGTACGGGAGGGCCACGTGAAGGCACCTGTCATCTTCACGACGCCTCAAGAATGGGTCCCACAGGGACCTGTCCTGGCACTCCTTCTCTTCAACATCTGCATTTCTGACCTGCAAACCACAGTCTCCAGAAAGTATGAATATGCTGACGACCTAGCAATCATGCATGCTGACGGAGACTGGCAGGCAGTGGAAGCGGTGGTCACCAAGGACATGGCAACTGTAGGTGAATACCTTCAGACTTGGAAGCTAAAGATCAACACTATAAAAACGGTGTCGGCAGCCTTCCACCTCAACAACAGAAATCTGAACATGAGCTTAAAGTCAAATACAACAATGAAACCCTGCCCTTCTTCTCAGAGCCTAAATACCTCGGAGTAACTTTGGACAGGTCGCTCACGTATCGCCGACACCTTGAGTCACTTCGCAAAAAGCTGACCACATGCGTTGCTCTCCTGAGTCACCTTGCTGACTCCGGCTGGGGTGTTGGAGCAAAAACTCTGTGAATAGCCACCCTAACCCCGGTGCACTCAACCGCAGAGTACTTCTTGCCTGTTTGGTGCTGCAATACTCATACCCGCCTCATCGACCCGCCTTCAACAACGCCTTGCAAATTGTGACTGGATGGCTGCGTCCTACACCAATGAACAACCTTCCAATCCTCGCAGGCATCCAACCTGCTGAGCTTCGTCGCATTGGAGCCACACTGTCTCTAGCACGCCATGCCATGGATTCTGGACATCTGCTCCACTTGGCACTCACCTGCTCATCGACTGCAAATGCACGGCGCCTAAAAGCGAGACACCCATTTGTACCCCCCGCACAACATCTCATCAGTTTATCTGACAACAACAACATATGTGTGGCGCAGTGGGCGGATTACTAGTGGAAAGCGGAGAAGACGGACGGACAGTCCCACAAGACTCCGCTCTTTCATCTCCGACACCGGCACCCCCCCGGAATAACCCCCCCAAGAAGAGCCTGGGTCCGACTTAACCGCCTCCGCACCGGTGTCGGACGTTTCCGCTCTTATTTGCACAAATGGGGTAGGCTATGCCCTTCTCTGCGGCCTGTGAGTGTGGTGCAGAAGAACAAACCGTCGACCCTGTTGTCCTCTAATGTCCAATCCATCAGCTGCATGGCCTGGCGGCTTTGGACGATGAGACAATTGAATGGTTGCTCAACACCTGCCCCGAGATCTAGTGCGGCCAAGCCGTGGTTTCAACAACTAGCTCAAAAGACGAAGAAGAAGTGATGTAGTCAAGACCGTAACGTTTGAGACTGAGACCGAGACCTTGTTACAACTTCGAGCCCGAGGCCGAGAGACTTCATCCAAAATCACGAGACTTGAAATTCGAGACCGAGTCTTCAAAATTTGTGCATTTCGCTGAAATTTTTTGAAAAAGATGTCGTCATCACTTCTGAGTTAAACTTTTTTCAAATTTCTGTCATTTTTCCGACTTGTTTTGGTTGTTTCTTTCCTGCAAATGCAACAAACAAGAAATCGTTGAATTATAGAAATTTTCCTATAACATTTTTTTTGTAATATTCAAAGTCTCGAGACCTGTAGCCTTCGAGACCGAGACGAGAAACCTTCGAGACCGCGACTCGCCAAAATGGGACGGAGACCAAGTCTCGAGACTCCATCACTGCTTGACGTTGATTCGATACGTTTTGGTACTTTTTTACTACTTGTGAAGCGTCTTCAATTAAAAATTGGTTTGTGCTAGCAAAAGTGCTGGCTGAGATTTTGACCCAGATGGTCTTTAGCTAACCCTTTGTGATTCAACATGTTAGAACACGATGTGCCGAATAAGTACTCAATGAAACCAGAGTCTAACCACCTATTGCTGCGATACGTAAAACCATATCTCAGATTAGAAATTTGATTAAATCACGTCCGCCACAATCAGTTGCAGTAATGGTCCACTCACTTCATCCATTTCACGACTGCAGTGCTTCGGATTGCGATTGAAGGTGTGTGTTGTGTGACTAAACATATGACTGTTGTGATTGGGACCTACCGCTATGGTGAACTGCTGCGTGTCTTTGTTATGCTATTCGCGGTGCTGGCGTTCCGCACTGAAGAGCAACGCTGGAATATTAGAAACGGGAATCGAGAATTATGAGCGTAGACAGATAATAACGTATGCCAAACAATTCGACAGATCCACGAGCGTTTCATGTTAGTTACATACAGTAATTTAGGCTTTTAAACGGCTGTGGAGTGTGTTCCCTGGCATGTTTGTAGTACTGTATCACTAATAACTATGATATTAGCCTATATGTAATTTAGCTTACTACTGTAAACCGCTTTGTTCCCTAGCAAGCATGTACTGCAATACAAGTAAATTAGTTACTCAGCTATGCTGGCTGCGTGGCTGAAATAATCGTGTACTAGTACTGCATTGACTTAACCTAACTTAGTCTACTTTAACTTTTCAAAATAATGAGAAGAAAATTTTCACCAAAGCAGCAACCATGACATTGATCATGTTGGATGCACATTTACAGTGTTGGCAAAAAACAATATTTCAGCAACACACACAAAGACATGAAGAAGCAATACAGTTACATCACAGGATTGATCATGATGATGTGCTACATTCTCACACAAAAACCCACGGGGTAAACAGCAGAACCGAAAGAGGTAGAACAGAAGAGACTGAAAGAGATGAGTTGAAATCAGATCAGCCAGTCACTAGTCAGAGATTTCAAAAATTGTAATCGGTGGGATGCCACCAGAATCAATGCACCAGAGTCAAATAACTAAGAAATGAAGGGTGCCAGCAGCCATGCGATGCATCTGAATTCTAGTATTCTGTAACTGTTTTATTTTTTGTGTGTATTTACTTTTTCGTATTTTCTGTGTGCACATTCTATGCTTTTCGGCATGAAGTACACTTTTTGTGTTTTTCTGTTTTGCTTTGTTTTCTTTTGTACCTCATTAATAAGTTTTTCTAACTTTTTTACTTTTTGTATTACTATTTTTTAATTTCTTTGTATTGCTAAATATACTCTAACCACACCAATTTCCTTCACTTAAATTCGATCCACTCATCTATGTACATAGGCATGCGCTTACACCTGTAGATTTTCTTTACCATGTTCTGCGTTCATTCGTTTCATTTTCTGTTTTCTTTCCATATGCTTATTTGATCTCCAACTGTTGTTTCTCAACACTTGTCAAAAAGTGATAAACGGGGTTGGTTGACCAGATGACCGCCACGCTCTTTCGCCAATCCTATATGACACAGCGCCCCTCTGCTCTTTATTTACACCAATCAGCTGTTATGCCATTGTGTTTTCATTTGCTCTAATTTTTGCTAATGGTTGGTTTACTGCATGCGATGGCTTTATGGTGCTTCTGCTTATTGGCTGCGTCATGTGAAACAATAAACCATTACCATTTCATGGCTTACATTGATAACAAACCTAGGTTAGTCCTGAAAAGAGCATCCTCCTTTCTGCAATACGAGGCTTTTTGAGGCAAATAGAACAATGTTCAGTGTTTCCCTCCAGGATCTCAGACATTTACTTCAGTCAAATTCCTAGGCCCATAATCATGTGGAGCTGAATTATAGTGCTAAGGACTGATGAGAATCATTATGACTTGATGCCAATTATATTTCATGCAATAGGTGGATATATCTCATAGCCACAAGTAATGACATTATGAATGAAATATTGTCTTTTCTAGAACTAAATACTCCGCTCATTAACTAAACTTATTTTGTTTTTCATGTACCCAACATTTATTTAATAACGTTTGCTGCTAAACGTGTTGTAATCTGTTCATACCCATGTTTTTCAACCTCCTCATCTTGGGATTCCATGTGTCTGTGGTGGGACATGTATTCATTGATGGTACTTGCTCCATTATGGTCTGTTGGTAATAATTGTGTTGCTATTTCTGTGGATAAACCTTGTTTTTCTATCTTTATTATTTGCTTTTGTAATGAAATTACTTGTTTCTGTAATGTAATGTTGTGCTTTAACACATTGGCTGCTGGTCCAAGAATATATTGTATTTGGAAATCAGGAAAAAACCAGGGATATGTTGGTTGACTTTCCAACTGCATAGTTCCTTAGCCCTTAGCCGATAATCGGCACTCATTATGATTGTGCTAGAGAGCTGTTCAAGCCCTCAAAAGACTCAGCAAGTCTTCAAGTCTGCAATGAAAAAAATATTATTGGCTTTAGGTTTCATTATTTTTGTGAGTGACATCATAAGTAAGGTAGGTTTTTCGCCATTTTTGGCTGCTGGTACCTGACCTGGGCCCAACCGCTAGATGGAAGTATTGCGTTGAAGTTTTCATTGGAAACTAGGCTAAAATCTACCTTGATTGACTTTCTAGCACAGGGATTCCCAAAATTTCTCTGGCCATGTACCCCTTCACCATTTCGATAGGTGTAACCCTAAACGTGGACGCTAGAAAGGTGATTTTCCAGGCAGGGGCCAAAAGTGGATTTTACAAGGATGGGCCAAAAACAATTTCGCAGTGGGGCCAAAAGTAGCACTATTTTATTTTCACCAGTTGAAATTGAGAAAACAACTTTTTTGCAAAAGATTTCATGGAAAAATGTCAAATTTCAAAATCTTGGGGGGGGCCTTTCTCCCCTTCCGACACCCATGCTCCTAAAACTTTTTATGACCAAAAGGCTGAGAAAAATAACAAAAATAGATTCATATACTAATAAGTAATGAATTATTTTTGAAAATAATATTCACTGATATTTATTCTTTATTTTAATCTTTGAACCAGACACGAAATCCACAGAGCACAAGCACACATTATCTGCACAACATAGATTGATAATAAAGACACAGAACTTTTGTAACATTGTTGGTGGTAGGACCACAGGATTGCAGACACTTGTTCGCTAACTTGTAACACTTAGTACAACATCACATTACAGACATTTTCTTGACATAGTTGTTAGCCAACTCGTAACACTTGGTACACCACTACGTTAAAGACTAAGGTTGCTAGAGGTCCTTGAATACTAGGACTGTCCTTAAATTTGCTATCAAAACTTGTTATGTCCATGATACTTAACATCTTGTCCTTGAATAATTTTTGGCGTCCTTGAAAATTCTTGAATAGCTTTTTAATTCATTGTTCTTTTTTGAACTATTTATTACATTGAACATTCAAGAATCAAGAACAAACAACGTAAATGAACAGAAAAATGTGTAGATTTGTTTCATCTTCAGTTGTGTAGTGAAAAGTAAACTATTTCAGAACAGTTGTGTCGTCATAATACGTTATGTTTAGTTCTCAATTTCGTACATAGTTAGCTTAACCTGACTTTCCCATACGTCAAAGCTTGCTGAAAGGGTGAAAGTAGCCATGTGCATCCACAGAAGTTTTTCCAGGGAAGGTACAATGTTGACATTTCGGTTATCTTTTTCAGGTTGCTGACGTTATAGTGTAAATGGATGTTTACAAAACGCTTTACTGTTTCTACATCACAAAGAAAATGCCCCATGAAAGTGCGCTCTCCATTTGCATCTATTTTGAAATCTTTTTTTTAGTTGAGCTGTATACAAATGTGCCACAAAAGTGTACTTTCCATCATCCATTACGGATTTTGCTGATTTAGCACATATTCACACAACTGGGTCTGAAACGCGCCTGAACTATTAATAAATACATTTGCGGTTCTCTCATTTGTCTGTGCTGGTTGAACAGAACTCATTTCTGAAATCTTTTGTCCGAATTGTTTTTTATACTTCGCTTATCAGAGATGCTCTTTCTTTTCATAAACTTCCTATATATCCAAGTTTAAGAGCACTTGCTACAAATAAGTCATAATTTAAGAACAATGAACGACCAGATCAACATTAGCGGTAAAAAAACATGAAAGTTAGACATTCTCGCAAAACTGTTTTAAACAATGAGAAATGGATCTGTATCTTGACACTACTACTAGACAATTCACTAAAATTAGAACTTAGTAAAAAAACACTTTGAGAGCCGGCGTACGATATATTCATACTTCGATTTCGGCCTAAAATACAGCAATTTTCAGTTGCCTTACCAATGCCTTAGCTCCTCCGCCGATTGCGCTAGAGAGCTGTTTAAAGGCTCAAACGGATCAGCCAGTCTAGTAGATTGCACTCGAAAAAAAATTTTAGGTTGTGGGGTGCGGATTTTTTTGTGAGTGACGTCATAAGTGAAGTAGTTTTGGGGTTACTTTGACTCATGTTGCCAGGCCTAGGGCCCAACCCTAGGCCAAAGTGTTTCACTGATGTTGTCATTGGAAACTAGGCTCGAGTCCGAGCCTTTCGAGCCTTTGATCGACTTTCTAGTGTTTCTGGTGCAAAAGTTATGATCTAAAATAAACAAATTAATTAATTATCTAATTAGTCAAATATTTTTATCAATGTACATCATAAACCCGAAACCCCAGCAGGTCATCCAAAGTATGAAAAGACTCGGATTGTAACCTTGTTTCCAGTATAAGCTTACAGCGAAATTCTACGACCTAACAGTTGGCTCCCTGGGCCAGACAAAGTGGGCCAAGGTAGCATAAAAGTCCTCCACTTTAGACGTCAATCACAAAAAAACCGCACCCCCAAGCAAAAAATTTTTTTCGAGTGCAGACTAGAAGACTAGGTGCGTCTTTTGACGCTTCGACTAGGTCCGTAACCTGAAGAGGAGCGGAGATATTCCTGTGCAAAGCCACGTGTGTTTAGCCATGTTTTTTTCCGAAAATCCCCAAAAGCAGCTGGACGCTAAAGTGTTAAATGTACCCCTTCAGATAGGCAAATGTATATATCCCTAAGGGTACATGTACCCCAGTTTAGGAACCCTTGTTCTAGCGTATTTGGTTCAAAAGTTATGATCTAAAATAAAAAAACAAAGTAATTATGTAATTATGGTATTAATTACTTTGTTTAATTTAGATCATAACTTTTGTACCAGAAACCCCAGCAAGTTGATCAATGTATCAAAAGACTCAGATTTTCCAGTTAGTATGCGTCATTATTTTTTTTGCCGAAACTAGTTCTGCATGCACTAGAAATGTCCACAAATTTTTTAACAAATGTTATGTTAGCAATAATAGCAAAGCCACAGCAGTGACCACACATCAAGCGAATCAGTTTCAATTTATTTGCACAAGGAAACTAGTTTCGTGTTCGACACATCTTCAGTCCTATGTGAAAGTTGACAATGAAACAAAATGTGGCTTTGCTATTATTGCTAAATGATGGGTGCAAACTTGAATCGTTTCAAAGGGATGGAGGACCAGGCTGGAGATTTCCTCAAACAGCGGGCTGCAAAGCTAGAACTTGTTTTGTTGAAATGTTATGTTGTGAGTTATTTCAATATAACCATTGCACAACCACATGCACACTTGCTGGCAAGCCATGCTGTAGTGAATTGACAAAGTCACACATTTTCTATACAGCATTGATACTAAACAGCTACATTGAACTAGTAGTTGTTTAAAATTGCATTTTTATACTTGTGGACAGTTTAGATTGGCACAGCTGCAGTGAATTCTGATTCAAGAAAGTAGTAAAGGTTTTTGGTAGTATGTGTGATAGCAATAATTTTTGCTTTTTTCTTTTTACATGTTGTGCAACATACGACGTGTGTGTCCTCCACGTTAACACCTTCGGAGTCAGTTGATTTCCTTCTAAGTCATGCATTCGCCACTTTTCTAGTGTCACTTTGCACCACCAGAACTCGTCAGCCAATTGAGCTAGAGAGCTGTTCAAACCCTTTAACGAAGTGGGAAGTCTCCTAGTTTAGATTTTTAAAAATTGTTAAGTTTTCGATTTTGTTATTTTTGTGGGTGATGTCATAATGGGGGTTGGTTTACGCATTTTTGGCCGAGGTCACCAGGCCCTTGGTGCCAACACCAATTTTTGACTCAAGTTGTCAGTGGAAAGTAGGCTATAATATGAGTTTTTAGTGCCTCTGATTCACCATCAAGTGTTTCTGATTAAAAAGTTATGTCCAGAAAACAAAATTTTGGTAAAAAATCAAGAGCATGTCAAAGTTTGGAGTGATTGCATTGCTTTTGTGCTGCATAATTACCTCAGTGTCTGCTGGGCTGATTTTGCAAAAGCTATTGTGTTGCCTGTGTTGGGGTGTTTTGCTAATGGTGATGATGGTGCTTCATACCCTTTCTACTTGATTAGAATATGAAGAGATTAATAAAAAAAATACAAGGATGCTAGATGAATGTAATTATGCTGAAAGCCTTCATAGCACTCCAAATTAAAATTGAAGTTTCAAGCAAAATACTAACCTAAGTGCCAACAGTTGGCGGTGACGGGTTTTAAGTGTGTATTGTGAAAGTTAGAAGTGTACTTACATTTTGAAACTGAATGTTACAGTGTTGTCTATATGTAGCAACTTACTGTAAGAAGTACAGTAAACCTTGTTTAATCCAGATCTTCGCTAAAACTGGATAAAACTGGTGGTACTAATGATTTCTAACGTTTTTCTTTATGAAAATCTTCGGTTTGTCTAAGTTTTTAAATCTGGATCTTCACTAATTCCAGAAAAAATATGTTTTTTTTAATATCTTGTAATCTGGATTTTTTCTGCACTTCCACGCTGTTGCGTTCTTAAGTGCATTGCAAGCCCATAACTAGGAGGGGGGCGCAGAAGGGGGTAAAGCTCTCCCAAGAGCAGCGTTTCTTAACTTTTTTCTACCTCAGCACCTCTTTTGGTCACGCCTCAGCAGTCCAGCACCCCCTACCATTGGCTAAGACCTGGTTACTATAAGGATAAGTAAAGACAAGTGCGGTACATCATCTTCCTTTTACCTTTGAAAAAATGTGTTGGATGTAGTTCCAAACAATTGGATATAGTTTAAAAAACTTAGGCCCCTCTCAGAAAACTCCTCGCCCCCTTGGTATCCCAAGTTTATGTACTGACTAGTCTCTAGGAAAGATTCAGCAGCTTTCAGATGCAACACAAGAGTGCTCACGATCACCAACAAACATTTAGAATTATGATAACAACAGCTGCAACTGCATGCAACATTCGACTAATCTTAGAGACAACTATTACATCACACATAGGCATAGCATATCAAGTTGAATATAACGCTCAAGATATGCTGCGGTACCATGGTTTCAGTCTATTGATCAGTGTTGAGTGTGTGTAGAACATTATCCCCAGGGCGGGATAAAGTGTGGAAATCACCTGGGAAGGACCTTCCCATGAGATTGTTTATGCTCGTGGGAAATTAATCAGCTGCAAGCAAAGTAAAATTAAATAACATGCAAAGAATTGCAAGAAAATCACAAGACGGACTGTTAGAATTTCCTCGCTGTGTCAGGGTGGCCTTTTGATGCAATAGTTATGCGTATGTAATAATAGTGACTTCATGTATTCACGTGTCGTAATGGTGACATAGCGTGCTGTGCCAGTTACTTTACTGAGATGGGGAAAGCTGTGAGTTTGAATATTGCTGCTATGACACATATAGTCGGAGGGCAGTAAGACCAACACGTTCAAGAATGACGTGAGTATGTGCGAGCGTTGCGTAGACACACAACTTTTTTGCCTTTGTACAGGGTGACCCAAAAAGATGCGTACCCATATTTTGTTCGATAAAAAACCCATTTTTTAACGAATGTCTTTTCTGTTGCAGGACGTGATAGGTGAATCTATGGATTATCGTTTGCAGCTATAGTTG
>Ga0210059_1013091_pt1 | contig 12450 bp, 12 predicted proteins | sample Ectturendosymbi2_FD_188042 | JGI IMG/M metagenome (GOLD analysis project Ga0210059, IMG submission 188042) | Ecteinascidia turbinata endosymbiont from Florida, USA - Sample 2 (SPAdes) (version 2) | ecosystem: Host-associated > Tunicates > Ascidians > Unclassified | place: Key West, Florida...
CTTTTCACCTGTAAGCTTTGCTTGCAATTTTCAGGACTGAGGATGCGTAATTTTACGTGAAATCGATTTCCTATTAAAAATTTGCTGATCGATTCCTTGCTTACACCCATCGTGGAAAGTACATACTCAAATCCATGCATTCCAGACTTTAAAGTTCATTTAAAACTTTGTTTCGAATTACGATATAATCGTCGACTGCTACGCCAAACCTCAAATCATGACTAAAACCTGTTTGTTTTATTGTATCCTACGTGCACAGTCCCGTCTTTTTTTGTTTTTTTTCACCAAGGATGTATCATCAAAAAGCACTCAACTGTCTGTGAAACATGAATTTCTGAAAAACTATGCTGTGAATACGTTTCTGAGATCCGGGTTGGAATTTTCGCAGGTTGCCGTCGGGACCGGCTCATTTATTAGAAAGGCAAAACTTTCGTAGTCTAGTTCTTTATTTCTGCAAGTACGGTAAATTGACGCACAAATCTAATAGGCCTTTGTTCCCGTCTCCTCTTAATCTTATATCATGTAACAGTGGCACTTAAAAGCACTAGTGTTTCTGTATGGAATCAGTCGACTGTGGCTGCTTTCATCTTTTTGCGATGTTTCAAACTTGCACATATCCATATTCAAGTAAGTACTCTCCACGATGGGTGTACGCAAGGAATCGATCATCAAATTTTTAATAGGAAATCGATTTCACGTAAAATTATGCATCCTCAGTTCTGAAAATTGCAAGTAAAGCTTACGGGTTAAAAGTTAAAAAACAAACTCAAGACTACAATCAAAATATCATAACACAAGCTCAGAAATCATAACAACTTAACAAACTGACTGACATTAAGAATACCAGTTGCGACAAAACGAAACTGACTTATAAAACATGAAAAGCGGTTACTCTAAGTGACTATAAAATTAGAAAGACGTTTTAAATAGTTGGCGCTAATGGCTGGAAACTTCTCCAACTAAAATCTAACTCGTGGTGAAATGACTAACAACCGTAGAGAAATTTTGCAAACCATGCGTGGGCAGCAAGTATTGAAAAAAATTTATAAAAAATTCGCTGATCGATTCCTTGCTTACACCCATTCTGGTGAGTACTTATAACAAAAGGATTTCCAGATGGTGTCGCGAGCAGCATTGAGGTCATATGCAAAGCTTAGTGTCAGATAAAGTTATGCGTCTCCCCAGTCTTTTTACAATATTGAATCCATCTGCAATCAGATGTTACCCACGTACGATCACCTATTTTAAACAGCTGTTAGTTTGAACCAGAGGCGACTCCGGGTCAAACGCGTCACTCGTGCTCGTCACGCGATTTATACCGATGCCACCAACTGAATGCAACCATTCGAGGCTTGCGTCACTGAAATTTCCATTTGCTCTCATCGTGGTTGGCACTATCGTTGGCCTGTGACGTTGATCACGTAACAATGATTGAGAAGTTCTCCCTCACGAACCTGTATTGGAGTTTTGAAAAGTCAAATGCCTCATTACATTAATTCAAAAGATTTTGAAGTACATTGCTGGTCTCACGTCTACAAAACCTTTCCTTTTTATATACAGTAAGAAGAAGAAAAAAGCTTATTCTTTAACGTCTTCACACCCACACTCAACGGCGAAGAAATACCGCACACAGGGCACTAACAAGGAACACCTGATAAATGAAAGAACACGAGCTTAGGAATGCGGCAGTAGCAAAAATATACGCATAGATGGCGCTAACACGGTTACTTTGAAAGAACACTAGCATAGGTACGCGGCGCGAACAAAGAACACACGCATAGGTGGCGCCAACGTGGTTACTGTGATGTTTAGCACCGCTGCATAGTGCTGTCATAAGTTCTATGCAGACCCAGTCATAAAATATATGGGGGGTGTAACTCTGGACAGGACCAGGGGTCATTTTGGGCTGCAGACCTCCCCAGCGCATAGCTACTATTTGTATAAAACGAATAGTTTAAGTGTAAGGTTTTCTATGGTGCGCTGTTGGTAAAAAAACACAAATTTGGTGTTCTGCCGGACACATTTGAAGAACTAGCAGAACGCTTTATCAGACATATAAACCACGCCAAATGTTATATTGGGCTTTGCCACTTACATTGTTTACAATTTTCACGTATTCTATAAATATTTATGATAACATGAGATGGAAATGCGTCACGACAGTTGTGGACTAGTGCAGCGCTTAAATGTGTTACAGCACATGGAAAACTGCAAATCCGCAGTTGATCCGCCCTGTAGTCGCTAGGATGCATCTCACCACAGAAACGTGTCCAGTACAAGCATATAAGCAACGTGTTTGGCTTCAGCAGCTGTACTGGTATATAATGAAGTAAGGCAGACCTTGTGGTATATAATGAAGTAAGGTGTATGTTCGTGTTCCAAAACGTCGTTGAAATCTGAAGAAAAAGTATTGGTCTCTTTTGTAACCTCCTCCTTTATCGCTAAACCTCCAAAGAAAATAAGATTCGTTCATCGGCAACGAGCTTCGGAGCTATAAGATTATTAGTTATATTAAGAAACTAACTTATGCGATTTCCTTGTATGATTCTGAGCTGCATGAATGTCGGCCTGCGCGCTGTCCCAACCGTTCATAACACGAAGGGAGACTTGCGTGGTTATAATATTTCAACGGTATGCCATTCCTCAGTGAACGCGACCCTTTCTAGGATTGCGATGCCTTCCCTCGCTCGCTGACAAACCTTTTCGCTCTGTTGCTTGTCAGTTTGTTTTATTTGTTGCGTTTTTGCTGTGAGAAATACGTTAAAAGGGACTGGTTGCTAACCTACGGTTTTGCGTCTGTCACTGTTACTTCGCATTTTACCACAGATCTCCAGCTATGGCAGGAGGCTTGTTCGCTATCGAAAGAAAATATTTCTTCGAGATCGGATTGTATGACCCTGGTCTTGAGATTTGGGGAGGAGAGAACTTTGAGCTTTCCTACAAGGTAAATTAAACAGTAGTGTTGAGTGGAGTTTGCTTCAGGAGTGCAGTTCTGTTTTGTTGTTGGGTGAAACTAGTGGACTTTTGGACTCACCACCGATTGAAGCTTTGAAAAAACGACTTTGGGGCGCATGCTATTCCTGTAAACCAGTGGTTCTCAAACTTGTTCGAGCCGTTACCCAAATCAAGGTAGCGATTATGTCTTAATAACAACCCTCAGTATTTCGCAGTGATATCTCATAATATAGAACAACATTGTGGTTTTGGTTCAACATTACTCCAAGAAAAATCGCATATTACCCCAAAGGGGTAATTTACCCCCAGTTTGGGAACCACTGTTGTAAACTAAGCTATTCAAGTTAAAATACGCTACTACCCTTTTGTTGTTTGATCTTTACGTCTTTCAAGTGGACTACCCACATAATGCGTAATTACAAGGCATTGTGTTGTTGGTGTGAAATTTTAAGGTCACAGCCGTTTGCAGAAGACAAATTATAAGGTTAATGAGATGAGGTTTTGTGTTTACATCTAAGTCGCTGAGACGCTCGCAATAATTTTTCCATAACAATTGCGGCCGTGTTTAACATCACGCTGAGGTGAGGATGTCACGAATGTTCGAAAAATTATATATGGCCTCGTGATAATCATAATTATATTGGTCTTGGACAAGAATGTTATAATACAATCTTGTTAAAGACTTTTTCTGACATCGACTTTTGGGTTTAATGATGTTCCCGCAGACAATCTTTGCCGGGTACGTTGTTAAGCAAAGAGTTACAGTGTATGTCAAAAAAGTTTTTGTTGACGTGTGAAAGTTACACCACGATGTGAAAATATTGATTTGATGTTTAGTCACAATGTATTCAGGGCGGGCACGCCATTAACGTTTTCAGTTTTGCGTAAACGCACACCTGGTAGTCACCATACCCGATGAAGCTTTAATGCACTTTACCAATGGACAGCAAATTTAACAGACGCGATATAAATCATACAAAAAGTAGAGTTTCTTTGCATTAAACTGCAATTTTTCATGTTTTGAGAAAACACTCGTCGATTGCTATTATTTAGATCTGGATGTGTGGAGGAGAAGTGCTGTTCATTCCGTGTTCGCGCATCGGCCATGTTTACCGAATGCCTGGTTGGAGCGGCAACCCCCCCCCAGATTATGTTCCATCGAACCCCAGTTTGAGGGTGAGTACGTAAGATTCAAAAGGCAGTAGAAGAACCCTGAGTTTGAAAAGGCTTCGCATGCAGAAGAAGATCTCTCTGCCACGAAGCATTTACATTTCAAGCAGCGGAATAGTCTCGATGTAATTTTTAACCGTAAAGATTTTTCCCACTGACACTTTATCATCTTCCGCCGAACTCATATAGCGCATGTCTTTAGAACTACATTCGTGTTGTGGAGACATGGTGGGATGAGTACAAGGACTATTTCTATGCTAGCCGGCCAGAGACCATCAACATGCCGCACGGTGATATTTCTGCCCAGGTAGGGTTTTTGATCCATGCACCTGCGTGAAATACATGTATGGTGTCATCATTTGCTGATATAGTCAAGCATTTCACAAGAAAAGTTTGAGCTGGCTTGTTACAGTTTTCTTGTCCATGGCAATAGCTGAGTTTCCTCAATATCGCCTCGGTCTTGTACTTTGCGCTGCACAAATCCCATTGTGATTTTCATGTGTTGTTTGCAGAAGTAAAATTTGTTTTAAGGCACGAGGCCAGCAGCTTCAGTCGCGCTGGCTCGTTTTGCAAGTTCCTTGGAAGATTTTTTGGTCAATGCAACTTGACCGCAAACTGCTGTTTTTTCGTCGCTGTGTTAAACGCCATGTGGAATTGATACTCAAACAGAGATTGAGACTCGTGTTGTTTCTTGATATTCGCCGAACGCGTTTGAACACTTAAATGCATATCGATTAAAATAAGTGTTGCTCGCTTAGAAACGTTTTGAATGTGGTTTGGTTGTGTGTGGGTTGCTTAAGCTTTCTTCGGTCAATTAACCTTCCCTAAAATGTTGCAAATCCTTCTTCATAGTGGATGTGAAGATTGTTAAATGTTGTTTTGCCTGAAACAAATAAAGAATTCCTGTGGTATTTTGCCGAGGCATCGCAGCCTATTCGAAATTCATTCTGTGCAGATGTCGTTAGTGAGAAGAACCACCAATTGACCATATTTAATCATTTTATTTCTTGCTGGAGTGGAGCGACTTTTAAGCATGTGCTTTGTGGCGTCAAAATTAATCTTGTGTGAATCACATCAAGTATCCTGTCGCTGCGATTAAATACGACATGTTTCTAAGTGTTTTGCCTCTTGATTTAATCGGCCATTTTACGAAATTCACCTTGTACGTGTCACAAGTTAAACGTACGTCGTTTTAATGGCTAAAATTGTGATGGAACATTTTATCTTTTTGCCCCAGGTGAAATACCGGCAAACGCATAATTGCAAGAGCTTTTCGTGGTTCATGGAAAATATCGCTTATGACGTTGTTGAAAGATATCCGCTTCCTCCGAAGAATAAAGAATGGGGAGAGGTACATGTTTTTCCGGTGTAGTTTTCCTGATGCGATCTCATTGTTCTTATCCTCGTCCAAGCACGTTCAAAACTATTGTTTGGCTATAAACTGCATTGGGTTAACGATCAGCCAGGATGGAGCAAGCATTGCGTCGTTGCTGTTAATCCTCTCAAAATTGCTTTAGAATGCATTTAGTATAATCGTTGGTAGAAGAAAACAAGTGCCAAAGTTCGTTTTTTTGCCTTGCCTGGATGATTTTGTTGCTCACACCACCAGCAAAATGGTAATTTGTTTCCGTGATACAGCAGCCTTGTGCTACAAACTATGTTCTTTAACCTGCGCACGACTTTAGCATTCTTTTCGTCAAACGTGACGTTTCGCGCTTGTACTGTTGTAAATTGTAAACAAACTCTACCAAACCATCCTTCGGCCACAGTTTTTTTTCTTCGTTGCAAACGAACGTTTTTTTTTCAGCGTTTTTTCCCGATGCACCGAACATTCGCTCACGTTTTTCTGTTTCTTCTATGCAAAACGTTTGTGCATGCAACAGCGATGACAGACGTTGTGGCGTGGCTGGCTTTTGTGAAAATCCAAAAAAACATTTTTACGCGTTTTTATTCATGGAATTCTTACCAGAATGGAATCTCCACAAACTACCGCGCCAGTCAGCGTGGCCATTGCAATAGACGTTCATTGCAAGGCATGAAAAATGCCAGCATCTGTGAATCATCTCATTCGTTTTGCTATTTCTGTAATTGTTGGACGACGTTTGTTAGAACCGCGTCGCCTGCAATCCCCGCTATATTGCGCCTGAGGGCGACCATTAGACTTGCAGCATCTGAAAGGCGCAAGACAAAATGGATAAAAGGCTAAGTTCTTGTAATCAGAGGCACTGCTGTTATTCATTGCGTTGCAACGTAAAGTGCTGATATGGCGTTTCCAGCAGCGGAGCTCGATCGTACTTCGTGAAGTAGTTTTTCTGTTGCGCAGGAGCACACCTTCACCAGTAAACAAATTATAATTAAAGTTTTATCTTGTTTTGAGTCGTTACTCATAAACCCAGTGTCTGCTTCGCATCTTCCTGCTTTGATAGTTTTCACCAAGGCTCGTATCCTTTATGTGGTCATGAGTTTTGCAGTTGCAAAACGTCGAATGCATTCTAACGTTGCGAAGTACTGTAATCTTTACAAGGGTTCTTGCACTCTTGTGATCATGGCCATTGGAAAGGGGGGGTTCAGGGGCCTTGTCCCCTTGGATTGTGACATTTGATATTTTTCTATTAAATTTTAGCAAAAAGGTTTTTCTCTTTGTTTCGAGTGGGTAAAATGAAATTTCATCACTGTTGGAAAAAAATACTTTGTCCATCCCTGGACGAAATCCACTACTGGAAAAATTCCAAGGGGACAAGGCCCCTGGAAAAATCCTTTTGTCCATTCCTGGACGAAATCCACTACTGCATTCATCCCGGAAAAATCCTTCCATCCAACGCCCATGCTGATGATCATATTTTATCGTTGAAGTTCTAAATTTTTGTCAGTTCGCAGTTGGGATGCTTAACGCGCTTTCATGTGAATGTGGGAGCTTATTGATTATAAAGTAGTTCCTTTGTCATCAATTAATGGTCTAGGTAGGTTTTCTGTAGACTTTCGAGGAATCAGCCGACTTGGCACTGCTTTCGTCTTTTCGCGACGATTCAAACTTGCACATATCTGTATTCAAGTAACTAGTCTCACGTAAGGTGACACAAGCGTATCAATTGAGCAAATTTTTTATGTAAAATTGATTTCACGTAACACTACTCATCCTCAGTCCTGAAATCTGCCAGCAATGCTTACGGGTGAAAAGTTGAAACGCTAATGCTAGAGCAGATAACAATCAAACTGTAGACTAAAATGAATAAATGAGAACACAAGTTGTGGCAAGTACAAGCTGAAAAATACGTCGTTCCAAAATAATTGCGTTTATTGCAACTTCAAAACCATCTGACGCCAAAAGCAAAAGCACAGACCCATGTCATGGGACACTCAATAGCATGGGTATCAGAAGGCGGTTTAGCCCCCTGGATTTTGAAATTTGATATTTCCTAATTCACATTTTATTGGAAAAATGTGTTTCTCTTTGTTACGAGTTAGTAAAATGACATTTCACCACTGTTACCCCCCTGGAAAAAATCCTTGCGAAACCAATGCTGATTGTTGAATGGTGTCGTCATAAGACCATTTGTTCGTTGTCACCTGGTTTGCTCCAATTACTTCGGTGCGATGACCATCTCGTAGAAACTTTGTTTGTAGTTTGACCAACATACTGTTCGTTGCATGTCACACAAGTCGCCATATAAACACCATAGTTTGCACGTGTTAAGTTCTGGTTCAGCGGGAAACTTTTACACACGGTACCATGGATTTATTGTTTTTCATGGAAACCACAAAGTGCACCCAACTTGCGAGGCCACACCTTCGGCTTGCTTTTTTGTCTTGCTTAAATGTTTTTCCAGTCACAATTGTTCGGTGTAGGGCGTGTAATTCACAAAGATACCACCAAGTGGCTTGTGATTTGTGATGCACAGTCGAAGATCAACGCAGTAAGGTAGACAATGTGCCAAGGTTGTTTCCAATAAAAACACGACAAACAAACTAACAAACCACAAGCAGGTTGCTTTAATTTAGATCCAGAACCAGCACTTATCCGCTTCATTGCGTTTCAAGTTCTGACATGCGGTTGCTTGTCACGTGCGTGCGATTACAATCGAGCGGTTCCACCAATTGGCATGACGTACTTAACACATTTGCAAGACCAAGTCTGCAGCACATTAGTCTTTTACCTCAGGGTTGGTAGGCACTTCATCAGCGCAGTGGTCAGGTGAACTCTCATAAACGGTCAAAGTTACTTGGTTTTATTTTTTTGTAGACAAATATTTTCGTTAACACAAACTAGCAGGTTAATATTGCCTGACTAATCAGATTTTGATTTCTAAATCAATTCAGGCTAGTAGCGTACTCCGCAACATCATAGTCGTTAAGCCAGCCAACTTTAACTAATATTTCTTATGATTATTACTTTAAAGTGTATATATATATCTTCTGGCGACTGGCCTGATCAACAAAGCACAGCACATGAAATTCAATTATGTGAAAACATAAGTCACAAAATCTTACGGATCCAATTAATACCAGACTCGAAGCTTTGCCGGTTTTGTATCTGGATAGCAAATCATGCTGTGTGCATGTGTTTTATTAGTGTTATGACTTGTAACAATTGAAGTAAACGTACTTACACAAAAGCTGTCTTTGCCCAAAAAAGACGTCAGTGGGCGTCTGGCAAAGTCAAGCGTAGGTTTTGCCAGATAACAATAACTTGCTAATCACACGAGAGACGGTAATGGAATAGCGCTTCACAATTGTTCGATGTTTGCTGTGTATTCCCTGAAACAATTAGAAATAGCGAACGACGACAACTAGGGCAAATCGTGAAACAACCCTTGAAAAAGCATTTACTTGCGTTTTTTATCGTTTTTGGTTTAACCTGCGCTGAACGTGCAAAAGACACCGCTCCTCTCAGGTTGGCAAACGACAATTACGCAAATTACCATGTGAATATATCCGGAAATTTTCCATTAAAATGTAAAAAAATTACGAACTTTGAGTGAAGCAGTTCGTTTTTCGTGGATTTTAATAAAATTTTCAGCTATACTCGACAGTTGCCCATTGTCTGTTTCAGATTCGAGCTGTTGATACGAACCAGTGCTTGGACAGTATGGGGCACAAGAATGGGGACGGAGCCCTGGAAACAGGGTTTTGCCACCGTATGGGTGGTAATCAGCTGTTCAGGCTGAGCGAAGCAAACCAACTCGCGCAGTACGACCAATGCGTCACGATCCAGCAAGGCATTGTCACTGTGGTTCATTGTGACACGACGCAGTATCGTGAGTGGAACCACGATCAGGTAAGTACCGCTCTGATCGCGTTCGAGTTGAGTGAATTAAATATCAAAGCCGAAAGCCCTCACTTGGTTTGTTGCTCGCTGAGATTTGATGCGGACCAACTGATAGATGTTGCGACCGCTGACGTCATAGCACGTTTGCAAGTTTCATCGCATGTCACGATTCGCATGAACATTGGTACACGAAAAGCGGAATTGCTTAACAGCCTTAATATGAAAATCACGGCCAATGAAAACAATATCAACGACATATTGCAAACGTTTCGATAACTCCTGTTATCATCATCAGTGCATTGCAATTGATGAAGATTGTTTTTTAAGGTGTTTTGAGAGACAGGTTCTACAGTAGAACCTATCTGCATAAGCAGCCGCCAAAGTACTTGCAGTAAAACCTCGCTTCATGCCCATCTCGATACAGATGAAGTAATTGCGGTCTCTCAAAACGTCTTAACGGTTACCAAGTGCAAACGTTAAAAAACCCTGCGTATGAACTTGTAGAACCGAATTCGCTTAGCTGTAAATCATCACCTGCTGGTACAAGTTGCGTGCGGTCTGGGAAAACTGTCTTGATACGTGAAGATTGACAAGAACACAATCCCCAAGTGCCGGCCGGCTCTTCGCAATTAGTCTTGTTCAAAGTTCATAGACAGCGTACCAAAAAACGAATTTGCCGAATACTGCACTTTGAATCAAGTGGTGCTGTCGCTCATGAAATGCAGCTTGGCCTTTAGGACACGTAGCTTAGGATGAACCACGTAAGCGAACTACGTGACTTCAGGGTGACGTGCTTGCACTGACACCGTGTGTTTGTTGCAGGCGTCGAAGTCAATCCAGCATACAGCAACGAACAAGTGCCTGGAGAGGGGCGAATTGACGCACCGCGTGTTCCTTGCTGACTGTGACCCTTCGAAAGCTACCCAGCGGTGGGAAATAAACAAAATTCAGTCCACGTAGCGGTGGCGTGGCGTTTTTCACATTGGTCGTAGTATGTAGGTGGATTGGCTTTGCCAGAAGTTCTGTTGTCGCAGAAGCGTAGGCGGATGTGGCAGTAATGTCTTGACTGCTGGTCCTATTACTGTGGAGCATTTGCGAGACGAGGGCTTTTATTATATCCGCTGCTTGTTCCAGCAAATCGAAAACAAAATCACGTAACTTTTTTTGATTCCCACCCATGTCGTTTCTGATGGAGCTTGACCGCTTTTCGTTTCGGTTAGAAGTAGGACATCTTTCCCTCAATATCTTTGTGGACATCTGTTCGATTCGCTTCGTTCTTGCTATTATCTTAGAATATTTTGGGTTTTTAGTCAAACAGCGCGCAGTCTAACGTAGTTGGTAATTTCTTGTTGAACCGAGCCCGGTTTCGAACATTGTGTTTGTTTTCGTTTTTCATGCTTGTTGTCAGCCCTGTTATAGTTTTGAGTCAGTATTCGCAGTAAGCGTGGAACAACAACTAGTTGTTGGTTTCACATGCAGAATGTATGACTAAGCAGTGAGAAATACGCTTTTATTTTACTTCGCTAATGTAGAAGATTATTTGAATGTGGAGATTAAATAAGATAATTTGAAAGACTAATTTTTCGTTCACTTCATCCTGACTTTATGCCTTTTAACTTTGATAAGAAAAGCACAAAGTCGCCTGCACTCATTTTCTTATCCTCGTTTGCTTCTATTTTAATTTTGAAAAAGAGACAAACCATTACTTCCCCAACGTTTTGAAAAATCGAAAACACGCTGTATTGTTAATTTTATGATACTCTCTTTGGTTCGTAGCTCCTACTGAACTTTCTGTAACTAACTGAAAGATTAATTTGCTTTGCTGCTGCCCTGCGTGTAGACGTATCCACTGCACTGCAAGCGCACGTGACCTTGTGCATCTTCACTCAACATCTCAAAGTGTGACTTGTTGCCCACGAACTCCCAACGTCTTAACTCAAGTTCATGTACCATGCGCATATATGCATTTTTTTGTTGCCGTGTCTTAAAGCAGCCTTCATGGTCTTGGTGTTTCTGTTGCTTTTCTATTTGCACTTTTTCGGCTGTTGGTTAAAAGCCGCTTTCCATGTGTGCTCTACGCCATCGACGTCAAAGCCAGACCGCAGTGATGAACCAAAGCTATTCTTTCTCCAATGCAGTGCAATGCTCGAAGCGCTACTGTGGGTATTTTCTGATCTGATGGATATGTGTGAGCGTTAAAAGAACTACAAAATACATAGGGCGCTGGCCCTGTGTAAAAATACAAGTATTCCTTCATATTTGTAGCGTTTCAAACTGGTAGACAAAAATAAAAGAAGTTTGAGTATTATCTGTGAGACCACGTTGTTCTTTGGAATTACAAAGGTAAACTGTCGTTTGGAAGGCTTGTATAGTTTCAAGTTTTCATTTATCGCTAGGCCACAGCAGTGTTCCCTCTAAGATTTTTGTAAGTCGGCTGGTGTCCAAAAAGTGCCGTCAAGATCAAAAGAAACTTAGGCGCCCTTTGTTTATTTTCCTAAAATGCGTCCATTTTCAACGAAAAAGCTTTCATCAACCAGTTTTAGTGAATGACCAAAAAAAAAATGGTCTTCACTTTTTCCAACACGTACACACGCAACATTTTCTGATAAATAAAAAAACAGTCATCACAAAGGCAATAAATGAAATCAGCTACATGCAAACTTCCTAGCCAAATGTGAACCTTTTCTCTCAGACAGAGGTTGCCCTGCACACGGTCTTGAATGACTGTTCGTGTCTTTGTTGTGCATTGCTTACTGTCGCACTAAACCAGTTGTTTACAACCTTTTTTGTACCGCGACCCATTACAGCAACCCACTCTAACCCAACAACACGCATCTAAAACTCGAATAAAGCAAATGTAGTACAGATGTGTTCATAGAATATCTACTGGTGACCCCTCTAAAAATGGTTCACGACGATTTCGTTACTTAAACTTTGTCAAAACGTAGTAACTCAGAAATCGAAACAGAAATTTTCGCCCTGGCTGATTCAGTCTGAGCCGTTTCGGTCTCGAGACATTTTGTTCAGACTATGAAATCTTACAGAAATCTTGCACGCTA